>Ga0137418_10007014_pt1 | contig 10364 bp, 12 predicted proteins | sample CZODoug3_1_2_16f_FD_122242 | JGI IMG/M metagenome (GOLD analysis project Ga0137418, IMG submission 122242) | Vadose zone soil fungal communities from Angelo Coast Range Reserve, California, USA - CZODoug3_1_2_16fungal (Hybrid Assembly) | ecosystem: Environmental > Terrestrial > Soil > Vadose... | reverse complement strand
CCGCAGCTCGACCTCCGTTCTCGAGGCGCTCGCGACGACCGCCGCGCTCGACCGGAACGACACCTCGGGCTTCCGGGAGCGGGCCCAGCGAGTTCTCAACACTCAGCCCAATTGGGCCGCGGTGCTGCTCGCCGATCCGGCAGGCAATCGTCTGATGGACACCCGCTTTGCGTCGCCGGCGCCCCAGCCTTTGGCCGAACCACGGAGCTTCGACACCGTGGTCCGGACTCGGGCGCCCGCGGTGGGCAACCTCGCCAAAGGCCTCGACGGCAGCTTGCTCTTTCCGGTGCGGGTGCCGGTGCTTCGCAACGGCGAGTTGCGCTATGTCCTGACGGCTGTCGTCAAGCCCGAGGAAATCCTCGACGTCGTCAAACGCCAGCGGGTGCCGAGTGACTGGGTCATATCCATCTTCGACGCGAACGGCCTGCGGGTGGCCCGCTCCCGTGCTCACCCGGAAAATCTGGGCGGGCAGGCCGCCGTCACGCTGCAGAAGCTGATGGCCAGTGGCGCGGACGAGGGATTCGGCATGACCTTCAGCCTCGAGGGCGACCGGATCTACGCCTCGTACAGCAGGCTCAAGGACAGTGGCTGGTCGGCCGCGCCCGGCATCCCCGCCGCGCTCGTCGAGGGCGCCGCGTTGCGCTCACTCGCGACCTACGCGGGCGGCGTCCTCCTGTCCGTCGCGCTCGGCACGTTCGCGGCTTTATGGGTCGCGCGCAGCATCAATCAGCCGATCAGCCAGCTCCGTGCCGCTGCCCAGGCCTTGGGGCGCGGAGAGGAGTTGAAGCCGCCCACCACCTCGATTCAAGAAATCCGCGACGTCTCGGACGCCCTGGTCACGGCCGCCGCCCTCGCCGCGTTCGCCTGCCTGGGCGGCCCCGCCGGGTCGCGTCCCGGCCTGCCGGCCGAGGCGCAGGCCGCCCCGCATCGTTCGTCCCATCCCATCGCGGATCAGGAGGAGCGCGCCGACGAGGGCGGCGAGTGTGGTCATGAGGCGGACGTCCAGGTTCTTGACGTGGCCCAATTCGTGACCGATCACCCCCTGCAGCTCGTCGCGGTTGCAGATGGCGAGCAGGCCGCGCGTCACGGCCACGTGAGAGTCCTTCGGGTCGTGGCCGGTGGCGAAGGCGTTGGGATCGTCGTCCGGGACGATCCAGACGCGCGGTCGCGGCACGCCGGCGGCGATCGCCATCTCGTCGACGACGTTTGTCAGCTGGCGCTCGGCGTCGTTCTGGGGATCGATGACCTCCCGAGCCCCCGTCGCCCACAAGACCTTCTCGGGTCCGGTCCGGTAGGCGTAGCGCGCGATGCCGATCGCGATGACGGTGAGGATCAGGCCGAACCAGGGGAAGACGTGGTGGTACTGCGCGGGCGGCGCGTCGCTGGTGGCGAGCCAGAAAATGAAGTCGCCGCCGAAGCCGAGCCAGGCGAAAAACAGAACGAAGCCAATCACCAGCCAGGTGGTGCGCCGGCGATTGGCTTCCTGTTGCTGAAAGAGGTTACCGGGAGGAGAGGTCAACCTTCGGCACCGCCCGTTCGCCCTGGTCCTCGATCTCCCACAGGTCCGCGGGCTGCGCTTTGGCGAGCCCCGCGACCAGCGTGGTCGGGAATTGCTGCTGCTTGGTGTTGTACTCCGTCGCCGTGTCGTTGTAGAGCTGGCGGGCGAAGGAAACCTTGTTCTCGGTCGACGTGAGCTCTTCCTGCAGCTGCCCGATGTTGCCGGTCGCCTTGAGCTGCGGGTACTGCTCCACCACGACCATGAGGCGCGACAGTGCGCCCGACAGCGCGTTCTCCGCCTGGCTGATCTGCTTGATCGCCTCGGGGCCGGAGGCGTTGACCTTCACGGCCTGGTTGCGCGCCTGAATCACCGCTTCGAGCGTCGATTTCTCGAAGTCCATCGCGCCCTTCACGGCGTTCACAAGGTTGGGAATGAGGTCGTGCCGCCGTTTGAGCTGCACGTCGATCTGCTTGAAGGCGTTCACGGTCTGGTTCTTGAGGGCGATCAGGCCGTTGTAGGCGCCGACCATCCACAACACCACGACCGCGATCAGAATCAGGAGGACCCAGCCCATCGTGACTCCCGGGAAAAAGGGGGCAGCCCTGCTACTACGTCGCGGAGTGCGGCAGGAGTTTCGCGAGCGCCTGCCGCACGATGTCGGCGACACCGGCGTCGTCGGGCCCGACGCGTGCCAGCGGATGGTCGGCGTCCACGTGCAGCTCGACGCCGCGCGCGACGGGGATACGGCGCCACGTCGTCGGGACGCCCGCCTCCTTGGTCGTATCGCGCGTCAGCCACGCGGTGAGCGCCCGTCCCGAGCGGCCCCGCGGCATCCCCTCGGCGCCCTTGAGCGGCAGACGGTCAGGGAGGGGCAACGAGGCACCGAGCACCTGCGCGGCGCGACGCTCCAGCACGTCTCCCGTCTGGTCTTTCATGTCCTTCGTGAGGGCTGCGAGCGTCGCACCCTCCATCTGACGGAGCTTGATCCAGAGCAGCTGGAGGAAGTGACGGTAGGAGTAGGTTGCCGCGGTGCCCCGTCCTTCGGGCGGGCTCACGAGGCCCCGCGTCACATAGAAGCGAACGGTGCGCTCGCTCGGTGAGGCGCGTGCGGCGGCGTTGATCGGCGTCACGGCGGACGCGTCCAACACAGCGCCGACCAGCACCGAGAGGTCGCGGAGGTTCCAGGGTGCGAGGTTCGCGTACTCTCGCAGCGTGTGCAGTGGGTCGGGGTGAACCGCGCCGGTCATGCGTCCATGGCCCCCGTCGAGCGGCCGCGCGGGTGCAGCACGGCCGCGACCCACTCCGTTACCTGGTCGAGGTTGAACGGCTTGCGAATCACGGTGCAGCGGTGGTGCTCCAGCCAGGTCCGCACTTCCTCGGCTTCGGCGTCGCCCGTCATGATGGCGATGCGGCCTTCGAGGGCCGGCCAGCGATGGATGATCGCCAGGTACAGCGCCAGTCCGGACATCGTGGGGAGGTGGATGTCGAGGAGCAGCGCGTCGGCGCTCTCGGAGGTGAGCAGCTCGTACGCGGTCTCGGCGCTCCCCGCGGTGAGCACCCGGTAGCCGTGGCGCGACAGGATGCGCTCGAGCACGCGGCGCAGGCCGGCCTCATCGTCCACGACGAGGATGGTGGGCGCCTTGGCGGCAGGGGCGTGCATCATGACGCGCTCACGGCCATGCTCGCCAAAGGCACGGCGATGCTTCCTGTTGGCGTCAGGAACCCGCCGAGAATGCGACGGGCGGCGTCGTCGGGTGTGAGCGAGAGACGCATCTCCCCGGCGGTGAGACCCAGGTAGGCGCGGGCGTGCTGCTGCAGCGTCTTCGCCTGCGCGTAGCCGAGGCGTTCGGCGACGTCCTCGATCGTGAAGCCGGGGTCCTGCAACAGCCGGTGCGCGTAGAGGACGCGCGTCGCCGCGAGGAAATGCCGCGGGCTCGGCAGCCCGGCTCGCGCGAACCAGCGCGCGCAGGTCCCGCGGTCGACGCGCGCCCGTGCCGCAACCTGCTGGATCGTCTGCACCTCGCCCGGCGTGCGGAGCGCTTCCTCCAGCACCCAACGGAGCTCGCGCGGCAGCGGCGCGAGCGCGGCGGCGAGCTGTCCCAGGAGCTGGTGCGAGGCGGCGTGCATCTCCTCGGCCTCGACGACTTCGCGCAGCCGGTCGGGATGATCGTCGATGCGCGCGAAGACGACGCTATGGATACCACGTTGACCGAGGCCGAGCAGAACGGCGGCGACCTGGGGCGTCAGGGCCGTGTAAAGGATGAGGGGCAGCGAAGGGAAGAGGACGCGCAGCCGTTCGATCTCCTGGCCGCGCGGCGCCCCCGACAACAGCGGATCGACCACCGCGATTTCGACCGGACGGCTGCGAATCGAAGCGAGCACCGTATCCCAGGTTTGGGCGTGCGCGACCGCGAACCGTACCGCGACGGCGCGGCGGAGCTTGTGGTACTGGATGTCCGGTACGGCTGCCAAAACCAGCATGGACCCCCCCGACTCGCTTCAGTGCCGCAAAAACGCCCTACGATGCCGCAAAAACGCCCTAAACCCGGAGGGCCGCCGCACTCAAGTTGGGTGGTGTTCCTGACGCACCGCCAACCTGACTCTGGAGGCTCTATGGCCCGCCGGATCCGCTTCGCCCTTTCGTTGCTGCTCGTTTCGTTCGCGATGGCCGCAGCCGCGTGCGCCGATGCTACCGCGCCGACGCCCAGCGCCGACTTGGTCTGTGACACGAGCAACCCGAACGTCTGCCACCACTAGCATCACGCACTGAGGGCGGCCAGGGAAGCTGACACTTCTCTGAGCCGCTCGGTCCATTGGGCGGGCTCCGTCGCGGCGCTCTCGACATAGGTGAGAGCCTCGCATTCGCGTAGCCCGCCTTTTATCCGTTCGAGCCGGAAGACGAATTCGTGCAGCTCGTGAGCGCTCGCGATCTCGAGCGCCTGCTGCATCTGCGCTTCCGCCTTCGTGTAGTTGCCGAAGCGAGCCAGGCCGATCCCGACCTTGAGGTGGTAGTCGGCGCGGATGTTCGGGAGTGCTTCCTCGAGGCGGTCGAGGGCGCGCTCGCGCCAGCGCTCGAAACCCACTCGGTCGCGGCGGAACGACGCGCAATGCATCAGCTCGATGGTCGCGTTGGCAAGGTTGTCCGGCATCCGTTCGCGCCGAATCACCTCCGCCAGGGCCCGTTCCGCGCCCGTCACGTCTCCCAATGTCAAGAGCAATGAGCCGAGGTCGTTGAGGGCTCGAAGCTGGCCATCCTCGTCTTCGTGAAGCTCGTAGGCCCGCCACAAGTGCGGGGCCCCCTCGTGTGGTTGGCCACGCCGCTGCAGAACCGTCCCTAATCCATGCTCCGCGTGCGCCTCGACGCTGTCGTAGCCCGCCGCGTCCGCCAGAAGGCCGCGCCAGCCACGCTCCGCCTCCGGGAGGTTGCCGCGGAAATACAGCACGTTGCACTGGCCGACACGGCTGAGCAGCAACGACTGGTGGTCGCCGCCGGCGGCCGCGATGCGACCGGCTTCGGCGTAGGCGGCGTCGGCACGATCGAAATCGGCCTGGATGCGCCGCACGCGACCCACGCGCATCCATCCGGCCGTGGCATCCGAGGCGGCGAGACGTGCCCCGCCGACGCGAATCAGCGTCAACAGCACGTCCTCGGCTTCGTCGAAGTGCGCATCCTGCTCGAGGTACAACGCGTAGGCGAGCAGCGCCGGCGCGAGCGCGCGGACGTCATTGGTACGGTGCGCCTCGCCGGTCGCCCGGACGATCCCGGCGAGGTGTGCCGCTTCGGTGCCTTCGCCCGTCAGCTCGCCGCAATAGCGCTCTGTCGCCGCCCACTGGTAGCGGAAGACGTCCGGGGAGGGAGGCTCTCGGTCGGGCGCCAGGAGATCGACGAACCGCAGAGCCAAGAACGCCCCCTGGCCGAGGCGCACCTCCGGCGACGTGGCCGGTTCGTCGGCCACGCGCTGCAGGAACACCGCGTGGGGGAGTCCCATCGGTCTGGCCTGGGCTGCTGGTGTCATCGAGCTCCCCAAATGCAGTGCGTGTGCCTGAACGCAAGGCTATCAGTCGCTTGAACATAGCGTTCCAGCCCGGAGCGCGTTAGCCCGCAAATGGCGCGTTTTCTGGCTTTTCACCGGGTTTTTCCGGTGCCGGTGCGGCGCACCGCGTGCCTTATAAAGTGAGCGTGGCCAAGGGCTTTTCACTCGTCGAGCTGGTAATCGTACTGCTCATCGTCGCTATCCTAGCGGCGGTGGGGGTTCCCCGGTTGGGACCGTTTCTGGACCGGATCGCGGCGGATCACGCGGCACGCGAAGTGACGACCGCGCTGGCGATTGCTCGACATGGGGCCGTGCTGGTGGGCACGCGCACGCGGCTCACCATTGCGGCCGACTCGCTGCGGATCGACCGCCTGGAGGCAGGTGGGTGGACCCGGTGGAAAGGATGGCCGGGAGCGACCGAACTCGGCGTCGAGCTCGCCGTCTCAAACCCCGTGGTCGTATTCGGGCCCACCGGCATGGGGTGGGGGGCGTCGAACACCGCGGTCGTCTTGCGCCGCGGGTCTCAGGTCGAAACGATCACGGTGTCGCGCGTGGGCAGGGTGAAACGCTGGTAGACGCAACCCTCGGCCGGGATCGGGCATCTAATCACTTGAAACAAACGTTTGCCTGGATCGTCTGAGTAGGGGTCGCGGCCGAAGTGTGACGGCCACTTCGCCCGACCGCCAGCCCGGGGAGCTTTCAGCCCCGGGTTTGGTTTTTTGTGGGCCCCTAGGTCTTCACGAACGTCAACCGCACGTGGACCTGCACGACAGGCCCCATCCGCGCGATCACGAACTTCACCGGTGGCTTGATCCCGTAATCCCGCATGTCCACTGGGAAGTCAGCCAGGACCGTGACGCTATCGGCGGCCAGGCGGGCGCTGACCGGCCAAACGACGTCGCGCGTCACGCCGTGGAGGGAGAGCCTGCCCGCCACGCTGTCCGCTCCGGACCGCAGACCGGTCACATCGAAGCGAATCAGCGGGAAGTGGTCCGCGTCGACCGTTTTGAGCATGTGCCGGTTGCGCGTGCCGTTCTTCGTGTCGATGTCGGCCCAGCGCACTTCTACCCAGTCGAGGGTGCCGGTCGCGATGGTGGTCCGACCCTGGAAGTCAGCGACGCTCGCGCGGGCGTCGAACCAAATCTCGGCGGAGGCCAGTTGAGCGGAGGGGGGGACTGCTTGAACGAGGACGGCGAGGAGGGTCAGCACGCTCACCACTGAGTCAGACAGACGGCCCGGCGTCCTCGTCGAGGAAGACCAGCGTGCCGCGCCGTCCGACGAGGCGCGTGAGCGCCTCGAACACCTTCGGGTCCAGGACCGTACTCGAGAGATCCGCCAACCGCTCGATCGCCTGCTCCGGCGTCATCTTGTCCTGGTAGGGACGAGAGGTGGTTAAGGCGTCGAAGACCTCCGCGGCCGCGATGATCCGGCCGCCGATCGGGATCTCTTCCCCGCGTAGGCCTTCCGGATAGCCGGTCCCGTCCCAGCGCTCATGGTGGCTGCGCACCATCGACACGACGTCGCCCAAATGCGTGAGGGGAGCGAGGATTTGCGCGCCGATGATGACGTGTTGCTTGACGTGCTCGAACTCTTCGGGTGTGAGCGGCCCTTCCTTGTTCGTGACGCCCTCACGCGTGCCGATCTTGCCGAGGTCGTGCAGTCGCCCCGCCATGCGCACGCGTTCGACTTCCTCTTCGGGCAGCTCCAGCTCGGCGGCGATGTTGGCGGAGAAGTCTGCGACCCGCGCCGAGTGACCCCGGAGATAGGGGTCCTTCGCTTCGAGGGCGTTGACCAGCGCCTCGAGAGTCGCGGTCGAGACGCGCTCCAGCCGGTGGCGTTCCCGCTGCAGCTCGGCGGTGCGCGTGGTGACCTCTTCCTTCAGCCACTGATTGAGCTCTCGGTTCTCGAGCAGCATCTCGCGCCGCTTCAAGGCGCGCTGCACGGCCCGACCCAGGTCCGCAAGCTCGATCGGCTTCGTGAGATAGTCCATGGCGCCCCGCTGCATGCACAGGGCGGCGCTGGTGGCGTCGTTGACGGCGGTCAGCATCAGGATGGCGAGATCTGGCTCGATCTCGAGGGCTTGCGGCACCAGGTCGACCCCGCTGGTGCCCGGCATGCGGATGTCGGAGAGCATCAGCGACACCTTGTGCAGCCGCAGCTGTTGCAGCGCCTCGTCACCGGAGCCGGCCGTATACACCTCGAACTGCTGCTGTTTCAGGAATTTGCGCAGCGCGTTCCGGATGGGCTCTTCGTCGTCGACGACCAGCACGGAAACCATAGGCCTTAAGGATTGGCGCTGAGGAAGGTTACGTCAATCGGCCCCGGAATGAGCCCGGCGCGGTGGCCCCGCTGGAACAGCTCTATGACCGCTTTCCGCCCCCTGGGCCCGTAATCGACCGTGTAGTCGTTGACATACATGCTGATGAAGCGATCAGTACGAATCGTGTCGAGCCCTCGGCTGAATCCCTGCGCGTGGCGCAGTGCCTCGGCGCGATGGGCGAGTCCGTACTCGATGCTCGCCTTCATGTCGCGCGCGATGGCGCGCAGCAGCTCGTCGCCCAGGTCGCGGCGCACGACGTTGCCGCCGAGCGGCAGCGGCAGGCCCGTCTCCCCATACCACCATTCGCCCATGTCGGCCCAGAGGTGCAGGCCCCGATCGCCAAAGGTGAGCTGGCCCTCGTGGATCAGCAGGCCCGCGTCGGACTTCCCGGCGAGGACGTGGTCTTCGATCTGATCGAACGGCACGACGACGGGCCGCACGTTGGGCTGGTACAGCTGCAAGGCGAGCCACGCGGTGGTAAGTGTGCCGGGGATGGCGACGGTGCGGCCGGCCAGCTCGGCCCGCGGGTCGGCGGGGGGGGCGGGGGCGGGCGCGCGCGCCACGACACGCGGGCCATAGCGGTCGCCGATGCTGGCGCCGTGCGCGAGCAGGGCGTAGCGGTCGGCGAGGTGGGCGTACGCATGCAACGAGACCGCGGTGAGTTCCAGCTCGCCGGCGAGTGCGCGGCGGTTCAGGGTCTCGATGTCGGCCAGCTCGTGCACGTAACGCCGGCCGCCGGTGTCGATCTTGCCCTCCGCCATCGCCCAGAACATGAACGCGTCGTCGGCGTCGGGGCTGTGCGCGACATGGATGAGAGCGGGAAGGGGGACGGGGGAAGAGGGGCGAGTGATCACGATGCGGGGCGCCCTGCGGCCTGCTGACGGTGAGCTTCCTCGCGAAACGCCGTCAGCGCATTCTCGTGGTCGGAGTACTCGGGCCGGTTACGGGCTGTCTCCGCCGCATCGTGCTTGAGGAAGTCGGCGTACGCCCGGCGCTCCGCCTGCCGGTTTCCCTGCTGCTGGAAGGCATGAGCCCGCAGGACATATGCGAACAAGTGGGTGGGTACTGCCTTCTGGATCGTGTCGGCCTGAGCGAGCGCGCCCGCCGCGTCGCCGCCGGCAAGGTGAAGCAGCCCGACGTGGTAACGGGAATCGGAGTCCAGGGCCGGCAGCTGATCATACGCGCCGATCGCCATGGGGAGGAAGAACTGGACGCTGTCGTCCTTGCCCGCTTGCGCGAGGACCATGACCCGATCGAAGAGCCGGGTCGCCCGTTCCTCGGGCGACATCTGCGAGATGTCCGGCGGTCTGACGCCGACGGGACCACCAAGCGTCGCGCGTTCCTGGGGGGAGCCTGCTCCGATTCGCATAGCCACTACCGTTACCAGCGCTCCCAGCGCCGCCCCGGCGACCGCCCAGGGCAGGCCGACGCGCCACCCGGTCGCTTGCGTGCCGCCGACGGCGGCCCCGCATTTGTGACAGAAGCGGGCGTTTGCCGAGAGTTGTGTCCCGCAGGCATGACAGGTCATGGGCCACGCAATCTAACTGGCAGGAAACCGGGGGGGAGCGTAGTGTAAGGCCCATGACCAACGCCTTCCCCGGGCAGGAGCGCGCCAAGCATATGGGGGAGTTGAAGCGTGGCGACCAGCGCTGGGACGTTTACGTCGAGGCGCGACCGGACAGCGAGCTCGGCGCGGTCCGCGGGCGCATTCATTTCGTCAGCGGCGCGCTGCACCGGACGACGGGGTGGATCTTCCTCGAGTGGCAGGAGCGGGACGTGCACGAGCGCTTCGGGGAGTTTTCGGCCGTAGAGCTGTTGCACTTCGTGGAGTCCCTGGAGAGCTAGTGTTGCAAGTTTTCCACATCACTGTGTCAGCTTCCTGGCGGTCCGGAATGGCTTGAGGGCTTTTTTTGCAGTTTATGCACGGAATCCTTGACACCTCCCGCCGTGGTCCATACCTTGCCTCATGCCCACCATAACTACTCCCAGGAGACCGACCGTATGACCGCGACGTTGGAGCCCACCGCGACCACGGGGGCGAAAGCCACTGCTGCGCCGTCACCGGCGGACGTGATTCGCCGCGCCAAAGAAGCCGGCGTGCAGATCGTGGACGTCAAGTTCACCGACTTGCCCGGCACCTGGCAGCACTTCTCCGTGCCCCTGAAGGAGCTGACCGAGAGCGTGTTCACCGAGGGATTGGGCTTTGACGGCTCGTCGATCCGCGGCTTCCAGGCGATCAACGAGAGCGACATGCTGCTCATCCCGGACCCGGCGAGCGCCTTCGTCGATCCGTGCCTCCAGGTGCCGACGCTGTCGCTGACGTGCGACATCGTCGACCCCGTGACAGGCGAGGCATACACGCGCGATCCGCGTTTCGTCGCGCGCAAGGCTGAAGCCTATCTAAAGAAGAGCGGTGTGGCGACGACGGCGTACTACGGGCCCGAGGCGGAGTTCTACATCTTCAACTCGGTGCGCTTCGACCAGAACGCGCACGAGGGCTACTACCACATCG
>Ga0137418_10007013_pt1 | contig 10364 bp, 10 predicted proteins | sample CZODoug3_1_2_16f_FD_122242 | JGI IMG/M metagenome (GOLD analysis project Ga0137418, IMG submission 122242) | Vadose zone soil fungal communities from Angelo Coast Range Reserve, California, USA - CZODoug3_1_2_16fungal (Hybrid Assembly) | ecosystem: Environmental > Terrestrial > Soil > Vadose... | reverse complement strand
GTGCACATCGTGGATGCGCCACTTGGCGCAGGCCCGGAATCCATACTCCCTGTCGTGGTTATGGATTCCGGGCTCGCTCGCAATCGCTCGCGCCCCGGAATGACGGCATTAATTTTGATCGGCGCTTGAACGTAACCGGGAAATGCAACTAGCATGGACGCCATAACCCCCTCCGCCATCGAACTGAAGCATGTCGCCCGGCGCTTCATCACGCCGACCGGCGAGATTCTCTCCGCGCTTGAGGATTTCGACCTCAGAATCGCGCCCGGCGAATTCTTCGCCATCGTCGGTCCCACCGGCTGCGGCAAGTCGACCACGCTCGGGCTGATCGCGGGATTGGCAAAACCGCAGGCCGGCGAGGTGACGCTGTTCGATGCGCCGGTCGACGGCGTCGATCGCCGCGTCGGTTTTGTGTTTCAGCAGGACGCAGTATTTCCCTGGCGCAACGTGCTCGGCAATGTGATGGCGGGGCCGCTGTTTCGCGGCGTGCCCAAGGCCAGGGCCGAGGAGATGGCACGCGACTGGATCAACCGCGTCGGGCTGAAAGGTTTTGAGGATCATCATCCGCATCAATTGTCCGGCGGCATGCGCAAGCGCGTGGCGCTGGCGCAGACCTTCATCAACAATCCGCAGGTGCTGTTGATGGACGAGCCGTTCTCCTCGCTCGACGTACAGACCCGCGAGCTGATGCAGGAAGAACTCTTGCAATTATGGGCGCTGGCCAAATCGGCGGTGCTGTTCGTCACGCATGACCTTGACGAGGCGATCCTGCTCGCCGATCGGGTCGCGGTGCTGACCACGCGGCCGGCGCGGGTGAAGTCGGTGCACACCATCGACCTGCCGCGCCCGCGCAATGTCGCCACCTTGCGCTACGACGAAAAGTTCATCGCGATTGCGCGCAAGATTTCCGACGATCTGCGCGAGGAAGTTTTGCGCGCACGGGCAGGGCATTGACCATGGCCGAGACAGCGATTCCCGCCCCCACTTCAGACGTTCGGCTCGAAACCATGGTCGAACGCCTGCGGCGTCGGGCGCGCCTGGTGCTGGCGTTGCGCCTTGCCGTGCTGGTGTTTCTGGTCGGCGGCTGGGAGCTCGGCGTGCGCGTCGGGCTGATCGATCCGTTCTTCTTCGGCCAGCCGAGCGGCATCGTGACAAAACTGATCGACTGGTTCCAGAACGGCACCTCGATCGGTCCGCTGTGGAAGCAGATCTGGGTGACGATCTATGAAGCCGGCGCCGGTTTCCTGATCGGCGCCGTGATGGGCATTCTCTGCGGCATCGCGCTCGGACGCAATCAGCTCTTGTCCGACGTGTTCTCGATCTACATCAAGGTCGCGAATTCCATACCGCGCGTGGTGCTGGGCTCGATCTTCATCGTCGCATTGGGCTTGGGTGCTGCCTCCAAGATCGCGCTCGCGGTCGTGATGGTGTTCTTCGTGGTGTTCGCCAACGCGTTCCAGGGCGTGCGCGAGGCCGACAAGAACCTGATCGCGAACGCGCGCATTCTCGGCGCCAGCGACTGGCAGATGACGCGCGCGGTGGTGATCCCCTCGGCGCTGTCGTGGATTCTCGCAAGCCTGCATGTCAGCTTCGGCTTCGCGCTGGTCGGCGCCATCGTCGGCGAATTCTTAGGCGCGCGCGAGGGCATGGGACTGCTGATCGCGACCGCGCAGGGCTCGTTCGATTCCAACGGCGTGTTCGCGGCGATGATCGTGATCGCGGTGGTGGCGCTGATCGCCGAATGGCTGCTGACCATGATCGAGGACCGGCTGTTGACCTGGCGTCCGGAGACCACCGTCAACGAGTGATGCTTTTACTTATCCCTCCCCCTTGTGGGGAGGGTGGCCGGCCGTAAGGCCGGTCGGGTGGGGGTACCCTTGGCAAACGAAAATGCTTGCGCGCTGCGTAAGCGGCTCACGTCGCAGGAAGTCAAACTGTGGGTAAAGCTGCGCGAACTGAAAACCTTCGGCTTTCATTTTCGGCGACAGGCACCCGTCGGCCGTTACATCGTTGACTTCGTTTCGTTCCGATCTCAACTCATTATCGAAGCAGACGGCGGCCAGCACGGAATGCCGGAAGGCGCTCGATCGGATCAGGTTCGCGACATATTTCTGCAGTCGCAAGGATTTCGAATCCTTCGATTCTGGAATTCGGATATCGATGCCAATCTCGCCGGTGTGATGGAGAGCATTCTGAGTGAGTTGAAACACCAACGATCCGAGTGAAAGCGCACGGCTCTTTCCAATCCCTCCCCCGTGTGGGCAGGGTGGCGCATCGTGAGCGTAGCGAGCGATGTGACGGGTGGGGCTGCCTCAGAAACGAGATGTCTGCGCACTGCCGTGCGCTACCCCCACCCGACCGGCCTTACGGCCGGCCACCCTCCCCACAAGGGGGAGGGATAAGTAAGAAAGCCGCGCGCCCCCAACGCTAATTCTGTACCCTCACCCCGACCAACGCTACCGTCGACGCCGTGCTGTTGCCGGGAAGGTTGGAGTCGAGCCAGTCGCGGCGCAGGGTGCCCTTGATCCACAGGCTGCGGTTCATCTTGTAAATCAGGTCGCCCGAGACCGTGTAGATCTTGTCGCGGCGGCCGTCGCCCTGATAGTCGAGCGAGCCCCAGGTGAATTTTCCGATGGCCGTGAGCCAGCGGCGGAAATCGTGATCGGCTTCCACGGTATAGACATGCGTCAGCACGCCGGAGACGCCGGGTAGCGTGGTCTCGTCGATCGAGGTGGTGGAATAGAATTTCGCCGTGGTCAGCGGCGTCGCGGTCCAGGTCAGCGAAGACGCGACCAGCAGGCCCTCCAGGCGGTTCAAACGCGGATCGACATAGTCGCGCGCGGCGTAGCCGACCGAGATTTCGCCGGTCAAAAGCCGCGAGAATTCGAAGGAGCTGCCGGCCTTGAGATAGCCGCCGGAGGAATCGCGTTGAAAGCCGGAGCGGTCGAGCTTGACGTCGTGCACGCGGCTGTCGCCCTCGACCTCGGCGAACGGTTTTACACCCGGCAGCAGGTCGTAGCTGACGCGGCCGACGCCGCCGAACTGATTGAAGTTGCGGTCGTCATTGCTGGTCGAGCTGCCGTCGGTGAGTTTTGAGTCGGTATAGACCGTGCGGTCGACGGTGCCACCGGCGGAAAGCTGCAGGCGGTTGAAGTTCTGGTCGACACCGACGGTGCTGCCTATCGTCGCGTAAACCGGATATCTGGCGAGGCCGGCCTGGATGTTCGGGCTGCCGGGATTGTCGGTCGACACGCGTAACCGCATTTGGCCCAACAGGCGGGTGTCGTGGCTGACATCGAGGCGGCCGTCGATGTGGCCGGTGAAATCCGGCCGGTCGATATCGACCGGCGCCGACGAGATGGTGCCGTCGGCCGGCGGTGGAAAGGTGTTGCCATAGCCGGCGAACGATCCCCGCAAGTCGGCGACCACGGCGTGGCGCTCCCAGCCGGAGACCGCGAGGAATTCCGGCGCCACCACGTAGAACGGCGAGCCCTTGGCTGCAGCCGAGCGGCGCGGATTGGTGTCGTAGCCGCCGCCAAGCTCAATCGCGGATTTGACCAGAAAGCCGCCGCCATAATCGCCGACTGGGCCGAACGGATCGTCATCGATCCTCAGACGCTTGCGCGGCGGCTGGCCGGCCACCGTGCCAGCCATCGCGGGCGGGATCGGGGTCTTGTTGGCGGTCTCGGATGGCGGAACCGACAGCCGCACCGGCCCCGTCAAAACCGCCGGCGCACGGCTGCCGGGACCCGGCGGCGGTTTCGGCCTGGCCTGACCCGGATAGAATTTTGGCTTCTTGCGCGTGCGATTGAGCGAGTCGTAGCCGGACGTGGATGCGCCGCTGGCGGCGGGAAGGCCATAGGTCGGGATGTTGCCGATCCGCGACGGCGCGGGCGTATCCTTGTCGCGAAGCCTGGCGTCGTTGGCGGCATCGCCGGTGGTGCCGCTGGTCACATCGCCGGTCTGCTCGCTGGTTCGGCGCAGCGGCGACTCCTGCGGCGACACGAAGCCGTCGCGGACGGGACGCAGCAAGGCGGTGGTGAGCGTCTGGGCCTGGGCGAAGCGCACATCGAACGCGACCAGCGCGAGGGCCAATGCGAGGCACGGCGATACCGGGCGCAAGGACCTTGCGCGCCTGCGGCGGCCCCTTGCCGGACCCGAGATCACGATGAAAATACCCCAGCCAAATCATTCGTTTAAACGACGGGTTCCAGCCCCGCGCGAGCGCGCCTCTATGGAAAACGTCGTTAATGGAGTTAAAACAATTATGGTTAATGGGCGGTTGAGGACCGCCCCCTCCGTCGCATCGACGGCCCGGCCATGCTAAGGAGTGGTTCGGGCGAACCGACGCCCCTCCCCCTGGAACCAGACATGTCCAAGTCGAAACCGCTGATGACAAACTCATCCGGCACCGATGACGCTGACGCCGCCGTGCAGTCGGCCCTGCGCACGCTCGACGCCGAGGGCAGCGGCATCACGGCGCTGGCCACCGCATTGCAATCCGATCTCGGTGTCGCCTTTACCGCCGCGGCCAATCTCATTCGGGGCGGCAAGGGGCGATTGATCGTCACGGGTCTCGGCAAATCCGGCCATGTGGCGCGCAAGATCGCCGCGACGCTGGCCTCCACCGGAACCCCCGCCTTTTTCGTGCACGCGGCCGAGGCCAGCCACGGCGATCTCGGCATGATTACGCCAGACGACGTCATCCTGGCGATGTCGTGGTCCGGCGAGCAGCCGGAGATGAAGAACCTCATCACCTACGCCAAGCGCTTCCGCATCGCGCTGATCGCGATGACGGCGGACCGCGAATCCACTCTGAGCCAGGCGGCAGATATTGCGCTGACGCTGCCCAGGGCGCGCGAGGCCTGTCCGCACAACCTCGCGCCCACCACCTCCTCGCTGATGCTGCTGGCATTGGGGGATGCGCTGGCGATCGCGCTGCTGGAAGGCCGCGGCTTCACCTCGGTGGATTTCAGCGTGCTGCATCCCGGCGGCAAGCTCGGCGCCATGCTGAAATATACCCGCGATCTGATGCACGCCGGCGACGCGGTGCCGATCAAGCCGCTTGGCACCAAAATGTCCGACGCGCTGGTCGAGATGTCGTCGAAAGGTTTCGGCTGCGTCGGCATCACCGATGCGCGCGGCGCGATCGTCGGCATCGTCACCGACGGCGATTTGCGCCGCCACATGCGCCCCGATCTGATGACCGCCTTTGTCGATGACGTCATGACGAAAAATCCCAAGACGATTTCGCGGGATCTGCTCGCCAGCGAAGCCCTCGAAATCCTCAACTCCTCGAAAATCACGGCCCTGATCGTGACCGAGGCCAACAAGCCGGTCGGCATCGTGCACATGCACGACATCTTGCGCGCGGGCGTGGTTTAATAGCGGTAGCTTTTGCATCGTCATTGCGAGCGAAGCGAAGCAATCCATGGCCACAGAGTAAGCTGGATTGCTTCGTCGCTTACGCTCCTCGCAATGACGGCTAGCTTACCGCCGCCGCGTGAACTTGAACCTTCAATCCGTGCGCTTCGGAAACCGCGCCGCATTTGCTTCCAGAGGCAAATCCAGCCCGTTCGCCAGATACGACACGGTATGATAAAAACCGCAGAGCAGCATGATTTCGAGAATCTTCGCATCCTCGTAATGCGCCGACAGTCCTTTGAACTCAGCGTCGCTCAGCGCGGCACGGACATGGAGCGCGTCGACGGCCGCGATCAGCGCCTGCTCGGCGGCCGACCAGCACAGCGCGTCGGCGCCTTCCAGCACGGTCGCGCGGACCTGTTCATCGGTGAGATGCGCGGCCTTCGCAAAGGTTGAGACATGCACACCCCATTCATACTCGCATCCGGTTCGCGCGCAGGTGCGGTCAATGACGATTTCGCGTTCCCTTAAGCTAAGCGGACCCCGGTCCAGCAGGCCGCCGGCGCGGAATTTATCCCAGGCCCGCGCATGGCCGGCGACCACGCGAAACAGCATCAGCGGCGGCGCGCCGCGCATGATGCGGTCGAACTGTTCACCGATATCGGGCGCATAAGGCGGCTCGAGCGGGGCAATGCGTGACACGGCGTACTCCCTTGCTACAATAGACGTAGCATCATGCTACATTATCTGTAGCGGAGCGCAAGCCGAAATGATTTCAAGCGGCTGCCACGGTCAGGCTGGCGCCATCGGCCTGCACGATTCGGACGCGGCTGCCGGCGGGCGCATCGGGACCGGCGACCCGCCAGATCGTATCGTCGATCCGAATCGTGCCTGACCCGTCGATGATCGGCTTTTCCAGCGTGAACACCCGGCCCACCAGCGCATCGGCGCGCCTGTTGAGAAACGGGTTGCTCTTGCTGACGGCTTTATTGCTGAGCGCGACGCGCCGCCACAACGGCACTGCGGCGACGGCGAAAACCGCGAACATCAGGATCTGCAATTGCCAGGACGGATTGATCAAAAACGACAGCAAGCCGACCAGCAGCGCCGCGAGACCCAGCCAAAACATGAAGACGCCGGGGGCGAGCAGCTCCAGCGCCATCAGGACGATGCCGAAGATCAGCCAGTTCCAGGTGCCCAGCGTGTAAAACATCTCGGTCATGGTGTGACCTCGCAACTAGATCGTTTCTCAACAATAAGACGGCAGTGCGCTCCCTCTCCCCTTGTGGGAGAGGTGAAGAATTTGCATCCGGCGCGCTCTTTCATCAAACCAACTCTAGCTTGCCGGCGTCGCCGGAGGCGGGTTCGGTCCGGCGCTCGGCACCGAGGAGCGGCGCGCGGCGGCCTGCGCGGATGCGGCACTTTCGCCGAAGGTGGCCTTGGCGATCTCGCCGATACCGGCGAGCGAGCCCAGCAGGCTCACCGCCTCGATCGGCAGCATAATCACCTTCTGATTCGGCGACTCCGCAAATTGCCCGAACGCCTTGATGTAATTGTTGGCAATAAAATAATTCAACGCGGCGACATCGCCCTTGGCGATGGCCTCGGAGACCATCTGCGTCGCCCTGGCTTCGGCTTCGGCGGAACGTTCGCGCGCCTCGGCGTCGCGGAACGCGGCTTCCTTGCGGCCTTCGGCCTGCAGGATCTGGCCCTGTTTGGCGCCTTCGGCACGCAGGATTTCCGATTGCCGCTGGCCTTCGGCCTGCAGAATATCGGCGCGCTTGACGCGCTCGGCCTTCATCTGGCGCCCCATGGCTTCGACAAGATCGGCGGGCGGCACGATGTCCTTGATCTCGATGCGGTTGACCTTCAGCCCCCACGGCGACACCGCGGCATCGACCACGCGCAGCAGCCGCTCGTTGATCTCATCGCGATGCGACAGCACCTGGTCGAGGTCCATCGCGCCCATCACCGAGCGGATGTTGGTCATGGTCAGCACGATGATCGCCTGGTTGAGATTGGAGACCTCGTAGCTGGCTTTCGCAGCATTAAACACCTGATAGAAGGCGACGCCGTCCACCGTCACGGTGGCGTTGTCCTTGGTGATCACCTCCTGCTCGGGAATGCTGATCACCTGCTCCATCATGTTGATCTTGCGACCGACGCGGTCGAAATAGGGGATGATGATGTTCAGCCCCGGCGAGAGCGTGCGGGTGAATCTGCCGAACCGCTCGATGGTCCAGTCGAACCCCTGCGGCACCGTCTTGACGCCGGCAAACAGCGTAAAGATGACCAGCAGCACCAGCGCGATGGCGAAAATGTCGAAACCAGTCATGTATCCTCCAGGCGAGACGCTTCCGAGCGCGGTCTTGTTTTGTCTGCAAACCGGGCGCGGCGGTTCAGCAGGCTGCTCTTGAATATAGGTAAGTCTCGGTTTGCCGCCCGCCAAGTGTGCGGCATCTGAAGGCGGTTAATGTGTATGACGCCAATTAATCATCAAATCCAGCCCTGGAGCTCGCGCAGCACCAGTTGGCGGATGACGTCCATGCCGGGGTCGCTATCGTTCAAACAGGGAATCGCGGCAAATTGCTCGCCGCCGTTGTGCTTGAAGATCTCGGCGTTTTCCTGCGCGATTTCTTCCAGCGTTTCCAGGCAATCGGCCGAAAATCCGGGGGTCACGACGGCGATGCGGCGCACGCCGTCCTTCGCCAGTTGCGCCACGGTCTTGTCGGTGTAGGGCTGCAGCCATGCGTCGAAGCCGAAGCGCGACTGGAATGTGAGCTTCAGCTTCGATGCGTCAAGGCCCATGCGCTTGCGCAACGCGTCCGTGGTCGCGATGCATTGCGACTGATAGGGGTCGCCCTTGTCGACATATTTCTGCGGCATGCCGTGGAACGAGGCCACGATGATTTCAGGCTGAAACGGCAAGGTCGCAAGATGCGCATCGATGGAGACCGCCAGTGCCTCGATATAATCCGGATCGTCGTAATACGGCGGCGTCACCCGCAAGGTCGGTTGCGCGCGCATGTCGCCAAGCACGCGGAATACCTCGTCGCACACCGTGGCGGAGGTCGCGGCCGAATATTGCGGATAGAGCGGCACCACCAGCAACCGGTCGCAGCCCTGCGACATCAACGTGTCGATGCGCGAGCGGATCGACGGATTGCCGTAGCGCATCGCCCAATCGACCACGACATGGTCATGGTCGGATATGGCATCGGCAAGCTTTTCCGATTGTGCGCGGGTAATGGTCTTGAGCGGAGATTCGTTTTTCTCCCGGTTCCAGATCTTCTGGTAATCGCGCGCCTTGCGGCCGGGGCGGACGCGCAGGATGATGCCGTTCAGCACCAGCTTCCACTTTAGTCCCTGATCTTCGATCACCCGGGGATCGGACAGAAATTCCTTCAGGTACACGCGCACACCCCGCGCGTCCGCGCTGTCGGGGGTGCCGAGGTTGACCAGCAGGACGCCGACGCGCTCCGCCCTGGCGTCGGCCGCGGCCTTTGATGTTTGGATCGGGACGACCACTGTCATGACTTCCCTTTTTTACCCGGCGTCATTGTCCGCCAACGGGTCGGCGCAAAGCGCCGCCCCGTTGGCGGGCGTGACGTCGGTGGTTCGCGCGTTGTACCATCCTTGTCAAGATAATGCCCAGTTCGATACTGTCACCCATTGCAGCGCGTCGGGGGGAACCATGACGATCGCCGAATGGTGCATTTTTGGAACGGTCATACTCTATCTGCTGACGATTGCGCCGGTGAAGGCGATCGGCTTTCGCCGCTTCGACAATTCCAAACCGCGCGACCCCGCGTTCTATGACAACCCCATTGCCGCGCGCGCGCTCGGCGCGCACCTCAACGGCATCGAGACCTTTCCGTTCTTTGCCACCGCTGTGCTGCTGGCGGAATTCCGCGCCGGCCCACAGCGCCTGATCGATGAACTGGCGGTGCTGTTCCTGATCGTGCGGATCGCCTATGTCTTCACCTATCTCGGCGATCGGCCGACGCTGCGCACGATCCTGTGGAACATCGGCTTTGCGATCAATGTCGCCATTTTCTTCATGCCGGTGATCCGGGGCTTTTTGCCGATTTAGGACATGATCAAAATGGAACATCCTGAGACCGTCATTGCGAGCGCAGCGGGTCGCGCGAATGCGCGCCCGATGACAGGCTCCGCGATCGCGGTAGGGACGCTCATTGCTGAGCGCCCCCCGCACAGAACCGTACGTGCGGCTTTCCCGCATACGGCTCCCACCTTGGGTGGGTGACGGCGAAGCGTATTCTTGGCCATGGATGAAGGGTATCCGGTTTCGGGAGCCAATCTTTGGCCAACTGCGTGATCTGCTGCCACGTCGTGCCGTCTTTCTGACTGCGTCGCCTGAGCGATCGTTGCCAGAGTTCGGTGACGAAGAAGCGGAATGCAGCCAGCGCCTGATTGTTGGTCGGCACGGCATGGTAGTTGAAGTAGCCCTTGACGACCTGTCTCAGCCATTTCCCCTGGACCGGGATCGGCTGGTGCCTGCGCTGCCGCAACTCCTGTTTGATGGCTTGCAGCTTCGCCCGCATGCGGTCTCGCCGGGTTTTCCTCTTGAGGAGGAACTTGCCCCGACGCGACTTGCCACAGATAAAAGTGAAGCCCAGGAAGTTGAAGGTCTCCGGCTTGCCGAGCCCGCGCCGCTCGCGGTTCGCCGCCGCATGGCGGCCGAACTCGATCAGACGGGTCTTGTCCGGATGTAGCGACAGTGCGAACTCTCCTAACCGCTCACGCATGGCCTCCAGAAAGCGGCGGGCGTCGGCCTCGTGCTCGAAGCCGACAATGATGTCATCGGCATAGCGCACGATGATCATGTCACCCGTGGCCTCGCGCCGTCGCCAGCGTTCGGCCCAGAGATCGAGGACGTAGTGCAGGTAGATGTTGGCCAGAAGCGGCGAGATCACCGCGCCCTGTCCTGTCCCCTTGTCGCTGACCGCCACGATCCCGTCTTCCAGGATGCCCGCCTT
>Ga0137418_10002849_pt2 | contig 10365 bp, 6 predicted proteins | sample CZODoug3_1_2_16f_FD_122242 | JGI IMG/M metagenome (GOLD analysis project Ga0137418, IMG submission 122242) | Vadose zone soil fungal communities from Angelo Coast Range Reserve, California, USA - CZODoug3_1_2_16fungal (Hybrid Assembly) | ecosystem: Environmental > Terrestrial > Soil > Vadose... | reverse complement strand
ACAAGAATGAGAGTATCCATCAAAACGCTGGCGGTCCTTGCCCTGGCGGTTGTGTTTCCCTGTTTGACCTTCGCGCAGTACACCCGCACCGACCTGGTCACCAACTCCGGGGCGGGCGGCACCGTTCATGACCCCCATCTTGTCAACGGCTGGGGCCTCGTTTCCACGGGCACAAGCCCCTTCTGGGTGAGCGACAACGCCACCGGGCTTTCTACCCTCTACGCCATCAGCAACACGAATGGAGTTTCCGCTAGCATTGTTAGCCTGGTTGTGACCGTTCCACCGGTGACTGGTGGACAGGGGACACCGACCGGAATCGTCGCGCCGGAAACCCCCAACGGGGTAATGGCTTTCGTCGTTTCCGGCGTCAATCCAACTACCGGAAAGCAAGCCTCCGCAAACTCCATTTTCATCTTTTCCACCCAAGATGGGACGATCACGGGATGGAATCCAGGGGTTGGCGGGACTAACGCCACCCTCGCCGCCGACAGATCATCCGCCGGCGCCACGTACACGGGCCTGGCCATCGCCAACAACGGCGGACAGCCATTCCTATACGCCGCGGATGACGGAGCGAACCGCAGAATCGACGTATTCGACTCCAATTTCAAATTGGTGAACGAACAGCTTGGTCCGAATGCTTTCGTCGATCCCAAAATCCCGCAGAAATTCGCTCCTTACGGCATTCAGACCGTTACCGATGCGCAGGGCGTGCAAACGATTTGGGTCACCTACACGGCTCTCGACAAAGCGCAAAGCGGTTTTGTAGCCACGTTCACTACGGCCGGGGCGCTGATTTCTGGGTTTGCGCTGCATGGAACTCTTCATTCGCCCTGGGGCGTCGCGTTGGCGCCGGCCGATTTTGGGCCGATGAGCAATGCACTCCTGATCACCGACAACACCCCCCGCGGTCGCATCAACGCCTTTGATCCGAAAAGCGGCGCGTTCCTCGGCCCGCTGCGCGATGCAACCGGCAAAGCCATCGAGATCGACGACGTCTGGGCCATTCAGTTCGGCCAGGGCGGCGCGGCGGGCTCGAACGGCAACCCCAATCAACTCTTCTTCACAGCAGGCAACAACAATTACGGCGACGGCACATTTGGCGTAATCACCTTCGGCCGGTAAAGCAGGTCCATCGTAGAAGCATCCCAATGCGCGTGGCCCGAAGAGAATTTTCCTCTCTTCGGGCCTTCGCATTTTCAATCGTTCGCTCGCGCTTCTAAGCGCCGGACTTTAGCCCGACGAGCCCTGCTTTGGAGTGCGGGAGCTTTGCTCCCGCTTTGCGGTGTCAGCCTCTCTCCCAATTCAACATTCGAGTCGCACTCCAAATCGCCAGCCCGCAGCGGTGACCGGCCGCTACAAAGCGGCTTTGCGTTAATCGGAGAGGGCGAAGTTCAGAGCGGCGAGCGATGCGACGACAGCGGTTTCCGTGCGAAGGATGAGTTTGCCGAGGGAGGCGTCTTCAAATTGCGCGGCGCGGGCCGCGGCGAGTTCCGCATCGGTCCAACCGCCTTCCGGCCCGATAGCAAGAACCGCGGCCTTCGCCTGCTGATTGCGCAGGACTTCACGCAGCGACTTTGCATCGGGCGCCTCCGATAGAAAAACTCGCAGGCCTTCCTTGTGTGCGGCGAATGCAGTTTCCGGTCTAGCCGGCGAATCGAGAATGGGCAGTTGGACACGACGCGATTGCTGCGACGCTTCGAGGAGAAGTTTCCTCCAGCGTTCGGCCCTCTTGGCAGCGGCAGCGAGCAACGCTTTTTCCGAGCGCGCCGCCGCAAGTGGGACAATGCGGCTCACACCCAGTTCCGTGGCCTTTTCAAGCGCCCACTCAAAAGAATCAAATTTCACCACCGAAAGCAGCAGCGTCGTCCGCAAGGGCGGATGATGCGCCGGAATCTCTTCGACAAGGGAAAACTCGACCGAATCTCGCGAGACGTTCTCGATGCGGCCTAACCAGACTTTTGCGCCATCACTAAGTTCGTAAAGTTGGCCGGCCTGCGCGCGAAGTACACGGCCGAGATGGTGCGCGGCCTCACCCTCCATCACGGCGCGTTGCCCGGAAAATTGTTCAATGAAAAAACGTCGGCGCATGAACGCTATCTTCCCATGAAACGGTCGGAGGCGACGGAGCGGATTGTGTTCAAGGCGCGAAGGCTTTTTGAGTGCGGGAGCAAAGCTCCCGCTTTTGCGGCTGCAACTTTTAGACGAAACAAAATTGGGGCTCCGGGTTTGCAACGTGAAAGCGGAAGCGGAAGCGGAGCTTCCCACCGTGCCTCAGGGTAAGCCGCACTCAAGACTAGCCGAAGATGTCTTTGACTTTGTCAAAGAGCGTGGAATTGCGGTCGGCGGGCTTGTTGTCGACTTTCAACGTGGCGTCAAGCTGCTCTATAATCTTGCGCTGCTCGCGAGTCAGCTTCGTCGGCGTCAGCACACGCACATGATAATAAAGATCGCCGCGCCCTCCGCCATGCGGATCGGGCAGGCCCTTGCCCTTAATACGAAACACCGCTCCGCTCTGCGTACCTTCAGGAATCTTCAGCCGCTCTTCCCCGGTAAGGCCGGGGACCTGGAGATCGGTGCCCAGCGAAGCCTGCGAAATGCTGAGAGGAATCGTGCAGTAAAGATCAGCGCCGCGCCGCTCAAAGAAGGCGTGTTCCTTCACCTCGAGCACAACATACAGATCGCCAGCCGGCCCGCCATTGGGCCCGGGCTCGCCCTCGCCCTGAACTCGTAGCCGCGTGCCGGTGTCCACACCCGGCGGAATGCGAAGCTCGATCGTACGTTCGCGATCCACACGCCCCTGCCCCCTGCAATCAGGGCAGCGCTCCTTGACGATTTGTCCCGCGCCCTGGCATGAAGGGCACGTTCGATTGATAGTAAAGAATCCCTGCTGATAAACAATCTGGCCGCGGCCACCGCAAGCCTGGCAGGCCACTACGCCGGTGCCTTTCTTTGCGCCCGTGCCATTGCAGGATTCGCAATATTCCTGGCGGGGCACGCGAATTTTGGTCGTGATCCCGGTAGCGGCTTCCTCAAAAGTAAGCGTCATGTCATAACGCAAATCCGCGCCCCGCTGGACGCGACGTCCGCCGCCGCGCCGGCGGCCACCGCCCGCGCCGAACAAATCCTCGAAGCCAAAGAACTCTCCAAAGATGTCGTGAAAGTCCTGGAAGATCGTGCCGTTGAAATCGGGCTGCGCGCCCACACCCGCCAGTCCTTCATGGCCATAGGTGTCATAAATCTGGCGCTTCTGCGTGTCGCTGAGGACGCTATACGCCTCGGTACATTCGCGGAAGCGGTGCTCGGCCTCTTCTTTGTTCTCCGGGCTGCGGTCGGGGTGCCATTTGAGGGCGGCCTTCCGGTACGCAGACTTGATTTCCTCAACGGACGCCGTTTTCGTGACGCCGAGAACTTCGTAATAATCGCGCTGGTGAGACTTGGGCATATTCGCTGGTCTGGTTCCCTTCTCAATCTAAAACTAGCAGGGATCGCCCGTTGAAGCGCCGCGATCCCGATCGCGTGTTGCCGATTAATTCACAGCTTTGTTTGATGCGCCGCCGGGATGGACCGCTACGCGCACCATGGCCGGACGCAAAACACGCCCGTGAAACACGTACGCGGGCTGAAAAACTTCCAGAATAGTGCCGTCGTCATGTTCCGTCGTTTCCGTGCGATCCATGGCTTGATGCATGTGGGGATCGAACGGCTTGCCCAGCGGCTCAACACGCTCCACACCGAGCCGCGCCAAATTATCCAAAAGCTGTTTGTAGATGAGTTCGAAGCCTTTGCGGTAGCTCGAGTATTCATCTTCTTTGTGCGCGGCAAGGGCGTGCTCGAATCCATCCACAATCGGGATCAAGGATTCAACCACACGAGCCGTGGCGCGCTTCGAATCTTCGGCGCGTTCCTTTTCAACCCGCTTGCGGTAATTCTCGAAATCGGCCTGGCGGCGCAGCAAGGTCTGCTGCAGGTCTGCGAGATCCGCCGAGAGTTTTTTCAATTGAGATTCCTCCCGCGCGGCATCCGCGGATTGCGACTCCTCGGGTTGTCCGGGCCCTTCATCATCTGGAATATTTACTTTGATTTCCTGCTCGCTCATAAATCTATCCTCAAAATGTTCAGTGTCCTACTTTTCTCCCAGAATGCGCCAATGCGAGTGAATTTTCTACTCGATCTTTTGCAAGGCCTCGCTAAAGAGCTGCGCCACATAGGCGACCGCGGTCATGGCGCGTTCGTAGTCAATGCGCGTGGGACCAAGCACCCCGAGCGATCCCTGAACCTGGTCGTGGCCCGAGTAGGGCGCGCTGATCAGGGCCAGGTTGTGGCCGGCCTGGGAGATCTCTTTGATGCCGATCTGTACGAAAACGGGCTCCGGCGTCTCGATGCACGCGTTGAGCACCGAAACGAGGCGATGCTTTTCCTCGATGGCGGCAAGCAATTCCCGCAAGTGCCCCTGATCGGCGAATTCCGGCGTTCCAACAAATTGCGAGGCTCCCTCGACGTAGATCTGCTGCGTGGAGGTCTCGGACAGAATCGCGGGGTCGCATAGCGTCAAGGCGCTCTGCGCCAAAGTTTCGTAGCGCTCGCGTTCAGTGGCGAGTTTCTGCAGCAAGTCGCTGCGGATGGCGTCAAGCATCCAGCCGGAATAATGGCGGTTAAGAAAGTCGGCGGTGGCGTCGAGTTCCGGTTGAGTAAAGACGCGACTGGGCCGCAAAACCTTGTCCCGCGTGTTGCCGCCGGGAGAAATCAGCACGACCACGACGCGGCCGTCGGGAAGCAACCACATGCGCGCATGCTCCAGAACCGCCCGCCGCAACGGCGGAGACACAATGATGCCCACGCCTCGCGAAACTTCCGCAAGGACATGGCCCGCGCGCTCCGTGATTTCAGCAGCGGAGTTTGCACCGCTCATTTCCCGGTTAATCCAGTTGCGGTCTTCCATAGTGAGGGTGGCCTGAGACGCAATCTCTTGCGCAAAAAAGCGATACGCCGCCGCAGTGGGAACGCGGCCAGCCGAAGTGTGCGGCTGGTAAAGATACCCGCCGTCCTCCAGGTCAGCCATGATGTTGCGGATGGTGGCGGTACTCAGGGACTCCTCGAAACGCTTGGAAATGGCACGGGAAGACACCGGTTCGCCCGTCTCGATGTACGTGCGCACCAAGTCCGCCAAAATCTGACGGTTACGCCGTTCTTGGAGAGCTGGATTCCGCATAGCAGCACTCAATGATTAGTGCTAGTTACCATTTTAGGCGGCGTGTCAAGCCAGGTCAAAGACTACCTCGCTTACAAGTGCCCCATGTAACCAACGACGGCAAATCGGCGCACTACCTCTACATATCCATCTATTAAAGACAAACATTCGTCGAGGTCCCTGTAGGCGAATGGACCATCTGTACGTAAGGATGAATCTTCGACGCCACTTGGAAGCAGTATGGATTTCCTAAGCGCTGCAAAATCGAATGAATCCGCGTAAGGCTTGCAATCGCTTCGCGACATTGCCCGTCCTGTTCCGTGACTCATGGAATTTAGAATGGTCTTAATTTTTTCGGTTGCCCTAACTAGGACCACATCTCCAGACATGTGAGAGGGAAGCACAGAAACTTCGTCGGGGAGCATGCGTACAGACCCTTTTCTGATGATCACCGCTCCATCAGCCGACTCCTCATAGGTGTTGTGAGGCAAGTCCAGGACCATCTCTATCTCGCCAAATACCGCTTTCACTTTGTCATGGATCGCCGCGCGATTATCGGTAGCCCACCTCACTACTCGGTTGAATTCTCGGTCAAATTTGTCCGGCAACTCAATGAGGGAGTCCACATGGCCGGATTCGTTTCGCGAACCCGTGTGAATCAAAAAAAACAGGGGACCGTCTTCGTATGGTATCAACGCATCGAGAAAATGGTTCCCCCCACCCAGGTCCCCCAGCGCTCCCCTGGATGCGCGAATGGATTCCGCCACCTTGTTCCATAAATCCAGGCTCAAGTCAGCCGGCGGTATGGATGACCGCAGCAACCGCATACCGCATCCGCAGTCGGAGACAGCAAATTTCCGCCAATTCGCTTGTTTCGTCAGGACCGCTGTGCCAGTCGGTAATGGTGATTTGCCAGGGCAAGCGTCCGGGAGGAAAACGACTTCCTCTGCTTCCAGATCGTGCGGAAGCCATGAGTGAAGCTTACCGACAGGCTCCGAAGAAAGATTGGTGAGTTTCATAGTCGAGCTTTGAGTTGAGTAGAAGATCCACAAAAGGCCCAGAGTTCGTTGGAGAAACCGCGTCAAACGGTCAGTCAGGTTTTTTTCGTGGAGACCTTGCGATGCGCACGCTCAAGGACAAAGATACCCCGACCACGCACTTCCACTCGAATCTTGTCTCCTGATTTCACACCAAGAATTTCCCGCACCTGTTTTGGCAGAAAGAGACAGTACCCTTTGCCTACTCTCAGTTCATTCATAGTTTGCAATATTAGCAGAACGGAAAGGAAGTCTGGCCCTAGCCGCACTCTAGTTGTTATCGATTTGGGCGCGCTGGAGTTTGTCGGAATAGTCGATGTAGACGGATTTCCACTCGGTGAAGAAGTCGATTGCGGCGACGGCTGCTTCGCGGTGGCCGTTGCCGGTTTGCTTGGTGCCGCCGAAGGGGAGATGCGTTTCCGCACCGATGGTGGGCGCGTTGACGTAAACGATGCCGGTGTAGAGGTCCTGCATCGCGGCAAAGGCGCGATTAACATTTCGCGTGTAGATCGAAGCGGAAAGGCCATAAGGCACGCCATTCGCAACTTCAATTCCCTGCTCAAGGCCGTCAACGGGGATTAAGGAAACGACGGGGCCAAAAATTTCTTCCTGCGCCACGCGCATCTTCGGTTGGCAATCGCCGAACACGGTCGGCTCGTGGAACCAACCTTTGGCCAGAGCACCGCTGGCCAGGCGATGGCCGCCGGTCAAAAGTTTCGCGCCTTCCTTCACGCCAATTTCGACATAGGACATCACCGTCTGTAATTGCTGCTCGTTGATGCATGGCCCCATCTCAACGGCAGGATCGAGACCGTTGCCGACCTTGAGCCTGGCAGCGCGCTCGACAAAACCCGCGACGAATTCCTTGTAAACGCTTTTATGGATGCCGACGCGGCTCGCCGCCGTGCAGCGCTGGCCCGTAGTACCGAAGCCGCCCCAGATCGCGCCGTCCACCGCGAGGTCGAGATTCGCATCGTCCATCACCAGAATAATATTCTTCCCGCCCATTTCAAGGCTGTAATGCTTGAAGCTGGGCGCGCAGGTCTCCGCAATGATCCGCCCGGTCGAGGTCGAGCCGGTAAAACTGATCACAGGAACGTCCGCGTGTTTCGTAAGCGCCGCGCCCGCTCCGGGTCCATCGCCGCCAACCAAATTGACAACGCCCGGCGGCAGCCCCGCTTCGGAAAGTATTTCAATCAGGTGATACGTGGAGAGCGGGGTATCTTCCGCAGGCTTGATCACCAGTGTATTGCCGCAAACCAGCGCCGGCATCATTTTCCACGCAGGAATCGCCATCGGGAAATTCCACGGCGTAATCAAGCCGCAAACGCCGATGGACTGCCGCATGCTCATGGCGAATTTATTCGGAAGTTCCGACGGCGTGGTCTGGCCAAACAGCCGGCGGCCTTCGCCAGCCATGTAGTACGTCATGTCGATCGCTTCCTGCACGTCGCCACGCGTTTCGGCAAGCACCTTCCCCATTTCCCGGGTCATGTCGCGGGAAAACTCCTCCTTGCGCTTCACAAGAAGCTCCGCCGCGCGAAAAAGAATTTCGGCGCGCTTGGGAGCCGGAACAAGACGCCAGGACTTGTAAGTTTCTTTGGCTGCGGCAACGGCCGCGTCCACATCTTCCCGCGAAGAAAGCGGGAAAATTCCAATCAGCTCGTCGACGTTCGCCGGGTTACGGTTCTCCAGCGTCTTCCCGCTCCGGGGCGCGACCCATTCCCCATTGATGAAATTCTTATACGCATGTGAAGCGGATGCGGTAGCCATACGGCCTCCTGGACAAAATCGAGTCTATCGGCGCGCGCCGCGCGGCGTCAAACTAGGCCCAACGACTGCGTCGATAAGTTCTCACTCTCCGTTCTTCAAACTGTCATCCAATCGAAACGTGAACTCGCAACAATGGTGACACGCGCAGCAACAATTCATTTTAGTTTATGGGATGGATTGAAGAATCCAATCCAACGGGGTGGAGATTTTCCACAGGATAGCGGCTTTTCTGGACTTTCAAATTGTGTTACAAGACTAGCCAATAGCCGAGGGAAGTAGCCCAATTCATTGAAATAGCAAGGGACGGCGAACCAGGTTCACGTGTCCCCATCTGTCCCCCTCACCCCGGGGGAGTGCCCGTGGTGTATTTGTCTGCGCGTACGAATGCAAATCTGAAAGGGGAGGTTCTGGGATGAAAGTGGTCACGAACAAGCAGTCGCTGTACCTGCGAAGTTTATTGGTTGCGTGCCTTGGCCTGTTGCTGGCAAGCGGAATTTGGGCGCAGTCCACAACGGACGGTGCCATCGGCGGAGTCGTTACCGACCCATCAGGTGCGATTGTCCCCGGGGCGATGGCGACCTCGACGAATCTTGGAACCTCCCGGACCTCCACCGCGACAACGGACGGCGCCGGACGCTACCTGATTGGCCATCTGCAGCCAGGCACTTATTCGCTGGAAATCGCCGCAAAGGGATTTGGTGGATTCAAAGCCACTAACATCACTGTGGAAGTTGGGCGCGCCACCCCGATTGATGCAACGCTGGGGGTCGAGGCACAAAGGGAAACCATCGTGGCCACGGCGGAAGCGCCGGTATTGGTCACCGACCGCGCGGATTTCACCACCAACATCAATTCGACCTCCCTCGAGAATTTGCCCATGAACGGAAGGCGCTGGTCTTTTTACGCCCTGAGCACGCCCGGTGCCGTGGCCGACGGCGGATTCGGATTGGTCAGCTTCCGCGGAATCTCCGGCTTGTTGAACAACAACACCGTGGACGGCGCGGACAACAACCAGGCGTTTTTCAGCGAAGAGCGCGGCCGCACCCGAATCAGTTATTCCACCAGTGAAGCCGCCATTCAAGAATTTCAGATCAACACCTCCAACTACTCAGCGGAATACGGGCGGGCGGCAGGCGGCGTGGTCAATGCGGTCACGAAAAGTGGCACAAACCAGATTCATGGCCAGGCCTTCTGGTACCTCCGCAGCAGCGACTGGGGCGCCATCAATCCCTTCTCGTTCAAAAAGGTAAACATTAACGGCACGCTGACCAACGTACCATTCTTGCCAGAGGACAAGCGGCACCAGTTTGGCGGCGGCATCGGCGGCGCGATCATCAAGGACAAGCTGTTTTTCTTCTTCAGCGCCGACCAGCAACTCCGGCCATTTCCGGCGGCGGCCAACTCCGGCACTCCAAACGCAATTTTCGCGCCTATCACGGTGGCTCCGCCGACAGCTCCGAACACCTGCACTTCGAAGGGATTGAGCGAGGGGAACATTTTGTCTTGCCGGGGGATCACCCAGCCTCAGACGGATGCCGCCCTCGCTCTGCTCACAAACCTAACGGGAACCGTCCCGCGGCGCGGGGACCAATTGATCCTGCTCCCCAAAATCGATTGGAACATCAACACCAAAAACCACGCTTCGTTTACTTACAACCGGCTGCGCTGGAATTCACCGGAAGGCATCCAGAGCGCTGGCGTCGTGAACCGCGGCGTCGAAAGTTTCGGCAACGATTTCGTAAAGAACGACTGGGGAATCGCGCGCCTTACCTCCACTGTCACGAACACCCTCACCAATGAGCTGCGCTATCAGTACGGAAGGGACTTCGAATTCGAAAACGGACAATCCGCCATACCCGGAGAGCCTGTTTCCGCTTTCGGCCTGTCGGCACAGATCTCCGTCGGCGGCGTCGGCGGCTTTACGTTCGGCATGCCGAATTTCCTGAACCGTCCAGCGTTCCCGGACGAGCGCCGGAACCAGGTTGCGGACACGGTCGCATGGAGCCACAACACACATCTCTTCAAGTTCGGCTTTGACTTCAACCACGTGCACGACACCGACATAAACCTATTCGAACAGTTCGGTGCTTACTCCTATAGCTCCCGCGTCGACTACATCAGCGATTTTGTCCAACAGTCGACGGGAGCCACCACCCCGTTCTGCGCGACTACCACGGCGCCAATCACTCCCATTCCCTGCTACGCAAATTTCGCTCAGGGTTTCGGTACGCCTGGATTTCAGTTCGCAACGAATGACCTGGCATTTTTTGCACAGGACGACTGGCGAATCCGGCCTCGCCTGACGCTGAGCCTCGGCCTGCGCTGGGATTCCGAGTTCCTGCCATCCACGCAGATTCCCAATTC
>Ga0137418_10007011_pt1 | contig 10368 bp, 10 predicted proteins | sample CZODoug3_1_2_16f_FD_122242 | JGI IMG/M metagenome (GOLD analysis project Ga0137418, IMG submission 122242) | Vadose zone soil fungal communities from Angelo Coast Range Reserve, California, USA - CZODoug3_1_2_16fungal (Hybrid Assembly) | ecosystem: Environmental > Terrestrial > Soil > Vadose... | reverse complement strand
CGACGTCCCGTTTAGTGGTCGCGAAACCCTTCGCCGTGACGTTCAACTTGTAGGTTCCAGGCGGCAGATTAGCAAACCTATAGTAGCCGCTGGAGTCCGTATCCAGCTCTTTTCCACCAACTAAGGCAGCGCCTGCCACTGCCACATGGGCGTTAGGTACCACAGCTCCGGAAGGATCTTTCACCGTTCCCTGCAAACCACCTGTCGTTTCTTGCGCATGACCCGCCAGCGGCAGCATAGACACCAAGCCGAGCGCGGCAAAGGCACTGACGACTCGAATCAATTTGAACATCGATGCTCCTTCTTGTAACTGCGAGGTCAGATGATTTCCTGCAACTTGTTGCATGATTTCTTGCAATTTGGTGCAATCCACAGCTTTGAGGTATGTCTAAAGGTGGGAAGAAAACGGACCCAGAACGCCCCATGCCCGCTATCTCAACTCCCCCACAACCGGGTATTTCTAATGCATAACTCCTGCCAAACCAAGAAGCTTCTTATCTAATTAAATCTATTGTTTACAGTGACTTATATGAGTGCAAGGTAGGATTTACGGAAAATGCACTTAATTCTACATATTTCGGTATTTCGGTGCGAAAAACTGGAGTGCCTGGTGTCCAACGAAAAGCAGATTCCTCGGGCCAACACCGCCCTCGGAATGACAGGTTGAGTAGTCTTTCAGCGGCCCTCTACAGCCGATGCAGCCGGTCGGACAGACTTCGCGCACGCTGGCGGGCAATTTCGACGAACTTCGGGTCGGAGGCAATCTGCTCAAGTAAAGGCAGCAGCCGTTGCGGCTCGGGGATCAGGCCGCGGTTCAGGTCCGTTTCGAACTGCAGCAAAGCATCGTTGATCCCCAGCCGGTCGTAGCGAATCCGCCGCGACAGCAACGCATAATGCTCTTGTTGGCGGGCCAGCCCCTCAAAAATCTGTAATAGCTGGGCCGCCGGCTGGTTCAGCGTGTAGTTGAACTTTGTTTCATGGGTAACACTGCCTTGTTCCCACCGGAAAATTTTCTCGCCCAAGTTGGCGATTTTCCGGTGGACGTCCAGGTCCTGTCCTTGAAAATTGTGCAACTCTCCGGCCAGCGCAAAAATTTTTGTCCGCAGCGCGTCGCTCACTTCGAACGCCGCGGAACCCTTATCATCATCCATCTGCCGAATTTCGTACGTCGCGGCGCTCGAATCATCGCGAACGCTAATCTCGATAAACTCCGGCGTGCTCCCCTGAAAAATACGACGAAACGTGATTTTGGCGCTGGGGCCGGGCGGCAACGAACCATTCGAAGTGCCCGAGCCAAAACCAGGCAAGCAGCACACCGCGACCGCTGCAAACAACATCTTCGCTAGGAGTGACCGAGCTTTCGTCATCTGGCTGGCTGGACCCGAATGATTTCGGCGCGCGTGATTCGCCTGGCCGCTTCGCGCGCCAATCGCGGCGTTTTCATGACGCTCGCTGTTGGCACTGCAAATCGCACCCGGAACTGCTCATTTTGCACATGGCACAACGCCACCGCCAGCGCATCCGCCGCGTCCGATGGTTCGGGAGTCTCGGTCATCTGCAAAAGCGTGCGCACCATCATCTGCACCTGCCGCTTGTCCGCGTTGCCGTACCCCGCCACCGAAGACTTGATCAACCGCGGCGCGTAACTATGAACAACTACATTGTGCTGTGCCGCGGCCAGCAGCACCACTCCACGCACTTCCGCCAATCGCAACGCGGTTTTCACGTTCAACGCGGAAAATATGGATTCAACCGCCAAAGCGTCTGGCGAAAATTCCTGTAGCAAATCGCAAATCAGCGAATGAACCGCTTCCAGCGCCGCTCCGGCCGATTCTTTGCGAATTTTCTCCGCAACTTTCAACGCGCCATAGTGCAGCGTCCGGCACCGCCGCCCATCCGACTCCACAACTCCATAGCCGGTCGGGCCTGCTGCAGCGGGATCAATGCCCAGAACACGAAACGTGGATGGTCGCGCTCGAGATTCGCTCATCGCAAAAAGTGTAAGTCGCGGCGCATTTTCCTGCTAGTGGTTTGTGCTTGATTCTGGGGCCGGACCGGCGGCGCTACTCTGGACTTGCGGCCAAGCGCAAAACTTCAGTTCGCGCCAACCGCCGCCTGGATTTCGCTTTCATCAATGTCAAAGTTCGCGTAGACGTGTTGCACGTCGTCGTGTTCTTCCAGCGCTTCAATCAATCGCAACATTTGCTTGGCTTGTTCGCCAGTCAGCTTTACGTAATTCTGCGGCACCATGGCCACTTCCGCGCTGGTCGGCGTAATTCCCGCCTTGGTTAGCGCTTCCTTCACCGACTCAATCGCTTCCGGCGGCGTGGTGATGTACCAGCTCGATCCGTCATCCTTCAAGTCTTCGCCGCCAGCTTCCAGCACCAGATCCAGCAGCTTGTCTTCCGTCGCCGCTTCTTTCGGCACGTTGATTTCGCCCTTGCGATGGAACATCCAGCCCACCGCTCCAACTTCCGCCATGTTGCCGTTATTTTTGCCCATCACGTGGCGCATTTCGCCCACCGCGCGGTTGCGGTTCGTCGTCACCACATTGATCAGAATCCCCACTCCGCCCGGCCCGTAGCCTTCAAACGTCACCTCGTCATAGACTTCGCCTTCCAGCTGACCGGTGCCGCGCAGGATCGCGCGCTCGATATTGTCGTTCGGCATGTTCTCGCCTTTGGCGGCAAGAATCGCGGTTCGCAGCCGCGGATTGGTCGCTTGATCGCCGCCGCCGATGCGCGCGGCAATCGTCAGTTCGCGAATCAGGCGGGTAAACACGCGGCCGCGCTTGGCGTCGGTCGCCGCCTTCTTATGCTTGATGGTGGCCCACTTTGAATGCCCAGACATGACAGTTCCTTCGTAAACTTAGATTGAACATTCTTGAGCTCAGGGTTTGTAAGCCTGCCTGCGGTAGGCAGGTACAAACCCTGAAACCCACAGCCCCGCTTGTCGGGGAAGTGTCTGCGGAGAGTTGCCGTGAACCGCTACCCTGAGAGTTGCGGCTTGAACTTTTTAGCTCAGGGTTTGTAAGTACAAACCCTGAAACCCGTTAGCTCAGGGTATCCAAGTGCAGACCCTGAAACCCTGAGAAGTTTAGCACAGCGCTTTGCGCCTTCGAAACACGGTTATACTGGAAAAGGGGACTCGTTGCCGCGCGCAGAACGATGATTGTTCCTTTCGAAACGGCAGAGCGCGCTGTCGAAAAATTTCATGCCTCAGCGCCGTTATAAGGTTTTGGCCGTAGCCACCCATCCAGTCCAATACATGTCGCCAATTCTTCGGCTCATGGCAACCGAACCTCAACTTGAACTGCACGTTGCCTACTGCAGTCCGCCCCAAACTGAGGCTTCATTGGACCCAGACTTCCAGGTCAAAGTGCAGTGGGACGTGCCGCTCCTGGATGGCTACTCTTGGTCCGAAGTCCCCAATAAAGGCTCCGGAAAAGAAACTTTCTGGGGATTAAATAATCCGGGCCTGAAGACGCTCATTTGTGAGGGACGTTTTGACGCGGTGATCTGTTACGTTGGCTACCTTCGAGCCTCGTTCTGGATTGCTTGGCGCGCCGCCAAGGCCTCTGGAGCGGCATTCCTGTTTGGCACTGATGCTCACACACTCTCTCCGCGCGTCGGCACGTCTTGGAAAGCGCGGATCAAGAAATTATTGTGGCCCGTGCTGTTCCGCCTGGCTGACCAGGTAATCGTTCCGTCGTCCGGAACTTTCGCTCTCATGAGATCGCTGGGAATTCCTGAGCAACGCATTTCACTGACCCCTTACGCTGTTGATAACGATTGGTGGAAAGCGAATTCGGCGAAAGTGGATCGCGATGCCGTTCGTTCCACATGGGGCGCTGCACCGTCGCAACCGGTGATCCTATTCTGCGCCAAGATGCAGCCATGGAAGCGGCCCATGGATTTGTTGCGCGCCTTCGCCAGCGCAAATATCCCCCAATCGCTATTAGTGTTTGCCGGCGACGGTCCCCTGCGGTCAGAACTCGAAGGCGAGGTGACAAAATTAGGCTTGCAACAGCGCGTCCGGTTTATTGGCTTTATCAATCAATCTGGGTTGCCGGCCGTCTACACTGCGGCGGATCTCCTAGTGCTACCCTCGAGTTACGACGCGTTCGCGGTGGTCGTGAATGAATCGATGTGTTGCGGCTGCCCGGTGATTGTTAGCGATCAGGTCGGCGCTGCCCTGGATTTAGTGGTGCCAGTGCGGCCAGAGTTCGTGTTTCGCGTCGGTGATATAAGAGGACTTGCCGAGGTTCTGCGAACTGCCTTTTCCGACCGCCAACAACTCAGCGAGACCGGACGGCTGGGATTCGACTACGTCGAGACGCACTCTGCAGAGCGCAATGTCGCGGCCACGGTGAACGCTGTCCGCCGGGCGGTCAAAGTGGTTCGCGGTGAATCATAATCATCGGCGGCGGCTCAAGATTCGCGCTCGTTACTCATAAGCGGTTCTGCGTGGATGCGTTCTTAGCCTGGAAATGACACATACAAAAGCCTCGCTTGAGCGATCGCGGCCAAGTGCTGAATTTTTGCCTATACTTCCAACGCGCCCGGACCACCGCTCAGACTCAACGCAACTATGAAGATACTGATCTACTGTCACCATTTCGCTCCCAGCGTCGGAGGCTTGGAGACCGCTGTGCAACTGCTCGCTGACGGCTTGGCGAAAATGCGATCTCCAAGCGGCGAACCGGAATTCGAAGTTACCTTGGCTACGCCGTATCCGCGAGGAAGTTTCGATGACCGAAGTCTGGCCTTTCGTGTCGTTCGAGAGCCTGGCTTGCCCACCCTGTTGAGGCTAATTCGCCGTACCGACGTTCTCCACGTGTCTGGCCCCGCACTCGCTCCCTTGTTTTTGGCGTGGTGCCTGCGAATCCCCGCGGTAGTCGAGCACCATGGCTACCAGGCAGTCTGCCCAAACGGGCTCCTACTCAAGCAGCCCGCTGCGGCGGTTTGTCCCGGCCACTTCATGGCGCGCGACTACGCAGAGTGCCTAAGCTGTTTTGCGCACTCCTATTCCTGGCCCGCCAGCATCTTCAAGCTTATCACCATGTTTCCTCGGCGATTCTTTATCAATTGTGTGGCCGCAAATCTGGCCATCTCGCGTCACTTGATGGATCGCCAGTGCCTTCCCCGCACTGAGGTCATCTACTACGGCATTCAATTCCCGGACGTGCCTTCGACTCAGACCTTTGCTTCTGATTCCTCTCGCCGGCTTACCTTTGCCTATGTCGGTCGCTTCGTGCAGGAAAAGGGAGTCGCCGTTTTGCTACACGCCGCGGCCATGCTTCAAAAAGAAGCAAGGCGGTTTTCGGTTCTGCTGATCGGTGACGGCGAACAGCGCGCCGAACTCGATGAATATGTGCGACGCGAGAACCTGAGTGATACCGTGCGAATGACGGGTTTTCTGAACGGTGACCAGCTTACCGCCGAGTTTCGCAACGTGGATGTCCTGGTCATGCCTTCGCTCTGTGAGGAGACCGCCGGTCTAGCCGCCATCGAACAGATGGCACGCGGACGCCTGGTAATCGCCTCGGCCATCGGCGGGTTGGCGGAAATTGTGGAGGGCGCGGGAGTAACATTTCCTGCCGGGGATGTGGCCGCACTGGCGATCCGAATGCGCGAAGTGATTGACAATCCCGCTCAGTTTCAGGAACTGGCCCTGTACAGTCAAATTCGTTCCCGCGAACTTTTCCGCGTACAGCGTATGATTGATGAGCACGCCAGTGTCTACCGGCGGGTTGCCGGTGCGGCTCTTAGTCCATCAGGGGACTGAATGCTACCCAGATTCACCACGGATTTACGGCCAATCGGAGGTAAACAGCCAAACCTCGCCATTTTGATCGTGGTCATCGGTGCCGCATTGGCCTATCTCACCGCGCAAATGTTGCTGGCCGGCGATTCGATCAGCCTCGCGCTTCTGGGTTTCGTCTGCGTGGGCACCGCCGCTGCGGTGGCCATTCTGAACAACTGGCGCAAGGGGCTGTACTTCTTTTTTGGCTGGCTCTTTTTCGAGGATCTCGCGCGAAAATATCTCGGCAACAATATGGCCGTCTTTTTCGCCAAAGACGTTCTGGTGATTCTGATTTATATCTCGTTTTACCTCGCCCGCCGAAACAAGCGCGAAAAGGCGTTCTTTCGTCCGCCCTTCATACTGCCACTCTTACTGTTTGTCTGGTTCGGTCTGGCCCAGGTCTTCAACCCAGCTTCCCCAAGCTTCTTTTATGGCCTTCTCGGCATGAAGCTCTATTTTCTCTATATTCCGCTGATGTACTTGGGATACGCGCTTATGGAGACCGAGCATGACTTACGTCGTTTCCTGATGTTCAATTCCTATTTGCTGCTGATCGTTGGGTTGCTCGGCGTGGCTCAGTCCATCATCGGTCCCACTTTTCTGAATCCTGGAACTCTTCAGGAGGATATTCGTGACTTAAGCAGTCTCTACCGGGCATCGCCGATCACTGGGCTGCTCGCCTATCGTCCGACATCAGTTTTCGTCAGTAACGGACGCTTCCAGGACCTCATCGTCATTAGTTGGATCATCGTGCTTGGCTTCGCCGGCTACCTCATCTTGCGCACCAAGAAAAGCCGGACCATTGCCTTTGTTGCGGTCGGCGTGCTTGCTGCTGCCGCGGTGATGACCGCGTCCCGCGGCGTGGTCATGTGGTGCGGCAGCAGTACCCTGGTGATTCTGGCGGCTTTCGTCTGGGGCGCGCCATGGCGCCAGGGCCAAGCTTCTCGCGTGGTTCGTTCCATCCAGCGAATCACGCTTCTGGCAGGTCTCGCGATTTTGTTCTTAAGCGTTGCATTTCCGGACGAAATTAATTCCCGGCTCGCCATTTATAATGAAACGCTCAATCCCTACAGCTCTGCCAGTGAGCTTGCCTACCGCGCACATGAGTATCCTATGAAGAATTTTTTGGCCGCTTTCGATACTCCCAACTGGATTTATGGTTATGGGATTGGAACCGCGTCACTTGGAATCCAGTACGTCGCGCGTATTCTGCACGCGCCAAGCACAGGAATCGGGGTGGAAAGCGGCTACGGGCAATTGATCATCGAATTTGGAATCGTCGGGCTATTGCTCTGGATTGTTCTCGGCGCGGTACTTTCCATTTCCGCATGGAAGGTGGTCGCGCATTTGCGAGGCTCGCCATGGTTTCCGATCGCGTTCGCGATTTTTTGGCTGGCGTTTCTGATGTTCTTCCCGATCGGATACAGCAGTATGTCCTTCTACCAGGATTTTCTGGTAAACGCCTATTTTTGGATTCTGGTTGGGGTCTTGTACCGGCTTCCAAGCTTGGCGCTTTCCGCTCAATTCGCAGCTGAAGCCAAAGGCAAATCATCCGCCGCCCCTGCGTTTCCTCGCAGGCCGGTTTTCGTTCCACGTTAGGAAAATTCGCGGCCTGGACTGCTCACACGATCCTCGCTCTATCCCACATCTCAATCCCGCAGCCGCCGTTATGATCTTTGCGGAGCCAGCTTGTCCTTTAACCGAAGAAACGGCTTCTCAATGATGTGATACGAAACAATCGCGATTACCGCCGGCAGCAATAACGAAAGTGGGAACGCTCGCAACAACCCCCACGACGGCGTATTCGTCACCAGAAATAGCTGCTGCCACAAATACAGTGAGTAGGAGATTGCTCCAAAATAGCGCAGCAACCGGGAGCGGAATAATGCAGCGAGCCTCGTCTGATTGCACAGCACCACCTGTGCCAGCAGAGCCGCGCAAAGAAATTCCTGAATCGTGAGATACATGCTTCGGCTCAAGCTTTCTCCCATCGCTGTCCAGACCCCCAGCGCTGCCCACAGCACTATCCATGGAATCGCCGATAAGATATTTCGCAGTTTTTCCGCCCCTCGTGGCGAGTGTACCAGCCACAGCACCACCGCCGCTCCGATCAGTATCGAATCGAAGCGAAAATATGGCCGCATATAAAAAACGCCCGTCTCGTAAGAAAAAAGCTTTGCCGAAATTGCCGCGCCTCGCCACACGGCCAATACTATGCAGCTTGCACTGACCATCGCCGCGCAGCGCTTCATCGGCAGCACAGAAAATGTCAGTGGCCAGATCAAATAGAATTGCTCCTCCAGCGATAACGACCAGATATGACTCAGACTGAGGCTTCTGCCAAAAAAATTGCGTGCGTAAAACAAGCATTCCAATAACTCTTTTTTGGGTACATCGGTGATCATTCCCAGGCTCATCAGTAAAATTGTGGTCGACAGAAACAACAGCAACGCTGGCCCAAGCCGCAACACCCGCCGGATGTAAAAATCCTTCAGATGCACCTTGCCCGTAATGCTTCGTTCTCGACTCAGCACGCCGGTGATTAAAAATCCGCTCAAAACAAAAAACAGAAGCACCCCGGCCTGGGCGACGCTGCCGGCGCTCCCGCGAAGTTCTGTGCTCCCGCTGTGAAATTCCAGAAAATGCCCGATGATTACGCACAAAATCGCCATTCCGCGGAGTCCATCCAACTCTGGTATTTCATGAAAATCAAAGGTTGGTCGCGGCAGCGGTAGCTGAACTTCTTTTATTTCTACGACCGCTGGTTCTTCTAACGTGAGTACCGCAGCAAACGCATGAACATTTTTTGCAGACGCTGACATTTCGTTCGCAGGCTAGCATCCGCAAAAAGAAATGCTTCCATCCAATCGCCTAAAATCTTTCTCATCTTTCGTTCCGGTGAATGTGTTTCAGATGGGAACACCGCAATCGCCCGGCTTCGCATGGCACTTTTCTCTTTCTGCGGTATATTCAACGCTCGATCGAAGCCGTCAGGGTTTCAGGGTTTAAGGTTTGTTTTACAAACCCTTAGAAAAACAGGTTGTACTTACAAACCTTGAGCTTAATCGTTCGCCAAGTAGGCGAATTTGCGCGCGGAGTTGTGAAAGTAAAGTGCGAATCGCAGTCATTTCACCATTTGTCGATCGCCAGCACGGCACCGAACGCGCGGTTGCTGAATTGATCGACCGTCTCTCGAACCAGCACCACGATGAAATTGATCTTTATGCCCAGCAGGCGAGCGATTTAAGTACCGAAGGCCCTTCGCAAACCGCAGAAAATGATCGCCGCGCAATTTACTGGCATCGCGTGGAAACTTTTCCTGGGCCGCATTTGTCGCAATTTCTTGGTTGGCTGCTGTTGAATCGTTTGGCACGTAAGCGTAACGAGCGGGTATCAAAGACAAAACCGGACATCGTTTTTTCTCCGGGTATCAACGCTTTCGATGCCGATGTGATCCTCGTCCACGTAGTGTTTCATCGCGTCGCGGAATTGCAGAATTGGCGTGTCGGCCTCGGACTTCGCGGTCTGCACCGCTGGCTCTATTACTCTTTGCTTTGCAGCCTCGAAAAGAAAATCTACGGTAGTCCGCGGGTCACTTTGGCCGCCGTTTCGCCGCACACCGCGCGGCAGTTGGCGCGCTATTTCCATCGTCAAGACGTTGCGGTGATTCCGAATGGTGTTGATTCAGACTATTTTTCACCCGCAGCGATCGAGCCCATGCGCGCATCGGGTCGCAAGGATTTCAATTGTTCAGCGAACGATTTTGTGCTGCTGCTGATCGGCAACGACTGGCGCAACAAAGGCCTGCCTGCCTTGCTGGCCGCCGCTGCTCAGTGTCGCGATCTGTCGATTCGATTGTTGGTCGTTGGCAAGGACGATCACGCTCCGTTCGTTGCACTTGCGGCGAAGCTAAAAATCCTCGATCGGCTTCAGTTTGTTTCGCCGGTCGCCGACGTGAGGACTCTTTATGCTGCAGCCGACCTTCTTGTTGCTCCTTCTCTCGAGGATTCGTTCAACTTGCCGGTGCTCGAAGCTATGTCCTGCGCCCTGCCGGTCATCGTCAGCCCGCACGCGGGAATCAGCCATTGGCTGAAACACGATCATGATTGTTTGCTTCTAAAAAATCCGGAAGACGTCACCGAGTTGGTCGCTGCGATTCGGCTGCTGGCGACCGATGCTGGAAAGCGTGGCGAAATATCGGCGAACGCCTTGCAGACCACAAAAAAGTTTTCCTGGGATGCGCACGCCACGGAATTGCGGGCGTTGTTGGTGAGTGCCGCAGAAAACAAAGCGCTTCGCGAAAAATTGTGAGTGCTATTTTGCGGTTCCGCTATTCAATTTACTCAACACCGTTTTCCGCGTCGACTGCAGCGTGAACGCCAGCGTCTCTTCAGGAATGCTGGTGACAAATGGACCGATCATCCAGCCCAAGCCGGCGGGAATATCACGGGTCAGTGAAACCACTTCGCTTTGCACGTATACTCCGCCGTCCCGCTCCACGAATCGCCACCAGGTTTCCATGCCCCACAAAAATCCGCCATCGTCGTCGTTTGATTTTTCCCG
>Ga0137418_10007010_pt1 | contig 10368 bp, 10 predicted proteins | sample CZODoug3_1_2_16f_FD_122242 | JGI IMG/M metagenome (GOLD analysis project Ga0137418, IMG submission 122242) | Vadose zone soil fungal communities from Angelo Coast Range Reserve, California, USA - CZODoug3_1_2_16fungal (Hybrid Assembly) | ecosystem: Environmental > Terrestrial > Soil > Vadose... | reverse complement strand
GCGAATCGCCGGGCCTGCGCGAAGCGGTCGAACGGCTCGAACGCCTGCGATTCCCCCTTGGTGAGGATGATCTTCGCCCGCGGGATCCAGTCGGTCTCTTCGCCGTGAATCAGATGCCCCAGCACGTCCTGGGGGCTCCACGTGTCAGGGCCCTCGTTCCCACCCGTCCACGGGGAGGGGAGCCCGCTCAGCATGCTCATGAGCGTGCCCGGCGTGCGGGTCAGGACTTCAACTGCGGCATCGAGCGAGAAATCCATCACAGTTTCATTCTCCTCAGGAGCTCCGCGAAGCGCGGGTCGTCTTTCACGGAGTCGAAGATCGGGTCCATCTTGATGTAGGTCATCCAGCCGCGCCGATCTGCGTACGCCCGCTCGAGCCAGTGGAATACCTGGTCCACGTTCCGCAAGCCCAGGTGCGCGATGCAGAACGCGACCGGGGTCACGTACCGCTCGCGCGAGCGCGCCTCGAGCTCGGCAACGAGCGCCTCGGCCTCGCCGCGGCGGCCCGAGAGCGCCAACACGTGGGCCAGGCCCGCGGTCGCGTACGACAGGTCGGGCGAGAGCGTGATCGCCTCGCGAAACGCGCGCTCCGCCTCGGCGTAGGCGCCTTGCTGGATCAGCACCAGGCCCAGCACGCGATAGGTGTCTTCCGAGGTGGGGTTCATCGCGATGGCGCGCCGCAGATGGTACAGCGCCTGCTCGTAGCGACGGGTGTAGTAACTCAGCCAGCCCACGCCGCGCCGGACCGAGAGCGACGACGGGTCGAGCTCGAGCGCCGTGAGCGCTTCCATCACCGCCCGCTCCGCCTGCCCGCTCACCAGCAGCACGAATGAATACCAGTGATGCGCCGTCGCAAAGCCCGGGTTCAGCTCGAGCGCTCGGGCGTACTCACGCATCGCCGCCGGCCAATCCCAGTCGTACACGTGCAGGACCCAGGCGAGCGACGTGTGCGCCTCGGGCAGGGTGCCGTCCAGCTCGAGCGCCTTGAGGGCATACTCTCGCGCGTGCCGGTACCCCTCGGCGACGGGCACGCTGCGGTAGTCCACCTGGAGCGCGTAGGCGTCCGACAGCCCGGAGTACGCGAGCGCGTATCCGGGATCGAGGTCGATCGCCTGCTTGAAGAAGGAAATCGCCTCGAGCACGCCTTCCTGGCTGCGCTTGTTCCAACAGTAGCGGCCCTTCAGGTAGAGCGAGTAGGCCTCGAGGTTGTGCGTATAGCGCTGCGGCGTGGGATCGGCGATGTCGGCCAGGAAGGTGGTGCGCAGCGTGCTCACGATGGTCCGGGAGATCTCGTCCTGAACGGCGAACACGTCATCCAGCGTACGATCGTAGCGCTCCGACCAGATGTTGCGCCCGTCGTCGGCGGCCGAGAGCTGCGCAGTGATGCGCAGGCGGTCGTCCGACTTCCGCACCGTCCCCTCGAGCACGACCGACACGCCGAGCAGCGCGCCGATGGCACGGATGTCCTGGGGCTTGTCCTTGAGGGCGAAGACCGAGGTGCGCGAGGCGACGCGCAGACCTTCGACCTTCGTGAGCGCGTTGATCAGCTCGTCGCTGATGCCGTCGCTCAAATATTCATTCTCGGGATCGGCGCTGGCGTTGACGAACGGCAGCACCGCGATGGAGCGCGTCTTGCCGACCAGGCCGGCGGCGGGCCCGGGCCGCGTCTCCTCCAGCGCCGTCGTGAACTCGGCCACGCTCGCGAACCGGTCCGCCGGATCCTTGGCCAACGCGCGCGCGAGCGCCTGCTCGACCGCGGCCGGTGCGTCGGGGCGGCGGGCGCGGAGCGGCGGGGGCGGCTCGCTCAGGTGCTTCGCGACGATGGCGCGGGCGCTCGCTCCGGAAAACGGCGGCTCCCCGGCCAGCATCTCGTAAATGACACAGGCGAGGGCGTACTCGTCGCACCGCCCGTCCAGCTCGCGATCGCCCGCAGCCTGCTCGGGGCTCATGTACTCGGGCGTCCCGATGGCGAGCCCGACCTCGGTGACGTGCTCTCCGCCCGCTTGACAGATGGCGCGCGCGATGCCGAAGTCGGCGATCACCGCGTGCCCATCGGAGAGGAGCACATTCTCGGGCTTCACGTCCCGGTGGACGAACCCCTCGCGGTGGGCGTAGTCGAGCCCCGCGCCCAGCTCCCGCGCGATGGCCAGCGCGTCCCTGAGCGGCAAGCGCTGCTCGCGCACCAGGCGCTGCCGCAGCGTTTCTCCGCGCACATATGGCATCACGTAATAGAGGGATCCCGCCGCCTGGCCGGAGTCGATGAGCGGCAGCACGTGGGGATGGGTGAGCCGTGCCGCGATCGCGATCTCCCGCAAGAACCGCTCGGCGCCGATCGCGGCCGCGACGTCGGGCCGCAGCACCTTGATCGCCACCTCACGGCTGTGCCGGCGGTCTAGGGCGACGTACACGGTCGCCATGCCGCCTCGGCCCAGCTCGCGGTCGATCCTGTAGCGATCGCCGAGGGCGGCCGACAGCGCCTCCTGCACCCGCTCCATGGGGGAAAACTATCCCCTTGGAAGTCGCGATGGAGTTCCCCGGCTGCGTGATCCCCCGGGCTTGCGCGCGGGGTCAGCCAGTCTTTGCTTCTCAATCCATGCGTTTGGCTGCGGTTCCCTTCGCGCTTCTCATCCCTGCGACCCTCGCCGCCCAGGCGGGGCCGTGCGTGTCCCGGCGCGCCGGAAGCGTCCCGGCGATATACGCCGCGACCGTCGCGCGCGAGCGCACCCTCGTGTGCGAGCTGCTCGCGCCGCGCATCCCGGGCGTGCAGGTCGCGGTCGCGATCGATGGGAAGCTCGTGTGGTCGGAGGGGTTCGGGTACGCCGACGCCGAGCGCAAGAGGCCGGTCACACGCGAGACGCAGTTCCGCATCGGGAGCGTGTCGAAGCCGCTCACGGCCGCGGCGGTGGCGTTGTTGTACGAGCAGGGCAAGCTCGATCTCGACGCGCCGGTGCAGCGCTACGTGCCGTCATTTCCCGAGAAGGGTTACCCCATCAGTACCCGCCAACTCGCCGGTCACCTCGCCGGGATCAGGCATTACAAGGATCGAGAGTTCCTCCTGAACCGCCGATTCGCCACGGTGCTCGAGGGGCTCACGATCTTCCAGGACGATTCGCTCTTGTTCCCGCCCGGCACGCGATTCTCCTACTCGAGCTACGCCTGGAATCTCGTCTCGGCGGTGGTGGAGGGCGCCTCGGGGGACAACTTCCTGCACTTCATGTCGGCGCACGTGTTTCGTCCGCTCGGCCTGACCCACACGGCGCCCGACCGCGTGGACAGCCTCATTCCGGGCCGCACGCAACCTTACGAACGCGACAGCGGGGGCACCTACCACATCGCGCCCGCGGTGGACAATAGCTACAAGTGGGCGGGAGGCGGGTTCGTATCGACCGCGGAGGATCTGGTGAGGTTTGGGTCGGCGCTGCTCGAGCCGGGGTTCTTGAAGCCCGAGACGCTGGACCTGTTGTTCACGTCGCAGCGCACCAGTTCGGGCGAGGCGACGGGCTACGGGATCGGGTTCTTCCTCACGACCGACAGCTTGGGCCACCGCTGGGTGTTCCATGGGGGCGGCGCGGTTGGCGGGACGGCGGTATTCGGCCTCGACCGCGATTCTCGCTTGGTCGTGACCATCCTCACGAATCTGACGGACGCCCCGCTCGAGCCGGCCCGGGAGATCCAGGCGGCGTTCGACCGGGAGGCGGCATCCCGTGGTCCGTGATTCGCGGCTGAAGCCGCGGATTCGTCGATACGGCGGATCAGATTGGGTTAGATGCTCCGGGGTTCCGCCGCTGGTACCAGTAGTACCCACCAATGGCCAGCAGCCCTAATAGCGCGATCGCCAGCACGGAACGGTAGTCGCCACGCGAGACACCGGCGCCGATCAGGACGCTCGCGAGCAGGGCGGGCGAGCGTGCCAGACCCGACAACACCACGAACTCGAGAATACTCATGCGCGAGAGCCCCGCCGCGTAGCATAGGATGTCCTTCGGCAGACCGGGGAGCAGGAACACGAGGAACAGCGCCGACTGGCTCTTGGCGCTCGCGAGCGAGCGGTCGATCTTCGCGAGCCTGTCTCGCCCGATGAAGCGCTCCAGCGTCGGCCGACCCACCACGCGGGCGAACCAGAAGTTGAAAGCCGAGCCGAGTGTGACGCCGATGGCGGAGTAGAAGAAGCCACGCCACGCCCCGAAAACGTAGCCGGCGGCGAAGGTCGTGACCTCACCGGGGATGACGGCGATCACGACCTGGAGAAACTGCACGGCGATGCACAGCAGCGCTCCGGTCGGACCGCCCTGGCGCAGCAGCGCGACCAGGTGGTCCTTGTTCGAGATGCGGTGCAGCACTCCCGCGTGCCACAGCAGCCCGCCGCCGATCACGAGCAGCGCGATCAGGCAGGCGGGAAGCAGCCATTTCCGCTCCATGGTGCGGAATCTTAGCCACCTTGCCCACTCGCGCGCCCGCGGGCTAGCTTCGCAGCCGATTTCCTTTTTGATGGAGGAGGTTTTCATGAGCGTCATCGATGACGTGCAGCGGGCGAACCAGCGGTTCGCCGAAGACTTCCGGCTGGGCCATCTGCCCATGCCCCCCGCCAAGAAGCTGGCGATCGTCGCCTGCATGGACGCGCGACTCACGATCGAGCCGGCGCTGGGCTTGAAGACGGGAGACGCCCACATCATCCGCAACGCGGGCGGCATCGTGACGGAAGACGCGATCCGCTCGCTCCTGATCTCGCACTACCTGCTCGGCACCGAGGAGTGGATGATCGTCAATCATACCGATTGCGGGATGCTCACCTTCAAGGACGAGGAGCTGCTCGCGAAGCTGCGCGCACAATGGGACACGACGGCGGTCACGCCGGTCCACTTCCACGCGTTCCGCGACCTGGAGGAGAACGTGCGACAGCAGATCCAGAAGGTGCGGTCGCACCCTTGGGTGCCGAGCGAAATCCCGGTACGCGGGTTCATTTACGACGTCCGCACCGGCACGTTGAACGAGGTCGTGGAGGTGGGCAGTCCGGTGGGGTAAAGGGCCCGGCTTCGCTAGGCCGTCTTCCAGGCGCCGAGTAGGCGTCTGAGCAACACGAGCTGTCCCAGGTGATAGGAGTTGTGGTCGGCGAGGACGAGCGCTTCGCGCAGCACCGTTTGTCCGGTGCCGTGCGGGATGCGGGCAAAGAGGTCCGTTGCGGGGTCGCGCACCAGTCGCTGCATGCCCCGGAGGTCGCGCTCCACCTGGGCGACGCTCTTGTCCCACGCGGCGGCGTCGGGTGGCGCGTCGCTCGCGGGCCAGTAGCCCGCCGGCCACTCCGGTGAGACATGCTTCGCGCTCTTCGTGAACTCGACGATGTCCCACTGTGAGATGCGGATGTGCTCGAGCAGGCGCCAGGGACTGAAGGGCTGGCCGGACGGCTTCGCGCCCCGGAGCTGGGGCGGCCAGTCGGCGATCGCGTCTTCGAACGTGACGTGCGCGTGACCGCCCTCGAGCAGCTCGATGACGTGGTCGCGCAGCGAGCGGTGGGGATCGGTGCGACGAGGTTTGCGCTTGACCACCATGGGGGGGTCCCGGTCAGCCTGCGTCGCGCTTGCGCCGCTTGTCCCGGTAGAGCGCTCGGTCGGCCCGCTCCAGGAGGCCGGCCACCGAGCCGAGGGTGCTCGCTTTGTGCGTCGCGAAGCCGAGGCTGATCGACAACTGATAGGGTCGGGCCGCGCGGCGGTTGAAGTCGCGCAGCTGTCGCTTCAGTCGCTCAGCGAGCACCTCGGCGCTTTCGGGCCCCGCGTGGCGCACCAGCACGGCGTATTCGTCGCCGCCGATCCGGGCCACCAGGTCCGAGTCGCGGAACGTCTGCCGCAGCAGGGCGGCGGTGTCGCGTAGCGCGCGATCGCCCACGGCGTGGCCGGCGGTGTCGTTGACGCCCTTCAGGTCGTCCAGGTCGGCGAACGCCACGAGCAGCGTTTCATTGCCGCGGCGCGCGAGGCGGAGATCCCGGGTCGCAAGCGTCAGGAACCCGCGCCGGTTGTACAAGCCCGTCAGATCGTCCACGAGGGCGAGGTCCAACAGCGCGGCATGGAGGCGGTGCCGCTCGATCGCGAGCCGGAGGGCGTGCGCAAGGACCGGCCCGTCGACCTCACTCTTCACGAGGAAGTCCTGCGCCCCGGCGCGCACGGCTTCGAGACCGTTGCGCTCGTCATCGGCGTCTGAGAGAAACAGGAACGGGACGGCGGGCGCCAGCGCGCGGAGCTGCGTGAAGGTCGCGAAGCCGCGGCGGGCGGAGAGCGACATGGCCAGGAGCACGACGTCGATTCCGCCCCGCGCCAGCCGGCCGAGCGACGCCTGCGGCGCCGAGGCTAGCACGCCGAATCGGTCGGGATCGGCATCGGCCAGCAAGTCACGCACGCGCCGTGCTTCCTCCTCCTGGTCGCTCACCACCAGCACGACGAGCTTGTCGCCGCGCGCCTCCGGCTGGCGCCGGCCGGTGGGCTGGCGCCGATCGCTGGCCCGGCGTCGCCCCGTCTGGTCGCGCCGCTCCTCGTCGAGCGAGATGACTTCCAGACGGCGCTCGCCCAGGCGACGCTCGTTGTCGCTGCGGCGCGGCGGCAGGAGCCGCCGGTCGACCCTACTGTGCTCGCGTGCGACCATGCCCTTGCCCTTTGTGGCCGATGCATGGAAGATGGGGGCCGAGCCCCCTACTGCACAATTCCACCGATGCGCACGGTCAGCCTGAGGCTTTGACCCGAGAAAGGTGATCCGTCGTGGAGCCAACCGCGTTGTCGCCGTTCGCCGCCTGGGAAAGCTTCTACGTGATCATCGGCTCGTCGGCCGCGGCGCTGACGGGTCTGCAGTTCGTGGTGGTCGTCCTGGGTGCCGAGGCGCGCTCGATACGCGGCCCGGAGCTGGGCGCCTTCGGCACGCCCACGATCGTCCACTTCTGCGTGGTCCTGCTCATCTCGGCCATCCTGAGTGTGCCATGGCACGCAGTCTCGAGTGCCGGGCTCGTCCTCGGCGCGTGTGGCGTGGCGGGAATCGTGTACATGTTGGTCGTCATCCGACGGGCGCGCGGACAAAAGGCGTACGCGCCGGTGATGGAGGACTGGCTCTGGCACTGCGCCTTCCCGTTCATCGCGTATGTGACGCTGCTGGTGGCGGCGCTCTTGCTTCGGCGGGATCCCCCGCGGTGCCTCTTGGTGGTCGCCGCGACGGCGTTGCTGCTGCTGTTTATCGGCATTCACAACGCGTGGGATGCCGTCACCTACATCGCCACGCAGCAGCCGCAGCACTCGGAGGGTCCGAAGGAGCGTTAGAGGCCGCGCACGCCGGGCTACGTCGGGGTGGCGTTCCCGATCACAGCCTCAAGATTCTGGGGGGCCCGCTTGCGACACTCCTTCTTGAGGTCCTCCGTGTCCGCCGCGAGGAACTCCCCCAGAAAGCAATCCGTGGTGATCTCGAACGCCGGCAGCTCCTTCTTGGCGGAGCTGTTGGAATACAGGGCAATCACCGCGCGGTCATCGAACTTGTAGAAGGAGTACGTGGGGTAACGCCCGAACAGCCATATGTGAACGGGCTTACCGAAGTCCCTGGCCAGACGCGCGAAATAGCGGTAGGCATCCGCGACCAACGCCGGGATCAGAGGACCGTCCTCGAAATGCTTGCCGAGGGAGAACATGAGCTCGTGGTCCTCGAGATCGGGGAGAAAGACCTCGAGCGTGGTGCCGGCTCGACCAACGAAGGCCTTGATCGCGGCGTCGTGATTCTCGCGCCAGCGGCGTGAATGGATGAAGTAGAGCACCATCGTGGTCGAAGACCCGATGAGATCGTCAAACCGTTGAACCAATCCGGCGAACGGCGCTACGCGGACGATACCGAAAGGGGGTTCAGGGGTGGCGGTCATCGGCTCGATGGTACCCCACGTGCGACGGGGGAGCAAGAACTCGTGCGAGCTCCCCCGCCTCCGTGCCCGAACTCAGTGACCGATCGGATGCGTCGTGGGCAGTGCCTTTCCGATCGCCGTCGCCGCGGCGGAGCATTCGGGGTGGCCGAACCCGCTGGCGCTTACGCCATTGGTGTAGTCGTAGATGATGTTGTCATCGCCGGGGTCGGTCGTGTTGGGCCGTTTGTCGGCGACGCCCGCCGGCACGTGATCGAGCCGGAGGTTGTAGCGCATCTTCCAGGCGATGTTGTGGTCGGCGCAGGAGGCGTCACCGCTCACGCCCAGCCCGCCGACCAGTTTCCCGTCGGCGTCATACAGCGGCAGTCCGCCGCCGAACACGTTGGTCCCGCCGATCCGCTTGCCGACCATGTAGTCCCTGCGGGTGCCGTAGTCGGCCGCGTCGCCGCCATAGGCAACGGCGTCGTTGGTGGGGTTGGCTTCCTGGAGTCCGAACAGCGTTCCGCCCGGCTGGGTGGCGGCGTAGAGGTTAGCGGTCGAGAGGGCGAGGTGCGGCAGGCTGAACGCGTTCCCGGTGTTGGCTTTCTGGGCCGCGATCACCCGGCTCCCCGGCCACTGGTCGGTGGCGGTGGCTCCCGTGAACACCACGGCGACGACCAAGCCGTTCCGATCCACGACGGCCGCCCACATGTCGAGATTGAAGCCACCGTTGGCCTCATTCCTGGCCTGGACCAGCGCCGCCTTCAAGGGATCGAATCCGGCCATCCGACTCAGGTTCAGGTCGACAGTGGGAAGCCCGGTGAGGCTGTTGTCACTACACGCTGCCAGCGCGGCGAGACCGCACGCCGCGACGCCAAGCCGCGCGAGTTTGGGGGAGAAAAGGTGGAGACTGAGCATGACGAGTTCCTCCGGGTGGTGGGGTGACGTATGGTCCCGGGTCCGGACGGCTTCGGGATCGGAGTGGCGTCGGAGCGGAGGCGTCAGGGCGAAGGCGAGGAGGCCGTTCTCGGGTCGGGCGGAGAAAATACGTGCACGACCGCCTTCCTGCGAGCCGCGCCCTACGCTACCGCACCCTCACCCTGTAGCCCCCCTCCCCATCGTCCAAGCCCCACTCCGCCACCAGCACGCGTAGCTCACCTTGCAGCAGAGTCTTCACCAGCCCGCGCAGCACCGGCCCGCTCGCCGAGCCCTTCCCTTTCCCCGTGATGAGATGAACCACCGCGCCGGCCTTGCGACGCCGCCAGCTCTCGAGGAACGCGCGCACGGCGGACCGCGCTTCGATCGCGCCGAGCCCGTGCAGATCGAGCTCGGCATCGGCCCGTGCGTCGAGCAGCGGGTCGCGCGAATCGAACGCGGGATGCCCGCCCTTTCCACGTCTACCCACGTGCACCGTATCTCAGCACTGGACCCGACCCCCAGTCACCTCGGCCAGCCCCGCTCGCGCTACGAGCACGACCCGGAACGGACCGGCGCGCGCCGGGTGGTACCAGCGCGCCTCCCACACGTAGCCCAGGCCGCCGAGCGAGCGCACCGCGCGGATCTCGAGCTCGCGGTCGTCGTCCTCTGCCACCGTGTCCCAGCGCTCCCCCACGAGTCGTTCGATCCGGAGCACCGGTCCGTCGGCTGGAACCAGCCGTCCCGGGTGGAGATCTCGCCACCGCACCGCCAGCGTGTCGCCGGCGCAGGCCTGGCTCAGCACGACCCGGGTGACGCGCTCGGGCGGCGGGCCGGTCGTGCGGCGCGGCAGGACGGCTTGGGATTGCCCCGGATAGGCAGACAGGGAGTCGACCCGGTTCGCGGGACTCGCGCCCGAGCGCACCAGCGAGGCCGCCAGCTTGCCCAGCTCCTCCGCCAGCACAGCGGCCGTGTTGGGTCCGTACAGCGTGGAACCGCCTTCGTAGGCCTGCTCGCCGTATTCCGCGTCGGTCGTGACGTACTGCATATAGCCGTTGGCGAGCCCCACGATGGTGACGGCGCGCGGCGCCAGCCCCGCGGCGCGCGCGCTATCGGCGATCGCACGCTCGATCTGTGCACCGGCCCGAGTCGTCAATTCCGCCGGCACGACGCCCAGCAGCAGATCACCCAGGCGGATCACGGAGAGCTGAGCGACCTCCGGCAGGCCGTGCTCCCCGACGACGAGCTTGCGCTGCAGGCCGCCCAGCGCCACGCGTTTCTCGCGCTGGCAATCGTGCGGGTTGGGACGGATGGCGTGCCCGCCCTCCTCGAGGCCGACCGGGAAGATGCCGAACAGGCGCCAGCCGTACAGCCGGGTGCGGCCGTCTTCCGCGCCGGCCAGCGTCGACGAGCCGGTCTCGGGGTAGGGGCAAAGGCGCGGGTCGCCTTTCAAGCGCAGCGTGCGGAACGCCACGCCGACGCGCAGGTCGCCGCGCAGGCCGGGCCCGAGCGAGTCGAACAGGGCAGTCGCGCGCGCGGCGAGCGAGTCACCGGCGGTGTTGACGTAGCGGCGCGCGGCGGCGAGGCACAACCCCATCC
>Ga0137418_10007009_pt1 | contig 10368 bp, 7 predicted proteins | sample CZODoug3_1_2_16f_FD_122242 | JGI IMG/M metagenome (GOLD analysis project Ga0137418, IMG submission 122242) | Vadose zone soil fungal communities from Angelo Coast Range Reserve, California, USA - CZODoug3_1_2_16fungal (Hybrid Assembly) | ecosystem: Environmental > Terrestrial > Soil > Vadose... | reverse complement strand
CCGGCAGAGACCGGACTCGCGAGTCCGCCTGTGTATCGGACATTTTCGTTCCCGATGATAGTGTTATACGTTCCCGCCCTTGCCCTTGCTCGGCGCGCGGCGTATCAGCCGCCACCCGCCCCGGTGCTGACCCTGCGTCTGCCGCCTGCAGTGATGCGGGGCCTTGGAGGCAGACGCTGCTCTCCGCACAAAGGTGGTCAACGGGGCAACGCCGGGAAACCTGCCGGAGCGGTTCGACGCATAGACAAGTGAGTCATCCAGCTTGGGCAGAGGCAGGAAATTGGGGGAGCAACCATACACGCAGCGTACCTGGCTTTTAACTCGTAAGCGCTACAGCGCGGGTGTTGAATCGAGTTCCCTTCCCGACCCGCTTTATGGGCCTGCTTGCGCTCGATCCGAGTTGTCATTTGGCGAGTGTCAGCAACCCCTACTTTGGGATCATTTCAATAGTGCCCCTCAGGACCAAGCCGGTCGCGGCACGCTGCGCATGAGGTGGTGAAAGGGTTGGCGACGGGGCGAATGAGATAAATTGTGGACCCCGAGGAGGTACCTGTCATCATCTACGCAAAATGACGCTGGTAGAGCTCAGCATCGCAATTGCGCGAAACACACCACGCGGCTCTACATCCGCAGAGTCGAAGATTTTTCTCGACAATTCAACCAACCGCCTGACCGCTTGGGCCTAAGGCACATTTGTGAAGACCCAGCCCGGCTGTTTTCAGAAACGGAGGTGATTCCCGGCCATGGTGGCACACCAGCTTCGGCCTACCAACTTCTTTTCTGTGGCTCCCAAGGGTTCAGCGTTCGAAGCCGCCGATTGAGGGCGGGTTAGGCCGGACGACACCGCGCAAGTCCAGCGTCGGAGAGTAGCCGTTGCGCTGCCCCGTGCCGATGGCGGGACTAGTCGCACCGAGAACGTAGGTACCCGTGCCCGGGTTCACATACAGTGGGTTTGCCTTGATTTCATTAGCATTCTGGAACGAGGTGAGAATGTTCCGCGTGGTGCCGTTGTTGTTGTAAGCCCAGTCGATGGCGTTGTTGTAGATCAGATTGTTGTCGAAGGTGGAGTTGGGGGACAGCGTGTAGCCGCTGCCATCCTCGGCGTAGATGCCATAATGGCTGTTGCTGACAATGTTGTTGCTGATATCAAAGAGGGCCTCGTTGACCGCGCCCTGATCGCCCACGCCTGCCAGGATGCCCATGGTGGCTTGGTCGATGGTGTTGTTGTAGACATGCGTGTGGTCGGCAGCATGCCACATCTGAATGGCGAAGGAACCCTCGTTGTAGATGAGGTTGTTGTAGATCCGGGGATCGGGATCGCCGCCCTTGTTCCCGCAGACGGCATAGATGGAGTAGCCGTTATAAAGGAAACTGCCACCCGGGGCAATGTTGCGAAAGACGTTGTCATGCACGCTACAGGTGCGGCCGGTGTAACCGCCCCCCCCGTAGGGGGCCGGGGAGAGGGCGGCGCCGAAGTTGTTGCTCGGGTTGCTGCCACCGAAATCGTGGAAGGTGTTATAGGCGACCTCAAAATTGCCGTTACTGCCCTCCAGCAACACGCCAAAGGAGTTCAAGCTGCTGTTGACTTGCACCCCGGTGAACTGGAAGCCTAAGATCCTGAGGTAGCCGCTGGAGCCGGTGTTGTGCCACATGTAGAGACAGTGGCCGCCGCCGTTGATAGTGGCCGCGCCGTGCGCATCGGACTGCCAGGTGACGCCGCTGGTATTGGTGACAATGCAGGTGGCGGGGGTCAGGTTGTAGGTGCCGGGCAACACATGGACCACGTCGCCGGATGCGGACCGGCTATCGACGTAGTTGAAGGTGCGGCAGGGATTTGTCGGGTTGGTACAACTCCCGACATCACTCCCGCTGACCCCCAGGTACCGGTTTGTGCCCGTGATCGAGCTGACGGTAACCCGCACCGAGGCCGACTTGGTCGCGTCGGCCAGACTCGTTGCTTTCACCGTGTAGATGCCTGCCGCCGCCGGAGCGGTGTAGAGGCCGAGGGAGGAGACTGCACCGCCAGTAGCCGACCATATGACGGAGGTATCGGTGGTTCCCGTGACAGTAGCGGCGAACTGCAACGTCCCATCGGTAGGGAGAGAGGCTGAAGCGGGCGAAATGGATACGGCAATCGTCGTGCCTGTCCGTTGGTTGTAAAGGGCTGCTACCTCAGTTGAAGCTAGCGCTCGGTTGTAGATCATCACTTCGTCAATCGTGCCGTTGAAGCCGTATCCGCTAATCCCGCCAATGTAGGCACTGCTTGAGGAAGAGACCGAACCTAGTCTGCCGAGGCTCACAGAAGCAACCAGTGAGCCGTCGGTATAGGCCTTGAACAACCCGGCGCTTCGGTCCACGACCGCAGTCAAGAATACCCATTGGTTCAGTCTCTCGGTGCCAAAGACAGCCTGGACCTGGTGAGTGCCATCGGCAAGATTGGCAGTCCAGTTCCCGATGCCGAGTTCCATGTCGAACCCTGGTGAGTTTGCGCTCCCGCCGCCCTTCCACCAGGGAACGTCATATGGCCCTATGCTAGCGGGTACATAAACCCAAACGGAATAAGTGAAGGAACCGGTGCCAAAATTCAGATTCGTACGGTTGCCTACTGAAATTCGTTCGCCTCCTCCGACAAAACTTGCGGCCGTGCCGTGTACGCCCGGGAGTCCCCACAGGGGACAGGCAATCCCGGAACAGGTGCCAGTGTCTCCTGAACCGGAGGAATCGGCGACGGAGGTTGCGCCAACTGATTCATCCAGCTTCCAATACGCAACCGGACCAGACGCGGTTGCCGCCGTTGCCGCACCAGAAACTGATGCGGTGGCTGCTGAATATGCAAAATGAGACAGGGAAAGAAACAACAAGGAGAGCTTTACCGATAGGGATTTACGCAACGGATTTCCAACCTTCCGGGGGCTTGATGGGGGTATTTGCCTACAGAAAACACTGTATGCGATCTAGCGGTGGGCGGTAGGTCTCGTTAGTTCAGGTAGGGGTTCACTGTAGGACATGCAGCAGCACATGAAAAACTCGCATTTAACTCAATGATTCAACAGCACTTGCAACTAGCAAATTAATGGCAGGAAAGCAGCCACAAAGCTACACCGGCATGAACTACGGCGAAGGGCCTTGTCTGACCGGGCTCGACTGAAATTTTCCCCGTTGCTTTCGAGAAATTGTTGCATCGGAAGGGACAAGCGCTCGAGTGGACAGGGGCAGACATCTTCCGGGGGCGTGGCCAGCAGGCAGGCGAGGCGGACCAAGGCTCAACCCGCGAGCCTAGCCCGGGAATTGTGTTGCGGCCGCTTGGCGATACCACCATTGCCCGGCCCAGTATTGAAATCTCTCGGCCATCCTCGGGTCTCGGCGCTTCGGTGATCACATCAAAAGCGGCCAATGGGAACCTGCCCGGGACCTGGTGCTCTACCCTGCCGTCCCCTGTTCAGGCAACTGGATTGGTCTGACCTGACGGTTCCAACAGCGCTGGGAAGTTCGAGGTGTCAGACAGATTTATCCGGCGATGAGTCGCCAGCATTCACTCGTACCGTAGCGCCACCATGGGATCGACCTTCGCCGCCCGCCGAGCGGGAAGGTAATTGGAGAGTAGCGTCACACCAACAAGTCCCATCGACACCCACACAAACGTGAGAGGATCTGCAGGTTTCACCGCATAGAGCATGCTGGCCAGGAAGCGGCCAAAGGCCAGCGAACTCCCGATACCGATCGCTAAACCCGCAATCGCTAGCCTCATCCCTTCCAAGACAATCATCCTGAGCACATCGCTTTGCTTCGCCCCTAGGGCCATCCGAATGCCTATTTCATTGGTACGCTGCGTGACCGAATACGCCACCTGGCCGTAGAGTCCAACTGCAGCCAGCGCGAGCGCCAGCCCAGCGAATAGCGCGAGCAATAAAGATGAAAAACGCGGCTGTGCCACTGAGGACTCGACGATATCGTCGAGCGATCGGAAGGCCGAGAGAGTCTCGTCTTTGTCGACTGCTCTCACAGCATCGTAGAGCGCAGTTTCCAGAGAACTGGGGTTGGCCGTGGCGCGTACCACCAGATTCATCGTGGGAGCAGCATACTGCGCATATGCCACGTACATCTCAGGCTGTTGCGGATCACTCAGCGCGCTGTGGCTGATGTTTCCGACGATGCCGACGATCTCGCGGTCTGGCAGGCGATCTCCCAACAGCTGAAGGTGACGGCCAAGCACATCCTGCCCAGGGAAGAAATGTTTTGCGAATGCCTGATTGACCAGCAGAGTTCCGGGGTTCGCTGCAGTGTCGTGTCGGTCGAGCCACCTTCCGGCAAGCAGGGGGATGCGCATGGTTGCGAGATAGCCGGGCGTCACCTGGCGGTAGTACGCGTCATCAAATTCACTCGGGCCATAGCTGTGGCCCGGAATCTTGAACGGGCCGTCGCTGTGCTGGCCGGTCAAGGGCAGCTCTGACGTTGCACCGACGGCTTCGACCCCCGGAAAGTGCGTGACTCGTTCCTCAAGTTCCTGCCAGAAGCGCGCGCGATGCGCGGGATCACTGTAGGAAGGGCCGTTCAAGCTGAGCTGTGCGGTCAGAACGTGCTGAGTCTGGAAACCCGGATTGACGTGAACAAGCAGCCAAAAACTCTTGATGAGTAGTCCGGCGCCAACCAGCAAGGTAAGAGAAACTGCGATTTCTCCAACCACCAGCGCGCTGCGGATTTGTCGGTGCGCGGCCGGCGCCGAATTCCGCGCGGATCCTTTCAGTCCGCTGAACCCGCTCGTTGCAATTCGCCGCGCGGGAATCAACCCGAACATTGCGCCGGTAAACAGAGAAATGCCGAAAGCAAAAGCCAACACCTGCGGATTGACATGGACCTCTTGCAGCCGTGGCAGATCCGCCGGCCCGAGCGCTCGCAATAGAGAAACTCCCCAACTCGCGGCCATCACCCCGAAAGCGCCGCCCGGCAGCACCAGCATCAGGGCTTCCACCAGGGCTTGCCGCGTGATGCGGGCGCGGGTCGCCCCCAGAGCTGTGCGCACGGCAAATTCTCTCTGCCGCGCAACCGATCGCGTTAAAAACAAGTTGGCAAGATTCGTGCACACAATGAGTAACAGCAAGCCAGCCGCTGCCCAGATCACCAACAGCACAGGACGCACCGGTCCGATCAGCACTTCCCGCAACGAGCGCTGCCGCAAGGACCATCCTTGATCGGTGTCCGGATACTTTTCCGCGAGCTGCTGAGCGATCACATCCAAGTCGGCTTGGGCCTGCGCTAAGCTGATGCCCGGCTTAAGTCGCCCGATCACCTTCAAGAAGTGGCCCCCGCGCAATTGCATCAGAAAATGGAAACGCGGCGTCGGCAGCCATATTTGTGCCTGGCTTATCAGGGGAACATCGGTCGGCAGCACACCAATAACGGTGAGGCTCTGTCCATCTAGACGTATGTTGTGCCCAATAATGTTTCCGTCGCCACCAAAGTCGCGCTTCCAGATCCCGTTGCCCAAAATCACGACCTGAGACGTATTCACTTGCTCGTCGCTCTCCTGGAAGTCACGCCCGAGCAACAGAGGAACGCCCAGAGTCTGAAAGAAGCCCGCAGAAACCAGGTTGGTCGTCACTTGTTCGGGCTTATCTCCGGAGAGATTCGAAGGCCCAGCCATGACCGCTTGAGAAAAGCCTGCCATCTGCTCAAAGCTTCGATTCGCCTTGCGATAATCCAGAAAGTCGGCGGGAGAAACCCCGGCGTCGTCGGTCTGCGGCATTTTGCCGTTGAGCCAGACGAGCCGGTCGGGATCAGCAAAAGGCAGCGGGCGCACCACCACAGCCTCAATCACATTGAAGATCGCCGTGTTTACTCCAATGCCGAGCGTCAAGGTAACAATGGCAGTCGTGACAAATCCCGCGCTCCTACGCAATTGCCGAAGCGCGTAGCGAAGATCTTGGGCTAGTCCATTCATCGCGCGACCTCCTGCCGCCAGTTCGGACAAGCACAGCACGAGCACTTGTCCGTCCACGTGCAATTCTCCCACCGTCCGGAGAGGACAATAAACGGTTGAGCGGAAAGGTGGTGCACGTTGAATCTAGAGGACGGAAGCCACCCCCGATGTCCGCTCGTGGAAGACTGTGTCCGGAAGCGGACAGCATCAGGCACGAACTGGCTCCAGCCGTGCCTATTGCTCCAGTGCGTCCAGTTTGGTCCGCCAAGCTTCGCGGGCCACATTTGCGCGTGCCCGTGGCACGGACACCGGAATTCAGCAGTCACAGAAACAACCGGTCATTGTTGTCCCTGGAGTACTACTAGCAAGTTCAACTGGCTAGATGAGCGGCTCTTGAAATATTTCAACCACGGTTTGTTGGGGCAATTCAGGCTCCGCTATAAACCACAAAGTCGGCCGACCGCCTGGAATCTCTGTTGTGGTGGCAGTCGATGGCAGGCTGGTGTGGGCTGATGGATTTGGGGTCGCTGGGAGACACCATTTCAGCCCCATGCACGGTAAGGCGAAACAACCCTGGCTGCAGCTCTGCAAACAAGCTGCAAAGTGAGCAAGATCCGCAAAGACTTATCGCACGGGTCGCAGAAATCAACCGCCTTCTGGAAGCGAAAGGCGAACGCCTCAAGAGCTACGCAATCCACCCGCCATTGACTCTGCCGATTAGGTTCAAACCTGGGCGTATCTGCAGAAACATGGGGCTTGGCTCCAGCACCGGGAGCACGCTACCTGAGAATGGCACCCAGCACCGGTGCCGCGATCTGTCTCAGTTGACGCGAGATCCTTTTCGCTCTTCCCAGTTTGGAATCATTTTCCGCAGCCTCGATCAACCGAGCGCGGATTTGGGCAAGAGCGCGGTCGGTCTCGTCAATCAGAAGCGGAGTAACTGGATTACGCCCCTCTCCCGGTTGCCTGATTGCCTCAGTCTCCACCTCCCGGCAAACGACGGGCGACACCAGAATGTTCGATCCAACTTCAGTTTCGTGAGCCAGTGAAGGTGTCACTGAGCGCACTGCCTCGACTTCTCGACGGATCCGCTCCATAGCGTTTTCTTTCTCTCTGAGCACTTCGTGGAGGTTCCAGCTTTGCATCGCCACACGGAGAGGCACTCCACAGCACGTCCTGTACAAAAGCGCATGCACTTTCCAGCCTGTTTCACGTCGCGGGCAGCATCACTCATCACTCACTGGAGTGAACTGGCGACTGCCGAGAAGACGTTGTTGGTGTGCGAACCGACGAGCCGTAACGTGCCCATGACCACCACGAGGATGGCCGCGAGCATCACGGCATATTCTGCGATGTCTTGACCTTGATCGTCAGCCCAAAGTTTGAAAAAGAAGCTCATAGACCATCTGCTCCGGGTCGGGACCTTAACCGAGAAACGGGCGGTTCCTGGCCCTGGTCCGAAACGCATCACAGCGTTGCGGATCTGGCGCACGGACGTACTCAGCTAGATCTGGGTTATCGATATACCACCGGCCCTCCGCCAAAGAGGTCGGCAAAGCTTGGTGACGATATCCGGCTTGAAGAGGAAACTAAATGAGGCAGTTTCTGTAGGAAGCAGGGGGAAACACTGTATATCCTCGGGCAACGGTCTTGGCCTCCGCGTCGTAGCAGATCCATGTCGATCGGATCGAAGTTAACGACCAGATTCTGGCGGATAACGAAGACCGCGAAATGCGGTGAGAAATAACCGATCGACCGCGGAAGAAGCGGAGAGCTACCACGGTCTGAGCCGAGAGGAGTTCCCGTGCATGTTGGGAAGGAGGCCGCTAGGCACAGGCGTGCTCTGGTGGAAGTGAACTCCAAGCTGTGGTGGCCATCGAACGATCCGTGACTCGGCCTCAGAAGAGTCACCGGACCAGCATGCTTTCTGAGCTGCCGCAATACTCTTTTTCGGCCATACGGCAATTTCAATTGTCCACAAACAGCACAATCTGAGAACCTACATTCGCCTGGGTACAAAGAACGGCGGCACTTCATCTCCCATCACCAGCCTTCGCGATCCTCAACCGACTGAGGCTTATGACGCGAATGCTGGTACACCCAACCGCAGCGAGGGCGATCGCATCTCGTGGATCCTCGGGCCGCACTGCGGGATAATGACGAGAACCAACGCATTTTCGTTACGCCGAGCCTGCCCCAGCGATCGAGGAACGGGAAGAATACGGCGCCGCGCTTACCGTTTGTAACGACGTTATCAACGGCGAAGGATGCTTCAACAAGTGAGGTTCTCGAGTCAAGAACGGGTTTTGTTTTGTCCAGTATCCTTCGGATTCCACGCTTATTGGCTGCGAGGTGTACTTCGGCTGATCCATAGAGTGTGTTCATCACGGTGGGCACTGAAGGTAGCGGGTGTCGATGGCGCCGTGCACCTGCGCATCCTTCATTACGCCAAGACATGCGATCGGGAATCCTGGTGCTCGCCAGAACGGAATCGCGTCTGAACCGGTAGAGAATTTACCTGAGCTCATCTACATGAACTACCGGATTGCTGCGAAGTTGAAGGCGAGTACAATCCGGCTCTCTCCACAGTAGCTGGAGGGCGGGTTGGGGCCTTACGTTAAGAGACACCAACGTCCACGCACCTGTCACGGCCCCCCCCTAGATACGCCGATGGCGGGGAAAGCCACAACCCTGGAGCGAAGAACATAGTGGCCGCCAAAGCTTATGAGAATGAGTCCGTGTGCGCGTAAGGACTGCGCCCCTGGGAGATGGGGATGATTTCTCTCTGGGCCACGGTTTGGCTGAATAAGGACGCGTAGACCGGTTGCTGATTTGCAGTGCTCCTGGCAGCCATTCCCAATTGATCGGCACCCCTCGATTCATCGAACGCTGTCCCGGCGAACTGTGCATAGCTCGATCCGGTAGAGATTCCCAGGAGATGGCGAGTGTATTTGTCGAAGCCCCAAAGTAAGGACGTGGCCCGCGTTCTCGACCGCAACGCTCTCTAGAGCAGCGGATCGCTGTAGTTAGTTTCTCCCCCAACTGGAAGAGAACTCGCGATGTTATCCGGAATCGCGATGAAGAGGTCGCATAGGGAGTTCCCGTGCCCCCGTTGTGGAGCACGGGAATCGACCGGAGGCTGCCAGCACGTCCAGCAGTGCGCACAGGCACTTGCCCGGCAGGAAGGCAGATCTGGGGAGGAACTTGTCCACCTGCGGGAATATTCCCCCACGTTGCTGGAGGCCGTTCTCAAAGTGCTCGATCTACTCAACGTCGGCGTGGCCATGACGAGTCTCTCTGGCCAATTGTTAGTAGCCAATCGGACGGCCGAGCAGATCCTTGCCGCTGGCGACGGGCTTGAACTGAGTCCCTTTGGGGAACTCTATACCCCGCGGGAAAGTTGCAGTCCGAGCCTCAGTGCACTCATGAAGCGTGCCGCCGAGGCCTCGTTGCTCGGAACTCCGCGACCCGCGGACAGGGTGCTAACCGTTCAACGGTCCTCTGGCAAGAAACCTCTGAAGTTGGTCTTGCACACTAGCAGCCCAAGACTGCGGGAATCGGCCACACGGGAAGGGGTCACCCTATTGTTGATCGTAGATCCCGACTCTTCAGTCGAAGCCGACGAGGCCGAGGTCCGTCAACTCTTTGGGTTGACTCCCAACGAGGCCCGTCTTGCCAGCCTTCTGATCAAGGGTAAGAGCCTCAAAGAGTGCTGTGACCAACTCGAGATCCGTGTTTCCACGGGCCGCATGCATCTCGAACATTTATTTTCCAAGACAGGCGTACACCGCCAAAGCCAACTGGTCGCGCTACTGTTGAAGAGCGTATTCAGTCGGATTGGTCGGCGTGCCGCGTGAGTTCGGCCGCATGGACGGCATTGCTGTTGCGTCCAGCAAAAGAACTTGGCGCGCGGTCAATGATCGCAGGAATGGCAGTATATAGAGTAACTAAGACGGAAAGCTATTGCGTTAGTCTACTCCCGGCTGTGGAGACTTAGCTGTAAGGAGACGTGGAAGTACACGTGACAAGTTTTTTTAGTTTGTCAACCGTTTAACGGTAGACAGCCTTAAGTTACCTTTTGTAACTTAGCCAGCGTTCAAGACCAGAATCCCCCTTCTGGCGAGCACGAATCTCCCCCCAGTACATCAGTCGAGGACAGTCGTCTCTGCGTCCTGCGTTCGTAGCATTGAAACAGTATCGATGGGATCCGACGGAGGACAATTACGGCTGGCGAGCACGCCAAGCTGTTCGCGGACAGTCGCTATGAGTGCCGCCAGCTCTCTTTGCAGACTCTCAGCCGATAACAGAACAAAAAGGTGTTCGGAAGGAGGCCACAAGTCATGACAAAGCTGTCCCAGGTTTGGTTGCCGATACTTTTACTCTGTCTTGCGACGGCCGCCGTTGCCCAGAGCCCGAAAACTTCGGGGGGGGGGTCGGTCATGGTGGAATGG
>Ga0137418_10007006_pt1 | contig 10370 bp, 4 predicted proteins | sample CZODoug3_1_2_16f_FD_122242 | JGI IMG/M metagenome (GOLD analysis project Ga0137418, IMG submission 122242) | Vadose zone soil fungal communities from Angelo Coast Range Reserve, California, USA - CZODoug3_1_2_16fungal (Hybrid Assembly) | ecosystem: Environmental > Terrestrial > Soil > Vadose... | reverse complement strand
CGATCTACGGCGAGCAGATACGCGACCATCTTTCGAGCTACGGCCAGAGTCGCTCGATTGGCATTCCCTTTCTGCTTGGCTGTTTCATAGACCAGAGCCAGATCGTGATCCTGTCTGGGCGCCAATTTCGCGGCTTCCACCAGCACCCGTTGGATATGCTTGTTGCGCTGTTTGGAAAGCGGGGTGCGCATCACCTTGTCGGCGGAGCTTTTTTCCTCACCGCAGAGCCCGCAATAACTGATGGCTTGTCGGATCGACCGAAAGCGCGCAACGTCCCCGATCTCCAGTGCCCAGGCCAGCGCGGTGATGGGTCCTACTCCGGGAACGGTTCTGAGCCGCTGGACTCGGTCGGCCAGCAAGGGGTCCCGCTGCAGGGAACTGACCAGGGCATATTCCGTTTTCTGCAGTCGTACGACGGTGTCTCGGCTAAGCTTCAGCAGAGGACGGATACTCTCATGCACGTCCTCGTTGGTCGAGAGCAACTCGCGGAAATAGCCTACTTTGTGGAGCCGCTGCTTGTTATAGCTCACTCCGGTTTCCATCAGCAGACCCGAGATTCGATTCTTCATCTGTACCATCTGCCGCACCAGCAGGTGGCGGTAGCGCAGGGTTCGGCGTCGATCGCGAATCTGGGTCGATGCCATGTGGCACTCCGGCAGGAAATCGCAGCGCAGGCAGTCAGCGATCTTGCCGGCATCAATCCGATCGTTCTTCTTCTTGGCCGCGGCGATGGCGCGCAGCATCAGCGGATGCGCCACCTTCACCTGCTGCGCGTGCGGAAGCAGATGATCGTAGATCCAGCCGGTGAAGATCGTTGCTTCCATGGCCATCGTCCGTGGTTGTGGAAGAGTTTTGATCCAGCTATCCAATTCGCGTCGCGTCGCTCCCACCTTGCCTTCTTGATGGACCTGACCGCTCGCATCCTTGACGCAGTAGCTAATCGTCTTCTTGTGAACATCCAGCCCGATGTAATACATAATGTCCCTTGAGGAGCCTCCGTGGTTGTTCTCTGAATCAACGCTTCGTTGAGTTCAGCCTTTTGTACACCACGCGCTCCTCGCTGGACTTAGCATTCAAACAATCCGGGAGTGATTCGACGCGACCGTGTTAGAGCCGCCCTTTCGTTGACTCGCGAATGCCGCGTCCGTAAGATGAAGCGACCCGAAAGGCACGCGTCCTCTAATGATTGGCCAAACCATCTCGCACTACCGCATTATCGAAAAGCTGGGCGGAGGTGGGATGGGTGTGGTGTATAAGGCCGAGGACACCCGCCTGCACCGCTTTGTCGCCCTCAAGTTCCTCCCCGAGGAGGTTGCCCGCGACCCGCAGGCACTTGCCCGCTTTCAACGCGAAGCCCAAGCAGCGTCCGCACTGAACCACCCCAATATTTGCACGATTCACGACATTGGCGAGCAGGACGGGCAGGCGTTCATCGCCATGGAGTTTCTGGACGGGCAGACACTGAAGCACGTGATCGGGGTGCGACCGCTGGAATTAGAAACCCTGCTTTCGCTGGGCATCGAAATTGCCGATGCGTTGGACGCGGCGCACGCCCAGGGGATTGTCCATCGCGACATTAAGCCGGCGAATATTTTTGTGACCAAGCGCGAGCACGCCAAGATCCTGGATTTTGGTTTGGCCAAGGTCACACAGCCTGCTACGCGGCCATCGGAGCCGTCTGGGGTGACGGTCGAGGCCACGATCGCCAAGGAGCACCTGACCAGCCCCGGCTCCGCGATTGGAACGGTGGCGTACATGTCTCCCGAGCAGGCCAAGGGAAAGGAACTCGATTCCCGCACCGACCTGTTTTCTTTTGGCGCCGTGCTCTATGAAATGTCCACCGGCATGGTGCCGTTTCGAGGAGACACTTCGGCATTGATTTTTCAGGCGATCCTCGATCGTATGCCGGTTTCGCCGATCCGGCTGAATCCCGACCTGCCCCTGAAGCTCGAAGACATCATCAACAAGGCGCTTGAAAAAGATCGTAATCTCCGCTACCAGCACGCCGCCGACATCCGCACCGACCTGCAACGCCTGAAACGCGATACCGATACCGGACGCGCGGTCGCGGCAAGTTCGGGAGTGGTGGCGGCGGCGCAGGAGTCTGGATCGAATCCGGTTACGCAGGCGGTCTCGCCCGCCTCCGCTGCGGCCGTTGCAACCGGTTCGTCGGGCGCGGTGACGCCTGTGAGCGGCCCTACTCCCGCGGTCCAGAAGAGATCGTGGACGATTCCGATCGTCGCCACCGCGGTGCTGATCGCAGGTCTCATCGGTGGCGGATTATTCTTTCGCTCCCGCCACGCCAGCACGCTCACCGAAAAAGACACCGTGGTCCTCGCCGACTTTGCCAATACCACTGGCGACCCGGTGTTTGACGGCACTTTGAAGCAAGCACTCGCCGTGGACCTCGACCAATCGCCGTTCTTGCGCGTGGTGCCGCTAACCCGAGTCCAGACGACGCTCACCTTCATGGGCCGATCCCCCGACGAACGTCTCACCACCGATCTGGCACGTGATTTGTGCCTGCGCGTAGGCAGCAAGGCGATGCTTTCCGGATCCATCGCCAGCCTGGGTACGCAGTACATCCTCACTTTGAACGCCGTCAATTGCCAGAGCGGTGACTCCCTCGCGCAGCAGCAGGCTGAGGCCTCTAGCAAGGAGCAAGTGCTCGCCGCGCTCGGCAGCGCCGCCTCGAAATTGCGCGGCACGTTGGGCGAATCGCTGGCCTCCCTGCAAAAGTTCGATGTGCCCATCGAGCAGGTCACCACCGCATCGCTCGATGCGCTGAAGGCCTTCGCCCTGGGGAATGCGGAATTCGATCGCGGCCGCGAAATGGCGGCGTTGCCGTTCTATCGTAGGGCTGTCGAACTCGACCCAAACTTCGCCTGGGTTTACGCCCGCATGGGAACGATTTACGGCAACGCCGGCGAATCCGAACCGGCGAAAGAGTACACCCGGAAGGCCTACGAACTGAAGGACCGCGTCAGCGAAAGGGAAAAGCTCTACATCACGGAGCATTACTACCAGTCGGTGACCGGCGAACTCGACAAAGAGATCGAGACTCTCGAGCTCTATGAACGCACCTATCCCTCCGACTCTGTTCCTGGCAACAATCTCGGAGTCGGCTATGAGCAGATCGGCGAGTTTGAAAAAGCTGCAGAAGCTGCGCGCCAAAGCCGCCTTGCGGATCCAAACTCGGCCAGCTCGCACGAGACTCTGGCCTACGCCTATGCCGCATTGGGTCGGCCCGACGAGGCTCGGCAAACGATGGACCAGCCGCTCAAGCAGTTCCCAAATTCAGAAAGTATTCACTGGACTTCCTTATGGCTGGCGTTTGCGTTCGATAAATCAGATGAGGCGCAACGCCTCTTAGCTTGGGCCAAGGGCAGGCCCGGCGAATACACCTTTCTCGAACTGCAGATACGCGCCCTGCAAAGCGAAGGGAAACTGCGATTGTCGAGCGAGTTGACGCAACAGGCGCTGGAAATGGAAAAAAACCAGAACTTGCGGGAGGTCGAGTGGGGCGATCTGGGCCAACTCGCCTTAATTCAGGCTGATTTCGGTGTCTGTGAGCAGGCCCGTCAAAACGTTGCGACCATTCCGACCGGCAAAACCCGGGACGCGGCCGTCTTTGCTGGATCTGTGTTCGCCACTTGCGGCGAAGCCGCGAAGGCCGAGACCGTCGCCTCGGAGCTCGGCAAGAACTATCCTTTAAATACCCTTGTCCAGAAGCTGGCAATTCCTCAAATTCGCGCCCGCTTCGAACTGCAGCGCGGCAGTGGCGCCAAAGCCATCGAGCAATTGCGCCCCACAGAGGCCTACCAGTTCGGCTACGTAGCGGCTGGCATATCGGTCTACTTGCGCGGCCTCGCTTATCTCCAGGCCAAACAGGGCCCGCAGGCGGTGGCCGAGTTCCAGAAGATTCTCGATCACAAATCCGCTTTCGGGGCCTCGCCCTATGTCTCCCTGGCGCGGCTCGGCCTTGCCCGAGGCTTTGTTCTTTCTGGCGACCCCGCCAAAGCTCGCACCCACTACCAGGACTTCTTCACCAAGTGGAAAGACGCCGACCCCGACATTCCCATCCTGAAAGAAGCCAAGACAGAGTACATGAGACTGCAGTAGCTGCAGGGTAGTAACAGTCATTCCACGTCGCTCCCGCTCACCGATTATTTTATTGGCGCAGGAAGTTTCGCTCGCCGATGATTTCTGGGCGGATGACGGACAAACCTTGAAATAATCTCAAGGTAAGGGTAGCCGACAACCCGCGAATTGATCAGAACAATCCGTCCGAGTGCCAGGGCTGCGTTTTTGTGTCCGAACTTGCACAGCGGCGTCCAGAAACGGACAACGCGGACTAACGCCTCGCAAGCTAAGTCGTTTACAATGTGGCGCTTAATATTGGCAAATGTGATGCTGATACCCCAGCTGGGAGACTAAGAACATGTCCTTCATTCGCGATCTGAGAGTTGCAGCCTACTCGTTAATTCGGACTCCAGGGCTGGCAATCGCCGTGGTTCTCACGCTGGCGCTCGGCATCGGGGCGAACGCTGCCATTTTCACGTTGGTGCGCGGGGTCCTGCTTAAGCCTCTGGTTAACCGCGGCGAAGACCGGCTGATCTATATCCGCCAGAGCGCTCCCGGCATCGGCGAAGAAAACGCTGCGTTTTCCGTGCCTGAGTTACAAGACATGCGCGCGAGCGTGAAAACGCTGAGCGCGTTTGGCGATTTCTCCGCCATAAATTTCACCATGATCGGCCTCGGTGAGCCTCGTTCGATTCGAGGCGGTGTGGTCGGTGGCACGTTTTTCGACGTGATGGGCCTTCATCCCGTGCTCGGTCGCCTGATTGGGCCGCAAGACGACGGTCCGCAAGCTGCCGGCGTCGTCGTTCTCACTTATCGTTTCTGGACGACCGCTCTTCACAAGGACCCCTCGGTCCTCGGCAAAACCGTTCGCCTCGGCAGCCTTGGTGATCGCTCTGCGACAGTCATTGGCGTCCTCGAACCTTGCGTCCCATATCCGCAAGATACCGAAATCATCGCCAATGTGGTCACCAGCCCGCATCATCTTTCAGCAACCATGGTCACGGGCCGCATCCATCGTATGACGGAGCTTTTCGGCCGACTCGCTCCCGGAGTCACTCTCAATCAGGCTCGCGCCGAGTTGCGCTCCGCCTACTCCGCGATGAAAAAGGACCATCCCGAATCCTATGCGCAGGAAGGGGACTTTCAGATCGGAGTGAAGTTGCTTCGTGACGAGATCACGTCGGGCGCCCGGACCGTGCTGCTGGTGCTGCTGGCAGCGTCAGCCCTGGTCTTCATCATCGCGTGTTCCAATGTTGCAAATCTGATTCTGGCACGTACGGTTCGGCGCGAAGGCGAACTGGCGGTCCGCGTAGCGCTGGGCGCAAGCACAGGCGCGTTGCGCCGCATGCTGTTGGCCGAAAGTCTTCTGCTCTGCGGCGCCGGCGCTGCCATCGGTGTACTGAGCGCGCAGCCGATGGTGGCCGTACTGGCCCGCTACGCCTCGCGCTTCTCCATCCGTGCTCTCGATTTCAGAGTCGATTCGAGCTTGCTTTGGGTGGGAGCGGCGCTGGCCATCGTCGCCGCGGTGATTCTGGCATTCGTTCCGCGCCTGCCCTCTGCCTCTGGCACATCCGCATCCGCCACGTCCGGCAAGCCGAGTGGACTGAGCCTATCTAGCGGAAGCGCACGGATCACCGGCAGCACGAGCCGCCGCCAGCGGATCTTCGCGGTAACACAAATCGCTGCGTCTTTCGTGTTGCTGGCCGGCGCGAGTACGTTGATCACCACGCTCATCGCGCTACAAAGGACTCAGACAGGACTGGATACTCAGCACGTCCTCGCTGTCGATGTTCCTGCTATGTCCTATGGGAAGACACCTCAGCAGGTCGTCGATTTCTACAAGGAAACGATACGCCGCATTGACGCCCTGCCGGGCGTAAGTGAGACCGCGTTCGGCGACGTTGTTCCCTGGCGCGATGGCAGCTTCGGCACTCTGCAGTTCTCCGGTGACGGACACGTCCATGCCGCCGGTGTAGAGGATCCCCGGGCGCAGTCGCGTTCCGTCTCTCCCGGTTTTTTTGCGGCGCTTGGCGTTCCTATCATTGCCGGCCGCGATTTCAATGCGCTTGATGACAATAACGATAATAAAGAGCCCGTCGTTATCGTCAGCCAGAGTCTGGCACAGCGCATGTTCCCCAACCAGGATGCGGTCAATCGGCATGTCTATTGGACGGATCCCGTCTTGCAATTCGCTTCTGGGACCGATGTCGAAAAGGCGCGCCTGATCGCGCCGCACCGCATCATCGGCGTCACCGCCGACGTTGACGATCTACACGTCGTTCCTGAACCCATGGTCACTATTTACAGCCCTTTTAACGAAGGTACACTTTTTGGCGGTCGTCTCTTCATTCACACGGGCACAAATCCCTATGCGCTGGTCTCGTCGGTCACGCGCATTATTCGCGAGATGTCCTCCGATCAGCCCGTTGAACACGCCGCCAGTCTCGCAGACATTCGCGCAGAAGTGCTCACGCCGGACCGTTTAAATTCGCTGGTGTTTGGCGTATTCGCGGCGGTCGCGCTGGCGATTGCGGTGGTGGGCGTGGCGGGCGTGCTGGCGTTTTCGGTGAGCGCGCGGACGCGGGAATTCGGCATCCGGCTGGCCCTGGGATCGGAGCCGCGGCAACTCCTCAAAGGTGTGATCGCGGAGGGCACCGTGATGGCTGCGGCGGGCGTGGTTGCAGGCGCAGCATTCGGGTTCGCGCTGGCACGTTTGGCGGGAAAATATTTCGTGGACGTCAAGATGCCCGGCGCATTGCCTGTGTTTGTCTCTGCGTTCGTGCTGATCGCGGTTGCGGTTATCGCGTCGGCGCTGCCCGCTGCCCGCGCTGCCCGCGTCGATATTATGCAGGCGTTGCGCTCCGAATGACGTCGGACGGGTGGTCAGGGTTACCGGCAACTCCAAATGTGAGAGAATCTCCGAACAACGGGTCCCCCATGCCTTGGTGCCATCTTCGTGTTTGGCCTGTTGGTGAGCTTCTTCCAACTTAGTAGCCTCGCCATCAGGAGATTGTGGAAGGCATTCGCGTGGCGGGAGGATCAGATTAGCTTTTGGATCGTGGGCGGATGACGGGCAACTCTTCCCCAATCCCGGTTATGGAAGCCAGTCAATGGTCGCCAAACTGGCCGTGACTTCTGTTCAAAAGGGTACCAAATTTGAGACGACTACCAACGGAGCCACTGCGGCCCCGGATTGATCTGTGTCCGAAGATGCTCCCGTAGACGGCTTGAGCGAGTGCGTCTGGAGGCAAAAGGACGCACCAACAAAGGCTCAACAAAACTATGTCAGCGCGGATGACTGTAGGCAGATCAATTCCAGACTTCGTTGGATAAATGATTCTTCCCGATCCGAAAGCAGCGGAGTGCTCTTCGAAGCGACAACACAATGCCATACGAGTCAGTCCCAACGTGGTCCGAACTTTACCGCCGCTGCGGAGAATTTGCGCCACTCATGGCCCCCGGGACCCCACGGGGTAATCACGCGTTCGAACTGCGCGAGATAAGGTGCTAAACTTCCTCCCCGTGAACGGTTCCGAGTCAGCCAATCGATCATCCCCCATCATTTGTTTCAGTACGTTCGAACTGAATCTGCACTCTGGCGAACTCCGTCAGCGGGGACAGAAGGTGAAGCTCCAGGAACAGCCTTTCCAACTGTTGGTCGCCCTGCTGGAACGACCGGGAGAAGTGGTGACCCGAGACGAATTGCGCACCAAGCTCTGGCCGGCAGACACGTTCGTCGACTTCGATCATAGCCTGAATGCCGCGATCAAGAGGCTGCGCGATGCGCTGGGCGAATCTGCGGAAACGCCCGTTTTCGTTGAGACAATCGCCCGACGAGGGTATCGCTTCATTGGTTCGGTCAACGACTCCTCCGCATCAAGCGGAATTGCGATCGTTACTGTCCCAGAACGGGGCAAGACTTTTCCCTCGCGGCATTGGATCGCTGCCGCCCTCCTTTCCTTGATCGTGGTGGGCATTCTGGCGTGGGTTGCGTGGCGGCTTCCGTCCCGACCCACACAGGTCGTTGAACGTAAGCTGACCGCAAACTCATTAGAGAATAGCGTGAGGAGCGCGGCAGTCTCCACCGACGGCAAGTACCTAGCCTACGCGGACGGTACGGGTATCTACTTGAAGGTGATTCGCACTGGGGAAACCCACCCCGTGCCCTTGCCGCCAGACTTCTTTGCCCGTGTGGATGACTGGTTTCCGGACAGTTCCCACATACTTCTCTCTCGGGCACAAGGACCCGGGAAGGCAGGCTTGTGGAGCGTCTCGGCGTTCGGAGGTTCGCCCCGCCAGCTAGCAGATGACGCGTCAGGAGGATCGTTGTCTCCGGATGGAACTCGTATTGCATTCCGGCGCGGTGACTTGACTTACGACGGTCTGTGGGGCCGAGAGGAGTGGGTCATGCGTTCCGACGGCACAGAACAGGTCAGGGTTGCAGCCACTACGTCGAACGGCTCGCAAGTGGGAATGCCGACGTGGTCTCCCGACGGCAAACGAATCGCTTACATCAGATCAAATTGGGCATGGAATGCGCGAACGAGTTCCGTTGAGATAACTGAATGGAAGACCGCAAGCTCCGAGATCCTCTTCTCAGACAGTCGCCTAAGTCCTGCGCTGCATTGGCTACCGGGTAACCGCCTTATCTACGCCTTTGGATCCGCCCAGCAGCAGCAAGACTCAAGCCTGTGGTCCGTTTTGCTGCAACAATCCAGAAAGATTGCCTCGCCTGCCAAGCGCCTGACGGCAGGACACGGTTGGATTTCGCAAGTTACTGGAAGCGCCGATGGGAAAGTGGTGATCTTCCTGAGAGGGAATTGGTTGCCGAGTGTTTACATTGGCACGTTGTCGGCGGACGATACACATTTGCTTGCGCATAGACGACTGACGCTCGATGAGAATGAAAACATCCCGTCTGCTTGGACAACGGACAGCAAGGCAGTCTTGTTTACTTCGGATCGGAACGGTACGCGAGAAATATTTAAACAGGACATCGATCAACCCGTGGCGGAAAGTCTGGTGAATAGCGCAGACCAACTCTCACAGCCCAGAGTGGCGCCCGACGGTTCAGAGATCCTGTATATTTCCACTCCCAAATTGCGCGGTCCTGAAACTCTCTCCTCCATTTTTGCCATTCCAATAGGCGGCGGAACCCCTCGCCTGGTCCTCAAAGACGTCCGCATCTGGAATGTGCAGTGTGCGCGCCTGCCATCGACAATCTGCCTGTACAGCATCACAAAGGGAAATACTGCGGAAACGTTCAGGTTCGATGTGAGGAGCGGTAAGAGTACAGAGCCTCCGCAGATCGATCCCGATTGCAATTGGGACTTGTCCCCCGATGGTTCGGAACGAGCAATCATCTTCTACGGTGCCAACGACGGAAAGATCCACTTTCGCTCCACATCCACGGGCAAAACGCGGGACGTTGTCGTGAAAGGATGGAACGGATTGATGGGCGCCGGCTGGTCCGCCGATGGAAAGAGCCTACTGGTTTCCTGGCACAATTTTGAACGTGAGAGTGGATTACTGCACGTCACGCTCGATGGCGTGGGAATCATCAGGCTGCCGTCGACCAAGACGTATACGGCGACGGTCAGCAACTCGAACGCGACGCGGTTCATGTACCAGTGGTTCCAGTCCGACTGTTACTCGAATTGCGCCACTGTATCAATGTGGCCGCTTACCGAAGGTGAGGGGCTCTCCTCCATCCAGTCCGGCTACGACCGGACGACCGACTATCGGATCTTCACCGTCCACGTGACCGAGCTCGACGGAACGGGCCGTGCCGGCTCCGCACGGTTCGAGGCGCAAGGTCCCGACATCTGGATGCAGACCGATCCCACTGCCTTCGCCCACAATCCGTGCGACTACTACAACGACATCTTCTATCCGCTGAGCGCTTACGTCTTCAACCCGGTGACGGGCGTGAATGAACTACGTTACTTCCGGCGGAACTACTGCGACAACTCGGTCACCTGGCAATGATCGGTGACACGGTTCGGTACCTCAAGGACAATGGAAAATTTGTCGTTTATGACGCTGAACACAGTTTCGATGGTTACAGTGATGAACCCGAGTATGCGCTGGCAACGTGGCAAGCGGCAGAAAAAGCAGGCATAAGCCCTACAATGTCTTTTAGAAACAGCGAATCCAGAGAGGATTGAACTCGCCGGTCATGGACTATCCCGCCACCTACAAATACACCAAAGAACACGAATGGATTGAGCTCTCCGGCAACGAGGGCAAGGTCGGCATCACCGACTATGCGCAGAACTCGCTCGGCG
>Ga0137418_10007005_pt1 | contig 10370 bp, 11 predicted proteins | sample CZODoug3_1_2_16f_FD_122242 | JGI IMG/M metagenome (GOLD analysis project Ga0137418, IMG submission 122242) | Vadose zone soil fungal communities from Angelo Coast Range Reserve, California, USA - CZODoug3_1_2_16fungal (Hybrid Assembly) | ecosystem: Environmental > Terrestrial > Soil > Vadose... | reverse complement strand
CGCAATGATCGAGCCGCTGGCCGATCGGCTGTCGGGATATTTCCACTTCTTCGGCGCCAAGGGTGCGTTCCTGACCCAGCTCGGCCGCACCGAGGAAGCCCGCGAGGCCTTCGGGCGCGCGATCGCGCTCGCCCATACGCCGGCGGAAGCCGCGCATATCCGGCTGCATCTCGACCGCCTGATGAAAGACAGCCGATCCGCGTGACGGGCGCCGATCCGGTCTGGCGTGACGGATGCTCTGTACGACCGGGTTAGAGCGTTATCGCCGCAAATTCCGTGATGGTGAGTTGATCAAGACGTGGATGCCCGGCACAAGGGCCGGGCATGACGACGCGCGTAATTCAGTGGGGCCAGACCCTGCTTCAGATGCTGGCCGTCGGCTCGGTTCAGCGGCTGGCGATCGTGGCGACGGCCTGAATCGGTCCGCCATCGCTTTGGCCGGAGATCGAGGCCGACCCGCTGGTCGCAAAGCCGCGGCTGGGGACGGTCCAGGTCTTGGTCGACTGGCCGAGCGCGTAGCCCGCAAGTCCGGCGCCGAAGGAAACGCTTTTTCCATTCGCGTCGCGCAGCGCAAGCGCGGAGATGCGCAACCGGCGATCGCCGGTATTGTGCGCCGTCAAGGTGACCTTGTCGCCCTTCACGGCGAGCGACCACGCCACAGTCGGATTTTTCTTGTTGGGAGCGCCGAAGAAAACCGGGATCGAGTATCTCATCAGGAGGTTCACGGTGCCGTTTTTCTGCTTGGACAAATCGGGCAGCTGGTCGACCAGTAGCCGATAGCTTTCCTCGCCCGCCACCGGCTGCTTCGACACGCGCACGATGCGGGCGATGTATTGGCCTTTGGGCGTCAAGGTGACGGAGGGCGGGCTCGCCACGACGTCATTGGTGGGCTCGAGCTTCTCCTGGCCATTGACGAGCGACCAGCGGAAGACCCGGATCTGGGCATTGATCGGCGTCGTGCCCTCGTTGCGCAAGGTCACGGTCGACGCCGCTCCGGGCGCGGTCACGTCGACCAGCACCGGCGCCACTTGGAGGGATCCGGCCTGGGCCGGATAGCAAGCGGCCAGCCCAAGGGTTGCCGTCAGAATCGCTTTGGTGACAGTCGATCGCATGGCGTCCTCCACCGGTCTTTCGGGTTCAATAGGTTACGGTCACGGTCACCGTGTCGGTGTAGGTGCCGGGAGCCGGAGTGGTCTGCGCCGGCACGCGGTGTTTCACTTCGTTCAGCAGCCCTCGGGGCGTGTCGCGCGTCTCAGCGCCCCACGCCGGGCAGCTGGCGAGCGTCGACACCTTCGCCTTGTCGCCCGCGGCGATGCGCAGCCCGCCACTGAAGACAAGGGCGATCGTGACAGTCAGAGCGGGCAGCCTGCGGCGCGTGAGGCGGCGCATCAGAGCACGAATTGGAGACGGAGGATCCGGCTCCAGAAAGCGGCGCCGTTCGGCACCGGATTGCGCTCGATGTCGTCGAGATGCTCTCGGACGATGTTCGCCTGCAGCTTCATGAAGCGATTCAACGTCCAGTTCACGCCAAGCGTCAGTGCGGTGTCGCCACTCGACAAGATCGTTTCGGCGCGGGGGTTCCGCAACGCCACGCCATCTGCGGCGCCACCGACGCTGTCGCCCCAGAGCCGTTCCCAGCGGGCTGCGAGCTCGAGGGAGCCAATGCCGCCGCGCAGCAGATCGTCGGCTGGCTTGATCGGACGCGTCTTCTGCTCGCCGGTCAGAATCCACGTGCCCGACACATACCAGGAGCGATAGCGCACATCAGGGAGATCGTCGTCGCCCAGTCCCTGCTGCAGCCGCTGATCCGTCACATACGTGAACTCGGTCCGAGCCGAGACCGGGCCGAACGACCAGTCGGCGTCTCCCTCCCACCGTCGCCGCTGTCCCTGCACGTAGACGGCAGGGAAGAACGTGTCCTGCGTCAGCGCGGTTCGACCGCGCAGCCCATTCGGTTCGAAGTTGTCGTTCGACAGCGAGCTCATCGCTACAGCCGTACCCAGCTCGAGTCCGCCCAGCGCGCCGCCGCCCGCCGTCAGGCGGCGCAGCGGTCTCACCGTGACGCGGCCCGCCACCGTCCGATCGGCTCCCCAGATTCTGCTGGACTTGGCGTTGTCGCCGTCCTGCCGGAAGACGCCGGTCGAGTACGTAAAGCCGTGCTTGAACCATTCGCCATGCACCGCGAAGCCAATGTCGCGGCCGGGCGCCAGATAGTTGGCCCCGAGCGATCGATACACGAAATCGTTGTGCGTCACGCCCGTGAGTTCGTCGAGTCCGAAGGGGATCTTGAACTTCCCGACCTGAATCTCGGCGCGCTTGGTGTACTTCACGTTCAGGTAGACGTCCTTCCACAAGGGCTTCGGCAGACGGCCCTCGGCAACCTGCTTCGTCGTCAACTCCTTCTCGGTCAGCTCGCGCTTGATCTCGTATTCGAAATGTTTGAAGACCTTGCCCTTCAAACCGACCCTGTTGCGATGCAGCTCGTACGTGTTGAGCCCCTGGACCCCGTCGTACGAGCCGTGGGCATCCTCTTGCAGCTGCGCCTGAAAATCGATTCGAAACACCGAGCCATACCGGAACGACGGGTGCTGCTTCCACGTGAAGCGCGTACCTGTCCCGGTCTCGGCCGAGTCGCCCTGATCGTCGACTTCCTCGTCGGGCGACGGTGGCACGTCGGGCTTTGGCACTTTTTTCTTCTTCGGCTGCTTGTCGGCCTTCGGCTGCTTGCCGGCCTTCGGCGCCTTGTCGCCCGCAGCCTGTGCTGCTGCCGGCTCGTGCGCCGGAGCTCCCGGAGGGAACGGCTGCGACGCCAGGACGAGCGCACTCAGAGCTACGGCGATCAGCACACGGCCTCGTCGGCGGCACGGCTCGTCTGCGAGGCCTCCCGCAGCGTCCGGAACAGCTCGATCGCTTCGGCGACGGCCGTCGGTTCGTCGACCACAATCGCGACCTCACGCCGGAAGTCGAGGCTGAGCGCCGCGAGCGCCAGGCTGCCGACCACCACGGTCCGGTCGTCGACGAGCAGGATCTTGCCGTGGGACTTCAGCGCGCCCAGCCTCTTGGCAGAGAACACTTCGACGGTCACGCCGGCATCGCGCTTCGCCTTGAGCAGCGCCGTGAGGTCCGGATCCGACAGTTTCGCGTCGATCAGACGGATGCTGGCCCGCGCCTGCTCGAGCAGCGCCGTGAACTGCCGGCGCGCGCGCTCCGGGCCGACGATCAACCGATCGGACAGATCGGTCGGCATCGGCGACAATCCGGCATCCGCGGTCCAGAGGCGGCGAAGGCCCGACACCACCGCCGGGTCGTAGGTGACGACGAGCGCGTCGCACGTCTTGTGGAAGCACTTCTTCGTGAAGTTCAGCGACGCGACGATCGCGGGCCCTTCGTCGGCGACGAGATACTTGTTGTGATATTTCACGACGGGATCGGTGTAGGCCTGCACCGAGGTGCCGGCCGCCTCGAGGGCCTTCCACAGCTTCTCGATCTTCTTGCGGCCGCCCTTGGCGCGCGAGGTGATGAGCGCCTCGACGGTCACGCCGCGCGCCGTCGCCGCCGCCAGCTCCGCGAACAGCTCGTCGTCGTTGCAGCGGAACAGCGACAGCGTGATCCGGTTGCGCGCCTGACGAATCGCCTCGAGCAGCGCCGGGCGGCGCTGCTCCACCGACGTAATCAGTCGATCCGGAGTCGGTTCGGTCGTCGTCATGCGCGCTCCCGCTTCGTGTGCTCCCACGCCACTGATTTGACGCCGGCGCCCTCTTCCATCAACTGCACGCTCAGGTCCTCCAGCGAGGTCCGCGGGTCCGGCCACGTCTGGTACTTCGCCGCGGCGGGATTTGAGGCCGCGAGCCGCAGCGTGCCGCCGACGCGCCGGGCAGTCGTGTGGCCGCGGACGAGCGCACGTATTCCCGCGCTGTCGATCGCGGGCACGCTCAGATCGACCACGAGATGACGGTATCCGCCCCGAAACAGCTGCTGCAGATGCCGCTCGAAGGCTTCCGCGGGGCCGCCGGCAACGAGGGCTTCCATCGGCGACATCACGAGCCGGTCGCCGACCGGCCTTATGAGCATTGGGTAGAGACTGGCACTATACACCAAGGCTGCCGCAGTCAATAATGCCAGTGAGGTCATGAAGATACCCGGCGGGACTCTCGCGCTGGCGCTGCTGGCGCCGCTGGCGATGGCCTGCAGCGGCGCGCAATCGAATTCCATCGGCCCGACGCCCAGTCCGGGGCCGGGCCCGGGGCCGTCGCCGACTCCCACGCCGTCGCTGACGGCGGTGCTGATCGGAGCCGGGGACATCGCCGACTGCAGCAACGAGAACGGCCGGTACGCGGAAGCGACGGCGAAACTGCTCGACAAGATCACGGACGCGACCGTGTTCACGGCCGGCGACAACGCCTACTTCAGCGGCAGCGACGCGGAGTTCGCCAACTGTTACGGTCCGCGCTGGGGGCGACATCTGCGCCGCACGTATCCAAGCCCGGGCAATCACGAATACCAGATCAGTCCGCGCCCTTACTTCGACTACTTCGGAGAGCGCGCGGGCCTCCCACGCGGGGCCGGGTTCTACAGCTACACGCTCGGCAACTGGCACGTCGTCTCGCTGAACAGCAACGTGCCGGTGACGCCGGGGTCGGAGCAGATGCTGTGGCTGAGGAACGACCTCGAAGCGAGCAAGGGCACGAAGTGCAGCCTCGCCTACTGGCATCACCCGCTGTTCACCTCGGGGCCCAGCGCCGGCAACAACGGGCTGATGCGCGAGGTGTGGCGGCTGCTCTTCGAGTACGGCGTCGACATCGTCGTGAACGGGCACGACCACCTCTACGAGCGTTTCGAGATGCAGGACTTCAACGGCCGCCGGGACACGCAGGCCGGCATCCGCGAGTTCATCGTGGGCTCCGGCGGCGCGAGCTTGTACGACTTCGGCCCCACGGCGCTCAACAGCCTGTTCAAGCTGAAGACCTACGGGATCCTGCAGTTGACGCTCCGCGACGTCGGATACGATTCGGTCTTCATCGAAGCGGGGACCGAGCGGCTGTTCGACCTCAGCCTCGGCAACCTCTGTCACTGATCTTTCCTACCTGCCCTACCCGACCGACCCGACTTGCCCGACCTACCCGACCTACCCGACCTCTCTGGACCGCCCGTTACGTTATAATCCGTAGTCATTACGGTGTTTGACGTAGCACACAACCCCTTCGTGTACGGCGAGGTCGTGCCGGCGGCGGCGTTCGTCGACCGCGTCGCCGAGCTCGAGCGCCTCGTCGGCGACCTGGGCGCGGGCCAGAAGGTGTTCCTGATCTCGCCGCGGCGCTACGGCAAGTCCTCGCTGATCCGCCGCGCCCTGGCGGCCATGACACGGAAGGGCGCCATCACGGTCGAGGTCACCGTCAGCAGCTTCAGCTCGTATGTCGCCTTTCTCGAGGGCTACGCCCGGGCGCTCGTGGCGGCCGAAACACAGTGGGATCGCGCGCGGGCATGGCTGCGCGAGGCGATCCGGTCGGCGCGCGTCGAGGTGGCGGTGGACCCGCGTGGCGGCACGGGCGGGCGCATGCGTCCGCCGCTGGCCGTGCTCAAGGTGTCGTTTCCGAGCGCGCGGACCAATCGCGAGATCTCACAGCTTGCGGCGGACGTCTTCGCGCTCCCCGGGCGCCTCGCCGAGGCGCGCGGTCGCAGCGTCGTCGTCGCGCTCGACGAATTCCAGGCGATCGGCGGCTTCAACGGCGGCTCGGTCGAGCACGCGATGCGCGCCGCGGTGCAGCACCAGCGCGAGGTCGGTTACGTCTTCGCCGGCTCCGAGCCGAGCCTGATGGAGCGGATGCTCGGGCCGAAGCGGCCCTTCTACAAGGCGGGCCCGGTCATGCGGCTCGAGAAGATTCCGGCGGCCGAGTTCGCCGCGTTCATCGACGTGCGATTCGCGCGATCGGGCATGCGGGGCGAGGAGGGGCTCGGCGCCGCGGTCGTGGAGCTCGCGGGCAATCTTCCCTACGACGTGCAGCGGCTCGCGCACGAAACGTGGGACGAGGTCCGCGCCCGCGGCAGGAAGCGCGCCACGCTCGACGATCTGCACGCCGCGTTGAAGCGGCTGCTCACCGAACAGCAGATGATGTTCGAGGCGGTGTGGCAGCGGCTGACCCTCGCACAGCGGGCGGTTCTGCGCGCGGTCGTGATCGAAGAAGGCCGGGAGCTGCTCTCGGCCGACGTGCGCGTCCGCCACCGCCTCGGCGGACCGTCGACGGTTCAAGCCGCGCTCGCGGCGCTCGTCCGCGACGATGTGATCACGCGCGACGGCAATCGCTATGCAGTTGTCGATTCACTGCTCCGCGAGTGGGTGGCGCGCCGGACCTACTGACCGCGCCCGACGACAACCGGCCCGTCGGACGCGAACGGTTGGCAACGACCCGATGAACTCCGGTGCTTCTTTCGCCGCCAGGGCACGCCGCCGGCCGCCCCGGGACCTCTCACGCAGGAGTTCTTTTGCGCCAGGAGTTCTCCCACCCAGGAGTTCTGCACGCGCGTGCTCGAGAAAAACGACTCCCGCGACGACCGAGAATACCGGGAGCCCTCGTCCGCGTGCGCACAGAACATGACAGCTCGAACCGTGGCGGCCTGTTCGATCGCCTCAAGGGCGTTCTGACCTGCACAGGGGGGGGACACCCCCACCTGGGTGGTGTTGACCGACCATTTCTGGTCTGGTCGAATAAGCTCGTCCACAAACCCTGCGGTCAAAATGGAGGCTTCGGATGACGCGCGGAACGCTTCGCCGCCGTGTACGGCTAATGTTCGTACTCCTCATCGCCGTCCTGAGCCTTCCTCTCTTGCTGGACGTACGGGTCACCGCGCAGGCGCCCGCTCCTGGTCTTCCAAGCGTCTTCTGTCACGTCACCGATGGTGCTTTCACCACCTGTCCTGATGGCACGCACGAGTGGTCGGACGTCACTCCGAAATTCTTTCCGGATACTGGCTCATATCTCTACGTGGACCAGGCTGATCTCGACGTGCAGTTGGGGACGCCGCAGTCCCCCGTCGACACCCTCATGCTTTTGTATGACGAGTGCGGCCAAACCAGGCGGTTGGGACCTGACGAGTACGTCCGCGTGGGGTTTACCACCGTGGAAGTTGAGAACGCCATAGAAGCGCTCGAGCACTACGTCGTCCACATCTTCAGCGACGGCACCATCATCTTCCTCGAGAATGGCGTTCCGAAGACGAATGTTGCCGGAAAGATGCGGGTCCCCAGCATCGCAGGTCAGCGCGGAGCTGTGGGTTTCGGGCCGTCACCAGGGTGCGCCGCCGATCATGTGTTTGCGGAATTCGAGATAAAACTGTCCGCGACGGGCGTTGCGCTGCAGGGTGGTTATTCTCCTGACCCCCAATTCTGGTCTGCCCAGGCGCCGTGTGACCGGAAGTGCCGCCAGAGCAGGGCAGCCGCTATCTTTGCAGGTCTTGCTGCCATCGCCGGCGCGGCGAGCGCCAGCCCGTGCGATGGATTCTGCGCGGGCCTGGCTTTGGGGTTTGGCCTCGACTCTGCCTTCTTCTGGTATTTGAGCGCCGACCCACCCGACTCGAATTACACCATCATCGACGCACCGGTCGTGCCAGCCTTCACGCCTGTCGACGCGGCAACTGTGGGCACGCAAGAGGCGGCGGACGCCGCGAACGCGTTGCTCGCCAACGTCTTTCAAGTCATCGGCTTCGAGGGCGCTCTCCTCACAGCAACCGAGCGCGCACAAGGTGCGGCCCTGGCTGGGAATTCGCTCTGGGAAAGGCGGCAATCGCTCGCAGCCGCCCAGTTCGCCACCGACGCTGCAGACCTCTATGATGCGCGGTTGGTCCTGCTCGAACAAGTCAGCAACGCCTTTGTTGACGCGGGGTTCTCGAGCGTTGCCTTCGTGTCGACATCCGATGTCCTGGCGTTTCAGCAGGACGTGGCGGCCAATGGCCTCCCGGCCAGCCTGCTGAACGGCATAGCGCTCACCAGTCTGGCGGGACGAACCGACGCTGCGCAGGTGATTGCCAACGGATTCCTCTTCATCGCTCCGAACGAAGCCGCCGGCAGTCTTCCAGAGACGCTGACCGATCAGCGGATGGCCGGGGCCATCCGGGAAATTGCGACGGATCATCGCGAGTTTGCGCAATCCGTCTTCGGCTTCGTAGCCCCGATCAGACCGGGATTCGACGCGAACATCCTGCCAGCCAATGACGACGGCTCGACAGGGGTGGTCCCGATCGGGTTCAACCTGAATTTCTTTGGCGCGACCCACGACACGCTGTTCGTCAACAACAATGGCAATGTGACCTTCGATGCCCCCCTGGCGACATTTACGCCATTCCCCTTGACATCGACAAACCGGGCGATCATCGCGCCGTTCTTTGCGGATGTGGACACGAGAATCGGGAACGTCGTCACCTACGGTCAAGGCACCGTCGATGGGCGGAAAGCCTTCGGAGTGAACTGGCCCGGGGTAGGCTGCTTCCGGACAAACGCGAGCGTGCGGAACTTCTTCCAGATGCGCTTGATCGACCGCTCGGACGTGGGAGCGGGCGATTTCGACATCGTCTTTAAATACGACTCGATTCAGTGGGAGACCGGGCAGGCCAGTGGCGGGAATGTCGTCTGCCAGGGAGGAGCTTCTGCCCGGGTCGGTTACTCCAACGGAACCGGGAGCCCCGGTACGTTCTTCGAGGTGCCCGGGTCGGGGACTGCTGGGGCATTTCTCGATTCGAATGTGCGGACCGGGTTGCGTCGCCAGCCGCCGCTCATATTCTCGGTGCGCTCCGGCGTGCCTGTGTCAATCGCGGACCGGGACGGCGACGGTGTCCCCGACGAGCTTGATAACTGTCCAACGACGGCAAACCCAGACCAGGTGGACAGCGACTTCGACGGCATCGGGGATGTGTGCTCGGTAGCGAGGCGGAATAGTACCGCTGCGTTCATCACGGCCGCGGTAACAGGGGGAACGTCGATTGAGGAAACACCGTTGCGTGTATCAGACGCGCCCAGTCTCACGGAAAAGCTCGTTCGCATCGTGGAGTTCCGGTTGAATGCCGGTTTGACCAACTCGCATATCCAACTGACGGCAAATCTTGTAGATAGTCTTGTTGCCGCTGGCGTGGTGCCACCAGAAGCAGCGGAAGACCTCACCTTCAGCGTGCTCGTTCAGATCGATCAGGATTTCGATGGTATTCCCAACAGTCGAGATCTGTGTCCCACGTCGGATCTGCGGCCCTTGGTGGTCATCAATCAGTGCGATTCCGGAGTTCCCAACACCCTGATGCAAACTGGCTGCACAATCTTCGATTTGATAGTGGACTGCGCTGACAGAGCCGTAAGTGATCACGGATTTGTTAAGTGTGTTAACCGGCTTACCCGTAGTCTCAGGAAGAACGACATTATCACCAGTCATCAGCGGGGTGCGATTCGAAGTTGTGTCCCCGGTAGCGCCGATGAAGAAGACGAGAATGAGCAACGTAAGCAGAAGGGGCAACGCAACCAGAATGAGAAACGTAACGAGAATGGGCAACGAAACCAGAATGAGAAACGTAACCAGAATGAGCAACGTAACCATCCATAGGTGCTCCACAGAACACCTATGGGTGCTGTACTCCTCCTCCTGTAGCGGTTGCACAAGAGGGTAAGACAATTACCAGCAAGAAGGCCTTCCTGGTCGTCTGTCTAGCGGTCGTCGCATTCGTGGCAGAGTTGGTGCTGTACCCTGCTTTTGGAATGGGCGCGGCGCTTACACTCCGGCCCAAGGCTCCAAGATCGGGCGCCGCGTTTCTATTGTTTGCACTTATGGCCTTGACAGTCAGCACTGGCATCCTCGCGCCAATATGCGCCGTGTGGGAGGCACGGATGAAGCGAGAAGGCTATGGCCTCCGCATGATGGCGGGGGGACTGGGGGCAGTCGTCATGGGGTTGATCGTTCTCTTCCTGATTGAATGAACGGGCGGTGTCGCGTGTGGCATCCGGCCTTGTTCCGCTTATCCTCCCCATCCCGTATCCCAGGGCCTTCGGATCGCGCAGCGCGCGGCGCGCAGGGATGCGACTGACAAGTACCACGTCGCGCCTTGACGAACCCACACAGGCCACATCGCCGAGCGGCGCGCGCGAATCGCCGCAATCCGGGTGCTGGCGCGTTGGCGTCTACGGCTCGAAACGCTGAACCACTTTCCCGTCCCGGCCAAGACATGCGAGGGTTCCCGCTCGAGCGATCGCGTCCGAACTGCGCGCTCGCGGCGCTCGTCCGCGACGATGTGATCACGCGCGACGGCAATCGCTATGCGGTCGTCGATTCACTGCTCCGCGAGTGGGTGGCGCGCCGGACCTACTGACCGCGCCCGACGACAACCGGCCCGTCGGACGC
>Ga0137418_10007003_pt1 | contig 10371 bp, 10 predicted proteins | sample CZODoug3_1_2_16f_FD_122242 | JGI IMG/M metagenome (GOLD analysis project Ga0137418, IMG submission 122242) | Vadose zone soil fungal communities from Angelo Coast Range Reserve, California, USA - CZODoug3_1_2_16fungal (Hybrid Assembly) | ecosystem: Environmental > Terrestrial > Soil > Vadose... | reverse complement strand
GATCCCCGCGAGGTTCTGTGCGTCGTGCCCCGCCGCCGAGTAGAGACGCGTCGACCCGAGCCCGAGCGCCGCGCACGCGCGCTCGATCGTCGCCTGCACCCGCTCGGCGCACGGCGCCGGCGTCGTCGCCGACATCGGGCGGATCTCGACCTCGACGCCGCGCCGATGGGCCACGCGCGTCGCGAGGCTCGCGCAGCGCCGGCCGAGGGCTTCGAGCGTCTTGGCATCGGGCCCGCGCATCTCGTGCACGAGCTCGCCGCGCGCGGGCACGACGTTCGACACCCCCGGGTGCACGTGCACGACGCCGAAGTTGGTGACGCTCCGGCCGCCGCCGTGCCTGACGACGAGGTCGCGGGCCTTGAGGGCGTACTCCGCGGCGGCGAGGAAGCCGTCGCGGCGCCGCTCCATCGGCGTCGTGCCCGCGTGGTCGGCCTGGCCGGTGAAAACGACACGCGCGCGTCGCACGCCGACGATGGAGTCCACCACGCCGATCGGGATGCCGGCTTCCTCGAGCCGCGGGCCCTGCTCGATGTGGAGCTCGACGTACGCGGCGACGGACCCCGCGGGCGCCGTCGCCTCTCCGGCGCGCCTGGCGTCGAAGCCGGCGCGCGCCATCGCGTCCACGAGCCGCTCGCCGTCTACGGCGACCATGTCTTCGACGCGCAGCAGGTCGAGCCTCCCGCAGAACGCGCGCGAGCCGAAGAGGCTTCCGTAGCGCCCCTCCTCGTCGCTCCACGCCGCGACGGCGAGGGGCAACCGGTGCGTGGCCGTCGCCTCGACGATCGTTTGTAGTACTTCGAGCCCCGCGAGGACGCCGAGCGCGCCATCCAGAATGCCGCCCTCGGGGACCGTGTCGATGTGCGAGCCCGTGAGCACGGCAGGCCGCTCGGCACTGAACCCGCGCATCCCGGCCGCGCCGAACACGTTGCCCGCGGGGTCGACCCACGCCTGGAGGCCGGCGGCGCGAAGCTCGGCGAGGAGCCAGGCGCGCGCCTCCTCGTGCGGTGTGGACCAGCACGGGCGCGTCACGCCGCCGGCCGGCAGGGCGCCGAAGCGGGCGAGCGTCTCGACGCGCGCGCGCAGACGCGCGGGCGTGATCGCGATCACGGAGGTGGAGTATATCGTCTTGACTTCGCCCGAGAAGGATTCCTAAAATGAACCACGGTTCATCGCTGCGGAGCACCCCGCCCCCAGGAGGCGAAATGGACTTCTCGCTGTCTCCCGAGCAGGAAACCTTCCGCCAGACCCTGCGCGCCTGGCTCAAGGCGAACATTCCGCGAGAGTGGAAGCACGTCGGGAGCTCCGAGATCCCTCGTGTGGAGGCGTACGAGCTCTTGAAGACGTGGCAGCGCAGGCTCTTCGACGCCGGCTTCATCGGGCTCACGTGGCCGAAGGAGTACGGTGGGCGCGGCCTCACGTTCATGGAGGAGCTGATCCTCCAAGAGGAGATGGCGCTCGCGAAGGCGCCGCCGATCCTCAACGTCCTGGGCGTCGGCATGGCCGGCCCGACGATCATCGCCTACGGGACCGAGGCGCAGAAGAAGCGCCATCCCGCGAAGATCCTCGCCTGCGAGGAGATCTGGTGTCAGGGCTACTCCGAGCCGAACGCGGGCTCCGACCTCGCCGCGCTCCAGACGCGAGCGGTGAAGGACGGCGAGCACTGGGTCATCAACGGCCAGAAGGTGTGGACGTCGTTCGCGCAGGTGGCCGACTGGATGATGCTCCTCGCGCGTACGGACCCGAACGCGCCCAAACACAAAGGCATCACGTACTTCCTGCTCGACATGAAGCTGCCCGGCGTGACCGTGAAGCCGCTCCGGCAGATCACGGGCGAGGCTGAGTTCAACGAGGTCTTCTTCGACAACGTGCGCGTCCACGAATCGCAAGTGCTCGGTGGCGTGAACAACGGCTGGCAGGCCGGCATCACGACGCTCATGTACGAGCGCCTCACGCTGGGCTTCGCCCTGCAGACGCGGCTCCGGATCGCGCTCGAGAGTCTGATCGAGCTGGCGCGCCGGATGGAGAAGCATGGGCGCGCGGTCACGAAGGAGCCCCTCCTGCGGCAGAAGCTCGCGCAACTGTGGATCGACACCGAGTGCTTGCGCGTCACGGGTGCCCGCGCGATCACGAAGCTGCTCCGTGGCGAGATGCCGGGACCCGAGGCCTCGGCGGGCAAGATGGTGTGGGTGGAGACGCACCAACGACTGCAAGAGTTGGCGATGGAAATCGAGGGGCCCTACGCCCAGCTCTGGAAGGGCTCCGCGTGGGCGGTCGAGGGCGGCGTCTGGCAGCACTCGTTCCTCCGCTCGCGGGCCAATTCGATCGAGGGCGGCACGACGGAGATCCAGAAGAACATCATCGCCGAGCGCGTGCTCGGGCTGCCGAAGGACTAGGGGACGGCATGGACTTCGGGTTCAGCCAGGAACAGGAGATGCTCCGTGCGACCGCGCGGAAGTTCCTCGAGAACGAGTGCACGTCGACGTTCGTGCGCGCGCGGATGGAGGAGCCGGCGGGCGTCACGGACGATTTCTGGGCGAAGCTCGCCGAGCAGGGCTGGCTGGGCCTGGTCTACCCCGAGGAGTACGGCGGTAGCGGCCTCGGCCTCGTGGACCTCACGGTGCTGATGGAGGAGATGGGACGCTGCGTGATGCCGGGGCCGTTCTTCTCCACGGTGCTCCTGGGCGGCCTCGCGATCCTCGAGGCCGGCTCGCCCCCACAGAGGAAGGAGTGGCTTCCGAGGCTCGCCGCGGGTCAGGCGAAGGCCACGCTCGCGCTCACGGAGCCGAACGCGCGCTGGGACGCGGCTGGCGTCACGGCGACCGCGAAGGACGGCAAGCACGGGTTCGCGCTGAGCGGCACCAAGCTCTTCGTCCCCGACGCTCATCTGGCGGACGTCATCGTCGTGGCCGCGCGCACCGCGGAGGGGAAATCGCCGGAGGACGGCGTGAGCCTCTTCCTCGTGCCGAAGGGCGCCGCGGGCCTCGAGGTCAAGCTCCTGCCCACGATGGACCAGACGAGGAAGCTGTGCGAGGTGACGCTGAAGGACACGCCCGTTCCGAGCGGCGCGCTCCTCGGCGCGAAGGGCGGCGCGTGGTCCGCCGTCGCGCGCGTGATCCAGCGGGCGACCATCGCGCTCTGCGGCGAGATGTGCGGCGGCGCGCAGCGGGTCCTCGACATGACGACGGAGTACGCGAAGATCCGTGTCGCGTTCGGCAAGCCCATCGGCACGTACCAGGGGGTGAAGCACAAGGCCGCCGACATGCTCGTGGACATCGAGAACGCGAAGTCGCTGACGTACTACGCCGCCTGGGCGGCGGACGAGAATTCGTCCGAGACCGCGCTCGCGACCTCCATGGCGAAGGCCTACGTCTCCGACGCGTACCGGAAGGTGTCCGCCACCGGGATCCAGCTCCACGGCGGCATCGGCTTCACCTGGGAGCACGACCTGCACCTCTACTTCAAGCGCGCGAAGTCGTCGGAGTTCACCTTCGGCGACGCGACGTACCACCGCGAGCGGGTCGCCCAGCTCATAAATCTTTGAAGCTGGGGGGTGCGAGGCGCACCCCCCAGACCCCCCGGATTGGCGTGGCGAGCGAGCGTGAGGCTCGCTCGTCCGGCCCCCGGAGACCCCTGCTACACTCCGCGTGTGATCACGCCCGTCGAGCCCAAGCCCGCGGCCTCCGTCGTCCTGGTGCGACCGGCGCCCGCCGGCGCGCCGGAGCCGCTCGAGGTCTACATGATCCGCCGGCACCGCGGCATGAAGTTCCTGGGCGGCTTCTATGCGTTCCCGGGCGGCAAGGTGGATCCAGAGGACGCGGCGCCCGAGATCCTCGCGCGCTGCCGGGGCATCGGGCCGCCGGAGGCCGAGGCACTCTTCCCGGGCCACGCCGGCGTACCGGCGCTCGCCTTCTGGGTCGCGGCGGTCCGCGAGCTCCTCGAGGAGAGCGGCATCCTGCTCGCGTGCGACCCCGCGGGCGGCCGGCTCGACGCGCGCGCTCCGCTGGTCGCCGAGGCGATCGAGCGCTGCCGCAAGGCGCTGATGGCGGGCGAGGCGCCCTTCGCCCGGCTCGTCGCGCGCGAGGGCTGGCACCTCGACCTCGCCGGCCTCCGCTGCCTCTCGCACTTCGTCACGCCACGCTCGAGCCCGATCCGCTTCACGGCCCGCTTCTTCCTCTGCCGTGTGCCCGACGACCAGGCGCCGCGGCTCTTCACCGAGGAGACGTCGGAGGGGTTCTGGATCCACCCGGGCGCGGGCTACCGCCGGTTCCTGGCCGGCGAGCTCGCGATGGCGGAGCCGGCCGAGTACGGCTTGGCGTATCTCGCGCAGTTCGCGTCGCTCGACGACCTCTGGGACGCCCACGAGGACAGGCGTCACAAGTTCCACGGGATCGTCGACCGGATCGACGTGTTCTGGGACGGCTTCGACTGGAAGGCGAACCGCTTCCCCGCGGGCGGGGCCGTCCCCGGGCGATGATCGAGCACGCGACGACCGTGCAGGCGCGCTGGAGCGACGTGGATCCCGCCGGTATCGTCTTCTACCCGCGCTTCTTCGAGTGGTACGATCTCGGCTGCGAGACGCTCTTCGCCGCGGGATCGTCGGCGTGCCGATCGTCGAGTCGGGCTCGAAGTTCGTGAGCCCCGCGCGTTACGGCGACGTGCTCACGATCCGATCGCGCGTGGCGTGGGTGCGTGCGAGGACCTTCCGCATGGAGCACGAGATCTCGGTCCGCGGGTGCGAGCGGGTTCGAGGTCCGCGCGTGGGTCGCGCGGCGCCGGGCGACCGCCTGCACGCCGTGCCGATCCCGGAAGACGTCGCGAAGCGCCTCCGAGGCGCATGAAGGAGACCGCCGTGACCGACATCGTCGGAGAGATCCGCGCCGCCTACGACCGCGTCGGCATCCGGCTCGACCAGCCCGCCACCTATGGTACGTACTACCGGCTGCTCTGCGCGGCGTGCGGCCGGATGGTCGGCAACGTGGGCGACCGACTCCTGCCCGGCATGGCGACGGCGCTGGTGGAGGGCCAGGCCGACCTCTACGCCTCGGGGCAGCTCGGCTGCGCCTGCCGCCGCCATGGCGGGTCTGCGACGGGCCCGGCGGTCGCGCGCGACCCCGCCGCGCCGGGCGGCGCCCCGCTCTGGCCGCTCTGGCGAAAGGCGTACGCGCAGGGCGATCCGCTCCCCAGGCTCGAGTGCCAGGTGAGCCGGCCGCGGTACGAATTCGACGAGGGCGACGTGCTCCCCGACGAGTACAAGGGCCTGCTCCTCAAGATGCTCCGTCACGAGGGCGAGCGCGCGGGCAACAAATCGTTCCTCGGCTTCATGGCCACCTGCCTCGACCTCGCGGAGGCGATCTTCCCGACGCGCGAGGCGAAGCTCCTCAAGGCCGAGTATCTCGCCGAGGAGCTGAAGCACGCGATCATGTTCCACCGACTCGCCGTCGGGCTCGACCCCGACTTCGCGCTGCTCGACGTGCCGTACGCGCACTACGCCTTCCACCTGCCGCGCGAGACGTGGGCGGACGACGCGTTCTTCCACTTCTTCGTCGACCTCAACGGCGCCTTTCACGCCCGCGACTGGCGGGAGTCCTCCTACGTGCCGCTGGCGATGATGTCCGCGACCGTCGAGCGCGACGAGCTCGGCCACTCGGAGATGGGCTATCACTTCCTCGCCGAGATCTGCGCCGACCCGGAGGGCAAGACGCTCGTGCGTCGGCTCCTCGACAAGTGGTACCCGGCCGCGCTCGACATGTTCGGCCGCTCCGACTCGCCGAACGTGCCGAAGTTCATCCACTGGGGGCTCAAGAGCGTCGGCAACGCGGAGATCCGCCGGACCTACAAGGCCTACGTGGACCGGAAGCTCACGGCGCTCGGCCTCGAGCCGCCCGACGAGCGGAAGAACCGCCGGTTCCTGTGACACCGACGCCCAGATTCTGGACTCGCCTGAGCGCGTCTGCTAGACTCCCGCCGCCGGATCGTCTGCCGCCGAAGTCCGGGCAGACGCTCGAGATCCACCACGCCCAGAGGGAGGTAACCGTGCGCACAATGAGACGCGCGCTCGTCGCCGGCCTCCTCGCCGTGCTCGTGGCGAGCGGGGCGGCTTCCGCCGAGACCGTGAAGATCGGCTTCATCACGTCGCTCTCCGGCCCCGCCGGCGTCATCGGCAAGCACATGCAGGATTCCGTCGAGCTGGCGCTCGATCACCTCGGGCGCAAGGTCGGCGGCCTCGACGTCGAGGTGATCTACGGCGACGACCAGCGCAAGTCGGACGTGGGCAAGCAGCTCGCCGACGAGATGCTCAAGAAGCACCGGGTACACTTCGTGTCCGGCATCATCTGGTCGAACGTCATGCTGGCGGTCGCGCCGGTCGTGACGCGCGAGCGGGTGTTCATGATCGGCACCAATGCCGGTCCCCACGAGCTCGCCGGGGACCAGTGCTCGGAATACTTCTTCACGACCTCCTGGCAGAACGACCAGACGCCCGAGGCGATGGGCAAGTACATGTCGGACCAGAACCTCACGGACGTCTACGCGCTCGCGCCGAACTACGCGGCCGGCAAGGACATGATCCAGGGGTACAAGCGCTACTTCAAGGGCCGGATCGTTAACGAGGTCTACACGAAGCTCGGCCAGCAGGATTACTCGGCGGAGATCACACAGATCCGCGCCGCGAATCCGAAGGCGGTCTTCGTCTTCTATCCCGGCGACATGGGCATCCAGTTCGTGAAGCAGTACGCCCAGGCTGGGCTGCGTGAGCAGATCCCGCTCTACTCGGTCTACACGGTCGACGAGGTGACGCTCCCCGCGGTCAAGGAGGCGGCGCTCGGCAACTTCGAGACCCGCTACTGGAGCCCCGACCTGAACAACGAGGCGAACCGGCGGTACGTGTCCGACTTCAGGAAGAAGTTCGGCTACACGCCGTCGTTCTACGGTGCGCAGAGCTACGACGGCATCATGCTGATCGACTCCGCGGTGCGTGCGGTCAAGGGTGACCTCTCGAACAAGGCGGGCATGATCGCCACCATGCGCAAGGCCGACTACAAGTCGACCCGGGGTCCGTACCGGTACAACGTCAACCACTTCCCGATCGAGAACTTCTATCTGCTGCAGACCGTGCGGTCCGCCGATGGTGAGTTCGCCATGCAGATCCAGAAGACGGTCTTCGAGAACCACAAGGACGCCTACTACCAGAAGTGTCCGATGAAGTGGTAGGCGCGGCCCGCGTGCCGAGGCCGGGGGGCGCGAGACGATCGCGCCCCCCTTCTCGTTGCCCATGAGCGTGCTGCTGGTGCTCGAGCAGGGGCTGAACGGCCTCCAGTTCGGCGTCATGCTGTTCCTGATGGCGGCGGGGCTCACGCTGGTCTTCGGCATCATGAACCTCGTCAACCTCGCCCACGGCTCTCTCTACATGATCGGCGCGTACCTCGCGGCGACGTTCTTCGGATGGACGGGGTCGTTCCTGCTGGCGGTCGCGCTGTCGCTCCTCGCCACGCTGGTCGTCGGCATCGTCGTCGAGCTGACCGCCCTGCGGACCCTGTATGAGCGGGATCATCTCGACCAGGTACTGGCGACATTCGGGCTGATCCTGTTCTTCAACGAGCTGATCGCGATCCTCTGGGGCCGGGCGGCGCTCTACATCGGCGTGCCGCCCGCGCTCGCCGGCTACATCGAGCTGCTCCCGCGGCTCCGCTATCCCACCTACCGCGCGGCGGTCATCCTGGTGGGCCTGGCGGTGGCGCTGCTGCTCTACGTCGTCGTAGCGCGCACGCGCCTCGGCATGCTGATTCGCGCCGGCGCGAGCAACCGCACGATGGTCGGAGCACTCGGCGTGAACATCCGGCTCCTCTACACCGTCGTCTTCGGCGCCGGCGCGGCCCTCGCGGGTCTGGCGGGGCTGATGGCGGGACCGATCTACGCCGTCCAGCCCGGGATGGGAGAGCAGATCCTGATCCAGGTCTTCGTCGTCATCGTCATCGGCGGGATCGGGTCGATCCATGGCGCGCTCGTCGGCGCGATCCTCGTGGGGATGGTGGACACGCTCGGTCGCGCCTTCCTCCGCCCGGTGCTCAGCACGGTGATCACGCCCACCGCCGCCGACGCCGCCGGGCCGGCCCTCGCGTCGATCCTGATCTACGTGCTGATGGCGGCCGTGCTCTTCTTTCGGCCCCAGGGGCTGTTCCCGCCGCGCGGCTAGGCGATGGGCCGACGACCCCGGGCAGTCGTTGTCGTCGCGGGCCTGCTGCTGTTGGCCCTCGTGCCGCCCGTGGCGGCGGCGCTCGCCCAGCCGTTCTACGTCGACCTGTTCCGCCGCATGATGATCTTCGCGATCGCCGCGCTGAGCCTCGACCTGATCCTAGGTTACGGCGGCATGGTGAGCTTCGGCCACGCGGCCTACCTCGGCATCGGTGCGTACGCGGTCGGGATCCTCGGGTTCCACGGGATCGAGAGCGGGCTCATCCAGTGGCCCGTGGCGATCCTCGCCTCGGCGCTGACGGCGCTCGTCATCGGCGCGATCTCGATCAGGACGAGCGGCGTGTACTTCATCATGATCACGCTGGCCTTCGCGCAGATGCTCTACTACCTCGGGATCAGCCTCGAGACGTACGGCGGCGACAACGGGATGCCGCTCAGGACGCGCAGCCAGTTCGGCCCGATCGATCTCCGGAATCCGTACGCGTTTTATTACCTCGTCCTGGCGCTGCTCGTGCTGTTCCTGCTTCTGGGCGCCCGGTTCGTCAACGCGCGCTTCGGCATGGTCATCCGCGCGGCGAAGTCGAACGAGCCTCGCGCGCGGGCGATCGGCTTCTCGCCCTATGGGTACAGGCTCACCGCGTTCGTGATCGCGGGCGGCATGTGCGGGCTGGCGGGCGCGCTCTTGGCGAACCAGACCGAGTACCTGACGCCCGACTTCATGCACTGGACCCGGTCGGGCGAGATCATGTTCATGGTGATCCTGGGCGGCATCGGAACGCTCTTCGGTCCGGTGATCGGCGCCGTCGTCCTCCTGCTCCTGGAGGACGTCCTCTCGGCCTTCACCGCCCACTGGCAGATCATCCTGGGGCCGTTCCTCGTCCTCGTCGTGCTCTTCGCCAAGCGCGGGTTGTTCGGGCTCGTGCCGGACGCCGGAGGGCGCCGTGGCTGAGCCGCTCCTCGCGATCCGCGGGCTGGCGAAGAGGTTCGGCGGCTTGCAGGCGACCGACGGCGTCGATCTCGACGTCGTGCAAGGCGAGACACACGCGATCATCGGTCCGAACGGAGCGGGCAAGACGACGCTCATCGGTCAGCTCGCGGGCGACCTGCGTCCCGACGCCGGCACCATGCGCTTCGGCGGCCGAGACGTCACGGCGCTCGACGCGCCGGCAAGGTCGCGACTTGGGCTCGCGCGCTCCTTCCAGATCACGAGCATCTTTCGCGACCTCACCGTGCTCGACAACGTGGCGCTCGCGGTCCAGGCGCACGCGGGACACAGCTTCCGCTTCTGGCGGTCCGCGCGCGCGGACCACGCGCTTCGCGTGCCGGCGCTCGCCGTGCTGGCGTCGGTGGGACTCGACGGGCGCGCCGACGTCCTCGCGGGCAACCTCGCGCACGGTGAGCAGCGGCGGCTGGAGATCGCCATGGCGCTGGCGACGAAGCCACGGCTCCTGCTGCTCGACGAGCCCGTGGCGGGGATGGGGCTCGAGGAGTCGCAGCGGATGGTCGGCTTCCTCGGCGCCCTCAAGGGCGGCCTCACGATCGTCCTCGTGGAGCACGACATGGACGTCGTGTTCACGCTCGCCGACCGCATCTCGGTGATGGTCTACGGCCGGATCCTCGCGACGGGGACGCCCGAGGAGGTCCGCGCCAATGCCGCCGTGCGGAAGGCCTACCTCGGCGAAGACGCGGCGGCCTGATGCTGAGCGTCGACTCGATCGAGACCGCATACGGGATGAGTCAGGTGCTCTTCGGCGTGAGCCTGCACGTGGGGCCGGGACGGGTCGTGACGCTGCTCGGCCGCAACGGCATGGGCAAGACCACCACGGTGCGCTCGATCATGGGGATCGTGCCGCCCAGGGCCGGGCAGATCCGCTTCGAGGGCCGTCCGATCCACGGGCTCCCGCCCTATCGCATCGCGCAGACGGGGATCGGTCTCGTGCCCGAGGGACGGCAGGTGTTTCCGAACCTCACGGTGCGCGAGAACCTCGTGGCGACGGCCGCCAACCGCGGCGGCCGCGCGGATCCGTGGACGGTCGACACCGTGTTCGCGCTCTTCCCCCAGCTCGCCGCGCGGGCGCGGATCCTGGGCGGCGCGCTCTCGGGCGGCGAGCAGCAGATGCTCGCCATCGGCCGCGCGCTGATGACGAACCCTCAACTGCTGATCCTCGACGAGGCCACCGA
>Ga0137418_10007001_pt1 | contig 10374 bp, 10 predicted proteins | sample CZODoug3_1_2_16f_FD_122242 | JGI IMG/M metagenome (GOLD analysis project Ga0137418, IMG submission 122242) | Vadose zone soil fungal communities from Angelo Coast Range Reserve, California, USA - CZODoug3_1_2_16fungal (Hybrid Assembly) | ecosystem: Environmental > Terrestrial > Soil > Vadose... | reverse complement strand
ACGATGTCGTTCAGCGTCGACAGCACCGGCGCCGGTGATGCGTTTATGGGCGGACTCTCGTTTGGACTGCTGCAAGGATGGAATCTGCCGAACTCCGGCCTATTCGCCAATGCCTGCGCGGCGCTGTGCTGCACCAAAGTTGGCGCCCGCGCCATGGGCAAGCGCGCGGAAGTCCTCGCGCTAATAAAGTCGCAGCGTCCCGCCGACGCTTCTCTCTTCTAAACTTGCGGCGAGACTTTCGCGCTGTGGGTTTTGGCGGGTGAGCCGAGATATCGCAGCGTCTGCTTGATCAGTGCAGTCGTGCCGGAATAAGGATCGCCCGGAGCGTCAAACTCCATCGAGCAATAGCCGCGGTAATTAGCGCGCTTGAGGATGCCAAACGTTCTAGCCATATCGACGCGGAACACCTGGCCTTTGTCGTTCGCTTCGCTGTCCTTCACATGACAGATGCCATAAGCGTGCTGGAACATCGCCTCCATTCCTTTGTAGGCGTATTCCTCGCGGCCAGTCGCCAGGGTGTTGCAAAAATCAGGATTGGAATGCAGCCACGGACTGTCCACCTTTTCGATCACCTGCACCAGGAAGAACGGATCTTCGCTAGCGGCGTTGTCGTTCTCCAGATGCACCACCACATTTTTCGTGCCGGCATATTCGCTCACGCGCTTCAGGGTATCCGCGGCGCGCTCCACGTCCGGTTTGGCGTCTTTGGCTTGCGCTATGTTTGTTCGAACGCTGGGCGAGCCAATGGCAGCGGCAACGTCGATCCACTTCTTGCTGAAGGCCACAGCCCGATCGCGCTCCACAGTGTCCGCGGCGTAAGCGCTATGATCGCCATCGACCGCAATGTTCACCACCGCGCCGCCCGCTTTCTCCACCGAGGCGCGAAATTCGTCCAAATACTTCGGATCGGTCGCGCGAAAGTGCTGGTTCCAAGGCTCAATCTTGCTGACGCCCAGCTTCTCACGGCAATGGGCAGCGAAATCCTTTAGATCCATCTTCCGGGCGGTGTCACCGTCACGCGCACCGGAAATAAAATCGCGGAAAGGATACGAAGCAATGGCAATGCGCTCCCGCACCCCCTCTGGAAACTGCACATGGGGGCCGGCATCGGCGGCGAACGCAAGACGAGGCCACAGCGAGGCCGCTGCCGCTGCGACGGCAGACTGAACAAGGAAGCATCTTCGTGTGCTATTTGACAAAGCGCGCACAGTCTACCAGATTCATGCCTTGGAGGTGGCGCACGCTGAAGGGTGCGCGGTAGGCGCCGCGTCTAAGACGCATTCGGGTGAAGCGTACGGCGAACTGAGCATTTGCCGGACGGCTGCTTGCAGTGATCGATAGTCAGCTATATGACGAAGTGCAGGAGTGCTGCCCCGCAGGTCTGCGCGCGCCAGGGGGAGCGGGCCGTCTTTGTTTGCCTACTCTGCATCTAACTAGCGGGTGAAGGTCCGCGTACCATCTATCCTGTGGTTGACCAGCGCGATGCTGGCGTGGTTTGCCGCAGGCTCCTGCAAAGGCAGCGACTACGGAGTTTTGCAGCCGTCGCCCGAAGATCTCTGCAAATGTATCCCCATTGAGCCAGACATCGCAGATTTCCGTCACCTCGCCAAGCACATGCCTATTCCCAATATCGCCGCGCAAGAGATCGGCGTCGACACCATGTTGACCTGGGCCCAGGACGCCTTCGTGGCCCCGGATGCTCCGCGCACCGGCCGCGAACTCCAGGTGTTTCACATCGCCGATGCATTCGTGCAAGAAGCCAGCGTAAACGCGGCGGACTGCGATGTGCATTTTGAAATTTCGCAAACAGCCGACAAGAAGGCACCTCGCGTGATCGTCGAAACTCCGGTCGACACCGAATTTTGCAGCGCGCGGCAAATGGCACAAGCGCAGCTCGCGAAACACGGATTTCGGCTCGATTCGCAGCATGGCGGCGAGCTGCCGCAAGCTTTGCCAGCCGAGGTGCTGGGCATGGCGTTCGAAGACTTTGATCACTCGCGGGGTTCCGCGCAAGTAGCCACGATATGGGAGCTTCACCCTGCGACGGTGACCATCCCCTAGCCGTCTGCTTCCCTATTTATCGCCTTTGTCTCCCTTATTCTTGTCGCCCTTTTTCCCACCCGTAATTTCCAGTCCAGGCTCCGGATGCGAATAGGTTCCTGTCATTTTCACGGGAATCTCCGCGCCTTTTGGTTTCTTCTTGAAGATGGCGTCGAACGGTTTCAAAAGCACAGACTTGATGCCACCGCCGCCGACCTTTGAAAATTCCGCCTCTGTTTTCAGCACACCGTGAAAATCGATTTTTTCATTCACCAGGTAAAACGTCCCATGCATGTAAGCGACCGCGCCCGGAAGACTAAAAGAAATGTTCGTTAAGGTGGCCACACCATTTTTCAGCACGACGTGTCCTCTCAGATCAGACACGACGCGTTCGGGATCATCGGCGTCGGCATCCTCATCTCCCTTTTTTTCTTCTTTTTCCTTTTCCTCGGTCTTCCTGCCTTCCGCGCGCTCGCTCAAGTTGTTTACTTTCTGCTGTGTTTCCCGTTTCGTGAAATGGCCCTCATCGATTCCAAAATCTCCAACCAGCGCGATTTCCTGTTCGAACGGGCGACCTTCCGGCGGAATCCTGACGTGCGCTCGAAAGCTGATCGCCCCGATAATCGGCGACCGCGGCTCCTTGATGAACAGGCGCAACACGTCTTGGATGCGGCCATGGCTGACGTTCAAATCGAGAGAGGTAACTTTACCTCGCGGGCCGGGCTCCTCTTCGATACTTCCTCTGACCAACACGTTCGTTCCTACGATCATAGTTTCCACATGCTCCAGGTGAACGTCGCCATTCAGCCCGTTTACAATTGAGTCGAAGCGACTCTCGATGGGCGTTCTGCGCGCCGCCCGGCGGAGCTTGAAATCGGGGATCTCCACCGACCCATGCGTTTCCAACTTGGCCAGCGTTCCCTGGAAATTGTCGTGCGAATTCAGCACTCCGTCGATGCCCTGGAAAACGCCCAGGTACGCGTGCTCGAATTTATAAGTGCCAGAAACCGGTGTCTGGCCGGGATTGTCGGAATTCCACGGACCGAAATGGCCGCGCGATTGGATTTCACCGGGAGGTAATGCGTTCAGAAAGCTGGCGTCGTAACTGAACCCTTCTTTGCGGCTGACCGAATTGAGGGTTAGCGTGTGGATCTCGTATCGCAACGGCTTGGCAGTTTTCCGCGCGATCTCCAATACGGCGTTGTTAGCAGTGACTTCTCCAACCCGAGTCGTCGAAGGATTTTGGTCCCGCGTTGGCGGCGCCATTGTCCCGCGGGGTGGAATGTGAATCTGCATGCCTTGCACCTCAATGTGCGATATGTACCCGGGCCGCAGCAGAAAATCCAAGTAGTGAGCGCGAATAATAATTTTCTGCGCAGAGGCAAACGGGGGAGAACCCGTGGGACCACCTGCCCGCACCAGTTCAGCGCCCTCCACAACGCAGCCCGGATGCGGAAATATAGTGGTGCGGAAACCGTTGAAGGTAACTGTTCCGTGGAAGTCGTCCTGCAAGTCCGAAATGACGCGCTGACGTGAAAATGGCCAGTGCCGCGCCAGCAAGACCGCGCCAACAACCAGCGCCCCGACGACCAAGACCCCTGGGATCCCAACCCACCTCCGCCAACTCTGGCGAAATCCCCCTTGTCGCTGAGGCCCTTGCTCGTCAGCAGGCAATGCGTGACTTTGCGTCATTTAGAACAAGAGCCAGCCGAGGCGGGTCAGTAGGCGTGAGCCATTTCCTTTTTTTGAGATTTGGAGCGGAGCTTGCCGGTTTCTGGATCAAATTCCCTGAGCCACACCGCGCAAGCTTCGCGCTGAGCCGCGAATTTGCGTTTGAAGCTGGGCTCCGCCTTGGACTTGATGCACCACCCAGGCACATCATTCTCATCGAACGTCACACGGGCCACTTCTTCCTGGTTCTTATTGAAATAGATCAGAGTTGACGAAAGCATGGGGTCCTCAAGTGAAAGTAGCGGGAACAAACCGGCTCGCTGCGTCTTTGGGCTTTGCATTGCGGCCGCGCCGCTGGGGAGGCGAAAATTAGACGCTGCTTGCGCGCGAAAGGACGCCGGATACAGCGAAGTGCGTAGGGAGCCTGTTCCAACAATTCCACCTCGCAATTCGCCGCGCGAGACAACTTAAGGTAAGCAACGCTGCCGCCGGACTGCTTGCGTGCGTGAGAGTTCTCCCGGACAATATGTAGTTCTAAGGAGCGTAATTTTGTCTACGGCAAGTGATGTAGGTGTGGGCGAGGTCTCAAGGCCCGTCGCGTCGAACTTTAGTTCACCCAAACGGTTTGTCGCTTACTTTTCGATGGAGATCGCGCTGCAGAACGCCATGCCCAGCTACAGCGGCGGTCTCGGCATCCTCGCGGGAGACACCGTTCGCGCCGCCGCGGACATCCGCCTGCCCATGGTGGCGGTCTCTCTCCTCTACCGAAAGGGATATTTTTCCCAGCGGTTGGCGGAAGACGGCACCCAGACCGAGGAGCCGGTCCAATGGCGCGTCGAGGATTTTCTAACCGAAGAAAATGCCCGCGTAACCGTTCCCTTGGAGGGCCGACGCATTGAGTTGCGCGCCTGGCGATACACCGTAAAAGGGGTGCGCGGCTTTGAGGTGCCCGTTTATTTTCTGGACGCGGACTTGCCGACGAACGCGGAGGCTGACCGTAATCTCACCGGCAGCCTGTATGGCGGCGATGCTTACTACCGGCTCTGCCAGGAAGTGCTCCTCGGAATCGGCGGCGTACGTATTCTGCGTGCCCTCGGCTACAACGACCTGACGCGCTATCACATGAACGAGGGCCACGCGGCCCTGCTCTCTCTGGAGTTGCTCGGCGAAGAAGCGGAAAAAGCCGGCCGCACCTCGATTGGCGGCGAAGACATCGAAAAGGTTCGCGGCAAATGCGTTTTCACCACGCATACACCCGTTCCCGCGGGTCACGACCGCTTCCCCATGGAGTACCTGACGCGTGTTTTCCCAGACCAGAACGGTTTCTTTGACCTGAAAGACGCTTCTTCCGCGGACCTGATGAAGCGCGTACTGCAAGCCGAGCGCGATTTCCCCGATTTGCAGGAAGCCGCGCGCGCCGGAGCGTCATTGAACATGACGTATCTCGCTCTGAGCCTGAGCACTTACGTCAACGGCGTCGCCAAGCTCCACGGAGAAACCTCGCGCAAAATGTTTCCGCAGGTACCGATCGAGGCCATCACCAACGGCGTCCATGCCGGCACGTGGGCTTCTCCGGCCTTCCAGGAGCTTTTCGACCGCTGCATCCCGTCCTGGCGCGAGGACAATTACAGTTTGCGCAGCGCACTGGGTTTGCCTCCCGAAGAAGTCTGGGCATCGCACCTGATTGCCAAGCACGAACTCTTCGAAACGGTGCGCAAGAAAACCGGCTTGTCCCTGGACCCCGAAGCTTTCACCATCGGCTTCGCCCGCCGCGCCACCGGATACAAACGCGCGGACCTGATTCTTTCTGACCTGGATCGACTTCGTCAAATTGCCAAAAGCGGCGGAAAATTTCAGATCGTCTATGCCGGCAAAGCGCATCCCCATGACGTCGGCGGCAAGGAGATTATCCGCAAAATCTTTCAAGCCAAAAAGGCTCTCCGGAAAACCGTGCCGATGGTTTTCCTCGACGAGTACAACATGGAAGTAGGCGGCCAGATCACTGCGGGCGTCGATTTGTGGCTCAACACGCCGCAGTACCCGCTGGAGGCCTCCGGAACGAGCGGCATGAAGGCGGCCCTGAATGGTGTCCCCAGTTTGAGCATTCTGGACGGCTGGTGGGTGGAAGGCCACATCGAAGGCATCACCGGCTGGTCCATCGGCGAGCCTCGCTTACCGGGCTCCACTCCGGTTGCCACAGACAATTTCAGCGAAGCGCAATCCCTCTATTACAAGCTGGAAAATATAATCTTACCGATGTTCTACAAAGACCGCGCCCGCTTCTTGAGCGTCATGCAGCACGCCATCGCCATCAACGGATCATTTTTTAATACGCAGCGCATGGTGCAGCAGTACGTCACGGACGCGTATCTGCGCTGAAACCCAGCCGCTTTATTTTCTTCAGCAGAAGCTTCATCTCCGCTTGCGTGCCTATTGTGATGCGCACAAATCCCGCGCCCAAGTCTTTGCTGCGATCGCGCAACAATATTCCCTGGCGCTCCAATCGCTGAAACAATCGCGGCCCGCCCGCTCCGAAATTTGCCAATAGAAAGTTTCCGCCGCTAGGAAACGCCTTCACACCCATATCCCGCAGCTCCGCTTCAAACCACGCCTTGACGCGATGAATTTCGCGCACGCGCCGCCGGATGGCCGCGCCATCGCGTGCCGCAGCTTCCGCCGCCACCAGCGCCGCCAGATTCACCGGAAACGGCGGCATTGCACGCCGCAAATACGAAAGCGACTCCCCGCCTGCAATCACCGCCCCCAGCCGCAGCGCCGCAAGCCCTGCCGCTTTAGAAAACGTTCGCGCAATGAATAGATGCGGATATTTCCCAATGTACGGGACAAGTGTGACTCCGGAAAACTCAGCGTAAGCCTCATCGATCACGACGGCAGTCTTCGTCGCCGCCCGTAAGACCTTTTCGATTGTCTCCACCTGTAGCAGCGTCCCCGTAGGATTGTTGGGATTCGCGATGAACAACACGCGCGGCTCTTTTTCCAATTCGCCGAGCACACTGGACAGCGGAAACTCCATCTCTCGCCCGTAGCGCAGCGCCTCCACTCTCGCGCCCGCGATTTCCGCGTAATACCGGTACATCGGAAAAGTAGGCTCGCAGATAAGAATGCTTGATCCCGGATCGACAAACGTGTCGAAGAACACGCGCAAAGCGTCATCGCCGCCATTCGTGAGCAGCAGTTCTTCCCGCTCCACGCCAAAATAGCGCGCAAGCCGAGCGCTGCGCCGCTCGTATTCGGGATACATTGCAAGCTGTTTCGTGGATATTTTCCGCAGCGCACGCGTGACTGCCGGCGAGCAGCCCGCCGTGTTTTCGTTGAAATCCAGCCGCACTTTTCCTTCGCGGCCCTCCGCGGGAGCGTCGTACGTCCGCCGTTCGAGAATCGCTTTGCGCACAGGAACCTGAACCGTCATGCTGGAAAAGGTAGCACAGCCGTCGCTCGCATATCGCAAACTCCCATTAACGTAATTCCACTAAACAAGTATTTCACTACACGAAATGTGTGAACAGGTTGTTCAACGACTCAGCCAGCGTCGGATGCGCAAAGATTCCCTCTCGCAACGCAGTGAATGGCAGCCGTCCCATCATCGCCAATTGCAGCATGGCCATGATTTCCCCGCCTTCAATGCCCAGAACGGCCGCGCCCAGAATTTGCTCGCTCTCGCTGTCCACGATTGCCTTCATGAAGCCGCGCGTTTCATCGACCTCGAGCGCACGGGCCACGTAGCTCATCGGCATCTTGGCCACCCGAACTTTCTTATTTCGCGCCCGCGCTTCCGATTCCGTAAGGCCCACGCGTCCAAGCTGCGGGTCAATGAAAACCGTATACGGCACGAAGCGGTTCTCGGTTGTAGCGCTTCCCTTCTCGATCAAGTTCGTGCGCAAAATCCGGTAATCATCATACGAAATGTGCGTGAATGCCGGGCCACCCTTAATATCGCCGAGCGCGTAAACCCCTTCCACATTGGTTTCCAGTTTCCCGTTCACCTTAATAAACCCGCGTTCGTCCGTCGCAATCCCAGCAGCGACGACTTGCAAACGATCCGTATTAGGCCTCCGCCCCGTGGCGACCAGCAAGTGAGACCCTTGAAGCGCACGCGCCTCTTTGCCAGTCCCGACTGTGAGCTGAATTTGAGCCCCAGATTTCGTCACCCGTCCAGCCCTGCTATTCAGCAGCGCCTCAATTCCGTCCAGCTTCAGAATCGCCAGAACTTCGGCGGCAACATCCGTGTCTTCTCCGCTCAACAACTGCGCCCCGGACTGCACAACCGTAACCCGGCTGCCCAACCGTCGAAACAATTGCCCGAATTCCAGCCCGACATAACCGCCCCCAAGCACCAGCAAGTGCTCAGGAACCGACTCCGACTCCATAATCGAGGTGCTGTCGAGAAACGGCACATCGCGTATGCCGTCAACCTCTGGCACCGAGGGCCGCGCACCGGCATTGATGAAAATGCGATCCGCGGAAAGGGTCCGTTCCGCTCCGTCTTTCGTCCGCACGCTTAACGTCTTGGGCCCGGTAAATTTCGCCTCTGCAAAAATTAAATCGAGATTCGCCGTCTTTTCCAGGCGCGCCTGGCTCCCGTTCCGAAAACTATCCACAATGGCGCGCTTCCGCTGTCGCACCCGCTCCATATCGATGCGAATGTCGCCCGTCTGCACACCGTAGCCTTTGCCGCGACGCGCAAGATACGCCACGCGTCCGCTCGCCACCATCGTCTTCGTAGGCGTACAGCCCTCGTTGATGCAAGTTCCGCCGATGTGGCTTCGCTCCACCAACGCCGTCCGGAGCCCAGCCTCCGCCAAAGCCCGGCAAAGCGGCGTACCCCCTTGCCCGGAGCCAATCACAATCGCCTGGTAGTGTTCTGGCCCGCTCATAGAAATGCTCCTCACGAGGCATGGAAGCCTGACTCGTTAGCCTACTACCGGAAACAATAAATCCACAGGATTGCTACCCGTTCAATGCTGAAAATTGCCGTTCAACCCTTAAAAACCGCCATTTAATTCTTCTCGGTTTGATTTTTCCGCTTTCTATGCGATGCTGCGCGTGGGAGAGAATGCGCCCATGCATCGCCTAATCCAACTCGACCGTTTTGTGTTGCCGCTGATCGAGAAGCACGGCAGCGAGTTGGCCTTCTCTGCCCACCCTCGCTAACCCCTTTCCATCGGCACTTACGAACGATCAGCTATCCGTCACGTGTTCCTCTTGACCGGCGTTAACGTTGATGCCTGCTGGTGTGTTCATGCATACCGAATTTCGACCGAAGCGCAACGCGCTTCTTAGAAAAGAGACTGCCGTGGTTAAGGTGACTGTAAAAGGAGGAACTCCGGAGGGCTGCGAGTCTTTGTGTCGCAGTTGTGCGCAGGGCCACATCATCACGGGATTCCGCGCTTCGGACGAGGAAGTCTTTTGCCGGACTTTCTATATCGAGCGCGAAATTCACTTTCCTGTGCGTGAGTGCACGTTCTATCAGGACAAGCGATTGGCCACCAAGACCGAGATGGAGGAGATCGCCTGGCACTTGCGGTCGACCACCAGCAAGCCCTGTCGTAACTTGGGCTTTGTTGGCTCCACCTCAGCCAGCACGGAACCGGAGGCGACGGAAGCTACTTCCACAGTTTCCCCGCAGCGGAAGTAGCTCTGAATAAGCTGGCGAGCCGGATATTCCTCGCTCGCCGGCTACTTTCGTCCTGTCTGCGGCAGCAAGTCGGGTCAAAATCGCGTGACGATCAACAGCGCGCCCGCAATTGCGACCAGATCCTCAACCACCGCGATAACAACATCCGGCACCTTGAGCGCTCGAACCAGCCCGGTTCGCACCTGGTACCCCGCAAACGCTCCTATAACTCCGCCAACGGCTCCCAGAACGCACCCAGCCGTAAGCGACTGCCCACCCGCAACCGCAACAGCAGCGCCCGAAAGTCCGCCAAGGATGATGCGTGCGATTAATCCCGGAGGTTTTGTGCGCGCGGGAGTCGAGGGAAGCTGATCAGCCACCAGCTCGACCACCGCAAGAATCGTGAAAACAACAACGGCGCCAGTCGAGCCCAAAAACGACAGCGCCGAATTGTGAAGGTTGAGCCAGCCAAGGCGCACTGCCCAGGAAACCACAGCCGGTGCCGTCAGTGACCGCAGGCCGGCGATAATGCCAATACTGAACGCCAAGACCAGAACATAAGAAGCAGCCATGGCAGGAGCCTCTACCCAAGAGCGCTCTTCTGTCAACGAAAACAGCCAACCAGCTCTGATTTCCGGGTTTTCGGTCGGAAGCTCGACCGTAAGTCACGTCTTTTCATGAAACTGCAGCCTCTTGCCTCTCTTTTTGCCACCCGGGCCCTTTGTTTTCAATGGCTTGCAGCCTCTTGTGCCAAAAAAGGGGGGTGGGTGCCCCTTGCGAGTGAAAATCTCTTGATATTCGCTTTTTATTCGCTATAATGGCGAGCGGTAAGAGGAAACGGGAAACGGCTGGCGGCTCCATTGCCTTAGGGCTCTCCCGGGCCGCTGGCCGTTAAATCTGCAGAGATACCTTCCCACCCGCATCCGTACTGCTTGAGCAGCCTAAACGTCACGTAATAGGGCAGACACATGCCCAGCGAGCCAGTTGCGACGCTTCCCTGGCCCAGCCCATACTCGAAGTATGGGTGT
>Ga0137418_10006999_pt1 | contig 10375 bp, 7 predicted proteins | sample CZODoug3_1_2_16f_FD_122242 | JGI IMG/M metagenome (GOLD analysis project Ga0137418, IMG submission 122242) | Vadose zone soil fungal communities from Angelo Coast Range Reserve, California, USA - CZODoug3_1_2_16fungal (Hybrid Assembly) | ecosystem: Environmental > Terrestrial > Soil > Vadose... | reverse complement strand
TCACCGGCGTGTCCTGCAAGGATGAAACCACCGGCATTCCCGCTGGACTCGAGGTCTACACGGCCGTGTTGAACGGCACGAACGAGAAGCCGACGGCCGTCACGACGGCGGCGACCGGCACAGCCATTGTTACGGTGATGGGCAATTTGATAAGCTGGAAAGTGGACGTCGTCAACATCGACAGCATCATTGCGGGACACATCCATCATGGGCCCGTCGACTCGACCGGACCGGTTCGCGTGAATTTCAGCCCCGCCGTCACTGGTCAGAACTTTACTGGTACGGCCACACAGGGGTCCCTCGTCGTCACCGGCGATAGCGTTCAAACATGGCTGCGCGAAGGGAACGGGTACGTGAACATCCACACTGCCGTTAATGGGGGTGGGGAGATCCGCGGGCAACTGCGCAAGCCGTAGCAGCGCTTGATGAGCGATAAACGGGGGAGCCACACGGCTCCCCCGTCGTGTTTCAGGGATTGATCACCGTCGTGTCCTGCGCCTGCCGCCGCTTGTCCGCGTCGCGTTCGGCCTGCTTCCGCTCACGCAGCTCGCGGACGTAGCGCCGGAAGTCCTGGAACGTCTGCGCGCGGTCGGCGGCGCGGAGGATGTCCTCGCGCATCAGCTGCAGGTGCCGCGCCCGCATCTCCTCATCGAAGTTGCCCTGCGGGAGGAGGTTGCCGAGCAGCGCCAGCGCCATCGTCGGAATCTTGATCCCCGCGATGTGGATGTACTGCGAGTCGATCCCGAACTTGCCCCCCCCCGAGCCGGTGGTCCACGTAGGCCGCTGCCGCTCGCGCTGCACCTGATCCCACACCTGGTTCAACGAGTCGACCATCACGCGCAGCCGCTCGACGGCTCGCTCGTTCCGTCCCACCGTGTCGCCGTAGAGAGCCTCGGCCACCGTCGACGGAAGGGCGGGACGCGGGCTCACCCACAAGCGGCCATCTCCCACGCGCGGCGTCAGCGCGTTCGCGTTGGGATCATACGCCGGCATCGCCGTACCGCTGTCCGACGGCTGCGCCGCCGCGGGGGGGGGCGGCGGGGGGGGGAGCGGCGTCTCGGGCGGCGGTTCCGGATGCGCCGTCCCCACTCGCGGTCCGCGCGTCCGGTGGGTCGGCGTGTCCTGGAACGGCATGAACGCGACGGTGTCGATCGGCTCGAGCACGATGTAGCGCGGCTGCCGCGGCGCCTGCCACGGGACCGTGACCGCGAGGATCACCCCGACGACGTGCAGCGCCGCGGTGATCACCCACGCGCGGCCGATCCGCTGGCGCGGAACAAGACGCTCAAACAGCGGCGAGCACCTTTCCCAGTCGCTCCGCCGCCTCGATGAGGCGCGGCGTCCCGACCGTGAGCGCGATGCGGAAAAATCCTTCCGCTCCCACACCAAAGGCGCTGCCCGGCAAAGTCACGACGCCGACCTCCTCGAGCGCGCGTTTCTGGAACGCCGCCGACGCGATTCCTTCGGGCAGGGGCACCCACACATACATCGTGGCCCGCGGCGTCTCGGCCTCAAAGCCGTTGGCGTGTAGGGCCGGAAGAATCGCGTCGCGGCGCTCCTTGAACTGCGCCGCGTATCCCGCGGCGAGCCGCTCCGCCTGCTTCAGCACCTCGACGCCGGCCGCCTGCACGGGCAGGAAGGCGCCGGTGTCGACGTAATTCTTCACTTTCGACAGCGCGGCGATCCGATCCGCGCGACCCACCGCCCAGCCGAGCCGCCACCCGGTCATGCAGAAACTCTTCGAGAGCGAATGGAACTCGACCGCGACCTCCTTCGCCCCGGGAATCTCGAAGATGCTCGGCGCGATGTACCCGTCGAATGTGATCTCGCAGTAGGGATTGTCGTACGCCAGCAGGATGTTGTGACGGCGGCACAGGGCCACCGTGCGCTCGAGATACTCGCGCGGCGCCACCGCGGCGGTCGGGTTGTTGGGGTAGTTCAGATACGCGAGCTTCGTGCGCTTAAGCGTCTCGGCGGGAATCTCCTCCAGCTCGAGCAGGAAGTCCGTCCGCGGCGTGAGGTCGTACAGGTACGGCTCGGCGTCGGCGAGCACGGTGCCGCCGTGATAGACGGCGTACCCGGGCACCGGGACGATCGCGACGTCGCGCGGATCGAGCACCGCGGCCGCGAGGTGCGCGATCCCCTCTTTGGAGCCAAGCAGCGGATGCAGCTCGGTGAACGGATCGAATGTCTGACCAAAGCGGCGCCGCATGTAGTCCGCAGCGGCTTCGCGAAACGCCGGGAGCCCCAACTGGAAGGCATAGCGGCTCATGGCCGGATCCTGCGCGGCGCGCGCCAGCGTCTCGACGGCGACGCGCGGCGGCGCGAAGTCGGCGTCCCCCGCGCCGAGGTCGATCACGTCCACCCCCTGCGCGAGCAGCCGGCGCTTGATGGCCGGCAGCTCCGCCATCGGGTAGACCGGCAGCTGAGCGACGCGTTTGCTGTGTCCCGACACTACGCTGCTCCGTTCGACTGAAAGTCGCCGATCAAGGTCTCACGAGTCGTCAATACCGCCAGGCGGTTATCGATCGCCATGTACTCGGTCCGGAACGCCTCGCGGAACTTCCAGAAATCCTCGCGCGAGCGCCAGCGGTCGATCGTCAGGTAGCGCCCGGTGGTGTCGACGTCCTTGAGGAGCTCCGTCCCGCCGTATCCTGGCGCCTTGCGAAACAGCTTGGCCCATTCGCCCTCGGAGCCATATGCCGACTCGAACGCCTGGGCGCTTCCTGGCTTCACCTCGAACGCCCAGACGATGCGATACATGCCATGAATCTATTCCCGCAAGGGCCGGAAGTTAGCCTTGACCACGCCTATCGCGTCCACGGCGATCAGCAGGCCCTCCCGTGGCAGCGCGGCAACCCCCAGGACGGTTCCGGCGGGCGGGTTTCGCTGCGGGAAGAACTTCGCGCCCGCCTCCCGCACCGTCGCCCAATCGGCCGGCTTGAGCCCGACGACGTAGACGTTGAGCTGCACGACCTCACTGGGTGACACACCGGCGAGGTCGAGCACGAATTCGAGGTTGGTGAACGCCTGGCGGGCCTGCGCGGCGAGGTCGCCCGGACCGACGAGGTTCCCCATGCTGTCGAGCGCCACTTCGCCCGAGACATAGACCATCTGGCCGACGCGAACGGCGTGCGTGAAGCCGTTGAGGCCCGCCATCGTGCCGGGGTTGATGTAGCGCGTGGCGGTGTTATCGAACCCGCCCCCCATGCGGCCCCCGAACCCACCGGCACTGCCACGTCCTCCCCCGCCTTGCCCCATCGTCGCCGGCGCGCATCCAAGTCCAAAGGCTCCCAGGGCCACCAGCGCCAGCGTCACGCTTCGCATCATCTGTCTCCTCAGGGGGAATGCCGTTAGTACACCGGTGCGCCGATCCCGTGCTGCGCGAAAAACTCTTCGACCACCCGTCGCACGTCCATCCAATTGCCGATCGCCTTCGACGCGGGAGGGAGGCCCTCCAAAATCATCTCGCCGTAGCGTTTGGTGACGACGCGGCGGTCCAAGAGGATTACGGCGCCCACATCGGTCTTGCTGCGGATCAATCGGCCGAAGCCCTGTTTCAGTTTGAGCGCAGCGTGCGGGACCAGATAGTGCGTGAAGCCGTCGACGCCCGCGTCGCTGAGACGCTCCAAACGCGCGGCTGTTAACGGGTCGCTTGGCACCTTGAAGGGCAGCTTGGCGATGATCAAGACGCGAAGGGCCCGCCCCGGCACGTCGACGCCCTCCCAGAATGAATCGGTGCCGAGCAGGATGGCGGAGCCCGCCTCGCGAAAGCGCCGCAGCAGCTGATCGCGTTGTCCATCGCCCTGGATGAGGAGGGGCCAGCGGCCCCCCAGCTGGCCGCGCACGGCGTCCGCGGCTCGTCGCAGTGCCCCGTGGCTCGTGAATAGCGCGAAGATGCCGCCGTCCGACGCGTGCGCCAGCTCCACGAGGATGCGGGCGACGCTGGCGTCGTGGCCCGCCTCGTCGTCGCGCGGCTCGGGGACGTCGGTCGGAATGCCGAAGATGCACTGCGACGGGAAATCGAAGGGCGATGGAAGGATCTCGCGGATGACGACGCGCGATGGCGGCAGCGCGAGGCCGAGGCGCTCCTCGAGAAACGTGAACTCACCGCCGGCCGCGAGCGTCGCGCTCGTCAGCACTGCCGTCTCGACGCGGTCGAACAGCGCGTCCTTGAGCACCGGCGCGAGATCGAGGGGCACCGCCGCGAGGGTGAGGTTCGGCGTCTTGCGGCCGCGCCGCTCGAGCCACCGCACCGCTGCCGCCGAGGAGCCTGGCGGCGGTTGCAGCGCGGCCTTGAGCGCCTCGGCTGCGCTGTCGAGGCGGCGCACCACGCCCCGCAGCTCGCCCACGAGCTGCGTCCGCGGCTCGGCGGGATCGTCGAGCGACAGCCGGTCGGCGATCGTTTCGACCCCGTCGCGCAGCCGGCCGAACGCGATCAACAGGTTCTCGAGCGCGACGCTCAATCCCTCGATCCAAACAGGATCTTCGACGAATGCAGCGGTTAACCTGAGGACTTGATCAGCCGCGAGGCGCCGGCCCAGGCGACCGAAGAGCTCTTCCGCCCCCCGACGTGCCGCCACGAGGGCGTCGAGTAGGCTCTGCGTCAGGAGATCGCGGCTCGCGGACGTGAGCAAGTCGTCGTGCGTCGCCAGCTCCGCCGCGAGCGTGGGTAAGAGACCGCGGCCGTTGCGCTCGAGGCGGCCGAGCAGGCGTTGCACGCCGAGCATGCTCACCTGCGATCCCAGGTGCTGGGCCGCGACGTCCTCGAGATGATGCGCCTCGTCGATCACCAGGCGGCGATAGGGCGGCAGGACGGCCGCCTCCTGCCAGTTGTCCGATGCGATCCGTACCGCGAGGTCCGAAGCGAGCAGGTGATGGTTCACGACCACCACATCGGCTTCCGCGGCCTGACGCCGGGCCTGGAACACGAAGCAGCGGTCGAAGTGCGGACACTTGAGCCGCGTGCACAGGTCCGACTCCGCGGCCACCGCGTCCCACACGTCGGGCGACGGCTCCTCGGCGAGATCGGCAAGGCTCCCGTCGCTCGTGCGCGCGGCCCAACCCGCGAGCGTTTCGAGCTCGGCGCCGCGTCCTTCGGGGAAGAGCGACTCCTGCCCCGCGCGCGCCTGGTCGAGTCGCGCCAGGCACAGATAGTTCCGCCACCCCTTGAGCAGCGCGAACGTGACGGGCCGGTCACCCGCCGAGAGCGCGCGCGCGAGGATGGGGAGATCCTTCCCGACGAGCTGCTCCTGGAGGTTGATTGTGTTGGTCGAGACGATCGTGCGCTCGCCGTTGGTCCTGGCCCACTCGAGCGCGGGGACCAGGTAGGCGAACGACTTGCCGACGCCCGTCCCCGCCTCGAGCAGCGCGATGCCGCCGTCGTTGTAGACGTCCGCCGTGTAGGCGGCCATGTCGCGCTGGCCGGGGCGGTCTTCGAAGGTCGTACCGCCGAGCGCCCGGGCGACGGGGCCCGTCTCCGAGAGGAGCTCCGCGATGGCGACCGAGTCGAGGCGCGAGACGCTGCGCGCCCGCGGGCATTCGACCACGACGTACAGGGCCGTCACGGCGTTGTCGACGATGCCGAATCCCACACCGCCGTCGTGCAGGCGTGCGGCGACTGCGAGGTCGGCGCCCGAGGGGTCGAGCGCGCCGCTGGGGTGATTGTGCAGCAGCATGTCGCCGCGCTCGGCAACGCCGGGCAACGCGAGCACGGCGTCGACGGTGCCGCGCGCGACGACGCGCGCCTGTACGATCATCCCGTTCGCGTCGGCGCGCACGACGAACGACACCTCGCGGCCGTGCGCGGCCGCGATCTCCGCCTGCAGCATGGCGCGCACCGCCGGGACGAGGCGCTCGACGCTCACGTCTTGAGCTCGCGCTTTTTGGCGGCCGGGAACAACACGTTATTGAGGATGAGGCGGTACCCGGGCGAGTGCGGGTGCAACGACAGGTCGGTCGGCGGATCGCCGATCTGGTGTTGCGGATCCTCGGGGTCGTGACCGCCGAAGAATGTCCACGTGCCCTTCCCCAGATCGCTGTGGACGTACTTGACCCACGGGGCGCCTTCCTCGTCGGCCAGCACCGTGACGCCCGGCTTGAGTCGCGCGCGTACGAACGACGTCGTCAGTCCGTAAAAGTCCGGGATCACCTGGCGATGGTTCTGCACGAGCATCGTCGGGACCGGGTCGATCTTGGCGCTGAAGTTGAAGAGCTTGAAGGCGCCGAGCGGCTGGCGTCGCGGGCCGGCGTTGACCTGGTGTCCGTCGATATCGGAGAACGTAGCGACGAGCGCATTCGGCTCGAGGTGCGCGCCCGTGAACGCGAAGGTCTGTGACCAATCGAGCTTCGCGTCGGCGTCTGGATCCATCGGCGTCCCGTCGGCGAATGTGGCCGCGATGTCCGTGGTCCCCGCCGCGAGCGCCAGGTCGATCGTCTCCGTCGCCGTGCACATCGCGAACAGAAAGCCGCCGTTCGCCACGTAATCGCGGATGCCCCGCGCCACCGCCTTCTTCAAGGCGGGCACCGTCTGGAAGCCGAGACGGCGCGCGGTGTCGGCATTGTGCTGCACCATGTCGGCGAGCCACGGCATGCCCGAATAGATAAGGAAGAACTTGGAGTACTGGCCCGTGAAATCCTCGTGATGGAGGTGGAGCCAATCGAAGTCCTTCAAGCGCCCTGTCAAGACTTCGGGGTCCCAGATCTTGGTGAACGGGATGCCGGCGTATTGCAGCGCCATCGTGACCGCGTCGTCCCAGGGCGCCGCGTTGGGTGGCGCGTAGACGGCGACCTTGGGCGCCTTCTCGAGCGGCACGGCGTCCATGTTGTTCGCCTCGATCTCTCCGCGGATCGCCGCCACCCGGCCCGCGTCGACCGGATCGGCGCGCACGCCGTTGAGCGCGGCGTCGCGCCGAATGGCGTCGCCGTCGGGGAGGAGGAACGCGCCCCCCTGATAGTTGAGGAGCCATTCGGCCTTGAGCCCCGCGCCGATCACGCGATACGTCAGGCCGTAGGCCTTGAGGTGATCGGATTGGGAGTCGTCCATCGGAATCAAGAGCGATGGAACGATGGACCGATGGTACAATGGAAAGAACGCGCCCATCATACCGGCGCTAGTCACCCAGACAAATTCCCGGCGCTTCATGATCTGGGGACCGCCCCGCGCGCCCGCTCCAGCTCGCGCCGGGCTTCGGGGACCACCGCGCTTCCCGGATAGGTGAGGATGAGGTGCTCGAGCCGCTGCACGGCCTCCCCCGGGCGACCCTGACGGACGAGCAGTCGCGCCCATTCGAGATCCGCCGTTGGCGGCGCCGCGCCCGTGTCGCCGGCGCTCACGATTTCCTGGAACAGCTGGGCCGCCGTCGCTTCCTGGGGCGCGCCGCCCCCACCCCCCCCGGCCCGCGCCGCGACCTGACCCGCGAGCAGCAGCACTTCCACGCGTCCCCCGCCCGGTGGCAGCTGGCTCGCCACGCGCCGCAGTCCTGCCACGGCGCCGAGCGAGTCGCCGCGCGCGAGCGCCAGCAGCGCCGTCCCGAGCTCCCGGTTCTGGTCGCCTTTCACGGCCATCAGGAGGGCCACCATCGCGGTGCGTTCGGTGGCCGCCTCTCGCGAAACCGCAAACGGACCCGCGCTGCGGAACGCCGCGATCGCACCCGCGAGGTCGCCGCGATACAGCGCGATCCAGCCGCGCTGCGCGATCCCCGCGACGCTCGAGTCGTTCTCCAAGACGGCGTCGGCGCGGTCGAGCTCGCCGCGTGCCACCCGCGCGCGGGCGAGCTGCTGCCGCAGCGCCGCGCGATCGTCGCCCCCCAGGACGCTCGATTCACTGGCGAGGCGCCGCTCGGCCGCATCGAGCTCCCCGTCGGCGATCAACACCTGAAGCAGGGCCGCTTCGGCCATCGACTTCGCATCAGCAGGGGCCAGCGAGTCGGCCGCGAGACGCTCGAGCGCCGCGCGTGCCGCGACGCGGTCCCCGCCGTCGATCAGCTCGCGCACCGCTTCGGCGCGCGCCCGCTCCGCGAGCGGCGACGGCACCAGCTCGGCCCAACGCGACAACGCCAGACCGCGCACGCGATGGCCCGCCGGCGTCGAGACGGCCCCGGCGAGGTCCGCAAAGCGCCGCAAGGCCGACGCGGTTTCCGGGGACTGCGGCCCGGCAATTGCCGGTTCGAATAGACGCCACGCTTCGGTCGCCTGGCCCCAGCCCAGCAACACTTCGGCCGCGAGTTGCCGAGCGCGCGGTGCGGCGTCGGGACCCGTGAGGGCCGCCACCACACGCGTCCGCTGCGGAACCGGCGTCTCCGCCAGCTGGCTCGAGGCGTTGGGGAGGAGATCGGCGAGGACCGCGACGGCGTGTCCCCACTCGCGCGCGGCGCCCTCCCAGTTCTCCACGCGTTGCTCGAGCTCCGCCAACTCGATCGCCAGCGTCGCCGGACTGCCGCCGAGCGCGCGGCGGCCGAGCAACAGCACGCGGCGCGCCTCGTCGAAGACTCGCCGGTCGGCGAGCGCGAGCGCCCATTCGCGGTAGGGAGCGTCGCTGCGCGGTGAGGCCGCCGCCCAGCGCCGTGCGGCAGCCTCCAAGGAGTCCGGTTCGTTCATCTGCGCGTACACGCGCAGCTCGAGCGCGCGCAGCATGCCGTTCTCCGGAACGCGCTCCCGCGCCCGCTGCACCAGCGGCAACAGCTCGGCGACGCGACTGAGGGGCGGGAGGACGCGCTCGAGACCGAGCAGGGCCGGCAGATTCGCGGGGTCGGTCCGCAGCGTCGTCAGGTACACGGCCGCGGCGTCGGCGTAGCGCCCGGCGCGCTCCAGCTCGAAGCCCTGACCGATCGCCTGACCGGCGAGCGGCGCCGCCTGGAGCCCGAGCCCGAGCAGGAGGGCCCTAAGGCTTCGCGGCATTCAAGAGGCGGAAGTACTCGAGGACGATGCGACGTTGCTCCGGCGTGAGCCGCGCCAGTTCCTCCCACGTTGGATAGCGCACGCGGAGCGCGGCGCCCGTGGCACCAGGCGCGAGCGCACCCGGCACGTGCACGCTGTCGCCCGTCGCGGCCCGGCTGACACGTTCCTTCTGATCGTCGGGCTCCTGGCCGGACAGAGTGCGGCCCGCGTCGAGCAGCCGGCGATAGAGCCGCTCCTGCCGTTGAATCGTGTGCGGATCGAGCCGCCCATTCTCGAGCTGACGCGCCAGCTCGCGCGCCTCCGCCGCGAGCGGCCCCGCCGCGCTCGACGATCCCTCCGCCTGCATTCGCTCGAGCTGCTCGGCGAGCTGGCGCTGCCGCGCGGCCAGCGCGCGCATCTGCTGCAGCACCGCCTGTCCCCCCCCCATCATCATCGGCAAGAGTCCCTGGGCGTCGCCGTTCAGGCCCTGCTGCTGCCCGGCCATCCGGGCCAATTGCTCCATCGCCTCCTGGAATCCGGACCCCGACTGCGCCCCTGCGACTTGCCGTGACGTCTGCAACAACGCGAGGGCCAAGGCGTTCAAGGCGTCGAGCGATTGCTCCGCGTACGCCGCCGCGTTCGCCGCATTGGGGTCCCCCTGCTCCAGCTGCTCGCGCGCCAGGCTCATCTGATTCTGAGCCATGCCGAGGGCCGCCTCGAGCTGTGGCGGCACGAGCGCGTGGCGCCCCGCGACCTCCGCGATCTCCTTCCCCACGACGCGCGCACCTTCCTCGACCGCCGCCTGCTTGCCGCGCACCGCCGCCCCCGTCTGACCGCTGCGCAGGGCTTCGGTGAGCTCGCGTTCTCCCGTGGCGAGCCACGCCGTCTCGCCCAGCGCGCGGTCGAGTGCCTGGAGCGCCTCCCGCTTCCAGGCCGAAGCCAGCGAATCGCGCTTGCCCCGCAGCTGGCGGGGGACTTGATCGAGCGAATCGGCGGCCTCGCGCCCGCCGGCCCGCGCGCCACGCGCGTTGCGTTGCTGGGCCGCGTCGGCAGCCTCTTGCATCGCCGCACGCGCGCGCCGCGCCGCGCTTTGCGACTGCTCCAGCGGCACGTCCCGCGCCGCGCGATCGAGGCCCCGCGCGAGGGAATCGGTCCGCGCCGCCAGGTCCCGTTCCGCCGCCGCGGCACTCGAGTCGGCGCGGGCCGCGTCCTCCTTGGCCCACTCGGCCTGGCGGCGCGCGAGATCCTCCGCGTCCTGCGCCAGCGACGCCAGCTCGCCTTCGATGGCGGCGCGCCGGAACAACTCCTCGCTGCGCTCCAGCTCGCGCTTCAGATCCTGCTGGGCCTCGGCAAGCCGTTGCAACGCCTGGCGCGTTGCTTCGGGGTCGAGCCGCGCCAGTGCCTCCTGCAACTCCCGCAGGCGCTGCTCGAGCTCCGGTGTGAGCGCGCGCTCCAGCATCTCCTGCACCTCCCGCAGGCGATTCTGGAACGCGGTGTC
>Ga0137418_10006998_pt1 | contig 10375 bp, 9 predicted proteins | sample CZODoug3_1_2_16f_FD_122242 | JGI IMG/M metagenome (GOLD analysis project Ga0137418, IMG submission 122242) | Vadose zone soil fungal communities from Angelo Coast Range Reserve, California, USA - CZODoug3_1_2_16fungal (Hybrid Assembly) | ecosystem: Environmental > Terrestrial > Soil > Vadose... | reverse complement strand
GCAGACGATCGGAAAACGCCTGTTCGATGCGTAGCGGAAGGCCGGACTGGTCAATCACTCGCAAATGGAAGAGGCGTTTTCCGATCGTCTGCCCGTTCCAGAAACCCTCCAGCAATGCGCCATAAGCAAACCCGATCGCGAATTCCACGAGCGTGATCACCATGACTCCAAGTCCCGGCGCTTTCGCAAAAATCCTGTAAATGAGCAACCCCACTCCGTTCACCGCCCCCAGCACGATAATCGTATCGAGCAGCATGGCGTAAAGCCGGGAAGCGGGACCGGCCAGCGGCAACCGAAAGAGCACGCCTTCCGGCGTTGCAATGGTCAGTTCGGCCGTGGTCGGTACGCGGATTGGCTGAGGATCCGTCATATGTTCTCCTATGGAACTCGGACGCGGGCATCCGCAGCACTGTCTTTTCGCCCGATCAGTAGTAGATAGATCGTCAGCAGTGCGAGCTCCGCCGCGCCAACCGCAACCTTAAACCAATAAGGCAGAGCCGGCGCGTGGTGCTGTGAAAAAAACGCTTCCATTATTCCCGCCCAAACCAACATCAACGCCAGTCCGGCGATCAGCAGCAGCCATTCACGCATCTCCCGACGCATATTGCGATCTTCGTGCCGGCGCAGCAATAACCGCGCCAGGTAAAACCCGGCTTGCCCGGCGATCAGAATCGAAGGAATCTCAAACGCACCATGGGGCAGGAGCCATGCTGTCACGAAAAGTCCGAAGCCCTGCTGTGTGTAGCGGACAGCAACGGCGCCCAGCAGCACGCCATTTTCAAAGAGCAGCAGCGCCGTCCCGATGCCAAACGTCACGCCCAAGGCGGCCGCCAATAGCGCCACTTGGACGTTGTGCGTGATCAGTTCCGCCGAGAACGCGGCTTCGATCTGCGTCGACGGCAGATGCTTATTCTGCCCTTTCTCCTCTTGATGCACGCGCTCGCCCGGATTGCGCAGGTAACCGGCCGGAAGCAGCGCGTCGACCGAAGCCGGGTCGTAGCGCACCGCCAGCCCGCCCAGCGCACAGCCCAAAACTGTGATCAGCACGGCCAGCACGAAATAGCGCGACTGGCGCCGAAACGCCTCCGGGAACGCCGTGAAAATCCGCAGCCAGCGGCGCGGCTGCCAGATTTCGGAGCGCGTTGCGGGAGCGTAGTACAGTTCCGCATACGCCCGCGCCACCAGCCGCTCGAGATATTGTCTTAGCTCAGGCGCCAAAGCCCCGTGTGTGACGCGATTTAAATCCGCGGCAGTCTGGGTATAAAGTTCTTGGAGCTGTTCGGCTTCGGCTGGATTCAACCGACGGTCCGGCCGGCCTTCAAGGGAGGCGAGCAGTGATTCGAGTTTGCCCCAACCCGGCCTCGCTTGTGCCTGAAATCGTTCGAGATCCAAAATCACAGCCGCTGCTCCCGCTTGCTTTCCAAATATCCTTCCACTGCCGTTCGTAGGAACATCTCCGGAGGAACAAACCGGAGCCGCACGTCCAAATGGCTTAGTTGCCGCGCCAACGCGCCCAGGCGCTGGTTTTCTTTTTCGCCCGCTAGGGCCGCGTAGACGCCCTGCTTCGTCTGCGGCTCTTCGGGTGTCGAAAATGCCGGCTGCGCGTGTGCAGGCAAGATGCTAGTCATCAAGACGGCATGCGACGAGCGCACCAGCCCAACTCCGCGGCAGAGCGAATCCGAAAACGAGCGCTCCGCCAAATCGGCCAACAACACCAAGTAAGCGCGCCGCCGCAGTCGCCGCCGAATTTCGCCGAACAACACTTCGTAATCCGGAGTCGTCGGTAAAGGTTCGAGATTCAGCACGCGATCACGCAAGCGGTGAAACTGGAATTGGCCGCTTCCCGCGCGCAACCACGACTTGGGTTCATCCGCGTAGGTGACCAGCCCAAATTCGTCGCCCAGTTCCAGCGCGACGGTCGCGCCGACCAGCGCCGTTTCCACGGCCAGATCCAGCAGACGCCGCCGCCCGCGCTCTGTGAGGATATCGCGCTCGGGGTCCGCCGCCGGATCGAGCGTCAGCGCCGATGCCCGCGATTGGTCCACCACGAAATATACTTCCTGCTTCTGCTCCCATTGGAAAAGCCGCGTAACAGGAGCGCCCCGCCGCGCCGTGGATTTCCACGCGATCTCCGAGTAGTTATCCCCAGGCTGATATTCGCGCAAGCGCTCGAAATCGCGCCCGTGACCGGTCCACGGCGTTTGCCGCGAGGCCACGAGCGCGCGATACACCGGGCTGCGCAACATCTCCCGCCGGCCGGACCTCAAATCCGCCTCGATGCGCAACGCCTCCGGCAAATCGAACCATCGGCGCAGGCGCCAGGTTCCGAAGCGCGAGCGCTGCTCGATGCCGACGCGCGGTCCCGGCCAAACACCGCGCCGAAGCAAGGCGACCTCGGGCGTCCAGGACCAAAGCAGGATTGGATCGCGGATGACCTCCGATCCATCGGATGGACTCGGCACCTCGAGTTTTAGCCGTTGCGGTCCGCGCGTCACCCGAATGGCGCTTTCGCTTTCCTGTGTAGCCGGCATGATCGCCAAGCGGACCTCGCGGGTCAGTCGGCGCCTTCCGGAGCCCGTAAGCGCGAGCGGAAGCTGGATGGTCTGCCCTTCGCGACCGCGGAGGCCTTTCTCCGGCAGAAGCAGAACCGGTACGAATTGTTCGCGGGCGAACCACAGCGCAACTCCGTCAAAACAAACCAGCAGCGCTACAGTCGCGGCGACAAACTCGAGCCACAGCCATCCGTGCGCAAGCCACGGTGCAATACACGCCCCTACGCCCAACAGCCCCAGCACCCACGCGAGCGATTCTGCTGGGCTAAATAGGGTTCCCGCTGGCCGAAGAGCTATCCGGCGCTGAGATTTGTCGCGCGACTGCAGGTTGCGGCGGGCCGCTCCCAATGTCGCGTCAGTCTCGACAACCATAGGCGCCGCGCCAGGCGCACTCTCGGTTACGAACGTCTCGTTCCTGGGCGTCATAATTTTTGCCAGCTTCTATGTTGTTGGCTCGCCATTGTGTACGACATAGGCCGACTTACCGGGGTACTTGGACCGCCTCGAGCACGGCTTTGATCACTTCCCGAAGTTCGACGCCTTCCATCTCGAACTCTGGTCGCAGCAGCATGCGATGCTCGAGCACGGGAGCAGCGAGCGTCTTTACGTCCTCGGGCAGCACGAAATCGCGCTCTTCGAGCCCCGCAAGCGCCCGCGATGCGGAAAGTAGCCCGAGCGTCGCCCGCGGTCCGGCGCCAACCCAGACGGCTGGGTGCTGCCGCGTCTGCCGAACCAAATTGACGATGTAAGTGCTTATCGCCTCGCTGACACGCACGCGCGCCGTCGCCGCGCGCCACTGCTCGAGTTCGCCCGGCTGCAAAACTGGCGCACGGAGTTCCGCCAGGCGCCGCTCTGGCGCTTCTCCTTCCGCCACCAGCCTCGCCAGTTCGTTTTCGTCTTCCGCGGTCGGATAGCCCATGCGAATCTTTACGAGAAAACGGTCCTTCTGCGCCTCCGGAAGCGGATACGTGCCCTGATGCTCAATGGGGTTCTGCGTTGCAAAAACCACGAAGACGGGCGGCAGTGCACACGTCTCCCGGTCAATCGTCACCTGGCGCTCTTGCATGGCTTCCAGCAGAGCCGATTGCGTTTTCGCGGGCGCGCGATTGATTTCGTCCGCGAGTAGAAAGTTCGTGAAGATCGGCCCGCGCACGAGGCGGAATTGTTGCGTCTTCAGATCGAAGACGCTCGTCCCGGTAATATCCGCGGGCATCAGGTCCGGCGTGAACTGAATGCGCTGAAATTCGCCGGCCACCGCGCGTGCCAGGGCCTTTACTAACAACGTTTTTCCCACACCGGGGACCCCTTCGATCAGTGCGTGTCCGCCCGCAAGGAGTGTTACCAGCGCGAGATCAATCGCCTCGCTCTGGCCGACAATCACGCGGCTCAGCGCCTCTCTGACCCGACGCGCGACGCTAGAGATCGTCGCCAGCGCCGCCTGCGCCTGCGGTTCTGGGCTCGCGCGCTGCGTCTGGCCATCCGCATCGAGTACTGGTTTGTCGTTCATGCGATTCGTGCCTCCTCGGGAGTCGTCTTCGGCGAAGTGGGAGAGCTATCAGGCGTCTCGCGATCCGTACGCACTAAGCCTTTCGCGGATGCGCGGCGCTCGGCGACGAGACGCCGCAGTTCGATGTATCCCGCGAGAGGCGGCTGTGCGAGCGCAGCGCGCAGGCGCGGACCCCAGCGCGGGTCCTTGGAAATGGCCTGCGCATCCTGCGGCGAGCGGTGGCGAAACTGGTCCCAGCACTCCGCCACAACCTGCTCTGGCGCAATGCTCCGCTGAAGAAGGCGTTGCGCAGCCACACCGGCGGCTTCACCATGACGGACGATTTCTGCGCCGCCGTCGCGTGCTGGGCGTCTCACCAAATCGCCGCTCATGCTCCAAAGCAGCGCGAGCAAAGTCGCCCAGAACAGCAGCAGCGCGGCTTGGAGCCGATACCTCCGCACGAGCCAGAGCACGCCCTCGTCTTGATGCAGTCCGTGCAACGTTTCGTCCACCCAAATCACGGGCCGCCCGCCCGTGAGAAAATCCAACAGTAGTGGATCCGGATGCGTCTTGATCGCCTCGTTCAGCAAGAACGATTCCTGGCTCGCGGCGATCACTTTGCCATTTCCGACTCGCCGCATGGCCATATAAACATGTGCCGGCGAACCGCCGTCAGGCTTTGGCTTAAGCAGGGACCCATCTGTCGCGTTCACTGGTCCCACATAGAGCACAGTCCACTGCGCGTCTGTTTTGAGCCAGGGGCTGTCGGCAGTGAGATACATGGTCTCGCTTCCCGCCGGCATTGCGGGGAAACTTGGCCCGGCCCAAGCGGGGGTATGTTGGTGTTTTCCTGGCAAGTTGTATCCATTCTCGACGCGCCAACCTTTCTCTTTTTGCCACTTGGGAACGCCGGATTTCGGCTTACCGCTAGGCTCAGGAATCGAGGCGACGCTGACTCCGGTCTCGTGTTGAATAAGGACCACGCGGCCCCCGCGCGCAAGAAAATCTTCCAGCAGGCCGTGGAATTTCCCCCCTTTAACCAACTTTCCATCTCGGGTTTCAACATCACCGTAGTCGTAACCGCCGATGAAGAACGCCGTGGTGCGCGTGGCATCCTGATCCGCGAGTGATTTCTCATCCTGGCTGCGCTTCACTTGATATCCGGCGCGGTCATAGGAATCGAACAGCAAGCTCGTGCCGTAAGGGTCCTGTCGAAGGCTGGATGCGTCATCGCTTGTTTTGGATTGATTCAGATGCGCCATCAGCAGCAGAACACCAAAGACGACGGCGAAAATGGCGGCGGCGAGCAGAGGGCCGCGCCAGTTCAGCACGCGCTGATCTCCTGGGCGATGGTCAGACATGGTTGAGCAGCTCCCGCTGACCTTGGCGGTATGCGGCGACCGCCGCTGGCGTCAGCGTGTGAGACCCATACCAAACACCATCGAACACGCGCAGGCTGCCGCGCAACTTCTCGGGTATTTCGACGCGCGCCTCGAGCGCCGCCTGCGGACGCCGTCTCCACCGACGTGTGAACTCATCGAAGTATTCGCGATTGGTGCGATCGCGGCGAATTGTCAACCATTCGCGCTGCGCCAGTCCAGCGAGAAGGCCCAAGTATGCCGCGCGCAGCGCCAGCCGCAGATCGCCCTCCCCTTCGAGCCGCTCCGCCAGCGCGAACCATTCGTCCTCGGAACGCTCACTTGCAACCGCCGCGTTGCTGAGATCAGGCAGCGGCGCGACTGCCGCCAGAACGGATACTTGGGCAGCTTCGCGTCGCCTCCGCAGCCAAAACAGCATCGCTCCTACCCCCAGCGTCAGTATGGCAACCAGAGCCAGCCACAAGCGGAGGTCCTTCATTTTCCAGCCGCCGCCCTTTCCGTTCCCCGTCGAGGGATTCAGCCCGCGCGGCCAAAGTTTACGAAAAAGCTTCCCGAGCGCATCCCAGGCGCGATTGATGGCGTGCCCGATCTTTGAGAGCTGCTTCTCAAACCAGGTTGGCGGGCTGGGCTGCTCGGCGTCATGCCAACGATAAATCGCGCGCTGTGATTCCCCATCCAGAGCCTGGCGTAATTTGTGAACGCGTGCTTCCTGCGTCGACTCAGCTGCCGATTCCGCGCTGCTTCGGCTTGAGGGTACCTGCGCCCCGCGCGCTCTCGCCGTTTGGGCACCAACAAGCAGAATCGTCGATAGGAGGGCAAAGGAGACGAGCATCGCCCTGCCGGCAGCTCCGGCGGATGCAATCATCTCTGCTTTCCTCCGCTGGTCGCGCGGCAGGCTTGCCAGTAATCCGCGAAGGTCGTCGCCTTCCCGCCGCGACCTCAACTGCTGGTAGACCACGACGAACGTACACTTGACGACCGGATCCAGCGCGAGCCAGGCCCCTGCTAAGAGCGAGAGCCAGAACGCAGAGCTACGCAGGAGCGCATAGATTCCCATCATCGTGGACAAAAGCGTATCCACGCCGAAAATCGAGTGCAGAAGCTGCGGCACAACCAGCGCCATGATGAAGCCGTTGAGCCACACGGCGATCCAAAGAGGGATGAACATCAAGAAAAGGAGTAGGCTGCCGCCGTACCATTGGCCCGCGAGCGCCAAGCATCCACGAAGCGAATGCCGCTCGGACGCGTCCTCTCCCGCCTCGAGGGCAGCGAATTGGCACGCGCCATAGAACCACGGCGCCCCGGCGACGCTCACCAGCGTCGCCAATGCAGCGGCGCTCAGCGTGATTTTCCATGCGAGCAGGCGTCCCGTAGCTGCAGCTCGGGCGAACGCGCCCGAAAAGTTTGGTCTTGGCACGCCGAAGGCGCGCTCGCGAACGCCTTGTACGTAGCTGGCGATCATTAGCACGCGCAGCAGATACGTGCCGGCGAGCAGCGCCGCCTCCATCAGTAGCACGCCATTTGATAAGCGAATCTGCCCGTTGACCACCCACATGGGAATAAAGCAAACAACGAGCGGCGCGGCGCCAACGTAATAACGCCAGGCCTCTCGTGCGAAGGTTGAACGAAACAGGGCGAATCCGCGTTCCAGTCCTTCGAGCGGGTTCAGGCGATTGCGGCGGGCGCGCGCGGTCGTTAGCGGTCCAGGTTGCGCAGCGACGGGAGCCAGAGCGACTTCACTCATGGCTTTCCGTAGCGGGCTGCTCATCGGCCAGACCGCCGAATTTCAGATGCAGCTCCGGCGTATTCACTCGCCAGCGCAGTAATGCGAAAAAGAGTACCGCCAAACAGGCAAGCGCGGTGAACCCGGCAAACGTCTGCCGGAACCGACGGGCCAGTGACGCCTTTGGTGCCGGCGGACGCGCCATCCGGCGCAGACAAGGTGGGCAGGCGAGCTTATCGTCCTCGTCCGTCACGCATTCGCGGCAAAACGTTCCTCCGCAAAGCGGGCACCGAGCCGCCGCTTCGCGCAATGGATGAAACAAGCAGCGCGCGTGCCGCAAGCCCGTCGCGGCGGGCAGGCCGAAGGAATCGTCTAGCGTGTTAGGAGCCATTCGTCTATGTGAGATCCCCGATGGGAGCGAGTGCCGATGCTGCTTCCGGGCTCGTTTTAACGGAGGGCCCTGCTGGTTGCGGCCCGGCTGCCGGAACCGTCGGTTGCTCGAGCACGCCGCCGCGAGCGGCACGAACCGCCGCTTCAATCTTCGCGAGAATTCGACGTGCGCGGCGTGTTCGCTTCACCAGCGGCAGGTCAACCGTGGCTCCTGTCGTCCGAATTTGCGTCTTCCCTGTCGCCCCGAGCGCCAGTTCCAATAGCGCCCACGCCAAGCCCGTCCCAGCGAAGATCGCGCCAGTCGTAAAATCCGTCCAGCGCCACAGCAAAGCACCCATCTCCCAGTGCCGCCACCAAACAAGCCAAACACCAAGCGCCCCAAGGAGCACGCTGGGAACGATCGGTCGCAGCGGCCACAGGCGGTTTGGCCAGACCACAATCGATTCCAGGTCGCGCAAATAAAATCGTCGATACTCGACCGTGTACATCACGCGCTTTGCGGCCAAGAGGCAATCCTCGCTCAGGTACCACCTTGTCCCACCCGTCAGGCTGCCGACACGCGATATCTTGCGGAAGGCGCTTTGCACTCAGTGCCTCCCCGCGACCCAGCGCGGTATAAAGATCGACGCGGCGATCAGCAATGGAAGCCAGGCCAAGCCCACATATGCCACCCAGAACCGCCACCCCGACCGCGGAATCAAATACAAACGCGGCGCCTTGCGATACTTCACGTGCAAAAAAATCGCGGCAGGGAGCGCTGCGACAAACACCGGCCAAACGACAATCCAAGCCCACCCGACCGCTACCGCGATCGAATCATAGAGCACATCGCGATGCCGCCATTCCGCTTTGCGGCCAGCCAGCCCGGAATCTACGCGGCCACGCTCGAAGCACGTAGGGCAAACGTGTTCTGCTCCCAACTGCAAATCGCACAGCGCGCACACGAATCGGCCGCACCGCTGACAGCAAGCCTGAAACGCCTTATCCGGATGAAAAAAGCACGTCGCTTGGTCCGGCATCGCGGTGGCAGCACTCGTATTTTGGCGCACAGTGCTCCAAAACCGGATTTGCAGCCGCTTCTGACAGAAGGGGCAGCTCTGCCATCCCGTTTGCGTTTCGAGTGGCACCACATCCCCACTACAGTTGGGGCACATAACAGTTCCCGGTGCTGGCCGAAATGTTGAGGACTCGGGCGCACCGGGAGTGAACATGTTGATGTTCAGGTTCAAGCCATGCTCCGTTTATAAATTACGCGTGTATCGCAGACGCGATCATGCAGTGCCCTCTTCTCGTCATCCGCTCCAGCCATGATGCCGCTCACCAACATTAGAATCATGTTCAGGTAGGGGATGCCGCTGGTAACAATGTTCCACATGAAGAAGCGCCCAAAGGACGTGCCCCATCCTAGGCTCCGACCGTCTGAGCGGACCACTTTCAGACCACAGGCCATCTTGCCAAGTGTTGCGCCCCGGTACTTCAGCATCAGAACCTCATAACAGATCATCGCGAGGAAACCAACCCCGACCCAGGTCAGAAGGAAGGCCATCAACGCCGGACTGGTCTGTTGGTTACCAGCGCGTAGCAGATTTGGAATGAAGACGGCTGCGAGGATCAGAGCGGGCGCCGTTAGCACAAAGCCGTCAATGAAGCGCGCGCCGAACCGGATCCAGAATCCGCCATAATGCCAGCCGAACGGACCGGCTGCAGCGGGTCCTGCCGCCATCACCCGGCTCAAAAACGCCGGCTTGCAATCGCCGCACACCCAGTTCCCGGCGATCTGCACCAAATCCGAGTGCGCGAACATTCGTCCGCATTGCGAACATGCCAAAGCCGGTAGCGGTGGCGCTTGTTGCGTCATCGGGCACCTCTCCTGGTTAAGGAAATTGCACTTAGCGTAGCGTAAACGGCCTCCCGCACCAAGCATCCGGTGAGGCCTAGTTGCGCACATTATCATAGGAATCGCCGGCATCATGCGCGTCTCGCGCACTGAATACGAGGGTCAGCACAATACTCACTTGAGCTGTTCAGTAATCACATGAATTTTGTACACCGATATTCCGAGGATCTCGCTTTCTAAATTCAACGAGTTAGGAGCCGTGCTTTTGACAGGATTTTTGAACATCAAACCAGTGCTAGCCACTTATAAACGCTACGAAAGGGGGGCTTTTTCCAGGCCCCCTTTTTTTGGCCACCCGCCGACTGCCGCCGCTCAGATACATTCCTGACTCAGGAGTAGCTCAAGCGTGTTTAGAATATCGTGTGATCAGTGTGGATCAGCCTCAGGGCTCCCTGACAAGCGACGATTGCGAACGGTCGGGTAAGTCGCGACAAGAAACCCGGGTATTTGTTACCCCCGTCTATGGACTCAGGGCGCTGCCAAAATTTCGCAAATTGCGAGATTGTACCGATCGCTGGTAGGCGCCGTGTCATTGATCACTACGGCCGTACCGCCCAAGAGCGTCATAGCGTTGCGCACTTGAACCCAGTAGGTGTCGCCCACGGGGCTGAGATATTGGTGAACGAGGATCTGGCCGGACCCGATTGTACGCGAGATGGCGTTGTCAAAATCGTCGCCAACGCCAATCACAAGGGACCCATTTCTGGTCGTTACTAGTTGCGCGGTAGCAGCTCCCGAGCTTGCGTTAGCGCCCTGGATGGCGCCAATGGCACCGGAGCCGTTCGTGCCTGAACTATCAGTTCCGGTGAAACTCATCACGGTCAGGGAAGACGATACATTCTGTGAAAGTGTTGCGGTCACCGTAGCGTTGTTGAGCGTGGAGGTGGCAAAAGCGCGCCAGATCTCGGCTGTGCCTCTCTGGGCATTGGTCCGAAGCACGAGCGTCCA
>Ga0137418_10006997_pt1 | contig 10376 bp, 9 predicted proteins | sample CZODoug3_1_2_16f_FD_122242 | JGI IMG/M metagenome (GOLD analysis project Ga0137418, IMG submission 122242) | Vadose zone soil fungal communities from Angelo Coast Range Reserve, California, USA - CZODoug3_1_2_16fungal (Hybrid Assembly) | ecosystem: Environmental > Terrestrial > Soil > Vadose... | reverse complement strand
TACAAGTTTCTTGAGGGTGAGAGATCCCTTTCTGTACGACCGGCAAGTCTCAAAGAACAAGATAAATAAAAAAATCCCGGCCCATCCCCGCAACAGGCCGGAGACAATGTAAATGGCGAGATTTGGATAAAACAACTTCCTTTCTCGATATATTCCGTAGTAGATCAAAAACAGAAAATCCGGATCGAACAATATAAACAAATAGGTCAGCTTATTGCCAGATTGAATATTCCCCGCACCAGCTATGCTTGTTCCGTAAAGTAGATTACTTGCCATGAACAAGAATTGGAACAACAGTACTAAAACGCCGACCCTTTCTCCGATCACTTCTTCAGAGCGGTGCAATTTCACCGGGGTGACCTTAATTCTGTATATAGAGTTAAAAACTGGCCACAAAAGCACGAGATATGAACAGGCAATCAAGAAAGCGGCTGAGACCACTGTATCTTCGTGAGACTCTATACTTCCCTTCACGTCTCCAATTAATTCCCCGCTACCTAAAATGAGGCAGGCAGCAACAATATTGAGAACCACGTAGAAGGCAAGCCACGAATGGCGAAAACTGTACGCAAACAAACTATTGATAACAAATCTAGCCATCTTATTTGGCTCTAAAGTTCTCCAGACTCTTGAGATGACTGATCAATTCGAATGGAGAAATAAGGCAAAAAGAGCTCTTCGCCAGACTCAAAAATTCCCGATACGTTTTCCTACGGTGTTTTAGGTCTATGAGCGTATTTGTGAGCGCGTAGATGAATACATCTTTTCTATGCTTGGGGTATTGGGAAAAGAAGTATCCGACGTGATGAGCGCCAAGCTGCCTGACTTTTATGTTTCTCGCGTCACTGAGAGTGTCAGCCGCCAACCGGTAAGCACAAAGAGGCTCGTTAAGAATCATCCCCTTGCCCGCGCATAAATATTCCAAGGAATAAAACAAATCGAGTATCTCAAAAGTCGGGAGAAAGGTTTTTCTGGCTGATCTCTTGTACATAATAGAGCTATGTACACCAGCAATGCCGTACCTCAATAGCTTATCGAGCGAAACTACTCCATCTTTATAAATGGACCTGAGACTCTTAGTCTCTGAGAACTGATTACTGTCTGCATCCACAACCAGCGCCCTATGCCATACGACAGAAAAATCACGATTCAATTCTAGAAATTGTTCTTGCCTTTGAAGTTTGGTCGGGAGAAAAAAATCGTCCCCGTCAGCGTGTGCGACATATTCGCCCTTTGCTGCGTTGTGAACGGTCAGAAAGTTATGAATCCCACCACCAATGTTTGCTTCCTGGTAGATCGTCTTGACAATGTCTGGATACCGCTCTGCAAAGTCTTGCACGATTGCCCGTGTACCATCGGTCGAGCAATCGTCACCCACAATCACTTCAAAGTCAAAATCCGTTTGTTGATCAACTATGCTTTGCAAACATTGACCGATGTACTTCTCTTGGTTATAGGTAATCACACATACCGATACTTTCGGCGTTCTTGCAGGACGCTCCATAAGCTCTAAGAATGCCTGGATAAGTGCCGACGAGGGGTCGCGGATACCAATTGCTGGGCGTCGGGGTTTTTCTTTTTCTTCGGTCGCACGTTAAAACCCACGATGTTGCGCACACCGACACGGGCGAAAACTCTGTACCGACGTTCCATCTCATCGATCAGCCATCGCAAGGCAAGCATCACTTTTTTTGGATCGACAACAATCGGGAAGGCAAGATGCGGCAGCGAACTATACGCCTGAAGTTCGACCATCTTCGGGTCAATGATCACGAGCCGCAGCTCTTCAGGCGTGAAACGAAAGAGCATGCTGGCGATCAGCGCATTGATACAAACACTCTTCCCACTGCCAGTGGTACCGGCAACCAGCAGATGGGGCATTTGCGCCAAATCGGCGATGATAGTTTTACCGTAAACGTCTTTACCCAGCGCGAGCGGAATTTTTGCATGTCCCTTTGCCTCTTCCCAATCGGATGATTGCAAGAGTTCACGCAGCTTAACCGTCACTTTTCGGCTGTTCGCCAGTTCGATGCCCACGGTGTCTTTTCCGGGAATCGGCGCGAGAATATTAATCCGTTCGGCACGCGTGGCTCGAGCGAGGTCACGCTCGAGGCTTACAATCTTGTCCACACGCACGCCTTTGGCTGGATAGACTTCGTAGCGGGTGATTGTTGGCCCCTTTGTGATGTCGCCTGGCGCCACCGCAATCCCGAATTGCCCCAAGGTTTCAATTAGAACTTGCTGGACATCCTCCAGCTCTGAAGGATCAGCGGTGCCGCGTCCCTCCAGGCTATGCTCGTCCAGTAAATCCATCCCGGGCAGGACATAATTTTCCGACCTCCAGGCCGGAGTCATCACACTTGGAGCCGACTTTCCTTTCTGTTCGCTCGCACGCAATTCGGCGAGAGACGGTTTTCTGCGGGTCTCGTGCTCGCTCGGCAATGCAGTTGTATCGACAACTTTTGGCTTTGGCCGATTGGCTAGTTCTTCCGGTGAAATCATTGGCCCAACTACGTCGGCAACGGGCATGCCTTTCTTCTTTAATTGTTTTTCGAGAAATCGCCGCTGCTTGGCGAGCTGCTTCTCGCTGATCTCCAGTTTTTCCTTGAGATTCGATTTGTGGAGCTTGTGGCGCAACCGCCACTCCTGCAGCGTTACACTGATGCGTCGCATAGCGGCGACGGTCTCGCGAACAAGATGAATCGGACGCAGTCCCGTGACCAAAATTAGTGTGGTCACATAAATTCCAATTATCAGGAGAAGCGTACCGAGTGGACCAAGAGCGTTGCGGAGTAACCCACGGTGTTCATCGGCAAAAGCGTATCCGATCCATCCGCCTGGCCCCTGGATGTTGAAGGCGGCGTGCCAACCCCTCAAATGATATGGCTGCACATGCAGCAAACAGGCCCCCGATATAATAAAGAGACCAATCCAGGCCAACCGCGGCACGACCCGCAATCGGGGGTAAAACAGTTTTGCAGCTCCGAACCCGAGAAGAATTGCCGCTAAAAGGTACGCTGCCGCTCCAATGAATTGATAGCAAATTCCCGCGATAATTGCGCCTACTGGCCCAATGAAGTTTTGCGCAGGATGATTCGCCGGCGAAATATTGCTGAACCAAATCCAGGAAGGCACATCCTTCGGCGTATAGGAAATCAGCGCAAAAAACAGCAGGGTTCCTGAGAACAGTAGAACGAGCGCGAAGACTTCGTTCCAAGCGCTGTGTCTGTCTGTGCGAGCCACCGCGTGTGATAGTAATCCCGCCGGAGCGTCTTTCAATCTTTTGTAGAGGCGCCTGGGTTTTTTATTCATCCTCATACTCGTGATCGAATCACCGAACGGCGCCCGGCGGTCGCGCCCTACCGTCGCCGTTTAATCTTGCGCGCCCGTGCTGAGGCTGATAACTGTGCCAGCGCATTATGGCTCTTTTCCTCCGCTACGGAGTCGCTGCTGTTGCGCTCAGCACTATGCTGTTTTGCATATCATGCGAAAAACATCCGGTAGGCGATTTCCCGGAACTCCAGCGTGAACAACCCGATCCGGCAAAGGTCTGGTCGAAGGTAACCACGAAGAATTCTGACGAACCTTCGACTTCGGATACGCCGGCGGAAACTGTTCCGCAGGAAGCCCGTTAGCCAAAGGAGAATATGGCCAAACACAACTACGCAACCACGCCCCCAAACATAACAGGCATGCCGCCGGGCGTGCCGTACATCATCGGCAACGAAGCGGCGGAACGTTTCTCCTATTACGGCATGAAGTCGGTCCTGACCGTCTTCATGGCGCATTACATCTTGAACCAGTCGGGCGTTTTGGCGCCGATGAAGGAAAACGAAGCGTACATGTACACGCACTATTTCGTTTTCGGAGTCTATTTTCTGCCGATTTTTGGCGCGATCATTGCCGATGGTTTTCTTGGCAAGTACTGGACAATCTTATCGCTCTCAATCGTCTACTGCTTTGGCAACCTCACACTTGCATGCATGGCCACTTCCTGGGGGATCGCCATCGGGCAGCGAACGATGCTCGCGATAGGATTGCTTTTAATTTGTTTGGGTGCGGGCGGCATCAAACCATGCGTTTCGGCAAACGTCGGCGATCAATTTGGCGAATCGAACAGGCATCTGCTTTCGAAAATGTTTGGTTGGTTCTATTTTTCAATTAACGCCGGCTCTTTCATTTCTTCGCTTCTTTGTCCCTGGTTGCTCGCGAATCCGAAATATGGACCGGGTTGGGCGTTCGGGATTCCCGGAATCGCGATGCTGATCGCCACGTTATTTTTCTGGGGAGGTCGCAACAAAATGGTTCACGTGCCGCCGGCTGGTCTCAGCTATTTGAAAGAAACCTTCAGCAAGGAAGGTCTTATCACCCTCCTCCGCATCGCAATGGTTTACGTTTTCATTTTGGTTTTTTGGGCTCTGTGGGGAATGAGCAATGGCGCCGAATGGACGTTACAGGCAGAAAAAATGGATCTGCACTGGATGGGAATGAATTTGATCGCGGCCCAAGTCCAGACAGCGAACCCAATTCTCATTTTGATTTTCATTCCGATTGTGAATTACCTGATCTATCCCGCGATCAACAAAGTTTTCCCGCTTACGCCCCTGCGTAAAATTGGGATCGGCCTTTATATCACCGCCTTGTCATTCGTAGTGATCGTTTGGATCCAGGGCCAAATCGACGCGGGACTGAAGCCGAGTATTAATTGGCAATTGCTCGCCTACGTCATCCTTACACTGGGTGAAGCGATGGTTTCCATCACAGGCTTGGAATTTTCCTACACCCAGGCGCCGAATTCGATGAAGAGCTCAGTCATGGCTCTCTGGCTTTTCACGGTAGCTTTTGGTGAAGGTTTCGTCGCCTTGGTCAATAAATGGATCTTGGGCGCAGGCGGCGAGCACAAAGTCAGCGCCTATCAGTACTTTACTTTCTTCACCTGGTTGATGTTTGGGGCCGCTGTCGTTTTCACGATCGTCGCTTGCTTCTATAAAGGGCGCACCTATTTGCAATCACAGCTTACCCCGGATGAAATTGCCACCGAGCCGATCCTTCATGGCGGCACGCCGAGCTGAGGTCGGATGAGAATCGTCATCGCAGCAGGCGTCTTGCTGTCGTTGTCGAGGTTGAACGCAGCGGCCACGCCGCAGGACGATCAGTTTCAAAAAATTGCGCACGACTACATCGAACAATATTTGCGGGCGAATCCGGAGGATGCAACAGAGCTCGGCGACCATCGGTTTGACGGTCAGCTGACTGATTACTCAACCGAAGCACGAGCCAAAGAACTGGCAACGCAGACAGAGTTTCGCAATAAACTAAATGCAATCGACGGTTCGCAGCTCACCGGCGCGAACAATATCGATTTTCGCATCCTGAAGGAGAACATCGATTACCAAATCTTCCAAGCTGAAGAGTTGAAACAAGCGGAGTGGAATCCGCTTGTTTACATGCAGAGCCTTGCGAACAGCCTTTATCTGTTGGTCGCTCGGGATTTCGCACCGCCAGAACAACGAATTCAAAATTTACGCCGGCGCATGGAAGCGATTCCACGCGTGGTCGCTCAGGCAAAAGCCAATCTGCAACACCCGCCAAGCATTTACACGGAAACAGCGGTTGAGCAGACGCAGGGAGCTATCAATCTGGTGCGTGAGGGACTCGCGCCGCTTCTTGGTCGCACGCCGCAGATGAAAAAGGACATTGCACCTATCCAGGAAAAAACAGCTGCTGCGCTGGAGGATTACAAAAAGTGGCTTCAAAAGGATCTGTTGCCGCGCTCCGACGGCAACTTCCGCCTGGGCGCGGAGAAGTTTCGTAAGAAGCTGCGTTTCGCGCTCGCCTCGGACTTGTCGATGGAAGAAATCATGGAGCGTGCGCAGGCGGACCTGAAACAGACGCAAACCGCTATCTACGAGACTGCGCTGCCGCTCTACAAAAAATATTTTTCCAACGCAGACTCGGCAACGCTCTCGGACAAACATAAGGTAACAGCGGCGGTACTCGACAAGCTTGCTGAACAGCATCCCGACGACGCCACTGTTGTCGGTTACGCAAAAGAAGTTGTTGGCGAAGCGACCAGTTTCGTCAGGTCGCATAATCTCGTTGCCATTCCGGACACGCCGCTGGACGTGGTCGCGATGCCAGAATTCAAACGCGGCGTGGCTATTGCATATTGCGATTCTCCCGGCCCTCTCGACAAGACCGGAAAAACATTTTTCGCCGTTGCGCCAACGCCGAAGGATTGGTCAAAGGAACGGAAAGAATCGTTCTTTCGTGAATACAACAACTATATGATTCGCGACTTGACGGTGCACGAAGCGATGCCGGGGCATTATTTGCAGCTCGCGCACGCAAACGAATTTAGCGCACCCACCTTAGTCCGGGCGATCTTTCGTAGTGGCACATTCATTGAAGGTTGGGCGGTTTATTGCGAACAGATGATGGCGGAACAGGGCTACGGCGGCCCGGAAGTGAAGATGCAGCAGTTGAAGATGCGATTGCGCGCGATCGCCAACGCCATTCTCGATCAAAGCATTCATGCCGGAAACATGACCGAGAAGGAAGCGATGAATTTGATGATGAAAGAGACTTTCCAACAGGAAGGGGAAGCCGTGGCCAAATGGAAACGTGCACGACTCACCTCAGCCCAGCTCTCCACTTATTTTGTCGGCGCGACTGAGCATCTCGATCTGCGCGCAGCGGAGCAGAAGAAACTAGGCAAGGATTTCGATCTCAGGAAATATAACGACCGGGTTATCTCCTACGGCAGCCCGCCGGTGAAATACGTTCGCGAGTTAATGGGGCTATAGGCGGAACGCGTTGGCCTCAACGCGTTGCGAATTACTTGGCGCGATTCTTTTTACCAGACTTGCGTCTGTGCGGCGCAGCGCGAGCTGTCTTTTTCGCAGCCGACAACTGTACCAGTTCGTCAAGATTAAATGTCCGACGCCGATTCGTTCCAATTTCTCGAAAGTCGACCTGATACCACCCGTTCATTCGGGTCACTCGATAGCGCTTTTGCCCGATGCGCATAGGTTCGCGCACGATCACACGATGGATAATCTTCTCGTATTTGGAGCGTGACCAGCGTCGCTTCCGACGGCGTCCCCAATCGATCCCCTTCCCTACGTCATCGTAAGTTTCAGGACGCTTCTCAAAGTCGAGAAGCGAGCGCGCGTCTCCAGCGAAAACTGCGGCAATGTGTTCCGCCGTGCTCAAATCGCTAATCTGTCGAATGCGCCGCCGAAACGGGATCAAAGTTTCCGCCGCAATTGTACGCAAGCTGAGTATCCGACCATCGCGCAACTTCCAAAGCGGCGCGCTGATGTCCGCATCGAACGGATTTCGGCCGAACGAATGGGCCGTGACTCGCCAGCCACGGCGCGAAGAATGCTTTCGCAAACGAAACGGCGTTATCCGAGGAATTCTGTTACGGTCCAATTGCCTTAGTCCAAAATCCTCCCAACGGAGGACAGTTTCCACAGTGCCCGCGATGAAAGCGAACGTCGCCAGCATTAACGCGGGATCCGGCGTAAAATCAGCTGTTACCTCAAGCCGGGTCCTCCGTGGACGAACGCCGACCGCACTGCTCTGTCGATTCGTCGCCAGCAAAATCACGGGTACTGGCAAAATGTGCGCGAGCAGATACGCAAGCTTGGTCGCGTTGCGAAATTTTGATCTCCGGGCATTGGGAAATGAAATATTATAATGCGTGCTAAAACCCTGCAGCCGGCACTCGCAGCCGTTGCGTTTCGCCCAGTGATCGAGCTCCGCTCGTAAATACCGGATTTGCTCCCAAAGCAAGCGCGTAGCCCGATAACAACAGCCAGGCTCCAGTTCAACAATCGGAGTCGCGACTTCGATCACGCCCGTGTCGAAATAAATCGCCCCGCCAGCTGGAGATTGAAACGATTTGCCGGTGCGCGGAATCATTCGCCGGCGCACCAGCCGACTAGGGTCGCCAAACACCTTTTCGGGACGCCGCCTTCGTCCATTTACCAAAAGATTAAACTCCGCTTCCAAGCCAATCACCGCGCGCGGCGGAGTTGCGAGAACCGCGCGCTCGGGAAGAAATCGGCCGCGTTGTACTGTTCCGGAATCCTTCATGCCCAAAGAGGATCAACTCGCTTCGCTGCATCCGCGTGGAGTCAGCGTCGCAAATCCTAAATCGATGTGAAGATGGTCGTTGGTTTCAAGTTGTTTCGAGCCGAATGGGCGAACAAAGACCGCCGGACTCAGCGATGCAGCGACAGCCCCATATCTCTCAATTGACTTCGCATCGGAAAGAAAAGTGTCTCCGATCCGGTATATGTTCGCAGCCGTTCCCCAGACATGGATGCTTTTTGCGCCGCCAATCTGATGTGCCGGCGACCTGTACCCGCCATTTGCACTGATGAAAACCGGAGCATCCACTTCGCGACGAAAATCTTCCAACCATGTCGCAAGCAACGCGATTGCACACGGCACATAATGGGGAAATTGACCGAGGAGTAGTCTCGCCTCACGGCAATCCACGAGCATCAATTCCGAGAGCCTGAAGTGCCGTGCCAGCCGAACTTCGTGCGCTTCCTGCCAGCTGCTGATTTCGTAAAAGAATCGTGGCAGATGATGAACATTGCCGTGGGAGTCTGTTTCCGCTTCGCCAGGCCGTAGTAATGCCCGATAATCTTCAGGCAGATCAAAGCCATCAACCACGTGCAACCCCTCAACGCTCATTTGATCTCGCCTTCCATTCCCATCACCGAGTGATAAATGGCTTCGGAAATAGCTGCGACGGTCTCGCGACGCTCTTCCTTCTCGGAATCAAATTCCGTCAAAATGACAGCAATGTACGGTTCGCGTTCGGGCAAATAGACAATTCCCATGTCGTGGCAGGCAGTCGAGATCTCGCCCGTCTTGTGCGCCACTGCCGCGTGCGGCGGTAGGCCGGCAGGAATCATCGAGTTGAATCGTTGTTCCAGCAAAATACGGATCGCTTGTTCTTTGCTTTCGCTGCTAAGAAAATCGCCACGCAGAGCGGACAACAACGTCATCAAACCATCAGCGGTCGCTTCGTTGTTTATACCTTTTTCATGTGCCGCATGGTCCTCAACACCTCGCCGCAGTTTCACTCCTTGAACTCGCGCGTCGCACAGAACATTTCGCGCATACGCCACGCCCAGAAAATCGAGCAGCAAATTGGTCGCGAGATTGCTGCTCGCAGAAATCATTCCTCCCGCAAGCGCAGAAATTTTCGCTGTTCGCCCGATGGCTTGGTACAGCTCAGGCATTGCGTCGGAGTCGCGCCTGAGCTGAAAAGGTGAGCCGTCTGCTGCGCTGAAAAAGCGGTTTCGCACATGCAGAGAGTCATCCAACCCAACTCGCCCCTGGTCCACGGCGCGAAAAAGGGCCAGAAGCACTGCAACTTTAATCGTGCTTGCAGCATGAAACCAGCGATCACCCCGCAGGGAAAAGCGCAAGCCGCTCTCGATATCGTGGACCGATACTGCAGTCGCTCGAGCCTTGCTTTCGGCCGTCAATCGTTCCACTTGCTCAGTTAAGGTGTTGGAAACATCCCCGCGCGACATGGAAGTGCTCTTTACATACCCATTCGCAAGTCGCAAATTCGACGATGGCTAATCTTGCCACCTGGATGCGCCCGAAGGATGGAAAATGGTTTCAACCATTTTTTGCGAAGCATCCTGACATTCATGTTTTTGACGCGCACAAGGGCGATGTTGGGGCGGAGGAGATGGACGGCCTGCTCCTGACCGGCGGCTCCGACGTCACGCCTGAATTTTTGCGCCAGGAAAATGTCGATCCGACATTGATCCGCCAGGATGATCTTGACCCCAAGCGGGACCGCTGGGAGTTAGAAGCGATCTCAAATGCGCTCGCGCGTGGACTGCCGATTCTCGGCATTTGCAGAGGCATCCAGGTATTGAATGTGGCACTCGGTGGCACCCTGAGACTCGACATTCCGGGTCATGGGCTGCCGGAACAGAAAGACCAGGACGTTCAACCATTGCGTTACGACGGCAGCGTGAAACATCAATACGAAAACGTAAACAGTTCACATCATCAGGCGATCAATCGTGTCGCAGACGGTTTCGAAGTCGAAGCGTGGTGCACTGATGACGACATCATCGAGCAAGTGCGCCTGCGCGATTATCCGTTTGCGTTGGCGGTCCAATATCATCCCGAGCGTGGAAAAATCTACGACGCGCTCTTCGAAGATTTCTTTGGGCGAGTGAAATCGTTCAAGTGTTAAAGCGTTGGAGCGTTGGAGAGGGAAACCAAGCATTGTCATTCTGAGCGAAGCGAAGAATCTCTGACTAAGTTTCTCAGGCAACAGAAAATGAAATCCGAGATGTTTCGCTTTGCTCAACATGACAAGGATA
>Ga0137418_10006996_pt1 | contig 10377 bp, 11 predicted proteins | sample CZODoug3_1_2_16f_FD_122242 | JGI IMG/M metagenome (GOLD analysis project Ga0137418, IMG submission 122242) | Vadose zone soil fungal communities from Angelo Coast Range Reserve, California, USA - CZODoug3_1_2_16fungal (Hybrid Assembly) | ecosystem: Environmental > Terrestrial > Soil > Vadose... | reverse complement strand
CGTGTACGAAGTCCGGCCGTAACTTCGAACCACGGAAGGCGGGTGGTTGCGCTGACCGCCCGCCTTCCCCAAGATTTGTGAGGTTCCATGCCCGTAACTGAAGGTGGTACCAGGTTTCATGCCAGTAACTGAAACCGGCACTCGCGCCCGGCAACCTGACTCGAGCGGATATGCCACGACGGCCGACGGCTTGCGGCTGTACTACGAGATATTCGGCGACGGCGAGCGCACGATCATCTTCCTGCCGGCCACCCCCATCTCTCACTCCCGTTTGTGGAAGGGGCAGTTCCATTACCTCGCACGGCACTTTCGGGTGATCGCCTACGACATGCCCGGGCACGGATACAGTGACGGATCGGTCGATGACCAAGAGCTTCTCGATTACACCGACCATTTGGCCGCCTTGCTCGATCTGCTGGACCTTGACGCGGTTAGCCTGAACGGGGAGTCCCTCGGCGGCTGGGTGTCAATGAAGTTCGCGTACGCACATCCGGACCGTACCTGGCGGATCGTGCTGAACACGCCCGGTGGGACCGAGGCACGGCCCGAAGTGATGCAGCGGCTGCGAATGCTCTCGCAGCAGGCGGCCGACGAGCCTACGGCGGAACGAATCCGTACCAGGCTGGAATGGCTGATGGCCGACAACGCTACGGTCACCGACGAGCTGGTCGAGGCCCGGCGACAGATCTACAGCCAGTCGCATTTCGCGGAGTCGATGCGACACATAATGTGTCTGCAGGACCCGGCAGTGCGGTCTCGGAACATGGTCACGGACGAGGAGCTGCGCGCGATACGGTGTCCGGCGCTCGTGGTGTGGACGAGCAACGACCCCTCGGGCCCGGCCGCGCAGGGCATGCATATCGCGGACACTATTCCCGGCGGACGCTTCCACTTCATCGACAAGGCGGGCCACTGGCCCCAGTGGGAGCAGACCGAGGAATTTAACAAGGTGGTTGTTAGCTTCCTCGAGGAGCCCGAATGAGCGTAACTATGCCGACGTGGAGCCTGAGCAGGCCGAGCACGACACCGTAGGGGTGCTTGGTGCGCGGCATGATGGAGCCGAACGGCGCCGGGCGCGGAGAGCCGACCTCGTTTCCCTTGCGGGCTGAGCTCGACCCAGATATCCACTGGCTGCAGAGCCACGCGGGTCGTCTTTCATCCAGTGCACCACCCGCATTCGGCGGTGTGGGAACGAGATCGGGGATGCACGTCGGCGAGTTCTGCGGTGGGTGCTGGTCTCCTGAGCGATCCGCACAGCTCACCGGCTCCCAAACCGAAGGATCTTCCCCGGCCGGCAGCCCTGGGTTGCGCGGTCGCTTCGTCCGCCGCCAAAGCCGGCGTTCCTGATGTACTGACGATCACCGGGCCGTTCGCGACTGCCTTCCCTCGTGCGACATTCGCAACCCGGATCGCAGTCGAAGACCGAAGATAGAAGCCGCCATCGACGATAGGCGACCGCGGTGAGGGTAAGGAATCGCTATGTGCAGGGCGGCAACGCAACTTACGCCCCGGCTATCGGCGGAAGGATCCAGAGCGTTGGTCTAAGGTCTGGGCGCCGCGATATACATCCCAATCGTATGGTAGCTTTCCGTGGGTGCGAACCGTCGGGCAGAGCGTGGACGCGGCTGCGGAAAGGCGCACCCAGGAGGAGCGAACCTCACGCACGCGTGCCGGACTTGTTGCGGCCTATCGCCGGGTGCGCTCCAATATCAGTTTGGCGGGAAGGACGCCCTGATGTTGGCCGTGATCGTGGATATGCGAACGCGATTTGCCACGGCGCTCGGGCCCGCGCAGGATGCGCTCTCCAAGCCGGCCGGGCAACGCGTCGACCTGTTGATCGAGCAGTACTGGTCGGTGGTAAGCGGGGCGGAGTACCAGGCGGTCATGCAGATCATGCTGGGCGCGCCGGCCAGCTCGGTTGTGCATGGGGAGATCACCGAAGTCTTGGCCGTTGCCGAACGCGAGTTTGACGAACACTGGACGGCGTCTTTTACCGACATCGACCGCAAGGCGGCCGATCTGGTTCACAGTCGCCGAGTCGTGATGGGTGCGCTGCGTGGGTTCGCTCTGCGCCGCCTACACAGGGACCAGGACCCGGCCTGGGCGGGCGAGCGGCAGCTACTCGCAGACATGACACGCCAGTGGTTGCTTGCATAAGCGAGGCCGGACTCTGAGCCACGGCAGGCTTCTGGCCGTATCTAACGGGCGCCGAACGGTCGAGCACACCCAGCCCGTCGTGCCTGCCGGCTGAGACGCGGCGCGAGCAGCCTTGTTGCGTACTCCGTCGCAGGCGTCGGCTCAAGCCACACCGTTCACGCTCCCGCCAAGTCCGAGTCGCACAGAGCACGGCGTGAGCCCGAACCGTCATCCGACCAATTTGCAGTCGGGCGGATGGTGTTGAGCGATGCCCCCCGGAGGACATCGGGAAACCGGCGACGAGCTGGCCGGCGGTTTGGGTGGGATAACTGGTTTGACCAGATTCGGAAAAGTAACCCTCCGCGCCGCGCCGCGCCAGCAATATTCGCCGTGACGCTGCAGAACGCTCGCGCCCGTCCGTTCAGTGAGACCGATTCATTGCCTCGGTCGGCGGCCCGCCAGAACATTGCTACCGGGGTTCGCCGAACCGACGGGCATCTCGTGCCGGCGAGTGGGTAGCGCCGCGAGACCCGGCACCGACGTATGACTACATCAGCGAGGAGGTCGCATGACCGCACAGTCTGCGAAGACGGTAGCGGTGACCGGCGCCGCTCAGGGCATTGGCCTTGGATATGCCAGGCACCTTTACGAGCGTGGCTACTCCGTGGCGCTACTGGACTTCAATGAAGCAAAGCTCGCCGAGGTGGCCCAGCAGTTCGAGGACGCGGAGAGAGCGGTCGTTGTACACATCGACGTCTCCGATCCCGAGAGTTGCCAAAAGGCCGCAGGCATACTGACCCAACACTTCGATCGCCTTGACGGCCTCATCAATAACGCGGCAGTCTTTTCGACGTTGGAGTCGCGTCCGTTCTGGGATATTCCACTCGAGGAGTGGGATCGAGTGCTTGCGGTGAACGTCCGCGGGCCATGGCTGGTCGTGACGAGTCTCTTGCCTACGCTGAAAGCTTCAGACGGCGCTTCGATCGTCAACATCGGGTCAGATACCGCGCTGGCGGGCCGACCGCCTGGTTTCCTCCACTACGTCTCCAGCAAGGGCGCGGTACAGGCGATGACCTACGCAATGTCCCGTGAGCTCGGCCAGTTCGGCATCCGAGTAAACACGATCTCGCCGGGTTTTGTGCAGACAGAGCTGCCCAACCCGCGGCTCAGCGACGACGCTAAGCGTGCCTTGGTCGCTCAGCAAGCGCTCGCCCGGATGGCCGTACCGGATGACATCGCTGCAGTGGCTGAGTTTCTGTTGTCGGACGCGAGTCGGCACGTCAGTGGTCAGACCCTGAGTGTGAACGGCGGTTGGCTGCACAAATGACCAATTGCGCCGCTCAGTCCCCTACTCCCCACGACGAGTCGGAGCCGACAGCGATGACCGCTCACGATGACTTGGTTACATTCCCATTTCCGCGACCCGCCGGCGACCCGCTGGGTCAGCCGACGCAGTTCCGCGAGCTGCGCGAGGAGGGATCGGCTGTCCGGGTCCGCACGTGGGACGGTTGCCCCTATGTGGTTACGAGGCACGCTGCGGCGCGGGATGTCTTTTCTGACGGGGAACACTTCAGCGCCGACCCGTCAAAGCCGGGCTTCTCGGAGCGCAACGCGGGCTTCGCGCAGTCAGTGGGCCTGGATCGTAACTTCCGCACCATGGACGGTGAAGAACACGTGGCGCAGCGGGCGCTCGTCGGCGAGGACTTCTCCCGTCGGCGACTCAATCTGCTCAAGCCGTTCGTGGCTGAGGTAGCCGTACAGTTGATCGAGACCGCGTCCGATGGTGTTCGCGAGTTTGACATCGTCGAGAAGGTCGCGTTCCCGCTTTCCATCACCGTACTGTGCGAGTTGCTCGGCGTGCCTAAGGCGGATCGGGCCTACTTTCAGCGCCGGGTTAATTCCGCCGTGTCGCCACGTCCGGACGAGGCGGCGACTGCGGGCGCGGACCTCACCGAGTATATGGGCGGCTTGGTGCGTGAGAAGAGCGACGATCCGGGCGATGACGTGCTTAGCAGGCTGGCGATCAAGGTCGGCGAGGGCGTTATCACTGTGGACCAGGCTGTGAGTATCGGTCGGATGTTGCTCGTAGGCGGCTTTGAAACGACCGCTAATACCATCGGGCTCGGCGTGCTGGCGCTCCTAAGCCACTCGGACCAGCGAAAACTGTTCATGACTCACCTGGATGACGAAAAGTTCGTCGCCAACGCAGTTAACGAGCTTATACGATACTGCCCAGTCCAGCAGAATGGCCAGCGCCGGGTTGCCGTATCCGATGTCCAGATCGGAGAGGTGGAGGTGCGTCCGGGCGACGGAATCATATGCGCGAACGGGGCTGTGAACTTCGATGAGCGAGTGTTCGAGGATCCCTACCGGCTCGACCTCACTCGGACTAACGCAAGCGCGCATCTCGGGTTCGGCTTCGGGCCACACTCGTGCATTGCACAGAGCCTGGCACGCATGGAGTTGACCGCCTGTTTTACTACGCTGTTGCGTCGACTGCCCACCTTGCAGTTGGTTCACGAGCCAGCTTTGCTGCCCACGAAGAACCGCGATGATCTGGCATTCGGAGTGCGGGAGCTTCTCGTCACATGGTGACCGAATGGTAGTACGCCTGGCTGCTGCACAAACGACCGTGCATAACGAGGGGTGAACAATGCCCGAAATCAAGGCCGACACCGGTCTTTGCCAAGGGTACGGCAACTGCGTCGCTTCGGCCGAGGATCTATTTGACTTGACTGAGGCGGATGTCGTCGAGGTGCTCCGTTCGCACGTCGAGGAGGACGAGCGGGAGCGGGCGGTTGCCGCAGCGCGCAGTTGCCCCGTCTCCGCCATCACCATCAGCGACTGAATAAGAGGATGGCCGCCTTCCGACCGCGGCTGGCTTCGAGCCGTTCGATCGAGAGGATGCTTCTATGTCCGAAGTGGACAGTGCGCAGACGATTGTTGTGACCGGAGCGGGATCAGGTATTGGAAGGGCTACCGCGCAGCGCTTCCTCGCCTCGCCGGGTACGCAAGTGCTGGCTGTCGACAAGAACGCCGAAGGCTTGGCCCAGCTCCCGGCCCAACCTAACTTGGAAACCTTGACACTCGATCTGCTGGCCGCAGACTCACCGCGGCTGGCTATTGAGTGTTGCGAGGACCGCTTCGGCGGGCTCAACACGCTGGTCAACGTGGTCGGTCTCGGCAATGCCAAGCCGGCGCATGAGACCGACGATGAGATGTTCCAGTACTACCAAAACCTGAACATCGGGGTCACCTTCCGGCTGTCTCGTGAAGCGCTACCGTCGCTGCGTCGCTCTGCTGGGTCGATTGTGAACATGAGCTCCATCCTTGGCATGAAGGGCTTCCCGGGTATGGCGGCATATGCGTCGGCCAAGGCCGCCGTCATCGGGCTTACTCGGCAGATGGCCACCGACTATGGGCCAGACGGGATCCGAGTAAACGCGGTCGCCCCGGGCATCATCGAAACCCCCGCGACTGCACAGCGACTGGCCGAGAACCCGCGGTTCCGCGCGCTGAGCGTTGGTGCTGCGCCGCTAGGCCGGACGGGGACCGCAGAGGAGGTCGCTGCAGCCGTCGCGTTCCTCGCAGGTCCTGATGCCAGCTACATCACCGGACATGTACTCGTGGTCGACGGCGGCACCAGCGCCGCGACCTTTCGCGAATAGCTACGTGATGACAGGCACCACCGTGCATAGCGGCCGCGTCGAGCTCGTCCGGCTGCCGATGCGCCCCTTGATTAATGCCGGTGGCGCGAACGAGATCGATTTCTTCGACCTAGTACTCGTCACGTTACGAGGCGAGTCGGGAGAGATCGGCGAGGGTTTGGCCTACACGATCAATGGCGTCGGCCTCGGCCCGGTGGCCTTGGCTGCACGCGACATGTGCGACGAACTGACTGCGGATAAGAGGCCACCGGACGTCGTGCTCGAAACCTACGTGAAGGGCTTTCTCGGTTTCTACGGCGCATCAGGCGTCGCGCTGAGCGCCAGGGCGGCTGTCGAGGAGGCGCTTTGGGACCTTGATGCCCGCACAATTGGCATCAGCATCGCGCGCAGGCTCGGCGTGCGCAGTCTGCCCCTTCCGTTGTACTTCAGCGGGGGCCTGTGGGCGGACCGCTCGGTAGATGAGCTCTGCGCCACGGCGAGCGACGCGGTTGGGCTGGGATTTAGGGGCCTGAAGTTACGGCTCGGATCCGACATGGCGGTCAATGTAGAACGGGTCCGGCGGGTTCGGGAGGTCGTCGGCACCACACCGGAAATCTTGGTTGACTCCAACCAACGCTGGACCCGCAACGACGCGATCAGAATGGCACAGATGATCGCCGAATTCGATATTGCCTGGTTCGAGGAACCGATCGACCATGGTGACCATGAGGGTGAGGCGCTCGTCCGGGCTGCGATCCCGATGCCGCTCGCCACGGGGGAGACAGTCTGGGGCCGCGCCGGTATCGAGCAAGTTGTAGCCCATGGCGCCGCGGATGTCGTCATGCCGGACCTTCAGCGCATGGGCGGCCCGGAGACGATCATCCAGGTATGCCGCAGCTTGGCACAGCGTGGACAGGCAGTGAGTTCGCACTTGTCGCACGAGATGAATCTCGCGCTGATGGCCGGCCTGCCGAATGCTGTGAGCCTCGAGTACCTCCCTTGGTTCGAGCCGGTTTATGCCGAGCGGCTGAGACTTGACGAGGATGGCAACGCGGTGATACCTGACGGACCCGGCTGGGGATTCACGTTCAACCGCGACGCGGTCGAACGGTTTCGACTGGAGACCTGAAGCGACCTTAACGGCCCGTGGGGCCTCGCCTGCCACAGCTTCTCCGCAGGCCGCCGCTCTCACTGCGTTTGGTCACCAGGTGCCTCAGATTACAGTAGGAGGCTCGCAATTTCCTCGGCACCTTCGCGAAGGTAGACGCGGATTCTCTTTTGAGTCGATGCTGTCATGCGGCTGCGGGGTACGGACGCATTGACCGCTAGGCGGGGTGTTCGATCATTCGGGACGGCGATTGCGATTGAGCTGACGCCCTCTTCGCTCTCTTCCTGGCTGAGGGCATACCCCCTTCGGCGAATCTCGTCGAGGGCGGCAAAAAGCTGGGTGCGTGATCCGATCGAGTTTGCCGTGAGTTGGGTGAGCTGCTCTCGTGGATACAGGTGACCTAGCTGTGTGTCAGTGAGTGTCGCGAGCAGGGCCTTGCCGGTTGACGTGCAGTGGGCCGGCATCTTGCGACCTAGTCTGCTGCCGACTCGAAGGCCCCGGGTGCTCTCGATGGAGTCGATGAAGTGCACGTCGCTGTTCTCGAGTCGACCGAGGTGCACCGTCTCGTGCAGATCCGCGTGGAGCCGTTCGAGGACCGGTCGGGCGCGATTGCGCACATCGAGGCGGCGCAAGACGCGGAACCCGAGATCGTCAAGTTCGGGACCTGGTAGGTAGCAGCGGGTGGAGGGATCCTGGCGTACGAACCCACGGAATTGGAGCATCGCTAGCATTCGGTGGGCCGAGGAGGATGCGACGCCGAGATATTCGCTGACGTCGGTGAGGCGCAGCGTCGGTTGCTTCGCGAGAAGCAAGAGAACCTTCAGGGCGTTGTCGACCGATTCGATTGGGTACTGCGGCGCAGTTCCGTACTTTGGTGCAGTGTCCGAATCGGGCCGGTCGGCATGCTCATCCATATCTGGTCACCCTACGTGATATCTGCTGTGCAGAGAAATGCTGCCCCCCGCGAAGCCCGTAGCTTCAGCCGGTGTCCAGGCGAGCGATCTCGTGCTGCCAGGCGACGCCCTTGTTGAAGGCCGGTCCGAGATCGGGAAGCTCCGCGAGGTCCGCGTCCGGGAGATCGGCCAGAGTGCCCCCAGCGCTGAGCACGGTCAGGCTGATCCGGGCGATGGTGTCCACCGAGATTGCCTGGAGTACGGCTTCCTGAATCGAGCTGGCGGCCGAGGCGAGGCCGTGTCCTCGGAGTACCACGACCGGACGGTCGCCCATCGCCGCGACCATCTCGGCAGCTAGCTGCCGAGACCGGATGAGGACGCCGCGTTCGTAGACAGGCACGCCGCCAGCCGTGAGGCGGGCGCCGGGGATGTCGTAGGCGCCCACGATCGGGCGCAGGCGGGCACCAGCTAGATCGATGGCGACCACGGCCGGGGGATGGGCATGCACTACTGCGGTGGTGTCAGGATGCGTCCGCAGCACCTCGGTGTGCAACGGCAGCTCGTTTGGCACGGACCAGCCCTCCAGTTCTCCCGGAGCTCCCGCAGCGCCGTCAAGATCGACTAAACGGATATCCTCTGAAGTCGTCCAGGCTAGGCCGTGTTCCTGCTGCCCTCGGCAACGGATCAACAGTCGATCGGCGTCGACGCGAAGTGAGATGTGGCCTAAGAATCCGTCGGCGAGGCCCCGTGCGGCCAGCACTCGGCAGGCGGTCGCAACGAGGGTGCGTTCGGAGCCGAAGGCTGTCATCGCGTCACCGCTGGCGTCACGAGGGTCTGCACCAGCGCGATGGCCTCGGCACCCGACGCGCCGTGTGCCAGCAAGCGACGGCAGGTCATGAGTGCCTTGGACCAGTTGACGGTGACGGCGCCAGCCAGCTTCGAGTCCTTGTCGCTGTAGACCGCCGCGAAGCGCGGTGGGTTGTCGTTGGGAGTACCGATGATCTGATGCGTTGCAGCCGAATACGGCCGCCCGACGATCTGGATCTTCCAGTCGTATTGGTCGCTCCATACGTAGTCGGTGGGTAGATAGCTTCGAAGCTCGTCTGGGTGGGTGAGGTTGAACGCCACCCTGGACGCTTGTTCGACGGCGTTGGTCCAGTGTTCGACCCGCACCGCTTCGCCGATCTCGAGGTGCTGCCACCGGGCGACGTCGCCGACGGCCCAGATCTCGTCCCTGCCGACCGCTCGGCAGTACTGATCGCAGACAACACCGTTGCCTATGAGCAAGCCCGACTCGGCCAGCCAGTCGGTGTTCGGGACCGCTCCTATTCCGACGAGCACGGTGGCGGCTTCGACCTGCCGGCCATCGGTGAGCGTGAGCAGGAGTTGTCCGGCGTGCCCGCTGATGGCTTCGACGCCGGCCCCAAAGCGGGTATCCACGTCGTGGCGGCGATGTATTTGACCAATCAGCGCCCCGACCTCGGGTCCGAGAAGTCGGCTGATCGGCGCAGGCAGCGGGTCGATGACGGTGACCGGGTGCCCCAGCGCGCGGGCGGTGGCAGCAACTTCGGCGCCGATGAAACCACCACCGACAATGGCGACCGGCCCCGGCCGATCGAGATCCGCTCGAAGGGCGCGGCTGTCGTCGAGGGTCCGTAGGACGTGCACCCCCGAGGCAGCTGGCCAGGGACTGGGTCGCGCAGCGGCGCCGGTGGCGATCACCACCTGGTCGTAATCGACACGCTGACCATCGGCGAGCAGCACCTGCTTCCCCGCTACATCGAGGTGCTGCGCCGATGCTCCCAGCCGCATCTCGATGTCGGCAGCGCGTGCCGCGGCCTCGGTGAGCAGCGTCATCCGATCTGTGTCCCACGTGCCGGCGAGGAACTGTTTGGACAGCGGCGGCTTGTCGTAGGGGAGTGTGGCCTCGGCCCCAATCAGCACGATCGGACCGTCGTGGCCCTCGCCTCGCAATGCTTGAGCTGTTCGCACGCCGGCCACCGATGCGCCGACGATCGCGACCGTTCCGCTCATCGATCCAGGACCCGCAGAGCGTCGACCGGACAGCTGCGTGCCGCCTCGTGGACGCGAGAGCGGTCGGCATCGTTGACGGTCTGCTTAAGCAGCACGACCTTGCCGTCATCATCGATGTCGTATACGTCCGGGGCGCTCGTGGTGCAGTTCCCGTAGCCCTGGCAGAGGTCGACGTCCGCGGTCAGTCTCGGCATGTGATGTCAGTCCTCATCTCTGGTCAGGATCTCTTCTTCGGGAATGCCAGGCCGGCTCCGCCGTCCGGGTGCACGGTGGTCCCGGTGATGCCTCGGGCATGGTCGGAGGCCAAGAACACGTAGCTCCATGCGTGGTCCTCGCCGCTGAGCGCGACATGCAGCGGAACCCGGGCGGCCAGGTTGGCTGCGCGCCCAGGTGTGTCACCGAGACTGCGCTCCGCGCTACCCAGACTGGACAGGCCACGCAGGTCGGTGCCGAGCGTGCCGCCGGGAGCGACCCCGTTGACCCGGATCCCTTGGGCGGCGAACTCGCTCGCCACCGTCAAGGTCGTCGAGACACCGCCGAACTTGGAGCTGCCATAGGC
>Ga0137418_10006994_pt1 | contig 10379 bp, 10 predicted proteins | sample CZODoug3_1_2_16f_FD_122242 | JGI IMG/M metagenome (GOLD analysis project Ga0137418, IMG submission 122242) | Vadose zone soil fungal communities from Angelo Coast Range Reserve, California, USA - CZODoug3_1_2_16fungal (Hybrid Assembly) | ecosystem: Environmental > Terrestrial > Soil > Vadose... | reverse complement strand
GTCTACGCCGTGCCTCGGCTTCTCAAGCGGCACGGACTCTCGGTCGACGATATCGATCTCTGGGAATTGAACGAGGCCTTCGCGGTGCAGGTGATTTATTGCCGCGACAAGCTCGGCATCGATCCGGAAAAGCTCAACGTCAATGGTGGCTCAATCGCGGTCGGCCATCCCTACGGCATGACCGGCGCGCGCCTGACCGGTCACGCCCTGATCGAGGGCCGCCGGCGCAAAGCGAAATACGCGGTTGTCACCATGTGCGTGGGCGGCGGCATGGGCGCCGCAGGCCTTCTCGAAATCATTCATTGACCGAAACCAACAAGCCGGCAAAGCTTGGCGATCGCAAACATATTGGAGGCGTGCGTGAAAACAGCAATCACCGAGATGTTCGCCATTGAACATCCGATCATCCAGGGCGGAATGCACTATGTCGGATTTGCCGAACTCGCAGCCGCGGTGTCGAATGCCGGCGGCCTCGGGATCATCACCGGCTTGACGCAAAGAACACCGGAATTACTGGCCAAGGAAATCGCGCGCTGCCACGACATGACGGACAAGCCGTTTGGCGTGAACTTGACCTTTCTGCCGACCTTCAGTGCGCCGCCCTATCCGGAATACATCGCCGCCATCAAGGAGGGCGGCATCAAGATCGTTGAGACCGCCGGGCGCAGTCCGGAGCAATACATGCCGGCGCTGAAGGCGGCCGGCATCAAGGTCATTCACAAATGCACTTCGGTGCGGCATTCGCTGAAGGCCGAACAGATCGGCTGCGACGCCGTCAGCGTCGATGGCTTCGAATGCGGCGGCCATCCCGGCGAAGACGACATGCCGAACATGATCCTGCTGCCGCGCGCCGCCGAAGAGCTGAAAATACCGTTTGTTGCCTCCGGTGGCATGGCCGACGCGCGAAGCCTGGTGGCAGCACTTGCGCTCGGCGCCGCCGGCATGAACATGGGAACGCGCTTTATCGCCACGAAAGAGGCGCCGGTGCACGACAACGTCAAGCAGGCGCTGGTTGCAGCCACCGAACTCGATACGCGGCTGGTGATGCGGGCGCTCCGCAATACCGAGCGCGTTCTCAGGAACAAAGGCGTCGATCGCTTGATCGAGATCGAGCGTGAAAAAGGCAGGAGCCTCAAGATCGAGGACATCCATGCCGAAGTCGCCGGCGTCTATCCCAAGGTCATGATCGACGGCAAGATGGATGCCGGCGCCTGGAGCTGCGGGATGGTAGTCGGATTGATCAAGGACATTCCGACGGTCAAAGAGTTGATCGATCGCATCATGGCCGACGCCGAACGCCTCATTCTGGACCGGCTGGCGGGATTCCTTGGCGCCGAAACCAAGGCAGCGTTGAAGGTGGCTTGAACCTTTGCGATCGACGAACGATCGGTGATCTCCACGCCGGAGATCGCGACTTCGGCAGCATCAAAACGGGAGTGGTTGAATGGCAGAAGGTCGGATCGAAATCGACACCGGAACCAGCGAGCTATTGTGCGAAATCCGGGACCGCGTCGCGCTCATTACGCTCAACCGTCCCGAAGCGCGCAACGCGCTCTCCGATCATCTGACCCCTGCACTGCGGCGGATGATCAAGCAATGCGGCGACGATCCCAACGTCGGTGCGCTGCTGATATCAGGCGCGGGCAATGCCTTTTGCGCCGGCGGCGATGTCAAAGGCATGGGGAACAATGCCAACAAAGCCGAAATGGCGTTCGAAGAGCGCGTTGCAGACCTGCGAACCAAGCAGCGTACCCTGACGGGTGCGCTGGTGGCGGTGCGAAAGCCGACGATTGCAGCGCTTCCGGGACCCGCGGCAGGCGCCGGGCTTGCGCTCGCGCTCGCCTGCGATATCCGCATTGCCAGCGAATCCGCGATTATGGCTACCGGATATGCCCGCATTGGGTTGACGGGGGATTACGGTATCGCGTGGTTGCTGACCAGGCTGGTGGGAACGTCGCGGGCGCGGGAGCTGATGTTCCTGTCGGAACGGATCGACGCTCGCCGCTGCGAGACGCTCGGTCTCGTCAACCGCGTCGTGCCCGACGCCGAGCTTCGCGGGACCGCTTTTGCCCTTGCAAAGTCTCTGGCAGAGGGCCCGTCGATCGCGCTGGCGCGTATGAAGGACAACCTTGACCACGCCGTGACGTCGGACTTTCTGGGTTCGATGGATGAGGAAGCGGAAAACATGGTCCGATCCGCACGGACGACCGATCATAAAGAGGCGGTGCGTGCCTTCATCGACAAACGCAAACCCGCATTCGTCGGGCATTAGGCACTTTTTCGACAGAATAGGCCACGGCTGAATGCCGTTGCGTTGTATGACGGTAATCATCTAATATAGCTGCGATTACAACCGATGCCGGGTGCGCCAATGCTGCCTCGAACCGTGTTCCGACGATATGAGTCCTGGCGAGGCCGCCTCCGTGGCTGACAAGCCAGTTGCGATCGTGACAGGTGTCGGTCCCGGCACCGGGTCCGCGATTGTCCGGCGTTTCGCAGCCGGAGGCTTTCGCGTCATCGCCCTGGCCCGGTCGCCGGAGCGCATCCGCGGGCTCGAGCAGGAACTTCCAGACACCCACGCGGTGATCTGCGATGTTTCCAGTGAGAGCCAGGTCGCGGACGCTGTTGCCAACGTGCGCAAACGATATGGCCCGCCCAATGTTCTCATACATAACGCGGTGGGGGGAGGCTGGGGGACATTTCTCGAAATCGAGCCCGAGATGCTCGAACGGAATTTTCAAGTGAATGTGATGGGTCTGTTGTATCTGGCGCGTGAAGTGGCGCCTGACCTGATCAAAGCAGGCAACGGCGCGATCCTTGTCACCGGCAATACCTCTGCAATTCGCGGCAAGGCGAACTTCGCCGGCTTCGCGCCGACCAAGGCAGCCCAGCGTATTCTATCGGAATCGATCGCGCGCGATCTCGGCCCGCGCGGTATCCACGTCGCCTATGTCCTGATCGACGCCGTGATCGATGTGCCGCGTATGCGCGAACGTCTGCGCGACGCGCCGGACGAATTCTTCATCAAGCCATCCGCAATCGCCGACGAATTGTGGCATCTCTACAACCAGGACCGCTCAGCATGGTCGTTCCTGACCGAGCTTCGCCCATTCGCCGAGAGATGGTGAGATAGAAATGCATCTCGTTGCCATCAGACCTTTTCCGGGTTTTCTATGGAGCCGGCGATGCGTTACGTAAAAATCGGCGAAGGAGGCACGCCAAGTCGCCACCAGCGCGCTTGCAACCATGATGGGCTCGATCGTGCTCGCCCGTGCGGCCGGCGACAAGATGCTGTCCGACGAAATACTTGAGGCCGGGCGGCAGGCTCTACGCAGTCACTCCGCGGCGCGACGATCAAGCAGGTAGCATTGCGAGTTCGACCAATCAACAAGAGTGATATGGAGAAGAGCGATCATGACTGAACATGTAAAAACCGAAGTGGCCGCGGGCATCATGACGCTGACGCTGGCCCGTGCTGACAAGAAGAACGCCCTGAGTAACGCCATGTATAGCGCCATGTCGGATGGGCTGGAGCGCGCAGAGAAAGATCCAGCCGTCCGCGTGGTTCTATTCCAGGGGGATGGCGACAGTTTTACGGCCGGAAACGACTTGGCCGATTTCAGCGCCCAGGCGAACGGCAAGGACACCGGCGAGAGCCAGGCGCATCGATTCATCAGCAATCTCGGCAAGGCCACCCGTCCGCTGATTGCGGCCGTGCAAGGCAACGCGGTCGGCGTCGGCACCACGATGTTGCTCCATTGCGACCTGGTATTCCTGGCCGACACCGCAAAGCTGATGACGCCGTTCGTAAATCTGGCGCTGGTTCCGGAAGCGGCCTCGAGCTGGCTGCTGCCTGCGCGGATCGGGCACGTCCGTGCCTACGCGATGTTTGCGCTGGGAGAACCTCTCGATGCCGCTACCGCATTGGCCTGCGGCCTGGCCAATGCGGTGGTGCCGGTTGCAGACTTGCGTGCCAAGGCTCTGGAAGCGGCCGAGGCCCTGACCAAGCGGCCGGCCGGCTCACTGAACCAGACCAAGGCGTTGATGCGCGATATGGACAAGATCGCCGCTCAAATCAGCCGGGAAGGCGCGTTGTTTCGCGAACGTCTGCAGACCGAAGAAGCGCGCGAGGCTTTCACGGCATTTGCCGAGCGTCGCAAGCCTGATTTTTCGAAGGTCGCAGGGTAGATCGCGGTCGTACGATTACAAACAAGGCAGGTCAGCTTACTCGATCAGACATCACTCAGCGACGCCAATGCCCTGGTGACCTCGGTCTTGACGAGATGCTTGCGATAAGCCGCCGACGCGTAACCGTCCGACAGACATTCGGCCTGTTCGCTAGCAAGCAAAGCGGCCATTGCGATGCTTTGGCTCGATAGTGGTTTGCCGATCAGATGCGCGCTCGCGGGATCAGCCTCGAAGGCCCGGCCGGTCGCGCCGGTGATGCCGATACTGGCTTCCGCAACGACGCCGTCTTGCAGGCGCAGCGCGACGGCAACACCGACCACGGCATAGCCGCTCGCCGGATGGCGGATCTTGCGATATCGGAACTGCGTACCGGGGTTGGGGCGAGGGATATGGATCGCCACCAGCACTTCTGCCGGCTCAAGCGCGGTGGTCATGATGTCGACGAAGAAGTCGTTTGCAGCGATATGTCTGCGGCCGGTCGGGCCTGCGATCTCCAGTTCCGCGTTCACTGCGATCACGACCGCCGGCCAGTCGGCCGCAGGGTCGGCATTTGCCAGCGAGCCGCCGATCGTGCCGCGGTTACGCACCTGCGGGTCGGCAATCAGATCGGCGGCTTGATGGAAGATCGGTAACACTTTTTGCAGAGGTTCCGACGCAAGCAGTTCGGCATGCGTTGTCAGGGCGCCGATCCTGATACGGTCGGCAACCTGGATTCCCTTTAATTCGTCGATCCCGCCGATATCGATCAGCAACGCGGGCGATGCCAGCCGCAATTTCAATGTCGGGATCAACGTATGACCGCCGGCCACGAGCTTGCTGCCGTCGGGATCCTTCTGCAGCAGGCCGACGGCCTGGGCGAGCGAGGTTGCACGAACATAGTCGAATGGCGCTGGGATCATCGGCTTGCTCCGGCGCGTGCGTTCTGTATCGCCAACCAGACGCGCGGCGGCGTCATGGGCATGTCGAGATGTTTTATCCCGAACGGTGAAAGCGCATCGAGCACCGCGTGAACCATGCATGGCGGCGCCGCGATCGATCCGCTTTCACCGATGCCCTTTACCCCGATCGGGTTGGTGGGGGAGGGTGTCTCCTGAAACAGCGATCGTATGCGGGGGACATGTTCCGCGCGCGGCACCGCATAATCGAGCAGCGAGCCGGTCATCAATTGCCCGGTATCGGGATCGTAGCTGACTTCTTCATAGAGCGCCTGCCCGATACCTTGCACGACGCCGCCATGAATCTGTCCCGCGGCAAGAAGGGGATTGATGATCGTGCCGGCGTCGTCCACGGCGACATAATCGAGAATATCCACAATCCCAGTTTCCGGATCGACCTCGACATAGGCCATGTGGATTCCCGAAGGCGAGCCCATTCCCTTCGGATCATAAAACACCGTCTCGTCGAGGCCCGGCTCCAGTCCATCCGGAAGCTTGTGGCCGACATAGGCCATGCGGGCGACCGTGCCGAACGTCAAAGGCGCGATGTCGGTCCCCGAGACGCTGAACTTGCCTGCCCGATAGGAAACATCCCCTTCGTCCACTTCGAGCATGCCCGCGGCAATCTTCTTCGCCTTTGCGACAACACGGGTGGAGGAGACATGAACGCTGGACCCACCCACCGCCATGGAGCGGGAGTTGAAGGTGCCGTGACCGGCCTGGACCTGCCGGGTGTCGCCCTGCACCACGTCGATATGTTCGATCGGAATCTGCAGGACGTCGGCGGCAATCTGCGCCAACGACGTGACATGGCCGTGGCCTTGGCTCATCGATCCGGAAAAAATCGTTACCCGGCCACTGGAGTCCACGCTGACCCGGGCGCTTTCCCAGCCGCCGCGGTTGAAGCCGAGCAGCGCCAGACGGCGTGACGGCGCCATGCCGCACATATGGGTATAGGCCGCTACACCGATGCCGCGATAACGGCCTTCGGCGCGTAATTGATCGCGCTCGCCGCTGCGTGCCCCGTAGTTGAAGGCTTCCATTGCCTTTGCCAGGCAGCCCTCATAGTTGCCGCTATCGTAAATCACGGCGGGCCCGTTGTAGGGCTTGTACGGAAAATCAGCGCGCTGAATGAAATTCCGTCGACGCACCTCAACCTGATCAAGGTCGAGATGACGTGCAACCGCGTCGATCGCCCGTTCGGCGATGTATCCCCCTTCGGGGCGGCCATACCCGCGATAGGCGTCAACTGGTACGGTATTCGTCACGATCACTCTGGAGTGCGCCTCGTAATTCTCGATTTTGTAGGCCCCGGTCCCAAAATTGACGGTATTCACCGTCGGACCTCCGGTTGCCATATTCGACAAATAGGCGCCGACATTGCCCAGCGTCTCAACTTTCAGGCCGAGTATCTTGCCGTCGTTGCGTATGGCGATTTCAATCGTCTCCGTATGCGCCCTTCCATGATTGGTGGATTGATGGCTTTCGGAACGCGATTCCCACCACTTGACGGGCACGCCGAGGAGACGCGCCAAATACGGGCAGAGCAATTCCTCCGGGTAGAGGTGCATCTTGGCGCCGAACCCGCCGCCAATGTCCGGTGCCACAATCCTCAACTGATGTTCGGGAATGCCGACCGTGTCGGCGATCCATCGGCGATGCATATGGGGCACTTGGCTCTGCAGGTAAATCGTCAGGGTGCCGTCGGCATTCGGCTCAGCTAGAATTGAGCGCGTCTCCATGCAGGTCGGGATCAGGCGATTGTTGGCTAGGCGAAGCGCAATGACCTGATCGGCCTCGCGCACGGCCTTACTGTAGTCGCCGCCACCGATCCTGTAGATCGTGGCAATGTTGTTAGCCACGTTGTCGTGGAGTTGCGGTGCGCCATCGCGGATCGCGGCTTCCTCATCGATCACGGCGGCAAGTGTTTCGTAGTCGACATCGACCAGCCCGATGGCATCATGAGCCATGGCCTGGGTTTCGGCTATCGCCAGTGCGACGCATTCACCGACGAAGCGAACCCGGTCGATGGCGACCACGGGCCTGTTCGGCACCTTTGTCCCCGGTATGATCCAGTTGGGAACAATCGAGCCGATCTTGCCTGCGAGTTCGGCACCGGACAAAGCCAAACGGACGCCTGGCGCTGCATTTGCCGCAGAGAGATCGACTTGCTTGATGACGGCATGCGCATGAGGCGATCGCAGGACTGCCATGTGCAACATGCCCGGCGCTTTGATGTCGTCCGTATAGCGTCCCTTGCCCGTGACGAACTTGAAGTCTTCGCGCCGCCGCAACGGCTGGCCGACATATTTGATCGCGGTAGCGTCAGTCATGGCGATGCGCCTCCGAGGCAAGGGATTCAACTGCGCGTACGATGTTGCTGTAGCCGGTACAGCGGCAGATGTTGCCGGCCAGGTGGTGGCGGATTTCGCTCTCGGTCGGGTCAGGATTTTGCGTGAGCAATTGGCGGACAGCCATGATCATCCCCGGCATGCAGAAGCCGCATTGCAGGGCGTGGTGCTCATGGAACGCCGACTGAATCGGATGCAATGCGCCGCCTGGCGCGAGACCTTCGATCGTCGTGACCCTGGATCCGTCGGCCATCACAGCGAGAACCGTACAGGATTTGACGGCCTGTCCATCGATGTCGACGGTGCAGGCACCGCATTGCGACGTGTCGCAACCGACATGGGTTCCTGTGAGGCCGAGATCATCTCTCAGCAAATGAACCAGGAGCTTGCGCGCTTCGACCGAAGCGGCCTGACGCACGCCATTGACATCGATCGTCACGACGTGATGTCCGTTAACGGTGTCAATCATTCGTTCCTCCGACAGCGTGCCGTCCAAAAGAAGGGAAGCGGGCGCCATATGCGGCTGACGGTCCAGTCATGAGAAGCGGATTTCGGCGATATCGATCGCTACAAAAACCGGATCTGGAATCGCGGTGCCGTCTGCTTTTCGGCGAAGCGCCCGCCGCCTCGTGGCCATCTTGATTCCGGAAAAATCCTTGTGGTCGTCCAGGTAGTGCGCCGTCGGTGCACCGCCGGCGACAGGCGCGTTGTAATCCACCCGGCAAATCAAGCCTTCGCCATTCACGTGGAAAATCTGCTCGGGGCAGTGCGTTGCAATGTGATCCGGAAACGCAACCTTGAGCCGCCGACGTTCTTTACCGTTCTCGTCCCAGGGTTCAATTTCTTCGGTCTGGAATCCGGGTAACGCAAAGATGAAAGGCGTATTGAGGTAATTCCACATCGCATAACCGCTGAAATATGCGAGATTCAAGTCGTCCCACGGAGTTTCAACGGTATGGCCGTCAAACGCGGCGCGGGGATTTCTTCGATCCTTGACGGGTTTTCCGTCGAGTGTTTCGATGATGGTATGGTCGGGGGTGCATGAACTACGCATGCCTTCGCCGATGAAGGGCCGGTAGCTGATCCATTGTTTCTCAGCGGCGGCAGTGACGTGAACGTCCTTGAGAGCGTCAGGCCATCCCTTTCGTGCCCACAGGCCGCCAGTGATGGACATGTCGCCATCCACGGTTTTCACTTTATTCCAACGCGCGATGCCTCCGTGGGCATCAATGACAAGGTCGCGAAGCTCGCTCATGCTCATGTCCCATTCCGTCGAAATCTGTGGCCCTGCGATCCCCGGGGCCTGCCTGCAACAGCGGTTGATCGCGCTCGACAGTTTGTAACTCTAATGATAAGAGTGATGAAAAGGCAAGCATTTTATGAAGTCAAAGAGTTTTGATGGGATGGCGTGCTCGATCGCCGGTGTCCTGGAGGCGGTCGGCGACCGTTGGGCTGTGCTGATTCTGCGCGACCTGTCGCTCGGGCTGAGCAGGTACGAGGACCTGCGCCGGTCGACAGGAGTGACCAACGCGACCTTGTCCGATCGGCTGAAGCATCTTGAGGACAACGAGTTGATCGAGCGGCGCCGATACCAGCTCAATCCCGAGCGATACGCGTATTTTTTGACCCCGAAGGGCCGGGACATTATTCTCGTGATTCAGGCGCTCGCGCAGGTGGGAGACAAGTGGGCGGTTTCGGGCAACGCCGGGCCACCGCTCAAATTTGTCGATCGAAAAACCGGACATACGGTGAAGCTTGCAATGGTCGACAAGGAGACCGGGCAACGCGTCAGAGCCCAGGATTTGCTGCCGCAAGAAGGTCCGGGAGCCGATGAACTGGTCCGCTGGCGTTTGACGTATTTCAGGAAATAGGGGCCTGCGAACCCGGCTAGGGTCTGAGAGGCGGCATGTCGCGCCGCCGGCCGGAACTCACGCCGTGCGACTGATGCAAGCTGCCGCCCTGCCGTTTGAAATGATGACTATCATGTGATCGGCTGGTTTCTGCAAACATGACTTGCAAACTGCAAGTCATGTTGTAAGCTGATCGGAACAAATGAACCAAGGCGCATCGTTGCGCCACGAATGGAGGTGCGTTGTGTCCGAGGATGCACTGATTGCGCGCGAGCAGCGCGGCAATATTTCCGTATTGACCATGGTTTACCGGCCCTACAACCTGCTTGGGCCGAAGCTCATCAATGCCATCGTCGAACAGATCGAAGAGTCGCAGAAAGCCGGTAGCCGAGCGATCGTGCTTCGCAGCGGGCTTCGGCATTTTTCCGCCGGCGCCGATCTCGATATTTTCGACAAGCGGGTGGAGCAGGGCAGTGGCGATACCGGCAGTGAAAACCGCCGCCTGAACGGCGTCGAGTTTCTCCGCTTCATGGAATTGCTGCCGATCCCGCTGATCGCCAGCGCCGGGTGGATGGCCACGGTCTCGGCCACGCTGCCGGGAAGCGCGCTCGGCTGATACGTGGCAACGTGGCGGTCCCCGCTGGTCGTAGTGTCAACGATGCTACCCCCCGTTGTATGCCACGTGACGGGGATAGTGCCCGTGTCGCCAGCCGAGGTCAATCCAACCGCCGTGAATGCCGAGGTCTGGTTGGCCTTGAGCGCGATCTGTGCAGGGGAAACGGCGATACGGGTTACGACTAGTCCGGGACCGGCTAACCGTGCGGGTTTCTCGCACGCGATTAGCGTGGCCAACAAGACCAACAGGCGCTTGTCCTTCAGCAGCGCCATCCGAGCCGAGAGCTTATGCTTGAACGTCATCGCAGTGTTCCTTCGCCAGGGCGTAAAAAGACCGGGCCACCGATTTCGATTTTGAGTCGAAACGCTGGCGGCCCGGCGAGCATGGCGAAGAAATCCGCGGTAGCCCCGTGACTCTGCGTCACCGTCTTTCGACGGGT
>Ga0137418_10006993_pt1 | contig 10379 bp, 8 predicted proteins | sample CZODoug3_1_2_16f_FD_122242 | JGI IMG/M metagenome (GOLD analysis project Ga0137418, IMG submission 122242) | Vadose zone soil fungal communities from Angelo Coast Range Reserve, California, USA - CZODoug3_1_2_16fungal (Hybrid Assembly) | ecosystem: Environmental > Terrestrial > Soil > Vadose... | reverse complement strand
ACGCAGTATGGTCGCAACGTCCTGTATCGCAATAATGGGAACGGCACTTTCACGGACGTCACGGATAAGGCGGGAGTAGCCGCCCTCGAATTCGGCGCGCAATTTCATTCAGGCGCTACGTTCTTCGATTACGACCGCGATGGCCGACTGGACCTTTACGTCGGCAGCTATGTCACTCTAGATTCGGATTCTCCCCGCTATTGCAGCGTTAACGGAGTAAAGACGAGTTGCCCACCGACCGCATACAAAGGTACGCCAGCAATCCTTTATCACAACAATGGTGATGGAACTTTCACAAACGTAACCAAGGCAGCGGGAATTTATCAGCCGCGTGGCAAGAATTTAGCGGTAGGCGCCGCGGACTACGATAATGACGGATGGCCAGACCTATTTGTAGCCAACGATGGCGTCAATGCATATCTTTATCACAACGAGCACAACGGCACTTTTGAGGAAATAGGCCTGCAAAGCGGCATGGCCCTGGCGGCACGCGGCAATGTGATGGCGGCCATGTGCATCTCGCTTGGGGACTATGACAACGACGGTTCGTTAGATTTGTTCATCACTGACTTCCAGAACAACTCCGATCATCTTTGGCACAACGATGGAAAGAGTTCGTTTGATGAAGTCAGCGACCGCGCAGGCATAACCGGCCCCACCCGCGGCGTACTTAGTTTCGGCGGAGGCTTTTTCGACTACGATAACGATGGCTGGCTAGACCTGTTCATCGCCAACGGACACGTGTATCCGGAGGTAGAGCAAGCGTCACCCGAGATCCACTTTAAGCAGCTGAATTCTTTGTTCCACAATGAAGGAAATGGCAAGTTCACAGAGACGACGAAGTCGGCCGGCCCCGGGTTCCAAACGCCGTACGTGGGCCGCGGCGTAGCGTTCGCCGACTTCGATAACTCCGGCCGTATAGACGTACTCGTAGCAAACAACGGAGACTCGCCGCTTCTGTTGCACCACAGCGGTGCCAGCGGAAATCACTTCCTCAACTTCAAGCTAGTCGGCACCAAGAGCAATCACGATGCAATGGGCGCGCGCGTTCGCGTCGTGACTGGAAGCCTCGCACAAATCCGGGAAATTGCTGGCGGCGGCAGCTATCTTTCACAGAGCGATCTACGCGCCCACTTCGGCATCGGGAAGGCTTTGCGCGCTGAGCGTGTTGAAGTAAGGTGGCCGAGCGGTCAGAGCCAGGTGTTTCAGGATCTCGAGGCGGATAAATTCTATTTGATCGAAGAGAGCCGGGAGCAAATACGTCTGCAGCATTTCTCGCACTCAGACAAAGCGGCCAGGTCAAGTAAGTAACGATTGTCGATGGTCGAGATAGCAATGGGAAGTCATCTGTAAGGCCAAGGTCGAAAAGCTGCGCATTGAGGAGAGTCCCGAACATGGCGCTCACTGCAACTGATTGGATTGTTATTGCAGTTTATCTGGCGCTGAACTTATTAATCAGCTTGTACTACCGCAGGCGCTCGTCGGGGAGCACCGAGGAGTTCTTTGTTTCGGGGAGAAACGTATCCTGGTGGCTGGCCGGCACGTCCATGGTAGCCACTACGTTTGCGGCAGACACGCCGTTGCTGGTCACCGGGCTTGTTGCCAAGAATGGAATTTCTGGGAATTGGCTGTGGTGGTCGCAGTGTCTTTCGGGAATGATGACTGTTTTTTTCTTCGCGCGTTATTGGCGGCGCTCGGAAATCCTCACGGACGTGGAGTTTGTGGAGTTGCGTTACGGCGGCAAGCCCGCCGCTTTCCTGCGCGGTTTTCGCGCTCTTTATCTGGGCGCCCTGATGAATTGTCTGATTCTCGGCTGGGTCATCAAAGCCATGATCAGCATCACCACTGTATTGCTTGGCGATGCTATTGCGCAGGGCCGCGTGCTGGAGCTAACCGTCGGCGGACATGTGCTGATGCATTACGCGCTTGGGACGCCGGCACATACAGCCTTGCTGATCTGCGTGCTCGTACTGGTTCCTTTCACCGGCATATATACATTCATCGGCGGACTGTGGGGCGTTCTGGTCACGGATTTGTTTCAGTTCATCCTGAAGATGTCCATGATTATCGTGCTCGCCTGGGTGGCGGTTGCGAAAATCGGCGGAATGACGCTTTTGAAAATCCAGCTCTCTCACGTCAATGATGCCGTCAGGCAGAGTGGTCAACCGACCGGGTCAATCACCTCTTTCTTTCCCTCGTTCCAGTTGGGCTGGACTACCGACGCGATCTGGACGCTGCCGGTAATCACGTTCGTCCTGTATCTTGCGATGCAATGGTGGGCGAGTTGGTATCCCGGCGCCGAGCCAGGTGGTGGCGGCTATGTTGCGCAGCGAATGTTTAGCGCGAAAGACGAAAAAAATTCGCTGGGTGCGACCCTGTGGTTCAACATCGCACACTACGCGATGCGTTCCTGGCCATGGATTATCACTGGCCTAGTGGCGGTTGCGGTCTATTCGCCCATAGGCGGACTCCACCCGAGCGCAGAATTTGCGGCCGAGCCCGAAAAGGGTTATGTGATGGTTCTGCGGGACTTCTTGCCACCTGCGCTGCGAGGCCTGATGGTGGCTGCCTTTCTGGCGGCGTTCATGTCTACCGTGGGCACCCAACTCAACTGGGGCACATCTTACTTAATCAATGATTTCTATCGTCGCTTTATCGTGCGCAAGGGAAGCGAGAAGCATTACGTCCTGGCCAGCAAGTTATTTATCGTGTTTCTGGTGATTTTGAGCGGCTATACGGCGGCACATATCACTTCGATTCAATCTGCATGGCAACTCTTGCTGGGAATGGGCGCCGGGACTGGCGGAGTGTTGTTGCTGCGCTGGTATTGGTGGCGGATCAACGCCTGGAGCGAAATTTCTTCAATGATCGCGGCTTTCGTTGTCTCGATGGCGCTGCAGTGGGTGCACTTTTCGGGGAACAGCTCAGTCGTGTTTGCGAAGAGCACCATGATTACGACCCTCGTCACCACTGCAGTCTGGCTCACGACGACACTTCTTACGCAGCCGGAGAGCGATGAACGTCTTGTGAAATTCTATCGGCGTGTACAACCGACTATTCACGGTTGGAAGCGAATCGGCACGCTAGTGCCAGAGATCGCTCCAGTTCGGGACTTTGCCGCCAACACGTTTGATTGGGTGATGGGATGCACCCTGGTGTACTGTGCCATGTTCGGCATTGGTGAATTTGTGCTGCAAGCCTGGCTCACTGGATTTATATTATTCGCTTGCGCAGCCATCGCCGGCTATTTGATCTATTGGAGCCTTTCGCGGCGCGGCTGGCAAACCCTATCAGGTGAAACTCATAGCGCAGTAACCGCCGCCCCGACTGAAGTCACCATGCCCACGACTGACTAAGGTTTCGAATTCGTAGCATCACATCAAAACTAAGACGGCGGAGAGGACGAATCCTCGCCGCCGTCTCGTGAGTTAAGCGCAAAATGTTATGACTTCGGGTGTGGAGAAACCCGCTGCAAGGTCGCAAGCAGGTCGTGGGCTGCGGGAGGCGCTTCGACCTTCGATTCCGAAATAATTCGCGCCGCAGACATGTCCTTGCCGTACAAGCGGCGGTTAGCATCATCATCTGGGCGGAGCGTCGAGCCTTCCAGCGACACGCCGGCAAATACGCCGCGTGAACGAGAATAACTGAGCATTTCCGCGCGGAACGTTACATCCGTCGCTGCTTGCGCATCGCGACCCTTCGGACCGGCGGCTATGGACGCGTCAGCGCCCAGCTTTACCTTGCTGTGAAGTAGACTATCTACGCCGCGAGGGTTCATCACCAAGATAACGAAGTCAGTTGCCTGGCCACCGATTTGGAAGCCTACACTGCCCGCCTCTAAAGCCATCATTGCTGGCGCGCCCCAGGGGCCTGAAAAATCTTGCCCGGTGCGGCAGACCATCGTGCCGCGTCCATAGCTGCCGCCAACGACAAATGCGGCCTTAACGACCGATGGAAACACGATCACGCAACGTGATTTGTCAATTAGGTCCTGTGGAATGTTGTCGGGAACATCCAAAATCTCTTTCAGGACCGTTGCCGCATTTTTCAAGCGGTCCGCTTCTTTTTCATCTTTGTCTTTTGCCGACAAAATCGACGACCATGAGACGAAAATCAGGGCCAGCGCTCCTGCCAGAAATATCGTCAATCGCTTTTTATTCATCAGAACTGCCTCCTTTGAAATCGACCATGACCAGGAAATGGAAAGGCGCCGCTACGCCGTGCGGCGTCCGGACGCCAGTATTACCACGCCACCCACTAATGCCAGAACCCCGAGAATAGGTGGGATGGGTATCGTGTTGTGCTCTTCTTTGGTGGCTTGAATGGGGCCGATGTCCAAAACTTTCTTGTGCGTTGTGTACGTGATGCCTTGATAGGCCAATCCCAAAATTCCCAGAACTACCAACACGATGCCGATGATTCTCATAAATTTGATTTGCTCACGATCTGCGCAGCAAGTGACCCATCAACGTAACCAGGAAGAGAATCAGGAATAGATAGAACAAGATCTTGGCGATTCCTGCTGCCGCTACCGAGATTCCGGTGAATCCAAGCAAAGCCGCGATCAACGCGACGATAAAGAACCCGAGTGCCCAACGCAACATTCCTCAACCTCCTGTGCTTTGTCTGGTTTCTGACTGATTTATGGAAAGCGCCCAGTTTCGGAATCGGGCTGTGAGATGGCCCTTTGGCTGTCAACGTACACGGGCCACGATTCTGAGGGCAGTGTCGTGAAAAATGGGCGGTAAATCCATACGGGCTACACCGTAGCGCATGGCCATGCATCTTGTAGATATGTGGCCAAGGCCCCCTATTTCGCCATTTTCAAGGCATGCAGTAAAGACTGCATACTTCAAGGCGAACACATGTAAAAACTGCAGAGCCATAGAAGTGTTTCAGATGAGTACTAAAACCTTCACCCTTATTAAACCCCTACGCTACAGTGATTTGGCTTTCCGCATCCTTAACATCATGAGTGGCCGGATTTGTGCTCCGTCATTGCTCGGCATTCGGGGTGTGTATTAATGAGACGCATCTGGCCGAGGATCAAGACCATGCACATTTCTTCAGGCGCCTATTTGGGGGATTGATGGAAGCTCTTCGGTTGCTAGTGGCGGATGACCACGAAATCGTACGGAAGGGTTTGCGCTCCCTTCTAGAAGCGCAACCTGGTTGGGAAGTCGCTGGCGAAGCAAGCGATGGGCGCGAGGCTGTGGAAAAAGCAAGAGAACTACGGCCCGATGTCACCGTCCTTGACATTGGAATGCCTTCATTGAACGGCCTCGAGGCTACGCGCCAAATGCTCAAGAACGATGCGCGCGCCAAGATTCTGATCCTGACCATGCACGAGTCCGACCCCTTGATTCGAGACGTGCTAGACGCGGGCGCTCGCGGATATGTACTCAAGACCGATGCGAGCCGCGATTTGGTGACAGCGGTGAATGCAGTGCGCAGCAACAAGACATTCTTCACCGCTAAAGTCGCGCAGATGGTACTGGATGGGTACCTGGACCAAGCGCCGAAAAAGGAAAAGCCGCAACCCGAGTCTCCAAAAACGCGCCTCACCCCACGCCAACGTGAGATCGTGCAATTGCTTGCGGAGGGCAAGAGCAGCAAGGAAGTTGCCGCACAGCTAGGCTTAAGCGTGAAGACTGCGGAAACACATCGTGCCAATATTATGCGGCGCCTGGATTGTCACTCTGTGAGCGAACTTGTCCGCTATGCGGTTCGCAATAACATCATCGAAGCCTGAGATCTGTAGGGTATCCAACGTTATTGGCTCTGTGCCTAAGGCCGCCTCGATAGTCCTCCCTATTCCTTCTTTTCTCGCTTGTATGGTTTTCTGTGCGTGGACGACCCAACAGGAGGTTTCCATGAACTGGGACCAAATTGAAGGAAAGTGGAAGCAAGCAGCGGGAAAGATCAAGGAGAAGTGGGGCAAGCTCACTGACGATGATTTGCAGATCATCCGCGGCAAGCGCGACCAACTAGTCGGCAAAATTCAGGAGCGTTACGGAATGGCGAAAGACGAAGCGGAGCGCCAAGTCGATGAGTTTTCTCGGACATACGAGACGGACGAGAGTACCACGCGCGATAAAATCCGTACCGCCGGCCGCTAGCCGCTGCTCGAAAACAGGAATGCATTCGGAAGCCGGGGCGGTAGCGTGCTCCGGCTTTCCTCATTCATGATTGAACGATCTCTCTCACCGCAGCGCTTCGATCGGACGATCGTATCCTGTCATTTCCAGATAACCGACACCTGTGATAGGCGACCCGCCTTTAGTTCCGGCCAAGAGCACCGAGCCCTCCCAATACGCTGGAGTAAATCCGGCCGAGTACGCCAACTCTTGCGAAGGCAGCGACGTCGAGCACTCCAGGGCAATGTTGAGCTTAGCCGCTGAGATTTTCCAGCGCACCGGATACACTGCGTGCGTGTCGGAACTCATCCAAGTGGTCTCGGCGGGCTCCATCGTGAAATCACTTTTTGCAAGGTGTGTGGTGTTCCCTCGAGCATCCACGAAAGTTCCTGCAGAGTACGGATCAATCGAGCCGTTCCGGCGCCGAATGTTGAACAGCATCAATTCAGTGTTGTCCGCGAACTGGATGCTCAGCCAATTCCAACCGATTTGGTCAGGCTCGAGTTGATGGGTGAAAAATTCATGGTCCATCCAGGCCGTACCTGTTACTTGAGATTTTTGGCCATCCACTTCAATCTCTCCAACTGCGTTTATGCGCGTTAGCGAGATGTAATGCGAAGCTCGGCCCCGCCCTTCCGCCTTTTGGCTGACCCCATTCTGCCCGTGAATTACGAGAGGCTTTGCGGAGAGCAGTATGAGATGAATCGCAAATCTCTCGTCGATCGCTTGCAACACTTGCTCATCCCCTCGCCAAGTAATCTGCCAATTGCCGTTCCAGATTCGACGTTCCGCTTCACTCGCACCCGCGATTCCCGGGCCTGCGCGATTCGTGCGCTCTCGGTGAAGAAATTTTCCGCTGTCCAAATCGCTTAGGGCAAGGTGCGCAAGGTACAGGTCGCGTACATCCCACGTGCCGGTTGATTTGCCGTCGCGATCGACGCCTTGCCGGAAAAACGTCAGCTCAAAACCAAATTGATGGCCAGCCGCCGCTTTGACGTTGCCAGTGTAGTACCACCATTCGGTCTGGAAATCCGGGTGATTGAAATGATCCCGCGGGAACTTATAGCGATAACCGGGAAGAGCAGTTCTATATTGCGCCGGCGCCGCCACAGCAACTGCGAAACAAATCAGCATAACGGCAAATACTCGCCTACTCTTCATGGACAACCTCGACCGGATTAAGTCGCACCGCAACGCGTGCCGGATACAAGCCTGCTAGGACGGTCGCGGCATATACCACTGTCAAACCTCCGAGCAGCACCGCCACAGGCCAGTGAAAACGAATCGTCCACCCAAACGACTGCTTGTTGATCACGTAGATAAGGATGAGCGAAAGCGCGAAGCCCAAGGCGATGCCGGCAAAGTTGGCGATTAGGCCTATCAAACTTGCTTCGATCACAATGAGCTTGCGAATTTGTCCGCTGGCCGCACCCAAAAAGCGAAGTAGCCCCAACTCGCGGCGGCGGTCGATCACCAGGGCCAGCAAAGCGCCGGCCACGCCCATGACTGCAATGAGAACCGCGATTGCCTCCAGCGCGTAAGTGATCGCAAACGTACGATCGAAGATCCGCAAAGCCTCTCCGCGCAAATCGCGGTTGGTGAACATGAGCACGCGATGACCGGCAGCGGCGCGCTCGATTTCGGCGCGAACATCTTCCAAACGTGCATAGGAAGCCACGTAAATGGCCAGATTCGACGCGGCAGGGTCCGGCAAGTAGCGCAGCATGACATTGCGGTCCATCAGTACACTGCCCCGCTCGCTGGAATAGTCATAGTAAACGTCCGCGACGCGAAATGAAGTGCGGCGGTCGCCCAGCGACAACTCCATCGACTGGCCGGCGCGTAAATGATGCTTGTTCGCGAATGGTTCGCTTATCAGAACGGCGTTGGAATCGCGCAGCTCTGCCAGAACCTGATTGGTCTTGCGGCCCGATAGAAAGTCCGCGTTGTGATACTCGCGAAGGACGTTCAGTTCGATGGATCCCAATCCCGCGGGCATGCCTTCATAACTAATCTCGTATTCGCGCAGCCGGTCGATTGCCGCGACTCCCGGAAGTCGCGCAATCTTCTCCGTGAGCTCAACACTAATGGTCGGATGGCGATCCGCTGCGGGAGTTCCCGCCGGGCGCATATACAAATCGGCAGGCAATTGATCGCCCATCCACAGCAAGACCGTTTCTCGAAAGCTGCCGACCATGATGCCCACCGCGGTCATCATGGCAATCGCCGTCGAGAGCGCACCAACCAAAACGGAAGTGCGCCGCAATGAAGACGAAAGGCTGCGCGACGCAAGCGCCGCCTCGACCCCGAACACCTTGTTCAGCAATCGCGAAAAAATTGCAGCGATTCCGGCGACCAGCCCAGGCATCGCACACGCTGACGCCCCGATGAGCAAGAGTGATGCGAAATATCCGAACAGCGGTTTGCCTGCAATCGCAGGGGCCCGCGATGCCGCCGCCGCTGCCAATCCGGCCGCAAGCGCGATCCATAGGTCCCGTCTTCTATTCACGCTCGTTGTATATTCCCGGCGTCCGTGGGCCATCGCCTCGACGGGTGGAACGAAAGCGGCTTCGCGAGCCGGAGAGTATGCCGAAGCTACCGCGACGCCAACGCCAACGAGCAAAGCAAGCAACACAGAAAGCGGCGTCAACGCAATCGCGCCGGGACGGCTGCTGACGTATAACGCTTCCACCGTTTCGCCCATCAATTGCACTGCTCCGCCAGCCATGAGCCGTCCCAACGGGAGTCCTACCAGAGCGCCCAGAAAACCGAAGCACGCGGCCTCTCCAACGAACGCTGCCAGAACCAAAGTACGGCTTGCTCCGAGCGCCCGCACAATTCCGATTTCACCGCGCCGCCGCACCACCGAAACAGAAATTGTGTTGTAGATCAAGAATGCGCCCACAATCAGCGCGATATAACTGAGCAGTCGCAGATTCCAACGAAACGCCCCCAGCATACGGCGATTTTCATCTGTTCCCGCGCCGGCCGCGCGCACTTGTACGCCTTCGGGTAGCGCCTGTCGAAGCCGGTGCGTCCACTCCTCCACGCTGAGCGACTGTGGAACATGGACCAAAATCCTATCCACACGGCCGAAGCGCTTGAGCGCATACTGCGCCGCCGAAATGTCCATTACTATCGCGGATGCATTGCCCTCAGAATCCGGAAAAATGCCGCGCACCGTGTACACCGCAACCTGATCGTTGATAAGCAGCGCAATGGTCTCGCCGGTTTTTCGCCCTAAGCTCTTACCAACCCAAATACTGTCTTTCGCGCCCAAATATTTCCAGTCATCACCGCCGCCGAAACGTACAAGATCTTGGTGCCGGCTAGCTTCCGCTACGAGGTCCAGCCCCACTAGGGGAACCATCTTCTTCGTGTCTTCGATAACCACATAATCCTCAATCCGAGGCGTAATACGCAGCGGATAAGGCATTGCGACCAGTGTTCCCACCAGGCTTTCCGGGAGGCCACCGGCAGTCACGATTTCCAGATCACTTTCTCCCGCCAAAGTTTCCATTGATGAGTGAAAGGAGCCTGCCGCAGCAGTTCCGGCTAAATCAATGGCCAGCACAACTGCCACGCCCAGCGCGATCGCCAACAGCGTAAGGGAAGTGCGCACCGGCTCGCGAAAAAGCGGTCGAACAATCAAACGATAGAAGAGGAGTAGTTGTGACATACCTATCGCCGGATCACTTCAGCGATTTGCCCGTCCCGCAACTTCACTACCACATCCGCCAGCGCCGCAGCCTCCGCACTATGCGTCGCCATGATCGTTGCGGTATTCTGCTGCCGCGTCAGGCGCTGTAACAACTCCAGAATCAGGTTTCCAGTCGATGTGTCCAAATTGCCGGTTGGTTCATCGGCCAGCAGGATCGCCGGACTTTGCACCAATGCTCTTGCGATCGCCACGCGCTGCATTTGCCCACCCGAGAGCTGATGTGGGTAACGCGCGCCAAGTCCGTCCAGTTCCACCCACGAGAGTTTCTCGCGTGCCGCCTCTCTAGCGTTCCGCTTGCCTGACAATAGTAACGGCAGTTCGACATTTTCGAACATCGTCAGCGTGTGAATCAGTTGGAAGGATTGAAAAATAAAGCCGATCTTCTCGCGGCGAATATTGGCAAGCGCATCATCGCGCAACGATGTCGTCGCCACACCGTCCACTTCTACCGTGCCCGAGGTAGGGAAGTCCATCGCCCCCGCCAGGCTCAACAGTGTCGACTTGCCGCACCCGCTGCGTCC
>Ga0137418_10006992_pt1 | contig 10379 bp, 9 predicted proteins | sample CZODoug3_1_2_16f_FD_122242 | JGI IMG/M metagenome (GOLD analysis project Ga0137418, IMG submission 122242) | Vadose zone soil fungal communities from Angelo Coast Range Reserve, California, USA - CZODoug3_1_2_16fungal (Hybrid Assembly) | ecosystem: Environmental > Terrestrial > Soil > Vadose... | reverse complement strand
ACTTAGCTGCGGTCTCCCAGCTGCCTTTATTTCCCTTATTTTCAGCACTGGAACCTATGCTTTGTTTTCTTGTGCGCTGTGCTTCCCGCTGGCCATGCCTCAGGTTGTGTGTGTAGAGGGCCCTGCTCCTGGCTATCTGCTAGTTGCCAGGCCAGTTCTTCACCAGGGCCCACAGCCTATTGACAAAGTTCACTCACTGTGTATGGATCACTCAGTGGCGGTCTCCTTTGCTGCCCTTCCTTTCTTTTCTTTTGCACTGGAACCTATGCTTTGCTTTCAGAGAAGATTGCACTGCCTTACAGCAGCTCTGGCTTCAGGGTGTTGTAGGGTAGTGACTGCATGCACAGCACCATGCTGCTCACCTACTCAGATGATGTGACTACGCAGCAGACATACATGTACGTTTTCCCCTTGCACCGTTTTCCCTCAGTCTTTGATGATGAGACTGAGTACATGCTACAGTGTACATGTGCATGCTCAGTGACTTCAGCCCTTAATTTCAAACACAGGATACTATATTGGCCATGTAAAATGCTGACTACTCAGACACTATCTCCTCATCCCCTGGATTTGACTCCTCCATGATAGCGTCCTGTATATGGAGGCTTCCAAAGGCAAGTCTTGCCTTCTTGGCATGCACATTTGATGCCTGCTCAGGTTGCTCAACAGTCTCAGTTACATATCCAATCCTACGCTTCCTCTGGTTCCCTGGTTCTCGATTATTTAAGATGTCAGTGAAGCGTCGGCTCATCATAGCTAATTCAAATTCCTGGATGTGGAAGCATAAGTAACTGCGGTTTACTTAGTTGATAGGTAGCACGTACCTCCTGGATTTTTCTGTTCAAGATACACAGTGACCTTAACTTCATAGTCATCTGGTATGAACTAGTTCCAGGTCGACTACAAGGCATAGGGACCGACTCGACCGCAAACTCCAGCTGGACAACCTGACCAATCCTTACAATAGATGGATCAACCTCGATGTACTGAAATCCTTCAGTGCTATAGATCTAAATAGTTAGCCTGACACTCTACTCAAGCATCAGATATGTTTCAAGGATTGCTGACCTGTCTTTGTGAATGCGCTCATAATAAAAAACTTGATTGTCTTCTAGATGAACGCCACTGTATGAGGCGGCTTGTTGCAAGTAACCATGTGGATCAATGGTAGGATCAATGTGGCAAGGACTTTGGCCTTTGGCCAAGTGACTGGGGGTCAGATATCGATTTGAAAAACTCAGTGAGAAATGCTGATTTTGGTGTTCAGGCATCCACGTCAAAAATGACCCAGCCCGGTACATTCCACTCATCTTCTGGGTGACCGCTACCATCCCAGCCACTGCCTCATCAAACCCTTGACACCCCATTCCCATTATCTTTACGCTCTGCTTTGCCCACTGGGGCCTTGGACGGAGTCTACATTGGTCTGTCATTAGCATAATCTTCATGATGACCCAATTTAATACTCACTGATCTATGCTGACAATAGGAGGCAGATCACAGTCGACGAGTATACCCTGAACTTCCAGAATCGCTTCCTCCACCTGATTTACACTCTTTGTCTTCACCACTAGGCCAACAGTCTTGGTAATGTTATCCTGGTGAAAGGATACATTCTTGTCCAGAAAGGCTGGCTGATTTGACAGTGAGTAGCAGGTTGACTCCATTCATATGCACGATGCTTACTGCAGACATCATTCTGACCTGTCTCTCAGGTTGTCTCCCCTTTGCATATTTGGTGATCACATCTTGAAGAAAATTGCCTGTGATGTCAAGGTAAGCCAGTGCACATGTAGCAGGTGACGAGACTTGCTTTTGTCGTGTGTCTGCAGAAACTCATAGAGTCCAGAGAATGATGGCTGAGACATGCAGAATGGGGACAGTAGAGACTATTTCTTCAGAGGAGCACAACTTTGTCTTTTAAATCTGAAGTCGTCATCCATACATTATTTGTCAGGTAAATGGACTGTCTCCCGATCCACCTGCATCCTCCTGTAATTTGACAATGTTTTATTGATGCCAAGCATGTGTCTGGATCACGGAGATTCCACTGGGACCATCATTTCGCTCCCCTTTTTCCTTGTGAACATTTCTGGCCCCAATTTGCCAGCTTCCATCATTTGTGGACGGCACTTGCTATTCTATAACAAGCTTGGATCTTAGGTATTGTATGCCTAGCTAAGTCAGATGTGTTCTTGATGAATTGGCCATGTATAGCGCCCAAGCTAATGTCACTGGTCACTGACCTGCCGGTAATTTTAAATTTTTAAAAAATATTTTCATGTTAGAATTGGGCGGTCACCAACTCATGCTGTGATGTCTGAAACATTCAAACAGGACTTTCTTGTATTCAAGGAGATTTCGGATGCATGGTATCACCGGTATGTATGATGATTTCTTGTTATAGCTTCCATCTTCTGTCGGCTTGTGATTTGGCCTGACATGATAACAATCCAAATTAATATCCTAGCATTTCAGAAAACCTAAGCTTTGTCTCACCTGTAGCTAGTCTCATTTTGTGTAACACCGGCATTCCCAATTCAATGCTGATCTCTATTGTTTGATGTGGGACCATAGCTGATTCATCTGACATCGGCATGAGTTATCACCAGTTTGAAGTTGGATGGTACCATGCTCTTGGAGAAAATTTGCAGCACCCAGAGGTAAGGCAGTTTTCATCTCAACAATCAATTCATTGTCATGGTCTCATGAAACGGAGACTTAGAGATCGCAACCGGTATGTTTTTTGCCGCTGTCATTTGAGGCATGACTGCAATGGAAGTAATGAGTCTTTTTCCCCAATTCACCAGAACAAGGCAGTGTATAGGGCCCAGTTTTCTGTCAATGTATGGTATTTTTAGCCAAACCATTTGGTCCTTTGGATCTGTGAAACATATATAAGCTGATGTGCAGTGGTGACCTTGTCCTTACCGCTGCACATTCAACTGATACAGCCTCTGTTCATCATTTCTCTCGCCATCTTATTTCTTGAGCTTTCCACACCATATTGTTTCATTTGTCTTGCTGATATTTGATATGGCCCCATCCCATCTTTCTACACATATGTCATCAACCAGAGCACAACGGCAGTTGACTTCCAAAGACTCCAGAGCCAACCAAGGACATTCACTGGCAAGCAGGACACGGTCTGGAACACGGTGAGCATTGCCCTATATTTTCACACTGGCTCATCGCTAAGCCCTGTGTAGTCAAAAGCATGTATCTGATGATGAAGACATAAATGAAGATGAGGAGAACAGGTGAGCATCAAATGAGATTATGAAAGTTCATCATACTCACTCATTATTAGGAAACAGTCATCGTCTTCATCAAGGAAGAAACAAAAGTAAGTACCATGGTATCTAATGATCTCCCAACAGTTGACATTTTACTTTTAGGACGAAGAGCGATGATTCTAACAGGTGTGTACCAACAGAGCGTAGTTATTTGACAGTGGCTCACACTATGTTCATATCTCTAAATTGAAAGTGGATCTGAGGATGAGAGTCCTTTGAAACACAGACGCTTTGGTGGGTTAGCCCACAACAATTCTGCGTAAGTCTATTATCACAGCAGATGGGGTATTAATGATAGAACTACTCTACTCACCACGTCCTGCTAGACGGAAGTTAGGAAGCCCTCTTCTGTAAGTCTACAGACGTCTCCATAACTGAAATTCTGTATGACATTTCTTACAGACTGTCTTCCAAGCGAAACAAGAGCATTGTCATTGACATTCCAAAGTCTGAGTCTAGCATGAAGTACATCATCTTGCTTATGCCATTGATCATATTGACTTGGTGACTCTTACAGAAAAAAGGTGTCTGGATCCATGGCTATTATCAATGCCAAAATGCTCAAGTCTAAGTCTCATCCAGAGTAAGTCTTCCATTGCTGGTCCTATAGACATGACATTGATGTCTATCATTCACAGAAAGAAGGACTCTGAATCTGAGTCTTCAGACTGGGAGGATGAGATGTTCCTGCCAGTTGATGAGCAAGATGAGTATTTACAAGAGATGTATGGCAATGAACTTCCAAAGCTACGGTGAGCCTGCACTTTGCAGTCAAAAGTCAGATATTTAACAATACTAGGATGGCTACGATCATGGGTGGTGACATCAGACGGTTGTCATTGAGTGTCCTCAAGGGCAATGACTTGGCCAACCAAGTCAATATGGAGTACGTATCATTCATTCTCCCAATTGCATCTGCTGACAACTGTGCACCAGACGTATAGTTCAACAGGTCATATTTTCGTCATCTCCAGAAGAGATTGCCAATCCATCTCGTGCAGATCCATGGGAGTTTGCACCCAAAGTCACTTTGGAGAAGAATTCAACCCGCACTTTGACGAGGAATGGTGTTGTTACGCTATGTGTGACTTATGGATTTGTGCTGGAATCATACATAGGGGAGGGTAAGTCTCCTCAGGGTTCAAGACAAGACAAATACTTCAAAGGTATCTCATTTGTCATTGCAGATCACAATCCTGTTTCTTATGAGTTAATGACAGGCTTGGACCTAGTTCCATTGATTCAAGAGCATGAAAGGGCAATGGGTTTCTATGGTATGGCATTTGGTGAAAAGAGTCTCCGTCTCTTTGCGCCAGATGATGCTCTCCAGTTCACAACATTTTGGGCTGATTCCAATGGTAAGAATAATACCAATTTTCTTTTCTGGTCATTTAATAGTTTAAATCCTAAGGGACATTGTCTCAAACACCGACGCCAAAACCCAAGAAGATCAACCAAAAGCTCTTTGACAAAGCAAAGTCACGCTTTTCCAGCAAAGTAAATGTTGCTGGTCTTACACATGGCAGTCTCCAATGTCGAGGTTTAGCTGCAAGAGAGCACAGTGTGTTCCCCTTCTCAAATTATCTTCTGTTGATATGCTGACTTGAGCTTCCAGTACCGGTCTGGGATTGTACAGAACACTTCAAAGAGAACTGCATTGGCAGCTTGAAGTCCTTTGATCCAGCTGCTATCTTGTCACAGAAGGATTGGAGGGATCCATATGTCGATGGCGAGTTGGCTAGCGGTTCTCTTGTTGCTGTCCTTCACACAACGTCTGTCTATAAGCGTGACACTGACTTCAATAGTGGTATCTCTCTTAACATTGCAGGGGTCTGTCTGCTGGCATTACCAGTGGAGGACTGATACGTCTTTAGTTTTGTTAGCTCATTTCTTGGTTGTAGTTGTTTCTATCATCTTCATTGTTGCATGGCTGGAGTGAGATAATAAACTGTGATCTTGCTTGTGCTTGTCCACAGCATATGCAAGTAAAATAAATGACTTGTCGCTTTTCTCTGAGATCAAACAGTAATAAATGAGGAACTGGTTGAATGATCAAAAAAGTGTCTTATCTTCTAAGAAACTATGTCCCTGCTTCTGCCAGGGACTAAATTAACGGCGTATAACACCCACCTTCCCCATTTACTCTATACTTCTGAACACTGTGGCCACTGTCAACATCTATACTTTGTATTGAACTCTGAACCATTGCACGTGTTCTGACGCACTCACTGTTATTTATCTATAGCTCCTATCCCACAAGCCAGGATCACCATTGTCACTGTGATTGATAGGCTATCACCCCTATCATATCATTTTGTATATTGTATACACTGGTAAGTATAACAATCATTGATGGCTGTTGCAAACAATGCTGACCACATGTACAGAAAGGACATTGTCAAAGACCTGTTCTTTACATTATTTTTCTACTCACTTGGAGTCTACACCCACTTGGGGTCTACATGCACTTGGAGTCTGCACTCACTTGGAGTCTACACTTATTCTTAATGTTTGTTTGTGCTTTGGCTCTTGTACTCATGACAAGTAAACATCTATTCACAGAAAAGTGGTGGATTTTTGGCATGTATATTGGGGCATCAGCAGTTGCTGACAAGGGAATATTTGGCTTCTTCCTAGAAATCATGGTGTATTGGCTAATTACTGACATACTCCCACTAATTATTGGATGTTGTGCAGACTTCATTGCAGCAATACACTTGATCTCAGAAATACAAGTTAGGGACCAATTACGAGGTGGGGGATGCCGATCAACCACAAAATGGCTTTACTATGAAGTGCAAAAGTTTCAAGTAAAAGGACAAACATTCTCCCCAGAAGCAAAATTTATCTTTCTTAAGCATATATCTAAAGAAGAACTCAGTCATCTCCACAGACTTGAATCTGATATTGTAACTGTCCTCCCACTGCAACAGCTGCAGGATCTGACAAGAACACAGCTTTTTGATATTGCAGTGAAACATGGGATACCTCTGAAGAAGCTGGATAATCGAGTGACCATGGTCCAGCATATCAACAGTCATGGTGATTGTTCCGCTTGCTCAGATCATTTCACAGTGCTCCGACACATAGATTGTACACCAAAGACAAGCACAGAATGAGTAAGGGCCTTCAGATCAAAACATGTTCAAGCACATTTGAGAACAAGCAGTGCTGACCATAATTTATTTCCACCTTTGCCTCCTTCTGAGCAGTTGATGCAGACACTAGTCAATTCTTATTGCTGTGACATTGATCCTACTGCTGTAACAGAAGAAGGCTGTGCATGCTGTGGAATGCTCTTTTTGAGTAAAGAGATGCAACCTTTGACAGGAGTGAATTTTGACAGTAACTTATTACAATCAGACAGTATACAGATTGCAAGACAAGCTAGAATGTCTCCCAGTGAAGATGTCAAGCCAGTGATTGGGCCTATCATTGCATCCTCTTGCAAGAAAATCTGTGCATCTTGCTCACACAGCTTGTCCCATAATAAAACTCCCAAAAATGCTTTGGTCAATGCAAACTGGCTAGGGGATGTACCACATGAGCTACAAGGATTGTCATTTACTGAGAAAATGCTGGTTGCCAGGGTTTGCCACAATTGCTGTATTGTCAAGGTTTCTAAGTCTGGTATGTACAAAATAAAAGCTAATGCAGTACTGTTCTCCACCCCCATGCCTAAGATATATGATACCCTTCCCCCAAGAGCTGATGAGTTAGATGAAGTCTTGGCTTTCATTTATATTGGACCAAGCAAGCCAACTGTAAAAGACTATCAGAGACTTCCATTGCTTGTCAGAAGAAACAAGGTTGCTGCTGCATTGGAATGGCTGAAACTAAATCACATAGATTATCAAGATCTCAACATATCTTATGATAATCTGGCAACATACTCTGAGAATGAACCCCCTGTGTGTGTAGATTACAGAGTTCCAGTGCTTGAGCAAGATACTGAGAATCTAGGCGTAAATCAGTCTGCAGAAGATAATGAAGGTGTGAATGAAGGAGATTGCCCATTTGTTGTGCATGCGTTGACAGGAACCCAATATGAGAATAAAACCAGTAAACAGCTCAGAGCTCTTGCATTGAAACATCTGGTCAATGGTGGTAAAGTGTTAGGTATTGGCCATTCAGAAAATCCTGAGTCCACTTACAAGAACCCCCAGTTATATCCAAAGATGTTCCCATGGCTGTTCCCCTATGGTTTAGGAGGGCTTGCTAATACTTTAGGTATGGAACCAATCAGTGAGCAACTGAGGAAGAAGAATCTTCTCATGTACTATGATAAAAGATTTCAGCTGGACCCACTTTTCCCTTTGCTTGCATTCAACCATGAACAGATAAAGCAGTCAACAACTGGTGGGTATCTGCTGGCTAACAAGACAAATTTCCCTAACATTGCTGATAGGCTACTCAATCTGAATCAAAACACACTGAATGAGCTCATTGACAAGCTAAACAATGGTGACATTGTTAAACCTGTTACTGAGGAAGAGAAGGAATGTTACAAAGTCATCAATGATCTAGATCATGTTGCAAGCCATGTTCAGGGTTCAGCAACCAATAAAAAATATATGAAGAATGAGATTTGGGCACTAACATCTTATCTTGGAGCACCTTCATGGTTCATTACTTTTGCACCAGCAGATGTGAATCATCCAATATCATTGTATTATGCAGATGAAAATACATCGTTGTATCCAAAATTCTATTCTCAAGATCAAAGGTTCAGGTTGATAGCCCAAAATCCAGTTGCAGGTGCACGGTTCTTTAAACTGATGGTGGAACTCTTTATAAAACATGTCTTAGGTATGAACACAACTCACAGAGGGATATATGGTGACACTGCAGGTTACTATGGTACAGTGGAACAACAGGGACGATTGACACTGCATCTACACATGCTGCTGTGGATAAAAAATGCCCTGACACCACAGGAGATTAGAGACAGGCTACTTGACCCATCCTCTGATTTTCAAAAGAAGATGATAGAGTATCTAGAAAGTGTGCACATGGGTGAGTTCTCCACAGGTACAATGGAACAAGTACAGGCAGACATAGAAAATGCTGAGGCTTCTGATAAAAATAGGGTGCCACCAACACTGACATTGCCAGAGTCTGGCCCAGAAAGCTGTCTTGCCCATGTCAATATGAAAGTTCAGAGCTGTCATCAGTGTTCACTATCATCTGACTGGTGGCAAAAATTAAAGGTGACTGTGGATGAGATATTGTTCAGGTCAAACAGGCACAAGTGCTATGCTGGCTGCACAGACCCAAGATACAACTCATGCAAGGCTAGGTTCCCAAGGGACACATTCATTGAGACTGGGATACATCCAGAGACTGGCAGTCTGAACTTGAAAAAAGGAGAAGCATGGTTAAATACATTCACAAATTTGGTGACCTACTTGTTGAGATGCAATACAGATGTGACCAGTCTCCTATCAGGAACAGCCATCAAATCCACCATTGCATATGTCACTGACTATATTACAAAGACCCCTCTGAAGACACACACGATGTTTGAGGTTGTAAGGACAGTCTTCAACAGAAATTCAGAGTTCCTGTCTGGAGATTCAAGCAGACATGAGAAGGCAAGAAAGTTGATGATTCAGATAGTGAACTCACTGACTGTGCAGGCTGAAATTGGAGCACCAATGGCATCTCTGTATTTGTTGGGACACAATGATCACTATACAAGTCATACTTTTAAATCATTTTTTTGGAGGCCCTATGTAAATGAAGCAAGGCGAGCTTGGGAACCAAGTGGAGATGAAAATGTAGAGGCTGAGAGATTAGACAGGGTTGTAGTAGAGAAAGTGGGCAATACCCTGATTGGTTTGTCTCCTGTGTTGGACTATATATACAGGCCATCAGCTAACAAGGGGATTTGCCTGTATGATTGGATTCGTTTGTCTAACAAAAAGAAGATGGACAAGGCAGCTTCATTAATGCTGCACAAAACATCACCACCAATGGAATCATCAGATGAAGAAACACTTGTGCACAATGCTGAAGACTCAGGTATGGATATTGATACAGATGCACAAGAATATGAGATGGACATTGATGATGACTTCTTCTCTGATGACACTGTTTGTGATGGCAAAGACAGTGACTATCTTCCAGAAAACAGGAATAAGAAAATAGTTCCAAAGGTAGCCCAATTTCTGAAAGCACACCCACAGCATTTGACTCACACTGTTCAGCTGTGCTGTGACTCTGAAGGAAAAGTACCCAACTTCATTGGTGGCATCCTTCCCAGAAGTGATCAAGGTGATAGGTCTGAATATTGCTTGACAATGCTATGTCTATTCAAGCCATGGCGATCTGGACTTGACCTAAAGTCTGCAGAAGACACTTGGGATGATGCATTTCAAAACCATAATTTCTTGGAGCGCCATCATGAGATAATGAAATATTTCAATATTAGATATGAATGCAATGATGCTCGTGATGATTATGCCACCCAGAAAAGACAGGGGAAATTTTCTAAACTACCTGGTGACTCTATTTTTGGGCCATTCATTGATGGCTTAGATGATCAAAATGTTCAAGATAGGGTTGCAGATGGATTGGACATAAAAGACATTGCAGAAAGGATAGAAGCTGATTGGGATGACATGGGGAAGCATGCTGCCAACAGGTTGCATCAAATGATGGAAATGGAAAAGATATTGCTGACTTCAGGATGGTTGAACCACAGTGAGAATAAATTGCAGTCTTCAGCAGCTTATTTCATTCATGGTGATGGAAGATCATATTATGAGTGGAAAGAATTACTTGCACAAAAGAAGGCAAGCATTTTGGAGTCCAGGGAACATGAGGCACAAAAGAATGGCACATCTGATGCTGGTGCACATGGTAACATGGCTTACAACACCAATGCTGTGAAGGTTGTGGATCATGCTTTTCTGTCCAAGAATTTCACTGCTACAAAACTGCAAGATAAAGTAGAAATTGATGCCATTGTTCATGAATTCACCTTGAACACTGAACAAGAGCGTGCTTTCAGGATCATTGCAAATCACTCAGTGGATGAGTCTGCAGACCAGCTGAAGATGTACATTGGTGGTATGGCTG
>Ga0137418_10006991_pt1 | contig 10380 bp, 9 predicted proteins | sample CZODoug3_1_2_16f_FD_122242 | JGI IMG/M metagenome (GOLD analysis project Ga0137418, IMG submission 122242) | Vadose zone soil fungal communities from Angelo Coast Range Reserve, California, USA - CZODoug3_1_2_16fungal (Hybrid Assembly) | ecosystem: Environmental > Terrestrial > Soil > Vadose... | reverse complement strand
CACATCCGCGGGCAGACTATGCCGCCAATCGGCGAGCAGATCGCCGCGCACCACCGCGAGCAGCAGCAGCACCATCAATCCCAAGCCGAAGGCGACGATTTGCACGACGCTGCCCGCGCCGCGCCGGGAAACATTGGCGAGCCCGTAGCGCCAAGCCACTCCCACGCCGCCGCGCAGGTGGCCCGTGAGACGCACTAAACCGAATCCCGCCAGCGTTAGCGCCATTCCGACCCCCAACACGCCGGCAAGAACGGAGAGCACCAACTCCGTGTCGCGCACCAGGCTCCACAGAATCGCGAACAGGGCCGCGAGCGCCAGCACGTAGCTAGCGCCGTAACGCAGCGGCGGCGCACTCACGCTCTTGCGCAGCACGCGGGCGGGCGGCGTGCTTTTCAATTGCAGCAGCGGCGGCAGCGCGAAGCCGATGAGCATGGCCAGCACGGTCACGAGCGCGATGGGCAGCGGGGCGAGCGACGCCGCGGGAAGCTCGGTTCTTATGAGATCCCGCAACAGCCACGCGAGCCCCTCTTGCGCGAGATAGCCGAGCAGCGCGCCGATGGCCACCGCGAAGACCGCCAACAAAGTGAGCTCGATGATGGAGATCGCCAGTACGAAGGCCTGCGAGGCACCCATGCATTTCATCAATGCCACGGTATCGATGTGCCGTGCCGCATAGCGTCTGGCGCCCATCGCCACCGCCACCGCGGCAAGCAGCACGGAAGCAAGGCTCGCCAGATTGAGAAATCGACTTGCGCGATCGATGGCGGAGTTCAGCTGCCGGCTCGATTCATCGACCTCGCGCAAGCGCTCGCCCGGCGCCTTGGTCGTCACCAAGTACTCGCGAAATTCAAGCATGGCGGCCGCGGGTCCTGCGAACAGGGCGGCGTAGGTCACGCGGCTGCCGGGCTGAATCAGCTGAGTCGAGGCGACGTCGTCATAATTGAGCAGCGCCGCGGGTGCGAGATTGACGAAACCGGTGCCCTGATCCGGCCGGTAATCGAGCACCTCCGACACGCGAAACGAAGCTGCGCCGATCCGCAAAGACGACCCGAGCTCGATCTTCAATTGGGCGATGATGCGCGCGTCGATCCACACCTCGCCGCGGTTCGGCACGCGGTCGGTGGTGCGCGCGACACCGAAGGGTGCATCCGCGATGCGGACGTGGCCGCGCAGCGGATAGCTCGCCGTCACCGCGTTGAGCGCCGCCAGCTGACTCGAAGTCCCGCTGAATATGGCGGTCGGAAAAGACAGGATTCGGGCGCTGCGGAGGCCCCTGGCGTGCGCCTCGGTGAAATAGCGCTCCCGGATGGGACTGGGTGATTCCAGGCGCAGATCGGCCGCGAGCACTTCCGCCGCTTGCGCACGCACCCCCTGCGAGATGCGGCTGGTAAAGAACCCGACCGCCGTCAGGGACAGCACCGCCACCATCAGCGCCAGCAGCAAAACCGAGAGCTCGCCGGATTTGAGGTCGCGCCACAAATTGCGCATGGCGAAGCGTGCGACTTGCATCAATTCACCGTGTGGCCGGCGTCGAGTTCGAGAATTCGATCGCAGCGCCCCGCCAAGGTGCGATCGTGCGTAACGAGCACCAAGGTGCTGCCCGTGCGGCGATTGAGGTCGAACAACAGGTCGGTTATGCGTTGCCCGGTCGACGTATCCAAATTGCCGGTGGGTTCATCTGCGAACAGCACGTCCGGATGCGTCACGAAGGCGCGCGCGATCGCCACGCGCTGCTGCTCGCCGCCCGACAACTGCTTGGGGTAGTGCGCCAGGCGCGGCGTCAGGCCGACTTGCGCCAATGCGCTGAGCGCCACCTGCCGCGCATCGCGGCTCTCGCGAAGCTCCAGCGGCAGCATGACATTTTCAACGGCGGTGAGCGATGGGATCAGGTGAAACGACTGAAAGACGAATCCCACGTGCTTGCCGCGAATCGCGGCCCGGCCGTCTTCATCGAGCAGGGTGATGTCGACGCCGGCGATCAGCACTCGACCGGTGCTCGGAGAGTCGAGTCCCGCGAGCAAGGCCAGCAACGTGGACTTGCCGGCGCCGGAAGCGCCGACGATCGCCAATGTCTCGCCGGTTCGCACACTGAGGCTCACATCGGCGAGAATAGTCAGCTGTCCCTCGGGGCTTGCGACGGTCTTGGAGACATTTTTCGCTTCGAGAACGATTTGATCTTGCATTGAGGAGCGCCTGTGAAACGGCTTTTGGCCCTATTCGTGTTGATTGCTGCGTCCGTCTCGGCCAACCGGGCAGCGCCTGCCGAAGCACCGGTGATTCTCGTGTTCGGCGATAGCATCAGTGCCGGCTACGGGCTTGCGCGCGTAGAACAGGGCTGGGTGGCGTTGCTGCAGACGAGGCTCAGGGAACAAGAGTACGGTTACCAAGTCGTCAATGCCAGCGTTAGCGGCGAGACCACCGCCGGCGGACTCGCGCGCCTGCCGAGAGCGCTCATGCTGCATCAACCCAAGATCGTCATTCTGGAATTAGGCGGCAATGACGGCTTGCGCGCGCTTCCGATCGCGCAAATGCGCGCCAATTTGGTGCGTATGATCGACCTGTCGACGGCGGCCGGCGCGCAAGTTCTGCTGCTGGGCATGCGCATTCCGCCCAACTACGGGCCCGACTATACGGAGCAATTTCGCCTGTGTTACACCGAGGTGGCACGGGACAAAAAGCTGCCTCTGGTGCCCTTCCTGCTGAATGGCATCGCTCTTACCCCAAACCTCATGCAAGCCGATGGAATTCACCCCGACGAACTCGGGCAGCCCCTATTGATGGCCAATATCTGGCCATCGCTGAAGCCGCTTTTGCACCGCTGACCGCGCCGCCCTACTGCGCCGTCAGCCATTCGGCGACGCCGCCGTGGTGCGAACAAGTCCCGGAGTGGTGGTGCGACTTGGAGTAGGTGCCGTCCTTGCACTTGGCGGTCGCTCCGGTCGGATCGGTGTTGCTCGCGGTCGCGGTGGGCGCCGATTTCGAGACAGTCGACGACTTGGCGGCAGCCGGCGCCGCGGCAGCGGGCGTGGCGGCCGTGGCCGGGGCAGAGGTCGGCACGTCCAACGCGGGTTTGCTCTTGGAAGGCTTTTGCACGCCGCCGTGGCCGCTGCATGCACCCCGACCGGTGGCCATGGAGGTCGTACCATCCTTGCAGGTGGTGGGCGTCCCCGACGCCGCCGGAGCAGCCGGAGCGGCTGGCGCGGCGGCAGGCTCCGCCGGAGCCGCGGCGGCCGCCTTGTCGGTCGCGGCCTTTTGTACGCCGCCATGACCGCTGCACGCACCCCGACCGGTGGCCGTGGAGGTCGTACCGTCCTTGCAAGTGGTCGGAGCGCCGGCATCCGCTGCGCGCGCAGGAAGCCCCAGCATGAATACCATCAAGGGCGCTGCCAGAAGTCCCGCGAGATTTGTATTTTTCATGGATTTCTCTCCCTGGTTTGATTCGGGTGACCGCCGGATTGTAAACCGATTGTGATCAAAACCCGTCTCGAGCTTCGCCGTTCAGTGCCCGGTGGAGATGGGCAAGATCGTCGTCACATTCATCACAAACGGGGTGTGCTGGCGTCCGGATCCCGCCTGAAACAGGACGCCTTGGACGCTGACATGCGAATTCTCGATGACGTTCTGCGGAAATTCCGCAACTCCAACCAACTGCACGTCGTTGGCCGGGAGGCAATGGTGACTTTGCGCGGGCGCATATACATAACCCGTCTTGTCCAGCGCCAACACCGGCACATTGTCCACCCCGTCGGCGGCCGGGTAGTCGCGAAAGTGAACTCGTCCGGTCAGGGTATTCTTGACCGGCTGTTGAAACAGGCAGGGACCATAGCCGATGACGCAGCCGGACAAGCCAAGATACGCGCCGATGAATGACCATCGCCAAAATCTCATCAACGCTGCTCCGTGCGATTCAATGCCGCCCATACGATCAATGCCGCCCATACGATCAATGCCGCTCATACGATCAATTCTCGCCGCAACCCAGATCCAACATTCCATCGAGTGCAAGTTTACTCCCTGCCGACTGGAACATTGCTGGCATCGCCCCCGAATGCTATACACGTCCCCAAGAATCTATTCCTCGACCCCGTTAAATTCGGCGCGCAAGCGCCTGGCGATACTGGCAAGACATGGATCGAAACTGGCTGAAGCAATACCCGCCCGGTGTGCCGGCGGACATCGACCCCGACCGCTACGCCTCGCTGCGGGAAATTTTCGAGGAGGCGTGCATCGCCCATCGCCATTCGCCCGCCTTCACCAATATGGGCGCGACCTTGAGCTATACCCAGCTCGATGAGCTCAGCCGGGCATTTGCGGCCTGGCTGCAGAAGAAGTCCGGACTGGTCCCGGGTGATCGCGTCGCGCTCATGATGCCCAATATCCTGCAGTACCCGATCGCGCTGTTCGGCGCGCTGCGCGCCGGCATGGTGGTCGTCAATACCAACCCGCTCTATACCGCTCGCGAACTCGAACATCAGCTGAAGGATTCCGGCGCCAAGGCCATCGTCATCGTCGAGAACTTCGTGCACGTGCTGCAGCAGGTGCTGCCGCGGACGGATTTGAAAAAGGTGCTGGTCACCCGCATCGGCGATCTGCTGGGAATTCCGCGGGGTTTCATCGTGAATTTCGTACTGAAGTACGTACGCAAGCAGATTCCCGAATGGAAGATGCCGGGGGCGCTGACGTTCAAGAGCGCCCTGGGCGGCGGCCTCGGACTCAAGCTCGAGCCTGTTCCCGTGGGTCCCGAGAACATCGCCTTCCTGCAGTACACGGGCGGCACCACCGGCGTCGCCAAGGCCGCGATTCTCACCCACCGCAACATGGTGGCGAACGTGCTGCAGGCCTCCGCCTGGATAACCCCTTCACTCAAGGCCAATGAAGCGCGCATCGTCGTCACCGCGCTGCCGCTGTATCACATCTTCGCGCTCACCACCAATTGCCTGGCCTTCCTGCCGTTGGGTGCGCGCAATGTGTTGATCACGAATCCGCGCGATTTCAAGTCATTCGTGGCCGAACTCAAGAAATACAAGTTCAATTTCATCAGCGGCGTCAATACGCTCTTCAACGCGCTGCTGCATACGCCGGGCTTCGAGAGCGTGGACTTCGGCGCGCTGCGCGTTACCTTCGCCGGCGGCATGGCCCTGCAAGCAGTGGTGGCGGCGCGTTGGAAACAAGTGACGGGTTGTATCGTGACCCAGGGCTGGGGCTTGACCGAAACCTCTCCGATCGCGACCGCCAATCCGGCCGGCTTGGATTTCAACGGCTCCATCGGCCTGCCCATTCCTTCGACCGACATCTCGATCCGCGACGATGCCGGCAAGGAACTGCCGGTGAACGGCATCGGAGAAATCTGCGTATTCGGACCGCAGGTCATGCGCGGTTATTGGAACCGGCCGGATGAGACCGAGAAAGTGATGTTCGGCGATTGGCTGCGCACCGGCGACATCGGGCGCATGGACGCCGCCGGCTTCGTTTACATCGAAGATCGAAAGAAGGACATGATTCTGGTGTCCGGCTTCAACGTGTATCCCAACGAGATCGAAAGCGTCGTCGCGACGCACCCGGGCGTGCTCGAAGTCGCCGCGGTCTCTCAGGCGGACGAGAATTCCGGCGAAGTCGTCGCGCTGTTCGTGGTCAAGAAGGATCCGAGCCTCACCGCGGAGGCCTTGATCGCGTTTTCCCGGACTGAATTGACCGGCTACAAAGTGCCGAAGCACGTGTACTTCCGCACCGAGCTGCCCAAGAGCAACGTCGGCAAGATCCTGCGCCGTGCACTACGCGACGAACTCCGCGCGGCCCACCCCGTAACGGCTTGATTTCCGCTCGCGCAGCGAGCGCTATCGGACGGGGTCGCCTCGACCCCGTTAATTTCGGCACGGAGTGCCTAAAACACAGTCGATGAGCACCGCGACGCGCTCCGGGTCGACGTCGGGCGTAATGCCATGACCCAAATTGAAGACATGGCCCGGGCCGTCACCGTAGCTCGCCAGCACTCGCAGAGTTTCCGCCCGCAGAGTCTCCGGCGCGGCGAATAGAGCCGCCGGATCCAGATTGCCCTGCAGCGCCACGCGGCCGTCGACGGCTTGCCGCGCAACCGCAAGATCCGTGGTCCAGTCGACGCCGACGGCGTCGCAGCCGATGGCGGCGATTTTCTTGACCCACGCGCCGCCGCCCTTGGTGAACACGATGTTGGGGACCCGGCGGCCGGCGGCCTTGCGGGTCAGCGCGTCGATCACCTCGGCCATGTAGCGCAGGGAAAATTCCTCGTATTGCGCCGGCGTCAGCACGCCGCCCCACGTATCGAACAGCATCACGGCCTGCGCCCCGGCGGCAATCTGCGCATTCAAATACAGGATGGTGGCCTTGGCGAGCACGTCGAGCAGCCGATGAAGATCGCGCGGCGCCTCGTACATCATGCGTTTGATCTGGCCGAAGGTCTTGCTGCCCCCCCCTTCCACCATATAGGTTGCCACCGTCCACGGACTCCCCGCGAAACCGATCAGCGGCACTCTGCCGCGCAATTCGCGGCGCACCAGCGCCACGGCATCGATCACGTACTTGAGCTCCCGGCCCGGGTCCGGCACGCCGAGTTTGGCAATGTCGGCCGCGCTGCGCACCGGGTGTTCGAATTTAGGGCCCTCACCGGCCTCGAACTCCAGCCCCAGATTCATCGCATGCGGGATCGTCAGGATATCCGAGAACAGAATGGCAGCATCCAGGGGATACCGCTCGATGGGCTGCAGCGTTACCTCGCAGGCGATATCGGGATTGGTGCACATGGCGAGGAAATTCCCGGCCCGTGCCCGGGTTGCGCGGTACTCCGGCAGATAACGCCCCGCCTGACGCATCAGCCAGATCGGCCGGCGCGGCGTCGGTTCCCGCAACAGGGCGCGAAGCAACAGGTCGTTCTCGAGTATTTCGCTCATCTTCTGGCGCTCATGTTCTCATGCTCACGTTCGTTCACCGGGATCGAATAGCCGGCGATGCTCGAGAATGGCGTAGCGATCGGTCATGCCTGCAATATAGTCGGCCACCGCGCGCGCGCGTCCCGCCGGTCCCTGCACCAATTCCAGCCGCGAGCCCGTCGCCTTATGCTCGTCCGGCATCAAGGCAGGATCGTTGAAAAACGCGTCGAAGAGCTCGCGTACGACGCGGCGCGCCTTGGCCGTCATGCGCCGCACCTTGTAGTGCTTGTACACCTGTTCGCGCAAGAATGTCTTCAGCGTGTAGTTCGATTCACGCGTGCCGTCGCTGAAGCCGATCAGCGGTCCCGGATAGGACCTTACTTCGGCTATCGATCGCACGCCGGACGCGCCGAGACGCGCCGCCGAGGAATCGATCAAATCGGTGACCAGATGATTGATCATCCGCCGCAGAATTTCGTACACCTGCCGCCGGCCCACGAGCGCCGGATACTTCGCCAGCACTTCCTCGTGATATCCGCGGAACAGCGGCACCACCAGCAGTTGTTCCACGCTGATGAGGCCGGCGCGAATGCCGTCCTCCACGTCGTGGTTGTTGTAGGCGATTTCGTCGGCGAAGTTTGCGAGCTGCGCCTCCAAACCGGGTTGCTGACGGTTGATGAAGCGCTCGCCCAATTCTCCCAACTGAATCGCATTGTTGTACGAACAATGCTTCAGGATTCCTTCGCGGCATTCGAAACTCAAATTCAATCCGTCAAAATCCGCGTAACGCTCCTCGAGTTCGTCGACGACCCGCAGGGATTGCAGATTGTGCTCGAAGCCGCCGAAATCGATCATGCATTCGTTCAAGGCGTCCTGTCCGGCGTGGCCGAACGGCGTATGCCCGAGATCGTGCGCGAGACAAATGGCCTCGGACAACACCTCGTTGAGGCGCAGTGCCCGCGCTATGGTGCGCGCGATCTGCGCCACTTCGAGCGAATGCGTCAGCCGGGTTCTGTACAAATCGCCTTCGTGATTGACGAAAACCTGGGTCTTGTAGACCAGCCGCCGGAAAGCGGTCGAATGCACGATGCGGTCGCGATCCCGTTGATATTCCGAACGGTAAGCGGGTTTCGGCTCCGGGTAGCGGCGCCCGCGCGAGTGCTCGTCGAGAGCGGCATAGGCGGCGAGGGCGCTCATGCGAAATGCGCCGCCACCGCGCCATCGAGCGCGGCCTGGGAGTAGTTGCCCGTCACGATGGCCCGCCCCAGCTTCTCTAGCAGCACCAGACGCACCGTGCCGGAGAGCACTTTCTTGTCCATTTGCATCAGTTCCAGCGCCCGGGACGCACCGATGCGCGGCGCCGTGGTGGGCAGGCCGGCTTTTAACAGGATCTCGCGGACACGCTCCTGGATGACGGTGTCGATCATCCCCAGGCGGTACGACACATCGGCGGCGATCAGCATCCCCAAGCCCACCGCTTCGCCATGCAGATAGGTTTCGTAGCCGGTGGCGGCCTCGATGGCGTGAGCGAAGGTATGGCCGAAGTTCAGGATTGCGCGCAAATTCTGCTCGCGTTCGTCCTTGGCGACCACCGTCGCCTTGATTTCGCAAGATCTCGCGATGCTGTAAGTGAGCGCGTCGACGTCGCGCGCGAGCAGCTTGGCCATGTTGTTGTCCAGCCAGTCGAACAGCAGCGGATCCCAGACGCAGCCGTACTTGATCACTTCGGCGAGGCCGGCCCTGAGTTCCCGGTCCGGGAGCGTGGCCAGCGTGTCCGTGTCCGCGATGACCGCCAGGGGTTGATGAAACGCACCGATCAGATTCTTGCCGCCCGAGTGATTGACTCCGGTCTTGCCGCCGACCGAAGAGTCGACTTGCGCGAGCAGCGTCGTGGGGATCTGCACGTAGCCCACGCCCCGCTGGTAGCAGGCCGCCGCGAAGCCCGCAATGTCGCCGATCACCCCGCCCCCCAGGGCCAGTACCGTGGCATCGCGATTCATTTTCTTGGCGACCAGCGCATCGAACACCCATCCGGCGGTTTGCAGCGTCTTGTGCTGCTCGCCGTCCGGCAATATGCATTCGGCGACCCTCTTCGAGGCGAGGGTGTCCGTCAATTTCGCGAGGTACAGCTGCGCGACGGTGGTATTGGTCACGATCAGCAAATCCCGGCTGCGGATACGCGCTTCGAGCAGCTCGCGGTTCGCCAGCAACCCTGAGCCGATCGAAATGGGGTAGCGAGAATGCCCGACGTCTACCTGAAGCGTTTGCACGGCGTTGATTATACGAAGGTTAAGGGGCCCGCGCCCGCCGAAGCTCGTGGTGAATTTCTTCCGCCACGAGCTGTACCCGCCGGCCATCCGTGGAAACGGTGAAATCGGCTATCTGAGCGTAGAGGACCGCCCGCCGCTGCATCAACTCATGCAGCTTCTGCTCGGGGTCGGTGTCGTTGAGCAGGGGCCGGTGCCGCGCGTGCCGGGTCCGCTCGAGTTGTTGATCGATCGAGGTCGCGAGATACACCACCACGCCGCGCTCGGCGAGCGCGCGGCGGTTGTCCTCCTCGATCACGGCACCGCCCCCGGTCGCGAGCACGATCGAGTCCAGGCGCGTCAGGCGCTCGATCGATTCCTTTTCACGGACCCTGAAGCCGGTCTCGCCTTCCTTCTCGAAAATGAACGCGATATCCACGCCGGTTCGAGCCTCGATGTCCGCGTCGCTGTCGTGAAACGTGAGGCGCAGCATGCGCGCGAGATGCCGTCCCACGGCGGTTTTTCCCGAACCCATGGGGCCGATGAGGAAGATGTTTCCCTTGCCGAGCATGTACCCATTTTGTACGGTTTGACGCGTCCAAAGCAGGAAATTCGGCGAAATTTCGCCCCCCACGATGAAAAAACCGCCCGAAGGCGGTTTCCTCAGTCGATGGACTCGCGTTGGATATCAGTACAGATTCGATCCCTCACGCAAGATCTTCGGCGTAATGAAGATCAGCAATTCGGTCTTGTTGTTGACATTCGTCGTACTCTTGAACAGGTTGCCCAACACTGGTATGTCGCCCAGCCAGGGGACCTTATTGGCCGTCTTCGATTTGGTGGTATCGAGAATTCCGCCGAGCACCACGGTCTGGCCGTCGTTGACCAGCACTTGGGTGATGATTTCCCGCGTGTCGATCGACGGCACAGTGCCTCCGGTGGCGCTCTGCACCAGCTGGCCGACCGAATCGTCCGCCACATCGAGATCCAGGACCACGCGGTTATCGGGCGTGATCAACGGCGTCACCTTGAGAGACAGCACGGCGTTCTTGAACTGAGTCGTGGTGGCGCCGCTCGAGGCCGATTCCTGATAGGGAATCTCGACACCTTGCATGATGGTGGCTTGCTTTTGGTTCGCGGTGATGATGCGCGGCGAGGAGATCGTTTCGCTCTTGCCCTCGTTCTGCGCCGCCGACAGCTCCAGATCGAGCACATGCCGGCCGGAAAGCACC
>Ga0137418_10006990_pt1 | contig 10382 bp, 9 predicted proteins | sample CZODoug3_1_2_16f_FD_122242 | JGI IMG/M metagenome (GOLD analysis project Ga0137418, IMG submission 122242) | Vadose zone soil fungal communities from Angelo Coast Range Reserve, California, USA - CZODoug3_1_2_16fungal (Hybrid Assembly) | ecosystem: Environmental > Terrestrial > Soil > Vadose... | reverse complement strand
AAGGTGGCCTACGGAGCAACAAAGGTCGTGATGCTGAACGGAAGCAGGGTATAAGTAAAACTCCCACCCGCTGAACTGATCGCGGGTTGCGGGGTCAGATTCAGTGTTCCGTTGGAAACGTAAGGCGTGACGGAGGTCGCCGTGAACCCGCTGAATTGAAACGTGACGTTGGCGTTGCCGCTGCCCTGGTTAATCGCCACGATGACGACATGGTTGCTGCTCGTGGGATCTTTGTAAGCCGAGACATACGTACTGGCTACGGGAGAAACGGTCGCGCCGATGCGCACATATCCTGGCCTGATAAACTTCGTATACTGCCCAATCATGTAGAATCGCGTAGGAATGACCAGGGTTCCGCTTTTATCGTTCAATAGCCCTTGTCCTGTGGTGGTAACGCTATCAACTGCCCACCAATAGTGCCAGGCATTCAAATTCGCAATGGTAAGGTAGTCGTGAAGTTTCTGCGCCCAGGCAAGACCGTTGCTCCTGCTGGTGTCCTGCGGTCCGAGGTCGGAATCTTCCGTTTCCCAAAGCTCCTGACCGGGACTCACCGCGTAGGAGCTTGCCGAGCTGTTGTATCCATGGGCGGCGTAAATTCCCACGCAGGCATTCGCCGCAGCATCGTTCTTCGTGGTCGTGGTCAGGTTGAAATTCCAATGCGCTTGCTGGGCAAGCAAAAGCTTGACGTTGCCTAGGCCGACTGATTGCAAGGTCGGGCAAAGATTGTTCAGCACAAAGTCGTGAAACTGTTGCGCATTGTACTGGGCGGATTCATAGGAGGCGACAAAGTCCGGTTCGTTCTGCACCGAGATTGCGTAAATCGGAATACCATAAGTGTTCTTGAGAGCAGCAACGTAGTTTACGAGTTGCGTGGCCCACGCTTGGTATGACGCAGGCTGTAGATAGCCGCCGTTCTTGATGCTGCCATTCGTTTTCATGAAGGCCGGAGGACTCCACGGAGCGCCCCAAGCTTGCGCACCCTTCGCGATGGCGTTCAGGATGTTGGTGTTGTACGGGAAGCTGCCATTCTCTTCGATTTTGAATCGGATCAGCGACAAGCCGATGCCCAAATTTTGGTCGTAGAGAAGATTCAATTCCTGCGTCGTCCAGCGGTTGCCGTTGCCCGTCGTCAACTTGTTCCGGTTCAGTATGCCGGCGATCAGATCATCGTCAGCAGATGTGCCGATTCCTGCCGTTCGCGGGGCCACTGTTGAGCCGCCGGAGTCGACCCGAAGCAGACCCTCAGCATCAGCTCTGCGGATTTCGCATGATGCCCCAAATGGGACCTTGCGCAGATCGTTGTCGCGCGGTGCTGAAGGTCTCACGAGCCGGACTGACCAGCCGCTGGTTTCGGCTGTACGGCGGCACCCGGACCCAGTTTCTGGAGATTGCCCGTGATGATCGACTCACCTTCCTTGACACCTTTATCCACCACCACGAGCTCGCCGTAAGTCGGGCCCAGCTTGACCATGCGCTGCTCCGCGGTATCACCGGCTCCGACGACGTAGACGAATTTTCCAATCTGGTTCGAGCCGATCGCGGCTTGCGGCACGAGCAGCGCATCGGGCCGATCACCGATGTTCACGCGGGCGCGGATATATTGCCCTGGCAGCAGCGTTAGGTCGTGATTCGGGATCATCGCGCGCGCCGCGATTGTGCCCGTCCCGCGGTCGACCGCATTGTCAATAAAGGCGAGCGTGCCACGAAGCTGCAGCGGGCCTTCATCGTTCGTGCGGATCTCGACGGGGACGGGTCCTTTCGCGCGGGCCTTGTCGATCGCCGCGAGGTCTGTCTCCGCGGGATTGAAGGTGGCGTAGATCGGGTCGAGCTGCACCAGCGTATTGAGCTGGGTGCCCGCGGCGCTGATCAGCGTTCCCTCGTGTACGGAGCTGCGGCTGAGCCGCGCGGTGAATGGAGCGCGGATCTCGGTATAGCCCAGATTGAGTTGTGCCGTTTCGAGCGCGGCCTGGTCCACGGCGAGCGTCGCCTCGGCTTGGCGCAGCGTGCTTGTGTTCTGGTCGAATGCATCCTTCGTCACCCACCCAGCCTTGACCAGGACCGAATTGCGGTGGTTGTTCGCTCGCGCATAATCGAGCGCAGCCTGATCTCGCTGTACCTGAGCCTTCGCCTGATCGAGGGCCGCTTGGTAGTCGCGCGGATCGATGCGGTAGATGAGATCGCTGGTCTTGACGTCGGCGCCGTCGCCGGCCGCCTGCACGGCGAGATAGCCCGTCACTTTTGCCTGCAGAGTTACAGTCCGAAGCGGTTCGGTCATCCCCACGTAGTCGAGATAGAGGGGCACCGTCTTCTTCACCACCGCGACGGTGGGAACCGGCAGCACCGGGGTGGACCTGGGCGTTATTGGCGCCGCATTTACGCCTCCGCCATGCTCGCCGACGCTGAGCGCGAGGAATGAGGCGAGCCCGGCGCCGGCGAGGCCGGCGGCCACGAAAAGTATGACGCTCATCCTTCTCATGATTGCTCTTCCGAATTAATCCGCTTGGACCGAACCGTTGCGCGCGAGACTGATCTGTGCGGAGCTCCGGCCCTCGCGCAGCCGCTCGATCACGGCATAGAAGACCGGCACGCAGGCGAGGCTAAGCAGGGTCGCGACGAGCATGCCGCCAAGCACGGTGGTACCGATCGACTGCCGGCTCGCGGCACCCGCCCCCGAGGCAACCATCAGCGGTGCTACGCCGAGAATGAACGCGAATGCCGTCATCAGGATCGGGCGGATCCGGAGCCGTCCCGCCTCCATCGCAGCTTCAATGATTCCGTGACCTTCCTCGCGCAGGCGTTTTGCGAACTCGACGATGAGAATCGCGTTCTTCGCGGCGAGACCGATCAGCATGACAAGGCCGATCTCGGAGAACACGTCGATCTGCATGCCGCGCAGCCACAGCGCCGCGATCGCGCCGAGGAGAGCGAGCGGCACTGCCAGGATGACCATGAAGGGCATCGACCAGCTCTCGTACTGCGCCGCGAGCGACAGGAAGACGAATACCAGCGCCAGGGCGAAGACGATGCCCGCGACAGCGCCGGCCTTCAGCTCTTGATAGGTGATGCCAGTCCATTCATGGGAAAATCCGGGCGGCAGCGCGGTCGCCGCCGCGCGCTGCATCGCGGCGATGGCCTGTCCCGAGCTGTAGCCGGGTGCGGCCACGCCATTGATCCGGGCAGAGCCGTAGAGATTGTAGTGCGGCACAAATTCCGGCCCGACGGTCGGACGCAGCTGGCCCAGCGTCGAGAGCGGCACCATGCCGCCGTTCGAATTGCGCACATAGAGCCGCGAAATGTCGGTCGCATCCGCCCTGGCGGCTTGGTCGGCCTGGATGGTGACGTGGAAGGTGTGGCCGAACAGGTTGAAGTCATTCACGTAGAGCGAGCCGAGATAGATCTGCAGCGTGTTGAACACGTCCTGCAGATTGAGGCCGAGCAGCTTCGCCTTGGTGCGATCGAGATCGTAGTTGTATTGCGGCGTCGAGGTGGTGAAGGTCGAGAAGAGCTGTTGGGCATTGAGTTCGGGCTGCTTGCGCGCCTCGATCAGGAGTGCCTGAGTGGCGTCATTGAGCGCTTGCGCGCCGCGGCCATCGAGATCCTCGACTTGGAACTCGAAGCCGCCGGTGGCGGCGATGCCCGGGATCGCCGGCGGATCGAAGCTGAGTGCAACCGCCGCGGGTATCGCCAGCAGCTTGGGCCGGACCTGGGCGACGATTTGCGAGGCCGTGAGGCCGCCGCGTTCGCTCCAGGGCTTGAGTACGGCAAAGGTCGCCAGGGCGTTCGACTGGTTGGCGCTGGTGAGGAAGTTCAAGCCCGAGACGGAAACCACGTCCCGAACCCCATCTTCGGCGGCAAGAATGCTGCGGATCTTCTCGGCGACGGTCTCGGTCCGCTCTAGCGATGCGCCGTCGGGCAGCTGCGCCACCGCGAAGAAGTAGCCCTGGTCCTCCACCGGCAAGAAGCCGGTGGGAACGCGGGTGTAGAGGCCATAGGTGAGCGCCAGACCAACGGCGAAAACCGCCAGCACCAGCCAGCGGACCCCGATGAGGTGCCGGATCGCGTTGGCATATGCATGCATCATGCGCGAGAAGCCCGCATTGAACGCGCGGAACAGGATGAACCGCGAGGGTTCGCGATGACGCAGCATCACCGCGCAGAGCGCCGGGCTGAGGGTTAGCGAGTTGAAGGCTGAGATCGCGACCGAGATCGCGATGGTGAGCGCGAACTGGTTGTAGAGGCGGCCGGTGACGCCGGGGAGGAAGGCGACCGGCACGAACACGGCAGCGAGGACGGCGGTGGTGGCGATGATCGGGCCGGTCACCTCGCGCATGGCGGCCTTAGCGGCGGCGAGCGGCGCCAGACCGTTCTCGAGCTGGCGCTCCACATTCTCCACCACCACGATGGCGTCATCGACCACGAGGCCGATCGCCAAGACCAGTCCCAGCATGCTCACGGTGTTGAGCGAGAAGCCGAGCGCCATCATCACGGCAAGCGTCGCGATGAGGGAAACGGGAATGGCGATCGCGGGGATGACCGTGGTGCGCCAGCTCTGGAGAAACAGGAAGACGACGCCGATGACGAGCAACAGGGCCTCGACCAGCGTGACCAGCACGTCGTGCATCGACGCCGACACGAACATGGTCGTGTCGTAGGCGATGCCGTAGCTGATCCCTTTCGGGAAACTCTTGGCGAGCTCGGCCATCTTGACGCGCACTGCTTGATCCATGGCGAGCGCGTTGCTGCCCGGCAGCGGCAGCACGGCAACGAACACCGTGGGCTTGTCGTTGATCTTGGCGCTTGAGGTGTATTGGAGCGCGCCGAGCTCGGTGCGCCCAACGTCGCGGAGCCGCAAGGTGGCCTCGCTCCCGGTGCCGGCGCGGATCACGATGTCGTCGAATTGTTGGGGATCGCTGAGCCGGCCCATGGCATTGACCTGCGCCGTGAACATGGTACCGGCCGGCGCCGGGGAGCCGCCGATCTTCCCCGCAGCCACCTGGATGTTCTGCTCGGCGATCGCGTTCTGCACGTCGACGGCGGTGACGCCGAGCTTCGCGAGCTTGTCCGGATCGAGCCAGACCCGCATCGAGTAGCGCCGCTCGCCGAAGATCTGCACATCGCCGACGCCGGTAATGCGCTTCAACGGATCGACCAGCTGGAGATAGGCGTAATTGCTGAGTGTGACGAGGTCGACCGAGCCGTCGGGTGAGTAGAGATTGACCGCCAGTGTCAGGTTCGGGTTCTTCTTCTGTACCGTGACGCCGCCCTGATTGACGATCGCCGGCAGCTGGGCTGTCGCCGCCGAGACGCGGTTCTGAACATCGACGGCAGCGATGTCGATGGGATAGCCGACATCGAAGCTGACGGTAATGTTCGAGCTGCCGTCATTGGCGCTCGTCGACGACATGTAGATCATCCCGGGCACGCCGTTGATCTGCTGCTCAAGCGGCGTGGTCACCGTATCGGCGACGACCTGTGCGCTCGCGCCCGGATACGTTGCGGACACGACCACCAGCGGCGGCGTCACCTCGGGAAACTGGGCAACGGGCAGGAGCGGATAGCAAATGAGGCCCGCCAGCACCATGATGATTGCGACGGATGCGGCAAAAATCGGCCGCTCGATGAAGAAGTTCACCATAGGGCTTCTGGGCCTCGGAAAACGATGCTGAGCGGCGAGCGCGTTCGGAGCGCCCAGCGTCTCAGTGCTGATCGGCGGCGGGGGCAGCTCGCATGCTGATCGATTGCGGTCCGTAAGAGCCGAGCTCGATCCTGCGGGCGGCCCCGCGCATCAATGCTCTCAGCTCGTCCGGATCGACGCCATCAGCCAGCATGAGGGCCTGAATCAAGGGGTCCGCCATGGCATCGTCCAAGCTCGGCTCTCGGCAGGGACGCAACATCGGAACCTCTCTTCTCAAAGGGGTGGACATCTCAAGATGCGGCACCTATATGATGTTACCGACCGGTAACACCCATGAGATACTGACCGGTAACTAACATGTCAAGTGCCGACACCGCCAAAATCGCGTCCACCCGCTCGTCGACGAACAGCGATGCAGCTCCGCGCGAGCGGATCCTCTCATCCGCGCTCGATCTCTTTTATCGTCACGGCATCCACGCGGTCGGCGTGGATGCCATCGCCGAAGCGGCGGCGACCAACAAGATGACGCTCTACCGTCACTTCGACTCCAAGGACCTCTTAGTGGCGGAATGCTTGCGCCGATTGGCGGCTGAGACGGACGCCGCGTGGGAAGAGAACGCCGGGGCTCATGCCGGCGACCCGCGGGGACAGCTTCTCGGCTGGGTGCGCGGTCTCGGCGCGTGGAAGCTCGATCTGGCGGAGCGCGGTTGCGCCTTTCTCAACACTGCCGCAGAGCTCCCGGATAAGGACCATCCGGCGAGACGGGTGGTCGAGGAATTCAAGGGCCGTTTCCGAGAGAGGTTCATCGCGCTCTGCCGCGAGGCCGAGCTCTCGGAACCCGAGCTCCTCGCGGACGAGATCTTCCTCCTCTGCGAAGGCGCGCGCGTCAGCATGCAGAGCGTCGGCCGCGAGGGCCCAGCCAAACGGCTTCCCGAAATGCTGCAGCGCCTGATCGCCAATCATACCAAGCAGCGTCGCTGAGGGCTGATACGACCGGCGTCAGCGGGCGTGACGGCGGATGTCGCCTAGCACGTAAAAGCCCGTTATCGGCGCGATTGAGCCATCGCCCGCCGCGGCCCTGAGCGCGTACTGTTGCCCCCTTTCCTGACCCTCGCGATCGCTTCCCGTGATCATGTGCACGGGATTGAAGCGGTCGTTTCAATTGCCGCCGAAGCTGCCATTCGCGGCGGAATTTTGGCTGTATGACGGTGTTTAGGCGAGTTCGTCGAGCAACGCCTTGGCGGCTTTGAGAGCGGCCGTGTCGAACTCCTCGGCAAACCAGCCATAGACCGGTGCCAGCAGATCGCGCGCCGCCGCCTGCCGTCCTTGATTTACACGAGAAGACGCCACCGGTCGGCCAAGGCAGCTTATTCGCGCGAGCCACGGCGGGTTGAGCTACGCGAGTAATTGTGCCGGCCTCTGGCCGAGATCGCGAAAAACAAAGTGGTCGGCGAGATAGTCGATGAAGACCCTGACCGCTGGAGCCAATCCTCGGCGGGTCGTGAATACAAGATGAAGGGTAACTTCCTCAGAGCACCAACCGGGGAGTATCCGAACCAAGCGTCCTTCTCTGATCGGTCGCACGGCAACTTCAGTCGGTAAGAGAGAAATCCCCGTTCCAGCACAAGCAGCTTCCACGAGAATGCTGAATTCGCTCGTCCATAGGATCGGGTCGAATGCAACAACTGCGGCAGCTTCATCGGGGCCTGTCAGAGTCCAACTTGGCCGGGCCGTATCTTCCTGAAAGCTGAGAAATGGAAGACCTGTAATATCAGATGGATGAACCAAGACCGGGTGCCGATCAACGAAGTCGGGACTCGCGACGAAGACGAGGGTGCTGCTCCCCAGGCGGCGCATCGTCAAGGTCTCGTCATTCAGCCGTGTGCGAGCGCGTATAGCGACATCCACTTTTTCTTCGATGAGATCGACCGCGCGATTGGTGGCGATGATCTGCACCCGGACCAAAGGGTAGTCTGCCAGGAAGCCGGGCACGATCCGCGCAAGCGCGTATTGGGCAAGGCCGGTGGGGCAACTGACCCGGATTGTGCCGATCGGATCAGATCGCAATAAGGCGAGGTCCTGTTCGGCTGTCTCAAGTTCCGAGAGGATCGCCTTGCACCGGGCGTAATAGGAACTGCCTATCTCGGTGAGCCGCACGTTGCGGGTAGACCGCTCCAGCAGACGCACGCCAAGCCGATCCTCCAACCGACCGACATGACGGCTGACGCTTGATTTCGGAAGGTTCAGAGACCGCGCGGCAGCAGAGAATCCGCTGTGCTCAACGACCGCCGCGAAGAACAGAAGATCATTGAGGTCGTGCAAGCGCTCATCCTCGCGCCAGGACGGCATTGTTCCCCAGAGAGCAGATTATCTCATCTCCTGGCATCATTTACGAGTCAAGTCGTTCCCTAGATGGAACAGTCTGTTGTCCGATCCTCAGCTTCAGAGCGCAGTCGATGTCCCCCACTTTCCGACAGCAGATGCCCGTTCTCGCCGATGCTGCCCATCACGACGTGATCCAACTTGTCGCCGCCTGAACCCGCTTCGCACGGAGGAGTGACTGAAATGACGACGGTCAGATTTGAGCAGGATCACGGCGTCGGGACCATTGTCCTGGCGAACCCCCCTTCGAACCGCATCGGCAGCCAGTTCGCCGTGGACCTTCGCGCGGCGGTCCATGACGCGAGCCTGAGCGACAGCCGGGTGCTCGTCATTCGGTCGGACGGCCCGAATTTCTGCATGGGGGGCAATGTCCCGGAGTGGCCAGGAAAGAGCGCCGACTGGTTCCGCACGTTCATCGCCGAGTGCAACAGTTCGTTCCATGCCATTGAGGCATTGCGCATTCCCACCGTGGCGGTGGTCCGGGGCGGAGCAATCGGCGGCGGGTTTGAGCTTGCTCTTGCTTGCGACTTTCTGGTCGCGGCGGAGGATGCGACATTTTTCGCCGTCGAGATTCGTTCGGGCAACATTCCGTTGGCGGGCGGGCTACAGCGGCTCGCAGAACGGGTTGGGCGCGCCCGCGCCGCTAAACTCGCTCTATTGGGTGAGCCGTTCAGCGGCATCATCGCGGGCGATCTGGGCATTGCTACGCTCGTGGTGCCTGAAGCCGATTTGGATGAAACGAGCCGTAATCTCGTGGACAAGCTCGCGAACGGCCCAACCAAGGCTTATGCGGCAGCGCGCACGCTTCTCAAAGCGTGGTCGGCGGGAGGCGTCGCCGCAGCGGACGTGATGATGCTCGACGTGGCGATCGACCTCTTTAAGACCGAAGACACGACAAAAGGCATTCTCAATTCGGCGAAAGCTATCCAAGCCGGCGTCCAGCCGACTCCGCTGACATTTTTTGGAAGGTAGCGCCCGGACTTGGGCGTCCGCGTGACCAGGGACGAAGACAATGAAACTCCTTCACATCGACTCGAGCATCACGGGCACTAACTCGGCTTCGCGCCAACTCTCGGCAGCGTTGGTCGCTGCACTAAAAGCGGCAATCCCAGGTCTCGAAGTGATCCGACGTGACCTCGACGCCAATCCGATCCCGCACCTTGACAGCAAGCGCCTCCCAACCGTCCGACCTGCGAATGCGCCTGCGGGTGCGGTCGGGATTGCAGACGAGGGTGGCAGCGACGTGCTCGACGAGTTCCTTGGCGCTGACATCCTCGTCATCGGCGCGCCGATGTATAACTTTGGCATCCCAAGCCAACTCAAGGCATGGATCGACCGCATCGCGATTGCCGGCAAGACTTTCAGCTACACGGCGGACGGGCCAATCGGGCTGGCCGGCGGCAAGCGTGTAATCGTGGCCTCATCGCGCGGCGGCCTTTACGCACCGGGAATGCCATTCGAGGCTAACGACTTCCAGGAAAAGTATCTGCGCGCGGTCTTCGCCTTCCTCGGCATCGGCGACATCGAAATCATCCGCGCCGAAGGGCTTGCGCTCAGCCCCGCGCATCGGGAAGCGGCACTGAACACTGCCCATGCGACCATTCCCACCAGCGTCGCCGCGAGAAAGGCCCGTCGCGCGGCATGACGGATACGGCGGAGCGTCCGCTACGGAGATAACCTATGCCCGACCATATCCGCGAACTGCTTCACCGCAACCTTCAAGAAGTCTTCGGCGAGGGTAATGCGGCGCGCCGCCGAGCAGCGATTGAGGACCTCTATACCGAAGACTGTGTGCTGTATGTGCCGCCCGGCATATTCGTCGGCCTCGAAGCCCTCGACAGATTTGCTGGCGATCTCCGCGCGACCCACCCGCACTTCGTTTACACCCCGCACGGCGAGGCCCAGGCCCTGCACAATGCCGGTCGTCTGGCTTGGGGATCGGGGCCGGGCGACGAGCCGCCCAACTACACGGGCTTGGATGTGGTCATCGTTCGCGATGGAAAGATCGCGGCGCTTTATGTGTTCCTCGATCCCGTACAGTCGTAGAGGGTGACCCGTTTGCGGGTGCTGCCTGCAGAGCCGTGAAGCCTCGCCCGTCATCACGGCCGCTTTGGGGCATTTAGCCCCGGTTCAGCCAGACCCGGCGCAATGGCCCACTCGCGCCGATAGCGGTCGTCCGATCAACGGCCGACCGGCGACTTAAGGCGACCCGTTAGACCTTCGTCCTCGGCTCGGTTGCCGGCTCTAAATGCGCCACAAAGCCGCGGTCCTTGCCGTCGCACTCGAACCGCTGCGAGTGCCCTCAGCCGTCATTCGTCGCGACGTTTGATCTGCCGCACGCATCAGATTCGGCTGGTTCGCGCCT
>Ga0137418_10006982_pt1 | contig 10389 bp, 14 predicted proteins | sample CZODoug3_1_2_16f_FD_122242 | JGI IMG/M metagenome (GOLD analysis project Ga0137418, IMG submission 122242) | Vadose zone soil fungal communities from Angelo Coast Range Reserve, California, USA - CZODoug3_1_2_16fungal (Hybrid Assembly) | ecosystem: Environmental > Terrestrial > Soil > Vadose... | reverse complement strand
ACGCTTCGCCGCGCTGGTCCGCCTGGGCGACGTCATCACCTGCCGCGGCCGTGTGGTCGCCAAGCGTCCCCCGAAGGAAGGCGACGGCCCCCACCTCGTAGATCTGGAGCTCTGGGCCGAGAATCAGAAAGGCGTGAAGGTCATCACGGGCAAGGCCACCGCCGCTCTCGCGTCGCGCGCATAGGCGTCACGGCCCCGTCGCCATGACTCAGCGGGCGATGTCTCTCAACTGTCGCACCTCGGCCACTCTGTCGGAGACCAGGCCAGAACCGAGACAGCGGCTGGCCGTGATCGTGTCGCGCGCTCCCGTGCGGGTTCCGAAAATGACGAACCGCTGCCCGATCCGTGGCTCCGCGGGGGGGACGAAATAGTCACAGTCGCTGCCGGAGATCGTCACGCGGACCTCCGCGCTCGGCTCGCCCTTGAAGGACTCGATGACTCGAAATCTCGCCTCGGAGAAACGGATGAAGGTCAGCGTTTCGCCGACGAGCACGACATCGCTCAGCCGAACCCGGCTCGGCAGATCGAGCCGCATGCAATCACAGGCCATCGCAGTATGCACGCCAGTCACGAGCAGGATGCCGGCGAGCGAAAGCCCGAGCAGCTGATGCCGAGCCAACATGCGCAAAGCTAGGGCCGCGCGTCCTTGCCGTTCAGATAGGCGCGGAGAGCCTCGGTGGTGGAAGGAAAGGCCAGCTGCTCCCACGGGATGTCGTCGGGCGCCACCCACTCGACGCAGTCGTTTTCCCAGCAGGTGCGCACCTCGCCGCCGATCACGCGCGCGCGATAGACGATGATGACGATGGGCGTGCCCGGATAGGAATAGACGCCGAGGAGGCCGTCCAGCTCCACCTCGAGGCCCGTCTCTTCCCGTGTCTCGCGCACGGCGGCGGCCTCCACCGCTTCGCCCCAGTCGACGAAGCCTCCCGGATAGGTCCACTTGCCCCGGGCGGGCTCGATGCTCCGCCGCGTCAGGAGCACCCGACCGTCCAGCTCGGGAATGGTCCCGGCCACCACCTTGTGGTTGAGGTAGAAGATGAAGGCGCAGCCGCCACAGACCATCTCCTGCTTGCCCTCGGGCGGAACCCGCTGCCGGGCGAGCCCGCCGCCGCAGAGCGGGCAGAAGCGTATGCTCGAGGGAGACAGGCCGTGGTGGTGATGGTGCGTGTCGGTCATCGCTGCGATCAGTCTATCACCGTGCTGCCGAGACTGGCTCTTGCCCATCGGGCCTGCGTGCTGGAAAATGGCCGTCTAGCCAGGAGGTCTCAATGCAGATGCAGATCAACCGCAAGCGGCTCGAAGAGAGCATGGCGGCGCTGGGGCGCATCGGGGAGACGCCCGCGGGCGGGCTCTCCCGGCTCGCCCTGACCGATGAAGACCGGCGCGGCCGCGATCTCCTCGTCGAGTGGATGCGCGCGGCGGGGCTCACGGTCACCATCGACCGCATGGGCAACATCTTCGGCGAGCGGCCGGGCCGCGAGGGTGTGCCGCCCGTCATGATGGGCTCGCATGCCGACTCGGTGCCGACGGGGGGCAAGTACGACGGCCAGCTCGGCGTCCTCTGCGCCCTCGAGGCCATCCGTACCCTCAACGACAACAAGACGGCCACGCGCCACCCGGTGGCCATGGCCATCTTCACCAACGAGGAGGGCGCGCGCTTCCAGCCCGCCATGATCGGCTCCGGCGTCATGGCGGGCCAGATCGCCCTCGAAGACGCCTACAATGCGCGCGACCGGGATGGCCTTCGGCTGGGCGACGAGCTCGAGCGCATCGGCTACCTCGGACCCGAGCCCTGCATTCCCCGCCCCATCCGCGCCTACCTCGAGCTCCACATCGAGCAGGGGCCCATCCTGGAGGAGCAGCACCTGTCGGTGGGCGTGGTCGAGGGCATCGTGGCCATCTCCTGGTCGAAGCTCGTGCTCACGGGCGTGCAGGACCACGCGGGCCCGACCCCGATGCGCATTCGCAAGGACGCCCTCGTGGCCGCGGCGGACATCGTGCGTGGCGTGCGCGAGATCCCCCGAAAGATCGGCGGCGACATGGTCGCGACGGTGGGCCGGCTGGACGTCGCCCCCAATATCCCGAACGCCATCCCCGGCAAGGTGACCATGTCCGTCGACCTGCGCGCGCCCGACGAGCACCACGTCACGCGGGCGGTGGGACTTCTCGATCGGCTCGTCAAGGACACCGCCCGCGCCGAGGGCGTGCGGTACGAGCTCGACCACTACTGGCGCGTGCCCCGCACGCACTTCGACAACGAGGTCGTGGACACGATCGAGCGGGCGGCCAAGGACACGGGGGCCCGCCAACGCCGTCTGCTCTCGGGGGCGGGCCACGACGCCCAGTACATGGCGGCCATCTGTCCCACCGGCATGATCTTCGTCCCGTCCAAGGGGGGGCGCAGCCACTGCGAGGAGGAGTTCACGCCGATGAACGACATCGAGGAGGGCGCCAACACGCTCCTCCTCGCCGCCTCCCGGCTGGCCGGCGCCGACTGAGGACCATGCCCACGCGGACTCGCGAGGCCCTGCTTGCCTCGGTGCGCGAGTTCGTGGCCGCGGAGGTCGTCCCGACCGCGCCCGCCCTCGAGCATGCGGATGCCTATCCGCACCAGCTCGTCGCCCGCATGCGTGAGGCGGTAGAACGGAGATTGCTGGACGGGGCAAGAATTGCTGCGAAGACGAAGTTTTTCGGAAAGGCCGAGGCCCTGCACACGGGCGCCGAGGAGGCAGAATGCATCGAGCAAGGACGCGACGGGGACGTCCCACGCTTCCGGAATATTCACGGGAGCGATGAGAGCGACGGAGTAGTTGAGCACGTCGGGGGGAAGGCTGAAGAAGCGGTCCACTTCCTTCTGCGTGGGAAAAAGCCGCAGGAAAAGTTTGGCAAGCTCCGTTTCTTCGCGCGGCGCGGGAAGAATGTTGTCGAAGAGGCGATCGAAAGCTTCAGGAAGCAAGCCCCGGTCGCTGGGCATGCCGGATTCGGCGAAGAGAGTGGCGGCGTCCAGGTCGTCGGGGTTGTGCTTGACCAGTTCCCGCATCGCGTCGTGGTAAGCTTCCGCGGCCTTCTTCAGGTCCGACTTGGGGTCAGCTGGGAAGCGTAGCGCCATGGCGGCAACGTATTCGCGCTCGCTTGGGGTCGCATTCGTTGAGAGGCCCTGCGCTTTCGCGATGGCTTCGTGGGCTTGCTTGAAGCGGTCTTCGCTGGCTGGGTCGTTGTAGTTCGGACCGACGGCCTCGGCGATCCCCCAATATGCCATCGCGAGCTGGGGGTCCAGATCGGCTGCGCGCTGGAACGAACGGGCGGCCTCATCGTGGTTGAAGGCGTAGATGTAGCGCAGTCCCTGATCAAAGAACTGTTGCGCTTGCCCGTTCTTCGTGGAAACCGGATGATGTTGCTCGCCAATGCCGCTCACGAGAGTTGCCGGCTTTGCGGTGGCGGCCATGTTGTCCGACTGCGCGAAGACGGTTGCAGACAACGAGATCGCGAAAAGACCGCATAGGAATCTCTTCATAGATGCTCCCCTACCCCGGACGACTGCGCTCGGGCGCTCGCTCATGTTGCAGCAGGCGCCTACGCCTGCCGGCGTTGCGCACCTCAAACGCACCGAGTGTAGTCTCCTGAGCGTGCTCGGGGCAACCTAAGAACGCTGCGGGAGGCTCGCGGGAGATACCATAGCAACCACCCACTCATGCGCCGCGCGATGCTTTTCTACAATCCGCATTCCGGTCAATGGCGCGGCGATCCGCGTGCGGTTGTGGAGCGGGTGGCTGGAGTTCTTGGCGATGCCGGAGTGGAGGCGTCGATTGTTGAGACGCTTTCGTCTGCCGAAGCCGGCCAGCAGGCTAGGGACGCGGTGGCGCTGGGTTGTGACACGATCTTTGCCTGCGGCGGGGACGGGACGATTCAGGATCTGGCGCAGGGGCTCGTCGGGAGCAATGCGGCGCTGGCGGTAATCCCTCTCGGCACGGCGAATGTACTGGCGCACGATCTCGGAATCCCTGGCGATGCTGAGGCGGCGGCGCAGGTGGCACTGCGGGCCGTTCCCGTTCGCATTAGCGTGGGAAGGGCGGACTGCCAGAGTGGTGACGGAATACTCGGGAGCCGATACTTTCTCAGCGTCGCCGGCGCCGGGTTCGATGGCCGCTTATTTCAGCAGCTCGTTTCCGGCGACAAGCGAAGGTTTGGGATTGTCGTTTATTTCGCGACGGCGTTGTGGGTTTGGCTCGCCCACCGGATGGAATGGTTTTCAGCGGAAGTTTCTTCGTCCGACGCCAAGCAGCGGCAGCCTGTGACTCAGGTTCTGGCGGTGCGTTTGCACGATTTCGGAAACCTGCTACGAGATCTGGCTCCGGGCGCGTCGCTGCTTCGCGAAGATCTTCGGGTTGTGCTGTTCAAGACTTCGAGCCGATGGAGCTATCTGCTGTACGTTGTGCGGGGCATCCTAGGTGTTGAGTGGGCGATACCGGGGATCGAACTCTGCGATGCGAGCCGCGTTCGGCTGACTCCTGCTGGTGCCGAACCTGTCTACCTTGAAGCCGACGGCGAACTTCTGGGACAACTGCCCGCTGAAATCACACTCGTTCCAAACGCCCTTACCCTCCTCGTTCCCGAAGACTTCGCATCCCGCCGAGCGCATTGAGAGCCGGGAAACCGGCAGGCGATGGCGCCTGCCCCTCCATGGGGTAGGTAACGCTGAACGATTGCTCGTAGTATCATCGCCTGACATCAAGGCAAATTCCCGCGGGAGAGCACCGCTTCTTGGAACCCATCACGCACCTGCTTTTCGGCGCCAACCTGGGCCGCGCTGGATTGAATCGCAAGACCGCCTACGCCACGCTAACCCTTACGCTTGCAGCCGAGGCGCCGGATCTCGATGTTGTTGGGCGATTCCGCGGGGCGGCTTTTGGGTTCGAGCACCATCGTGGATTTACGCATTCGTTCGTGGGCGGAGTTTTCGTAGCTGCGTTCGTCGTGGCATTTGTTTATGTCCTGCACAGGCTGCGACGGCGCCCGCGTGTGGTTGACCTTCCTCCTCCGCGCTGGGGTTTGTTGCTCGTATACGCATATGTGGCGTGCCTCAGCCACATCTTGCTCGATTTCACGAACAATTATGGGGTGCGTCCGTTGTGGCCGTTCTCCGGGCGATGGTATTCGTGGGACATCGTGTTTATTGTCGAGCCGGTCTTGTGGGTGCTGCTTGTCGGCGGGCTGGTTGCGCCTGTGCTGACCTCTTTGATCAATGAAGAAATTGGCGCGCGTGAAAAGGGTTTCCGTGGCAAAGTGGCTGCGCGAGTTGCTCTGGTGGGAGTGCTGCTGACGTGGGGTGTTCGTGACTACGAACACCGGCGGGCCGTTGCGGCGCTGGAATCGCGTCTTTATCAGGATGAAACGCCGCTGCGGGTTTCGGCGTATCCGCACATGGGCAATCCTTTGAGCTGGTATGGGGTGGTGGAGACGGCGAAATTCTATGCCACTATGAACGTGGATTCCGCGATTCCGGAAGTTGATCCGGAAAACAATCTACATATTTACTACCCGCCCGCGCCTTCGCCCGCTGCCTCAGCGGCGCGCAAAACTCCGTTGGGAAGCTTCTTTTTCGATTGGGCGCGGTATCCCCTCACGGAGACCGAGACTCTACCCGATCCGGCGGGTTTCCGGGTTCGCTTGTTCGATTTGCGTTTTGGCGATCCGCAGTTGGGGCAGATGATTACGAAAATGGGCGGGAGGCGACCGCTGACGTTCGAGGTCGATCTTGATTCGCAACTGCGGGAAGTTTCGGCGAGGCCGTGAGTTAGTTGGAAGGGGCTTTCGGGTTCTCGAAGAATTCGCCGCTTGACGCGCACCGACGGCCTTGAAAGAATCCAAGAGTTCTCCTCACGAGGTTCCGGAAGAGGTTCTAAATGTTGCCCTATATTTTCGTCGTCCTGGCCCTCGGCCTGCGATTTGTTTCCAAGCCCATTGCTTTTACCTCGGTCAGCGCTGCGCTTTTGTTTTTTGGGGCGCGCGCTTCCCGCAAGAACGCTTGGATCGCGTGGGTGCTGTGCGCCGCTACTGATGTCGTTCTGACGACCGTCGTTTACAGCTACTCGCTCACCTGGGATCAGTTTGTTACTTGGGCGTGGTACGCGGCAGCGCTGGTCCTAGGCATGTTGCTGCGGAATACGAATAGCCCGATCCGCATTGGGGCTACGTCGCTGCTTTCGTCAATTATCTTCTTTGTTGTCAGCAACTTCGCAGTCTGGGCTTCTTACCGGACGCTGTACGCGGCGACCCTCCAGGGCCTGATCAACTGCTACGCAGCGGCGGTGCCTTTCTTTCGCCACACCTTGGCGGCTGACCTGGTGTATACAGCGATCTTCTTCGGTGTCCCCCTGCTGCTGCACGGGACCGCTTGGGATGTCCCTACGCCCGCTCGAGAAGGGGCCAGGAAGGGGCACGCGGCTCGCTAGAGCTGCGGGTCGGCCCCCCCGCGCACAAGTTTTCCCTTCTCTCGCCAGCAGAGCCCCTTAGTTCGCTTCCCGAGCGGGTAGATCGCCGCCGGGGGGGGGGCGCCGCGTCTCATTGTGAGACCGAGGACTCTGTCGCCTTGACGGAGGGCTTTCGGCGGTTCCGCCACAGCCATAAGCTACCTGCCACCGCCGCGGCCAGGGCGATCCACCAGAAATGGTGGCCGAAGAACGCCCCGAACCAGTGCACGAACTGTGGCCCGAACTTGATGGTCAGGAACGACACAGCGAGAAACCTCAGGCAGCGTCCACAAAAGATGGCCAGCAGAAATTTTCCGATGGGCATTTCAAAAGCAGCGGCTGCGAACTCGAAGAGCTTGAACGGAGTTGGCGGCGGCATCATGGCGGGAATCATGAGCGTGAGGAACTGGTGCTTGGCGAACGCGGCTTCAATTCTTAGCAGCCGTTCGGGCGACATGCGCTTGCGTAGCAGCACGGCTCCGCCCTTCAATCCAATCCAGTAGACGACCAAACTACCCAACGTCGAACCTGCGGACGCCATGATCACGTAGAGCAGGAAGCGCAGCGGGTTGGCATAGACGTACCCGGCGACAACCACGTCGACGGGCAGCCCGATGAAGGCGCTGTCGAGCAGGCCAGCCAGAAATACACCCCAGATTCCGAGCGGCTTCATGAGCGCCCAGAGAAAGGCTGTGTACTTGGGGAGGATGGTTTTGAGGGATTTCACGTCGATCTAGTTTACAGATACTCAGTGTTCCGTTTGGCCGCGTAGTAGATTGAGGGCGTGGGGGATGAGCTCGATGATGGCCGAAAGCGATTCGACCGCGCCCTTCGGGCTGCCGGGGAGATTGACGATGAGCGAGGTGCCGCGTGTTCCGCAAACCGCTCGGCTCAGAACGGCAAAAGGAGTTTTCTTTACGCCCTCGAAGCGCATTACGTCGGAGAGGCCTTCGACGATCCGATCACAGATGGCGCGGGTGGCTTCGGGGGTGACATCGCGAGGACTAAGCCCGGTACCGCCGGTGCTTACTACCAGGCGCGCCACCCCGGATAAACGGATGAGGGCTGCTTGAATGTCCGGCAGCTCGTCTGCGACCACGGCCGTTTCAATTACCTGATAGCAGTTCTGCATCAGCAGGGAAGCTAATGCGGGTCCTGAAGCATCCTGGCGCACGCCGCGGGCGGTGGAATCACTGACTGTGAGGATAGCAGCCGTGAGCAGGTCAGCTGTCGAGGAGGACATCTTCTCCCTCCTGCGTCCCCTCTCCATCGCGGCGGGATTCATCCAGAATGCGGAGGCCTTCCATCATCAGGCCCTGGGTGGAGCGGGTGATGGTCTGCTCCGAACTGCGGGCTTCGAAGTCGATCTGGAAGTTGCCTTTTTCCCAAGTCAGAACCTTGAAAACGGCCTCGTCGCCCTTCATAGCGCCATACGTCGCATGATTGATCTGTCCGTCCGTGAAGTACACGTCGCAGCGATCTCTGTCGTTGGTGAGTTTGAGCAGACCGCTTTTGCGGCCCATTTCGAGGGACTGCATCAGGTCGATGACGTTCATCTGGGCGAGGTTGCCGCGCAGGCCGCCGCCGTCCTGCGGCGCGGCGCGAGCCATTTTTTCGAGGGCGATCTTGTCGATGACGCGCTTGATGCGCTGTGTGGCTTCGCGGAGGTAGAACGGCTTTTCGATGAATTCGTCCACCTGGCGTTCCAGATTCAAGCGCTCAGCGATGTCTGCTTTGGTGGCAAGCAGAATTACGGCAATGTTCATGGTGGCGGGACGGGCACGCAGCTTTTCCACCAGTTGGCGGCCGTCCATGCCGGTCATGCGGTAGTCACTGATGAGGATGTCGGGTGGGCTGTCGACGGCTTTGAGCAACGCATCGGGGGCGTCGGTGGCCGTGGTGATGTGCGCGAGCTGGGCGAGCGCTTGCTTCAGCATCCCCAGAATCATGGGGTTGTCATCGACGAGGAGCACTGTGACGTTGTGCGGCATTAGTTCTTCTTGGCAGCTCGCCGGTAGTCGCCGCTTTTGCCGCCGGTCTTCGAAGTCAGAATTACGTCGCGAATCTCAATTCCCTTGTCGAGGGCTTTGCACATGTCGTAGACGGTGAGGGCGGCGACGCTGGCGGCGACCAGTGCTTCCATCTCGACGCCGGTTTCGGCGCGCGTGGAGGCATGGGAGGCGATGCCGACGCCATTTTCGCACACGGTGATATCGACGGCAATGTGCGACAGCGCGACCGGGTGGCACATGGGGATCAACTCGGCAGTCTTTTTAGCCGCCATGATTCCGGCGATGCGGGCGACTTCGAGCGGGTCGCCTTTCGGATTGTCCGGCAGCGCCCCCAGCACGGCGGGTTTCATGGCGACGAAGGCGGAGGCGGAGGCCGTGCGGTTCGTGATTGCCTTGGCGGAGGTGTTCACCATCCGCGCACGGCCGTCGCTACCATAGTGGGAGAGTTTTTTCGGCATTGCCAAGTATCTTACCTTGAGCGTTCGCTGCCGGATTCCCGGCGGCCCGCCCATACCCCCACCGGTCTAATGTAATCAACGAGATAAAAAGTGCGTCGGGCCGTCGTGTGCCGATTATCGCCAGTTAAATGTGTTCCAATGCCGCAGCATATAAGCAGGGAATCCAATCATGGCAGCCAAAAAAGCGTAGTTAATGAGCGCCCACGGCATGGGAACCCGGGCGCCCAGTACCCCCCCGTACACAAAAACAGCGATGAACAAAACGCCCGGCAAGAACAGTAAGAGTAATGCCCATTTCTTGAGTTTTAGCAAACCGATCCCTGCAAAAAAACAATAGGCACATGAAATCAAAAAAAGAGAAGAGAGGTTTGGTGCCTTGTAAAGCAAGCGAGATCGAAGATTCCCCAGAAAAAACAGCGGCATTACAGCGGCCATAAAGAGAAGGAAACGGGCACATAGTAAACATAGGTAGTTGTCTACTTTTCTACTCATCGTCCGCAGTTCTCCTTCATGCATTTTGCTGAAATAACGTACCAAACCCTCGCTCCTTCGAAAGCTAACACCAACCGCGGTCAACGCCGTGGAAGGTCTAGGAGAACGACGTCCGAATGCTCCTGCGCGCGTTCGAGAACAACTTCCCGGCCATCCGGGGAGATGTCGAAGTCGCGGATGTCGAAGTCGGGGGCGACGTTGGTTAATTGCCGTTCGGCGCCGGTGTCCAGATCGATGCGCCAGAGATCTTTGTGCTGAATCTCTCCTCGCAGAAACAAGAGAGCCCGGCTGCCGGGAAGGAAGACCAGGTGGCGAGCCCCACGACCCAGGGTCAGGGCTGGCACGGGACGGGCGGCGGCTGCTCCGGCAGGTAGCCGAGGCTGGACTTGGCCGCCTTGGGGTCCTGCGCCAGGTCGACGCTGTTGATCTTCACCGTGCTGTTCGAGTCAGCCTCGGCGCTGTATTTCCTGTACTTCAGAGCGGATCGCGAGCGCCTAGTGGCGGCGTTCCTGCTGACCACCGTTCCGCTGATCGTGACGGCAATGCTGCGAGTCTCGCACGCTTACGACGCGGTTGTAGTGGCGAGCTTCGCGGCACCGCTACTCGTGCTCGGGCTCTACGTGGCGTGGTCGCGCCTCGCCTGGGCACAGAAGCAGAGCTAGCGCCGCATCACGTTCAGCGCCCCGAACTCATGCAGCCAGAGCACGCGGCGGCACCATCCACTTGTTCATCGAACCGCTCGACTGGTAGTCGATGGCGACGCCGATCTTCGAGTTCACCGAGGTCTTCGCGCGCCCGATCGGCGAGCACACCGACATCGTCGCCAAGGAGATGTACACCTTCACCGACCGCGGCGGCGAGGAAGTGACGTTGCGCCCGGAAAACACCGCCGGGGTGGTCCGCGCGGTGCTGTCGAACGGGCTCACCCAGAGCACCCCGCTCAAATTCTTCTACAGC
>Ga0137418_10006981_pt1 | contig 10389 bp, 5 predicted proteins | sample CZODoug3_1_2_16f_FD_122242 | JGI IMG/M metagenome (GOLD analysis project Ga0137418, IMG submission 122242) | Vadose zone soil fungal communities from Angelo Coast Range Reserve, California, USA - CZODoug3_1_2_16fungal (Hybrid Assembly) | ecosystem: Environmental > Terrestrial > Soil > Vadose... | reverse complement strand
GCTCGACGTCGCCGCTACTCTGCTGGCCGAGTTCTCGCACTACTGCGCCTTCGCCGACGCGCACGACCACCTCGCGCTGGCCGGCGAGCCCAAGCTCAATCCGCGAATGCTCGCGAGCTGGGCGGAGGAAGACGCGCTCGCCCAGCTGCGGCGACAGCACATGAAGGACCATGGCGGCCTCGGCCGCCGTGCCTCCCAGTTCACCGAGGGAGGGTACTGCTCGCTGTTCGCGGAGGGCATGCGACTGCGCGATCGGCCCACGCCGGGCCACGAAAAGATCGTTTCGGTGAGGATGCTGCCAGTCAGGTAATTCCCCACGTCGAGTCCCAACACGGTAATCACGGGCATCAGCGCGTTGCGAAACGCGTGGCGGCCGATGACACGCGCTTCGTTGAGCCCCTTGGCGCGCGCCGTGCGCACGAAGTCGGACGACAGCACGTCGAGCATCGCGCCGCGCGTCATCCGCGCCAGGAACGCGATCGACCTGGTGCCGAGCGTCAGCGCCGGCAGGATGAGGTACGCGATTCCTCCGTACCCCGAGGGTGGCAGCCATTGCAGGGTCACCGCGAACAACAGAATCAGCAACAGGCCCACCCAATACACCGGAAACGACACGCCGACGTAGGCGAGCAGCATGCTGAAACGGTCGACGGCACCGTGGGGGCGCACCGCGGCGATCATGCCCAGGGTGATGCCAACGGTCGCGGCGAGGAGCATCGCGGCGCCGGCGAGTTGCAGCGTCTTGGGGAATCGCTCGGCGAGGTCTCCCAGGACGGGACGCTGGGTGATGTACGAATGCCCCAGGTCCCCGCGGACGACGCCCCACAGATAATGGCCGAACTGTACGGGCAGGGGATCGTCGAGGCGCAGCTCCGCGCGCAGTCGAGCGATGGTGGCGGAGTCGGCGCGCTCGCCGACCATCTCGGCGACGGGATCGCCGGGGACGACGTTCAACAAGAGGAATGCGACAACCACGACACCGAAAAGCGTTGGAATCGTCGAGACAAGACGTCGAGCAATAAAGCGTATCACTGAGGCGTAGTGCGCCGCACGGTGGTCCAGCGTTGGCCGTTGAAGATGACGGGGATCTCCCAGCCGGTGATCGACGGGTGCTGCGCCCACAGGTCCACCGGGAACCACAGATAGAGCCAGGGCGCCGCCTCGTACACGCGCCCGTCGATGCGGGTGTACAGAGCTTCGCGCGCGGCGTCGTCGGTCGTGCGGCGCGCCACCATGATCAGGGAATCGGTCACGCGGTCCGAGTAGAACGCGTAGTTCCCGCCGGGCCCGAAGCTGGCGCTGTGGAACAGGGGATAAAGGAAGTTGTCGCCGTCGGGGTAGTCGGCCCACCAGTCGAGCATCGCCATGTCGGCTTCGCCTTTGCGGGCGGTTTCGCGCATGCTCGACGCGTCGCGAGCCACGACTTCCACGCGAATCCCCACGGCGCCGAGCTGGGCCTGAATCGCTTGTGCCGCCCGCCCTTGCTCGACGTTCGTTCCCGAGCGCCACAGCTGGACGGCGAAACCGTTCGGGAATCCGGCCTCGGCCAGGAGGCGCCGAGCCTGCGCGGTGTCAAAGGCGTAGCCGGGGCGCGTCGTGTCGCCGCCGCCCAGGGAGGGCGGAATCGCGCCCCGGGCCGCGATGCCCCGGCCGTTCCAGACGGTCCGCAGGATTTCCGGAACGTTGACGGCGTGATTGATGGCGCGCCGTACGCGAGCGTCGCGCAGCGGCCCACGCCGGTTGTTGAGGGCGACGTAGATGGCCCGCAGCGCGGGCTTCCGCTGCAGCCACTCAGGGTGGTCATGCTCCCATTTGGCGGTCTCGCCGAACGGGATCTCGGCCACCGAGATCCGTGCGGCGAGGAACTCCGCGCCCCGGGTAAAGGGCTCGGGGATGATGCGCACTGTGAGCGACTCGGCCTGGGGAGCGCCGCCCCAGTAGTTGGGGTTGCGCGAGAACTGCAGCTCGTCGTCGTGCCGCCAGGCGGCGAAGCGCCAGGGCCCCGTGCCTACGGGATGCTGGCCGAAGTCTGCGGCCACAGGTGTCGGCACGACCGCGGCGACCGGCATCGCCAGGAACTTGGGGAAGACGGCGAGGGGCTCGGTGAGGGTGAACGCGACGGCCGTGTCGCCCAGGACTTCGATTCCCGCCCCGTGGGGATCGGCGATCGGCTGGAGGGGCCAGACGCGCCCGCCTCTGGTGGCGGGGTCCAACACCCTGAGGATCGAGCGCTTCACATCGGCCGCCACGACAGTCCGTCCGTCGTGGAACTTCACTCCCGGCCTGAGGTGAAAGACGTATCTCTGGCCGTTGCGCTCGGCCCGCCAGCGGTCGGCGAGGCTTGGCAGCAGACGGCCATTGGGATCGAATTGGGTCAGTCCATCGAACAACAGCGTCACCATCTCGCCGGTGGGGACGTCGGTCGAGAGCGCCGGATCGAGCGAGCGGGGGTCGTAGGTCTCGTAGTAGACCAAACCCGTCCTCGCCTCGCCGCCGCAAGCGAGGAGTAGGCACACGAACAGGATGCTCGTGGTGTCGAAAAGGTTGACAGTGCGGTGCAAGTGACGCAACATACGGGACTTGGCAAACATCGTCAATTGCGCTGCGCGTCTTGTCTCCTGCTCGTCGCTCTCCTGGCGGCGCCTTCCGTCCTCTCCGCCCAGAATCAAGAGCGGGAGCGGTCGGAGCGAGTCGTCCGGCGCCTAAAGTTCGTCGGGAATCACGCCCTAGACGACTACACCCTGAGCAGCGCGATCGCCACGACCAATTCGAGCACCTTCGCGACGAACCCGCTCGTCCGCTGGCTCGGGTTGGGCGAGAAACGGTATCTCGATGAGCTGGAATTCCGGCGCGACGTCGTGCGGCTGCTACTTCTCTACCGTCAGAGCGGCTACATGACGGCGGTGGTGGACACGAACGTCATCCGCACGACCAGGGACGCCTACATCACATTCCGGATTTACGAAGGCGACCCGGTGCGGGTCGCACGGCTCGACGTGCAGGGAGTCGCCGGGATCCTCGACACCGCGCAGCTGCGCCGCACGCTCCCGCTCCAGGTCGGCGATGCCTTTAACCGGTTTCTGCTCCAGGCCTCCGCCGACACGATCGCCTCCCGCCTGCGCAACAGCGGCTATCCCTACGCCGAAGTGCTGCGCAACTTCGATTCGGAAGCAGGGGTGCTGCGCGCCGAGGTCACCCTCGAGGCGATCCCGGGTGCGCCGATGCGCGTGGGTGAGGTGATGATCCAGGGTCTGAAGGACGTCGACACCGGCACGGTGCGACGGTTGCTCACGGTGCACCCCGGCGATCGCTACCGTCAGGACGCGCTGTATCAGAGTCAGCGCGACCTCTACTCGATGGGGGTGTTCCGCTACGCCAACGTGATCCTGGTCGACTCTAGTCCCCCCGCACACAGCGGGGCGGCCGGCGATGCGGCGAACGGGGCCAGCGACTCGACTGTGCGCGTCCTCGTGCAGGTGCAGGAAGGGCCGCAGCACCGCCTGCGTTTTGGCCTCGGATACGGGAGCGTGGACTGTCTGCGGGCGCAAACCGGTTGGACCGCCAACGACTTTTTGGGGGGGGGCCGCACCCTCGACGTCTCGGCGCGCCTCTCCAAGATCGGCGGCGGGTCGCCGCCGCCGACGACCGGCTTTAGCCAGCTGTGCAAGCCGTTTTTCAGTGACACGCTTTGGTCGGTCGACACGCTGAACTACACGTTGGGCGCGACGCTGCGGCAGCCGGCGTTCATCTCCCGTGCTCACTCCGCCAGCGTGGGGGTGTTCGCGGAACGACGCTCGGAGGCGGCGATCTACACGCGCATCGCGGTCGGCGCGAACGCCGACGTCACGATCAACGCGCGCCGCCAGGTCCCGGTCACGATCGGGTACGGCTACTCGGTGGGCCGCACCGACGCGGAGCCCGCGGTGTACTGCAGCGTCTTCCGGCTGTGCGACTCTGCCAGTCAAGTGTTCCTGCGCGACCGGCGCGCGTTCGGCGCCATCACTATCACCACCGTGCGCGACCGCGTGAACAACCCGCTCGACCCGTCCGAGGGAAGTCTCGTGACGGCAACGTTTCTCTACGCGTCCCGGCTGGTCGGCTCGGATTCCTCGTACGAATTCAATCGGGCGGAATTCGAGGTATCGCACTACTACCCGATCGGCCGCAGGGCCGTGTTCGCCTGGCGAGTGCGCGGGGGGACGATCCTGCCGCAGAAGATCACCCTCTCGGGCCAGCGCGTGGGCTACGTGCCCCCCGATCAGCGCTTCTATGGCGGCGGTCCGAACTCAGTGCGCGGCTACGGGCGCAATGGGCTCGGCCCGCGCGTCTACATCAGCGACAGCCTCTCGATCGACAACAGCGGTCCCACGCCGGACACGACGTTCTATCACGTCACCACGGCGCCGACGGGCGGCAATTCGGCGTTCGTGTTGAACGCGGAGCTGCGCTTCCCCTCGCCGATCTTCGCCCAGCGCATGCGGCTCGGCCTGTTCGTGGACGTCGGGCAGGTGTGGGAGCGGGGCGACGAGTTGGTGGCCATTCAAGGGGTGCGCGTGACGCCGGGAGCCGGCGTGCGCTTTACCACGCCCCTCGGTCCGGTGCGGGTCGACGTCGCCTACAACGGCTATCCTGCCGAGTCCGGGCCGCTGCTGCTGCAGACGGCCGACTCGATCGTGCAGAAGCGGTCTGATTATGCGCCGTCGAGTGCCGGGAAGTCGTTCTGGCAGCGCCTCGTGCTGCAGCTCGCCGTGGGACAGGCGTTCTGATGGTCCGGCGCTCGCTCGGGGTCGCGCTTTGGTCGCTGGTCGGGCTGCTCGCCTGCTTCCTGGGCGGGTTGAACGGCCTGGTGGGCACGCGCGCCGGGCGCTCGCTGCTGGCGCGCATCGCCAGCAACGCCGTGGAGCGGGCCGTCTCCGGCACCATCGAAGTCTCGGACGTGCGCGGCTCGCTGATCTCCGGCGTGACCCTCACCAACGTCCGGCTGTACGACGCCGACACGTCGCTGGTCGCGTCGCTGCCGCGTGTGGATCTGAGCTACAACCCGCTCGATTTCCTCGCCGGCCGGGTCGTGCTGTTCGAAGTGGATCTCGACCGGCCCGTCTTCAACATCGTCGAGCACGCCAACCGCAAGATCAACCTCGAGGAGCTGCTGCGGCTGGACGTGAAGGACAGTAGTCCTTCCCGGGGGCCGCGGACGCTCGTGCTGCTGCGCAACGTGCGCATCACCAATGGCACCGTGAACCTGCGTTTGCAGGATCGCCTGTCCCCCGGCGACTCGCTGCTCGAGATCGACCGCTTCGGGAGCGACGGCCGGCGCCGCATCCGGCGCTTCGAGCACTTCGAGGCGCGGCTCGCCGCACTGCGTATCTCCGCGCCACGCGAGCGCGGCATCCGCATCGACATCTCGCGTCTCGCGTTCCAGAGCAGCGACCCGCACCTCACGCTGGCGGACGCCGCGGGGCGCATCACGATCACGGGCGATACCCTCGACGCCGATCTCGTGCGGGTGCGCTTCCCCGGTTCGCAGTTCAGCGCGCGCGGGCGGGTGAGCTGGCCGCATGGACCCATCCTGTGGGACCTCGCGCTGCGTGCCGACTCGGCGACGCTCACCGACATCGCGTTCCTCGACCCGCGCTTCCCGTCCGGCGCGGTGCTGCGCGGCGGCGTCGGCCTGCGGTCTCACGGCCCCCGCGTGCTCGAGATCCGGCTCGATCCTTTGGACCTATCATACGGGGAGGGGGGGACGCTGACGGGCCGGGTCACTGCCATCAGTGCCGCGGATACCGGCATCGTCGCGGTGCGCCAGGGCGACCTCATCGCGAGCGACCTCTCGCTCGACCTTGCCCGTCATTTCCTCGACACGCTGCCGTTCTACGGGCGGCTGACGGGGCACACCCTCGTCGACGGCCCGATCGGGGCGCTGCAGCTCGAGACCGACTGGGCGTTCCGCGACTCGCTCGTCCCGGCCTGGCCCGTGACGCGCATCCGCGGGCGGGGGGAAGTGGACGCCAGGGGGAGGGGGGTGGACCTCGGGTTCCGACCCTTCGAAGTGGAAGCCGCCACGCTGGACCTCGGCACGGTGCGGCGGCTCGTCCCCGCGATTGGGCTCGTGGGCCAGCTCGATGCTGTCGGTACACTGACCGGCACGCTCCACGAGGCCCGCTTCAGCGGCACGCTGCGGCACCGCGACGCGGCCCGGCCTGTCAGCGTCGTGCGCGGCGTCGTCGCGCTGGACAGCCGTACCGATATCCTCGGCATCAACGCCGACGTCACGACCGACTCTCTATCGCTCGACGGCCTGCGGGGCAGTTTCCCCGGCCTGCCGCTGCAAGGGACGCTCGCGGGGACGATCCGGTTGCATGGTGACGTCTCGGCGCTCGAGACGCACGCGGACCTGACGATGGCGGAGAACGGCACCGTCCGGGGCGACGGAACCCTCGTGCTCGGCATGCCCAACTACGGCGTGCGCGCCTTCACGCTGCGCGCCCACGACCTGAACGTGCAGCGCTGGGTCGCGACCAAAGGTGCGCCCGCCCCCCCGTCGCGCCTCGCCTTCACGTTGGCGGGGAGTGTCGAGGGCGACAGTGCCACCCCGCCGGTCGGCGACCTGACCGCGACGCTCGCCCCGTCGCTGTTCGCGGGGACCATCGTGGACTCGGGCGCCGCGAAGATCCACTTCGGGGACGGACGGCTGTATGTCGAGTCGCTGCTCTTGCAGCAGCCCGGCCTGCTCACGCGCGGTTCGGGCTCGCTGGGGTGGCGGCGCCCCGCGCGTGGCTCGCTCTCGCTCGACATGCAAGCCGACAGCCTCAGGGTGCTCGACTCCCTGGCGACGTGGCTCGCCGGCGCCCGTCTGTCGGGCCCGACGCCGGGAGAAGCGCTCACCGGCTCGGCCCGGGTGCTCGTGACGCTCGACGGCGCGCTCGATTCGATGGCGATCGAGGGGCGCGCCAACGCCACCAACCTGCGGTGGCGCGGGTGGCGCGTGCCGGCGGGACGCGGGCACGCCAGCTTCGAGCCCGGCTCGACGCCGAGTTTCGACGTCGACGCGACGATCGACTCGCTCGGGTATGGCCGGCTCGGGTTCGGGGCCGCCCAGGCCCGCGCGCGCGGGACGCGCGACTCGCTCACCTGGTTCGCGCGGTCCCGTGTCGGCGATCTCGGGGCGTTCCTCGGGGGGGGCCGGTATGCGCGCGACAGCGCGGTGCAGCGGGTCGGCGTGGATTCGCTTGCCGTGCTGCTACCGGGAGGCGTGTGGTTCCTCGAGCGGCCCGTGCACATCACGATCGGCGATTCCGTGCTGGCGCTCGACACCCTGTCCCTGAACAGCGCGGCCGGGCCGGCTCGCCTCGTGGTCAGCGGCGAGGTTGCGCCTCATGGGCGGGCCGACGCCCGCCTGTATCTCGAAATGTTCCCGCTCGCAGGCGTGTATGCGCTGCTGCAGCGCGACACCCTGGGCGTCGCCGGCGCCGTCACCGCGACGGTTGCGCTGGGCGGCACGCGCGCCAACCCGACCTACAACGGCTCGTTCGCCCTGTCCGATGCGGCCTTCGGCGGGGGCACCTTCCGCGCACCGTTCATGGACGGCACCCTCGCGTATCAGAACCGCCGCCTCGACGGCGAGCTGCACCTGTGGCGCTCGGGCCAGCAGATCCTCAACGTCACCGCGCATCTGCCCCTCGACCTGGCGCTGACCGACGTCGCGCAGCGCCAGCTCCCCGACACGCTGTCGGTGCAAGCCCGGGCCGACAGCGTCGATCTCACGGTCCTCGAGGCGGTGACCCCGCTGCTGCGCCAGGTGCAGGGCGTCTTCGACGCCGACGTGGGGGTCGGCGGCACGTGGGACGCACCGCGGCTGCGCGGTGGGCTCGAGATCAGCGGCGCCGGCGCCACGATTCCGGCGCTGAACGTGCGCTACGACGACATCGGCGGCCGGCTGCTGCTGCGCGGCGACACGATCCGGGTGGAGGGGCTGACCCTCCGGAGCGAAAAAGGGCGGGCCGAGGTGACCGGCTACCTGCGGCTCGACCGGTTGACCAAGCCGGTGCTCGCCCTGAACATCGCGGCGACCGAGTTCAAGGCGCTCGACTTGAAGGGCTACCTCACCGTCACGGCGAGCGGCCAACTGGCGCTGGGCGGACCGGTGTTTGGGGCGACCCTCACGGGCAGGGGCACGGTCACGTCGGGCGTGCTGCATTTCGCCGATCTCGTGAACAAGCGCGTCGTGAACCTCGACGAGCCGTGGGTGCAGGACCTGATCGACACGTCGCTCATCCGCACCCAGCGACTCGGTCCGGAGTTCGAGAGCGTGTTCCTCGACAGCCTGCGCATTCAGGGGCTGCAGCTCACGATGGGCAGCGATGTGTGGCTGCGCTCGACCGAGGCGAACATCCAGCTCACGGGCACCGCGGCGGTCAACAAGGTGCGCGGCAACTATCTCCTAAGCGGCACGCTGCAGGCGCCGCGGGGCACCTACCGGCTCGTGGTGGGGCCTGTGTCGCGCGAGTTCGTCGTGACCCAGGGAACCGTGCACTACTTCGGCACCCCCGACCTGGATGCCGAGCTCGACATCGAGGCGCGGCACGTCGTGCATCCCGTGCCCAGCACTACGTCGCGCGCCGCCGACGACAAGGACATCACCGTCATCGCGCACATCCGCGGGACGCTGCTCGTGCCGCGGCTCACGCTCGAGGCGGAGCACCAGCCATTGTCGCAAAGCGAGATCATCTCCTACCTCATGTTCGGCCGGCCGAGCATCGAGCTGGCGGGAGGGCAGGGGGCGTTGCTGCGCAGTACGGCGGCGAGTCTCGTCGCGGGGGAAGTGGAGCGCACCGTGGTCTCGGACCTGGGCGTGCCGCTCGACTACTTCGAGTTCCGCCCCGGCGATCCGTCGGACCCGCTCGCCCGCACCCAGCTCGCCGCGGGATGGCAGATCGGGAACAAGACGTTCCTCGTGCTCAACGCCGGGTTCTGCCAGCGCCAGCAGGTGAGAGTGGCCAATACGCTGGGCGCGACCCTCCAGTACCGCATCAGCCCCCAATGGCGCACCGAGGCGAGCGTCGAGCCAGTGCGGAACTGTCTCGGCCCAGGGGTGCAGCAGAGCGGGACGGCGGCGCGCCAAGTCGGCGTCGACCTCTTTTGGGAGCGGCGGTACTGACGTGACGCGCGCCTTGCTCATCACCAACCCCGCCGCCGCGCGGACCGACGCGCGCGCGGTGACCGCCGTGCGCGAGACGCTGCGGGGCGGCGGCTGGGACGTGGAAGTGCTCGCGACACTCGGGCCACGCGACGCCTACCGGTTCGCCGCAGAGGCGCGCGACCAGAAGTTCGACGTGCTGGTGTGTTACGGCGGCGACGGGACCGCGATGCAGATCGCCGCGGCCATCGTGGGGACGGGGATCCCGCTCGGCCTGGTGCCGGGGGGCACCGGCAACCTGCTCGCGGGGAATCTGCGGCTGCCGCGCAACGCCGCGAAGGCGGCCCGCGCGCTGCTGACCGCTCGTCCGCATCCGATCGATCTTGGCGTTTCCGAGCGAGCGGACGGCGCGCACTACTTCGCGGTGGCGTCGGGCACCGGGTTCGACGCTGAGTTGATGGCCGAGACGAGCGCGGCCGCCAAGCGGCGCTGGAAGTTCGGGGCGTATGTGGGGCACGCGGTGGCGAAGCTCAGCGGCGTGCGCAGCGCGCGCCACCGCATCACCGTCGACGGCAACGTCCACGAAGTCGGGGCCGCGATGCTGCTGGTGCTCAACTGCGGCGAGCTGATCCCACCGTTCGTGCGCCTGCGCAAGGACATCGCGCTCGACGACGGCTGGCTCGACGTGGTGGCGCTCCGAGCCGACGGCATGGCGCAGAGTGTGGCCGCGGTCTGGGACCTGTTCCGGGGCACCGCGAACGGCGCGGGGCGCGTGTGGTGGGGGCGCGGGCGCACGATCCGCGTGGAGGTCGTCGGGGCGGCGCCGCGGCCGGTGCAGCTCGACGGCGAGCTGGTGGGCGACACGCCGTTCGAAACGCGGATCCTGGCGGGCGCGCTCACCGTACTCGTGGACCCGGCCGGCGGATGGAAGGGATCGCGGCATGGCTGACACGCTGCTGCTCGTGGATGACGACGCGAGCGTCCTGCGCGCGATCGGGGACTACTTCGAGCGCCTCGGCTACGAGGTGATGCGCGAGGCGACCGGCGACGCCGGGGTCGAGACCTTCACGCGCGTCCGCCCCGATGTGGTCATCCTCGACCTGAACCTGCCGGATGCGAGCGGGCTCGTCGTGCTCGAGCGGCTGCGCCGCGAGAACGGCGCCGTCATCCTGCTCACCGGACAGGGCGACATCGAAACGGCGGTGCACGCGATGCAGCTCGGCGCCGAGAACTTCCTCACCAAGCCCGTGGAC
>Ga0137418_10006980_pt1 | contig 10389 bp, 10 predicted proteins | sample CZODoug3_1_2_16f_FD_122242 | JGI IMG/M metagenome (GOLD analysis project Ga0137418, IMG submission 122242) | Vadose zone soil fungal communities from Angelo Coast Range Reserve, California, USA - CZODoug3_1_2_16fungal (Hybrid Assembly) | ecosystem: Environmental > Terrestrial > Soil > Vadose... | reverse complement strand
TTTCCTCGACGCTCAGGGCAAAGTTATCCGCAGCTTTACGAGTCAGCAGGATCCCACAGTCGCGACTGACTCCGTTCGCGCCGACAGCGTTCGCTTGGTGCGCAACGACAGCCTGCGTCGAGCCGGAGTAACACCCGACACGACGGTGCGCGCTGAGGCGAAGGGTGAGGAATCTCCGCCTGGCGAAGATGGACCGATTCGGAGGCCACCTCCGCCGCGCGTCGCAAATAAAGCTGGACTCAACATGTTCGCATGGAATCTCCGTTACCCCGACGCGTCAGTGTTCGACAACATGATTCTCTGGGCAGGGGCCGTTGCAGGTCCCGTGGTTCTGCCGGGTACCTATGCCGTTCGCATCAACGTAAACGGGCAGAGCTTTACGCAGCCCCTGAGTATCGTGAAGGATCCGCGCAGTACAGCAACCGACGCGGACCTCAAGGAGCAATTCGACTTCCTAATGCGTATTCGTGACAAGACCAGTCAGGCGAACGATGCCGTCAAGACGATCCGCAACATGAAGTCACAGCTGGCGGACCGCGAAAAGAGGATGACTGGCGATCAGGCGACTACGTTTTCTCGGGTGGCTGGTGATCTGTCAAACAGGCTCTCCGCTATCGAGAGCGAGATTTATCAGGTGAAGAATCAATCCGGCCAGGACCCGCTCAACTATCCAATCAGGTTGAACAACAAGATTGCCGCGCTGGCGGGCGTCGTGGGTGGAACCGACGCGAAGCCCACCAGTCAGTCGTACACGGTGTTCAACGAGCTGTCCTCACAGCTGGATCGGCAGCTCTCGGCAATGCGGGGCACATTCATCGTCGTGCTGCCGGCGATCAATGCGACGCTGAAGACTGCCGGCTTGCCGGCGATAGTTCCCAGCACGGATGAGATCCGGATTCCGCCGAACCGCGCGCCGGCCGTGAGTGGCTCCGACGATAATGAGGACAAGAACTAGTCATCATGCGTGCGCGCGTCGTGCTGGTCGGGATTGGCGCCGGAGCGGTGGCGCTGAGCGGCGCCTGCAGTCGTGGCGACGACCGGTCGAACACACACATACGCGTAATCGATTCCGCGTACACCGAATCGTGGGAGCCGATGGAGGACACCGGAACGGTTTACCGGCTCGAGATCGTTTCAGCGCTCGGTGCTGACACGATTCGCAATGTCATTCCGCCGGCGCCGATCGTGGTGGGCGACAGTCTCGTCATTGGACTCATTCAGGTCTCTGAAGATTCGTCCACACCACAGCGACAGATCTTCAGACTGCGGCTTGGGCAACATCACATAGAGACGGGCCCGCTCCCGGCCGACGTCTGGTCATCGTATCAGGATGTTCTCGTTTCGCCAGATGGCCGCTTCATCGCGTACGTCGGAGAGGACACGACACCCGCGAATCCAGGCACCTACGGAATCGTGCGCGACCTGAAAACCGGACAGATCGTCGTGAGAGGACCCGGCGGCGGTGGCTGCGACTGCGACGAGGACTACAACCATGCGCGGTGGTTCGCGCCCGACAGCTTCGAGATCGCCGTCGCACACAGCAACAGCGGCGGCGGATGGCAGCGTTTTTCAGGAAAAGCGTCGGCGAGCAGAGTGCACGTCGATACACTGACGGACGAGCCAGACTGGCATTGAAAGACAAGACTCGCGCATTTCTGCGGCACACGCTGGCAGTCATCGCCTATCGCGCAGCCAAAGTCGAGCGCAATGCGCCTCCCGGGTTTGCCACGTTCCGGCTTGGCAAGGCGGCCCGCACGCCGGTAGAGATTCTGGCGCACATGGGTGATCTCTTCGACTGGGCCCTCACTATGGCACGGGGCAAAGCCGACTGGGTTCAAACGAAACCCGGATCCTGGAGAAAAGAAGTGAGCCGGTTCCACGCCTCACTGCTCGACCTCGACCGATACCTGGCATCTGATGCGCCACTGGGCGCGACCGCGGAAGAATTATTTCAGGGGCCGATCTCCGACGCACTCACACACATCGGTCAGATCGCGATACTGCGCAGGCAGGACGATTCACCAGTGCGCTCGGAGGTTTATGCGAGGGCCGATATTGCGCCGGGTCGCGTCGGCGAGGAGCAGCCGAAAAGTCCTTTCGAGTTTGACACTCCACCGGCGGAGAAAGCCGCCGGCTGACTCCCCGCCGCGCACGAATGCTGAGCCAAATGTGGAATGCATCGGCGAACTGGTGCATTTTATCCCCGTGATCCCTGGAACCGGACGATCCCCAGGTTCGTAAAGATGCTTATGCAGACACCCGACCCCGCCCCGGCCCCCCAAGCACACGCGCCGCCGCCGGCGGCCACACCAGTGGTCGTCATTCCCGGTTCACAAGGCTCTCCGGCGATCACCATCCCGGCCCCGCGCACCTCACGTGACATCAACGCGCTCAAAGCGAGCCGCGAGGAACTTTCCAATCAGCTCCAGTCGGTCGATGGCAGGCGCTCGAAATTGATGAGTCAGCTTAAGCAGGCCAGGGATCCGACGGCCATCAACGGACTGGAGGCTCGGCTCTCTCTGCTCGACACACGACAGCTGCAGCTCGAATCGGATATTCAGCAGATCGGACAACAGCTTACTAGTCCGGCCGCGGGGTTTTTAGCCAGCACAGCGTCAGCACCGGTATTCGCCGGTTTTGGAACAAAGGAGATAATGACGCTCTCGGTGCTATCGATCGTTTTGATTTGGTTTCCGCTGGCATTCGCCGCAGCCCGGATGATCTGGAAGAAATCCAACCGGCCCGGGCTCCCCCCAACTGCATTTACGGAGACCGCCCAGAGGCTGGAACGGTTGGAAGCATCGGTCGATGCGATCGCGATCGAGATCGAGCGGATATCGGAGGGGCAGCGCTTCGTGACCAAGCTTCTCTCGGAAGGCCAGTCGGCGCCAATGCTCGGCGCCGGCCAGCGCACTCCGGAGACCATCCGCGGGAGCTAGCCCGCGGCGGACGCAGGTTTGGGGTTGGCGTCGGCCAGCGTCTGCTGCCTCAGAGCCGCGGCGCCCATCATGCCGCCGAGTCCCATGGACTCTACAACATTGCTTGGCACCACCATCAGCGCGCCCTTTTCCTTGAGTCCTTCGTACAGGATGTTCATCGCGCGCAGGTGAAGCGCTGTCGGATTATTCTCGTACGACTTCGCAGCCTCAAAGAACAGTTGCGCGATCTCCACTTCTGCCTGTCCGAGGATGATGCGCGCTGACTTCTCGCGTGACGCCTGCGCTTCGCGGGACATTGCGTCCTGGAGCGAAGTCGGGATCACAATGTCGCGCATTTCAACAGACTGCACCGTGACACCCCAGGGATTTGATCTCTGATCGATCAAGGCTTGAAGCTCCGCCTCGATTCGCTCGCGCCCACGAAGTAAATCGCTGAGCGACGTGCGACCGATGATGTCGCGGAGGCCGGTCTGGGCTGCCCAGCTGACGGCTTGAGCGTAGTCCTGAACTTCGAGCGCGGCCTTCTCGGAATCGTGGACCATCCAGAAGAGAACCGCGTCGACGTTCACCGGTACCGTGTCAGACGTGAGCGTCTCTTCGGCGGCGAAGCTCGTCGTGATCACGCGCTGGTCGATATAGATCGAGATGGTCTCGACGAACGGAACGATCCAGAAAAGGCCCGGGCCACGCAGTCCCGTGTACTTGCCGAGATGCAGCACAACGGCCCTCTCCCATTGCTTCGCAATCTTGGGCGATTGCGAGAGGAGAACTCCGCCCACAAAGATCAGAATCCAGACCGGATTCTGAGTCGCGGCCATCATGGGAAACGCGATAAGGATCGAGACGAGCAGAATGAAAACTGATACGACATTGGCACGACTCTGCGACCGTGAAGCCCGCGCGGCGCGGCGTGCTGCGAGAACTTCGTCCATTGCCGGCATTTATTTTTTCTCCTCGTGTCTGAGCTGAGTGATTAGCTCGGATAAAGTGAATCCCAACAGCGCGGCATCGCCAACGAAGCGTCGGATCAGCTCGCGCAGCTCCCGCTCACGGTGCGCTCGCGCCGCCTGTGGCGACGGAGATTCCCGAACGAAAGTGCCCACCCCGCGTCGTGTTTCCAGAATTCCATCGCGCTCGAGCTGGGCGTAGACCCTGGCGACCGTGTTGGCGTTCACGGCCAGGTCCACCGCGAGCTGCCGAACGGTCGGCAACTGCGCCCCCTGCTCTAACTCCCCTGTCGCGATCGCCGCTCTGATGGACCGGTCCAGCTGAGCATAGATCGGGGTGGGGCTGGTTGAATCGACGCTGAAAGTAGGCATTGTCTGCTTGTACTATCACATTAGGACAATACGGGGGCAAGGGGGGACCGGTTTCAGTGCCTGTTCTAGGGGGTTAACTACAACTTTGACTGCAACTGAACAGGCGGGAGGTCCCAGTGGCAGAGATGTCAGTTTGTTAGTTCACTACGCCCCGACTTATCTCTGTGGATACAGGACACAAGCAACTGCCTGTGCCCTTAGGCCACAGAGGCAAGTCTGGGCGTCGTTAACTGAACCACTGGCAACTTACCTACCGGGACCTCTCGCCCGTTCAGTTGCAGTTATCAGCCGCCAGCTCGGTTACCTGTTATGAGTGTACATGAGATCAACGATCTCATCGTACATGCTGTCTGCCTGCGATCCTCCAGTCCGAATCGCCCCCGTCGCGCAATGCTTGAGATGGTTTCGCATCAACTCGCGGCCCACTCCGCGAAGCGCTTCCTGAACCGAGGATATCTGCGTCAGGATGTCGGCGCAGTACCGGTCCTCGACAACCATCTTCTGCACTCCCCGAACCTGGCCCTCGATGCGGCGGAGCCGTTTCAGGTTTCTGGATTTCACTTCCGGATCGACGGCGATCGCTTTTCGCGAGCCCGTCGACGCTTCGCGAACGGCGCAGCCGCACTCCGCGCTGTCCGCCCCGGCGATCTTATCGACTCCCTTTGCCTTCGTGCTCATTTGATCTCCTCGTTATCTCAGGGCAGGCGGACGTTGCGCAGACGCAGGCTGTTCGTGACGACGCTCACCGAGCTGAGCGCCATCGCGGCGCTGGCAATGATTGGACTCAGCATCAGCCCTGTTACCGGGTAGAGCACGCCGGCGGCAATCGGTATTCCAATCACATTGTAGACGAACGCCCAGAACAGATTCTGTTTCATCGTCACCATCGTCTGGCGCGAGAGCGAGATCGCGGTCGGAACGCCGCGCAGATCGCTCCGCATGAGAGCAATGTCGCTCGCTTCGATGGCGATGTCCGTTCCCTTGGGCATCGACACACCGACGTCCGACTGAGCGAGCGCCGGCGCGTCGTTGATTCCGTCGCCGACCATCGCCACTACCCTGCCCTTCTAAGACCTCAATTTTTGAACTAGCTTCGGTTGAAACTTCGGTTTCATTGTGAGGAGGAGTGTCGTACATGCGGATAACTTCGTCCGGAAAACGTGCGAGACCGGTCCCTCTCAGGTAGTCCCCCATGCATGTACCCGTGCAGTCAGAATCGATGTTTGGAGCGCCGCGGCGTGCCAGTACGTCGTCGGAATGAACCGTTCGAAAATCGACGCTGAACCTTGTGTATCCCGATGTATTGGGGACGGTAGAGTGCATCTGCGCCGCCGAAAAAAGAAGCACGCCCCCTACGGGGCACACGACTCTAATCTGCGGTTCCAAATCCATTGATTCTTCAGGGCGTGGCTGCCTTCGGGTATCAAGTCCTATCTGCTGTGCCGCGATATGCCGGCCCGTGCGGTTCCATTCCTGATAGTTGTAGTCGCGCGATCCATTCTTTACCGGCTGTGTCCAGTAGCGTGGGTGGAAGGCCATCACGTTTTCCGGCTGAATCTCGTATACGGGGAGCCACCAATTGATCTGACAGAAAGGCGCCGAATACCAAGTGTCGCGATGAGGGTGGAACGCATAGGAAATGCCGGAACTCAGATATCCACCATGGGTGGATGTCCGAAGCCGAGGCACATCAAAATGAGTCTTCTCCAGGTCGCAGCCAATCTCCGCGAGCAACTGCTGGATAAGCTGCTTGCTGAAGGGATGATGAATAAACTTGGGTTTCAATTCTCCGAGGATAGCTGCAAACCGCTCCACAGGCATGTGATGCTGCGCCTCACGGGGATCGAGTGGAGCAAACGCCTTCTCTGCCATCTCGCGTGCGAATTCACAAAGGGCAAGTGAGCCTGACGTCGGACTGCAGACGACTAACTGTCCTTCATAGACCATCTTTCGGCGAAGATCGTCGGAAACCTTAGGATCAAAAAAAACTGTGTTCATTGCCTTTCCTCCTACGCGCTGGGGCCGAGAAGCCCATGTTGCAACAAATCCGAGGCGGCTTGAAAAATGGCGGTAAACTTCAGCCCGGAGCGTTCTGCGATGTCCAGTAACGAGTTCTCGCCATCAGAAAGATTGAGAACCCATAGCATTGCAAGCTCTCGGATTTCGGAATCGGGATAACCTCCCAGTTCACGATAAAGGCCACGTTTTCCGAGTTGCGGCTCGCATTTCGGATTCAGGTTTCGATACTTGCAATTGTGTTCCAGCACCTCTAAGAGTTCGAGGCAGTATCTGAACGTTTCCTCCAAAGCCGCCGGTGCAATGAAGTCCAGATTGTCCGCCGAGCTGTGGTATTCAGGAAATTTTCCATGCTGCGTTCGATTCAAACATCCCACCGGAAGATTAAAGGCGGGAGAGCAGAACTGGCGTTCGTCGTAACCATAGGGTGAAAAATCGCGAACGTTATAGGGCTTCCCGGAGTGATGGAGCAGGTGCAACACCGCCCTATCGATTTCGGCGTTTCCACGGCGAGACTTCTTGTACGAAAACACTCCGCGGTCTCCGACACAAGCGAGGACCAGACCGTGCTTAATGCGCGACACAACGTCTTCATTCCTGCTCAACCAAGTAATTGAACCGATGGTCCCCGGGATGAAGAGAAACCGGTACGTGTGTCGCCGCGGCATCGAAGTCAAAGCCTGGGCAAGGAATGTTGCGACTGCCACGCCCGAGAGGTTGTCATTGCAAAGCGAGGGATGACAAGAATGGGCCGAAATCAAGATCTCGTCGGAGGTCTGTCCCGGCAACAGGCACTCGCCGTAAGTGAGATGACCGTCCTCCAACGATGATTGAATGACCGCTTCATATTCTCCTTCGGGGAGAGAATCCAAATGCCGCTGGCTCAGACAAAAGCCCCATTCCTCCCGGTAGTAAGAGGTGCGGTAAGGAATCCAATCGGGGTAATCCGGCAGAGTGTGCAGGTGCTTCTTTAGTTCCCGGAGCGAAAGCTTCACTTGAGTGGGGACGCTGTAGTTCACGACGTGCAGATTGGACTCTCGAAAATCGATAATGCGATCGCCACGCGAGTTTTTGACGTAGGCGTCCTGGATATTCCATTCGCGCGGGACAGTCCAGTCAAACACCTGAGTTCCGCTCGCCACCTCGTGGACCTGAAGAGGGATTCTTTCTCCGATTCTCCGAAGAGTCTGACGAAGCCCATTCCCTGTGATGCTGCGGCACATTGGGTAGAGTTCCGCGGCGAATGAATGGATCTGGTCTCCAAAACCCGTGGAGTTCAGAGTGGCCTTCGGTGTTGCGGTCGTTGTGCCGGCAGTCATCAGTTTTTATTCAAAGTCGGCGTAATTTTGATCTCGCTCTAAAATCGTTCGCGTGTCTTGCGGCCAGGGTATGGCAAACGCAGGATCATTCCAGCGGACGCCACGCGAATGGTCGGCAGAATAAAACTGTGACATTTGGTAGAAGACTTCTGAGTCGTCCGCGAGCGTCTGAAAACCATGCGCGAATCCGGCCGGCACATACAGCGCGTTGCCTTCCCGCTCGTCGAGCTCGACGGCGAAGTACTTCTTGAACGTCGGCGAGTTCCGTCTCAGATCGATAATCACATCATATATAGCGCCGCGGATGCACCGCACCACCTTGACTTCTTCAAACGGAGCCACCTGATAATGCATTCCGCGTAACGTGCCCTTTCCTTGATTAAGGGAGACGCTGCACTGCACGATATGAGTCTCCAAGCCAAGCGAAGCAAATTCCTTCTCGCAAAACGTGCGGGCAAAGTAGCCCCGGAAATCTTCCTTTCGTTCCGGTTCGATAACATATGCGCCGGGCAAATTCGTCGGTTTGAAAATCACCGCTCCTGCGCTCCCGGTTCGAAGAGCACCCGGATCAAACCGCCGACGACGCTGGAGCGGCAATCGGGCTTGTGCTCATCCAGCGGAGCTGCGAGTCAAGTTGACCGTCCGCAAGCAGTTTCCGAATGTGCGTGATGCGCTTATAGTGGGGCCCTTCGAATTCTTCCAAGCTCAGCTGGATCTCCCGGCACGCGGCGTAAACCTCCTGAGCGCCTCGCCGTATATTCCACTCCGGCTGGAACCTTGGAAGTGTGTTCTTGATCTTGCTGAAATCCACGCGATAAGACCTAGGGTCCGGTCCTCCATTCGCGGAGTACTCAATCTTGCATCCCGGAACGATTTCTTGAACAACCGCGGCGAGATCCCGCACCTGATAGTTTTCTTCGGTGATCCCCACGTTGAATGCCTGATTGTGGATGGCCTCGCGCGGGGCCTCAAGAACGGCGATGAAGGCGCGACAAATGTCTTCAACGTGAACTAGCGGGCGCCACGGAGTACCGTCGGACTGAATCAAGACTCGCCCCGTCGTGTAGGCCCACGCAACAAGGTTATTCAGAACAACGTCGAAACGCATGAAGGGAGAAACGCCGTAGGCCGTGGTATTTCGCAAAAAGACCGGGCTGAAGCTGGAGTCCGCCAGGCTTGTCAGCTCCCTTTCGACAAACACTTTGGATTCGGCGTAACGAGTCACGGGCATGAAGCTGGCGCTCTCGTCCAACATCTGAGAGCCCGCAGCGCCGTACATGCTGCACGAAGAAGAAAAGATAAATCGGCTGATACCGGCTTGCTTCGCCAATCGAGCTAGCTGCAGCGAAGCTTGATAATTGATTTCGTAAGTAAGTTCAGGGTTCAGGTCACCCAGAGGATCATTCGACAGCGCCGCGAGATGCAGAACGGCATCGATGGTCCTGAAATCCTCCAGCTCGATGTCCCGCAAATCCTTGCGCAAGCTGGGGATTTCGACAACTTCGCCGACAAAACGATTCTGCACGAAGAAATCGCTGTCCAAGCCCACCACTTCATATCCTGCCGCGGTAAGCATCCTCACAAGGACAGCGCCGATATAACCGTGATGGCCAGTAACTAGCACGCGCATTCTTTTGCCCCAGAAACGCGATCGGAAAGGGATCCGGATGCAGGAGTCCGATCAGGCCCCGGCTTCCTCCCGCACACTGCAGGGTACTTCACGTGTTGCAAGAACAACAACCAAAGCATCCGCGAGTTGTCGCAACCTACCCATAAGATTTCGAGCAGTTTGCGTGCCAATGCAAACCATGCTATCCCAGCATAAGTTGCTTATTTTCAATGAGATAGGCTTTCGCTCGGGTTCATTCCACTGGTATCCCAAATCCCAAAGGCTGCCCGTCTTCCGATGATGGCAATCATTTACACACTTTCGCAGCGAAATTGGCATCCTGGATTCAAGCTGCCCGATGGATCGGTACCCAGGTCAAGAATACAGTCCCGGTGGGCGCGACGAGTTCGCGACGGTCGACGGGATTAACCCCGCTACTTCGCCGCGCTCGAGGGCCAATGGTTCCTGCAGTATTAAGGCAACAAATCGGCTCGATTCGACGCCTCGCCTCTTGGTTGTAAGGTTTTTGAGAGGGAACCGAGTCTCTTCCGCATTTGCCAAGCTAATTCTTTCCAGAAGCATAAAGCAACACCGGCCAAGAAGATGGGTAGGATCGCTGCGTTCTGCAAGAAAAACTGGAACAAATGAGTGGCCAACCAAAAGCGATCGGAGAGATAGCACGCTACCCCGAAGGGAATCGCAGCCAATCCAGGTCGAATCCAGCTTTGCCAGAGATACAGTCGGACGGGGATTTCTAACAGCTGACAAATGTAGCGCGGCCAGAACAGCAGGTGTACTACGAAGTTGGGAATCACCGTGCCCCATGCAACGCCAGTCATGCCCATTCGCCTGACGAGAAGGATACTTAAGGTGAGGTTGGCGATCGATTCCGCAAGAACGGCAAGCGCATACGGTCGGTGCTTGGCTATCCCGAAGGCAATGTTGCCACTCGTAAAGTTCGCGATGCTGAAGATCTGGGCTAGGAGGAGAATTCGAACGATACGGCCCGAGACTTGTGCGTATTGCGGCCCCATCCACAGCTCAATAAAGGTATGGCCGCGGAAATACAGCGCGAGAGCGATTGGTAGCGAGATGAACAGCGCAAATCGCGTTCCTTGAATTAGCAGACGGCGAAGTTCGCTGTGTTCACCTCGGGCCTCAAAGCTGCTGGCAAGGGGCATAAAGAT
>Ga0137418_10006979_pt1 | contig 10389 bp, 8 predicted proteins | sample CZODoug3_1_2_16f_FD_122242 | JGI IMG/M metagenome (GOLD analysis project Ga0137418, IMG submission 122242) | Vadose zone soil fungal communities from Angelo Coast Range Reserve, California, USA - CZODoug3_1_2_16fungal (Hybrid Assembly) | ecosystem: Environmental > Terrestrial > Soil > Vadose... | reverse complement strand
CTCGCGCGGCGCTTCGTCGGCGCCGAGACGGACTTCTCGGACTACACCGGCGCCGCGCGGCGCCCGAGCGCCTGGATGCTCGCGGTGCGCGCCGACGGCGCGGCGCTGCCGTTCGCCGCGGACTCCTTCGACCTCGTGTTGATGATCGACGTCCTGGAGCACGTGGCACCCGTCGCGCGCGCCGCGATCGTCCGCGAGTGCGTGCGGGTGGCGCGCCGGACGGTCGCCATCGGGTTTCCGGCCGGCGGGGCGGCCGAGACGCACGACCGCGAGCACGACCGTTGGCTCACGGCGCGCGGACTGCCACGCCCGGGCTGGCTCGCCGAGCATCTCGCGCATCCGTTCCCCAGCGAGGGCGAGATCTCGAGATCGCTCGACGGCGCGCGGGTCGCCATCCTCGCCAATGCGTGGCTGCCCGCCCACCGCTTCTTCATGCGCTGGGAGGCGCGCGCCCGCGGCGCGCGCTACTCGTCGTTGCTGAGCGACCTCCTCGCCCCGACCGAGTGGGACCGGCGCGGGCATCGCCCGTCCACGAACGCGCTGCGCGTGATCGCGCGGCCCCTCACGCCGCTGCTCGGGCTGCTCGATCGCGCGCCCGCGTACCGGACGCTGATCGTGGTCGAGAAGGAACGGGCGCGCGAGGCCCACCCGTGCTGAGCGTCGGCATCGTGATCCCGACGTACAATTCGGCGGCCACCGTGACGACCGCGATCGAGAGCGCCTTGGCCCAGGAGCCGGCGCCCGCGCAGATCGTGGTCGTAGACGACGGCTCGACCGACGGGACCGCCGACGCGCTGAGGCAGTACGCGGGGCGGATCGAGTACGTGAGGCAGGCGAACCGGGGACCGGCCGCCGCCCGGAACGCTGGCCTGGCCCGGCTCTTGACCGATACCGTGGTGTTCCTTGACGCCGACGACCTCCTGTTGCCCGGTGCGCTCGAATGCCGCCGCGGCCTGATCGCGGGCGCCGACGCCGCCTGGGTCTACACCGACGGCTGGCTCGAGGACGAGCCCGGCGTGCGGCGACGCTTTTCCGCGCTCTACCCGCCGCCCAGCGGTCGGGCCGAGGGCCGGATCTTTGCCGATCTTCTCCGTCGTAACTTCATCTGCGTCGACGCCGTCATGGCCCGCCTCGCGCTGGTCCGGGAGCTTGGGGACTTCGACGAGACCATCCGTGGAACGGAGGACTGGGACCTCTGGCTCAGGCTCGGCGCGCGCCATCCCGTGCGTTGGAGCTCGCAGGCGACGTTCGTCTACCGCCTGCGGCCCAACACGGTGTCCAGCGACCGGCGCCGGATGGACCGCATGCGATACCAGACGCTCGTGAAGGCGCAGCGCCTCTTTCCCGCGGAGGTGAGGGCGGCCGGCGTCGCCGCACGCCGCTCAGTCGCCGAAGCCCACAACGCCCTGGCGCTGGCATTCGCAGCCGAGGGGCGCTGGCGCGAGGCGGCGCCATACCTGGCGACGTCACTCAAGCTCTGGCCGCTCCAGCGGCGGGCGTGGCTCCTCTTCCTGCGCTGCCGCCGCGCGCTCCTCACCGGCGCGTGACCGACACGACGGTCGTCGTGGTCAGTTACAACACGCGCGACCTGGCCCTAGAGGCGCTCGCCGCGGCGCGCGCGGCGGCCGCGGGGCTCGACGCCACCATCCTCCTGGCGGACAACGGCTCCACGGACGGTACGCCGGCGGCGGTGCGGGCCGCGTTTCCCGAGGTGACGGTCCTCGAGAACCCGGACAACCCCGGCTACGGCGCCGCGATCAACCGGGCCGCGGCGGCGCGGCCCGCCGGACACCTTTGCGCGCTGAACGCCGACGTCGTGCTCGCGCCCGGGAGCCTCGGGACGCTCCGGCGCTTTCTAGATGCACATCCCGCGTGCGGCCTGGTCGGGCCGTCCCTCACGTATCGTGACGGCACGCCGCAGGCCTCGTGCAAGCGGTTTCCGACGATCGGCGTGGCGTTGGGCGAGCTCTTCGGCGTCCACTCGCTCCTGCCTCGGAACCCGTGGATCCGGCGCTCCTATTACGACGGCCTCGACCTTTCCCGCGAAGTGTCCGTGGACGCGGTCTCGGGCGCGGCGATGCTGATCCGCGGCGAGGCGTTCAGGACGGTCGGCGGGTTCGACGCCGGGTTTCGGATGTACTTCGAGGAGACCGACCTGTGCCGCCGCCTGCGGCAGGCCGGCTTCGGCGTGGCCTTCTGCCCCGCGGCGCGGGCCGTGCACTGGCACGGCGCGAGCACGCTCCAGACCTCCGCGCGCCAGGTGGATTACTACCTGAGCTACGTCCGCTACTTCAAGAAGCACCAGAGGCGCGGTGCGGCGGCCGTCCTCGTGGCAGCGATCGCGCTCAGCACGCTCGGACGCATGGCGGGGCTCGCGCTGAAGTATCCGCCGCTCGACCGGCGCCGCGCGGCACTGCTCCGGGCGAAGGAAGCGGCGTGCATGCGGCTGCTCCGTGCCCTGCCGAGGGTCGCGAGAGTCTGAGGAGGAGCGCCCGCCCTCATTGAAGGCTCAGGACGATTTGGCGCAGTGTCTGCTCGATCGGAATCGTCGGTGCCCAGCCGATCGCGTCCCTGATCTTTCTCGTGCTGGGGACGCGACGCCGCATGTCCTCGAATCCCGCCTCGTACGCCTGGTCGTACGGCACCAGCACGATGCGGTCGGCGCCTCTTACGTGCCGTCCTCCGCATTCGTTCGCGATCGCCAGAACCTTTCGGGCCAGGTCGAGGATCGTGACTTCCTCGGTCGAGCCCACGTTGAACACTTGGCCAACGGCGCCGGGGTGCTCGGAGAGACCGATGATGGCGTTGACGGTGTCCGTCACGTCGCAGAAGCAGCGACTCTGCTGGCCGTCCCCGTAGACCTCCAGGGCCTCGCCCCGGAGGGCGCGCTGCGCAAAACGCGGGACGACCATCCCGTATTGCCCGGTCTGCCGCGGGCCGATCGTGTTGAAGAGGCGAAACACGACGATGGGCAACCCCTTTTGACGGTGGTACGCCAGCCCCAGGAATTCGTCGACCGCCTTCGATGTCGCGTAGCTCCAGCGCGCCTTCGTGGTCGGCCCGAGCAGCCGATCGTCTTCTTCGCCGAACGGCACTTCGCTGTTCTTGCCGTAAATCTCCGACGTCGACGCGATGAGGACTTTCTTGCGGTAACGGTTGGCCACGGTCAGGACGGCGTGGGTGCCCAACACGTTGGTTTCGATGACGCGCACCGGATCACTGACGATCAACTCCACCCCGACGGCCGCCGCCAGATGGAAGATCACGTCGCACTCGCTCACCAGCCGGTCCATGACCACCTCATTGGTGACCGTCTCGATCGCGAAGCGGAAGCACGCATGATCCATCACACCGGCGATGTTCTCGAGCCGACCGGTCGACAGGTCGTCGACGACGGTGACGTGGTCGCCGCGCCGTAAGAGCGCTTCGGCGAGATGACTGCCTATGAAGCCTGCTCCCCCGGTGATGAGGGCGTGTCGCATTCCCGGCTCGGTGCCTCCCTGGGTTTGTTGGACTTTCCGTCCGAATAACCTAACGTAACAGGCATGTGTTCGCCTAGGTCGTAATGAGGCGTGACATGAAGGTCGCCATGATCGAGACCGGCGGCTGGGGAGGCCTGGCCCACTATGCGTGGAGCCTCTGCGCCGCCCTCGCCGACGCCGGCGCGGACGTGTCGCTCCTGACGAATGTCGCCTGGGAGCTCGAGCACCTGCCGCGCCGGTTCGGCGTCGCGAAGTGCTTCGCCCCGGACGCCGGCTACTGGGGCAACGTCCGCGCCCTCCGAGACCAGCTGGCGCGGGCCGGACCCGACGTCGTTCATGTCCAGAGCCTCGTCTCGACGCGCTTCGACGGGTGGCTCTGGCCGCGCATCCGGCGGCGTCGCCCGCTCGTCGCCACGGCCCACAACGTGCGGAGCCACGAGAACCTTCGTTGGGAGGAGTGGACGTGGTGGCGGGTGCTGCGTGCCGCCGACGGGATCGTCGTGCACACACGGGAGAGTGCCGCGATCGCGGCCCGACGCCTCGGCCCCGCGGCGCGGATCGCCCTCATCCATCACGGGGACTATGCGTTCTTCGCGCCCCGCGAGGAGGTCGATCGCGAGAGTGCGCGGCGTCGCCTCGGCCTCGCGACGCGTGGTCGCCTCGCCCTGGCCTTCGGCGCGATCCGGCCGTACAAGGGCATCCTCGAGCTGATCGGCGCGTTGCCCGCCGTGCGCGCACGTCGTCCCGACGCCGGTCTCGTGATCGTGGGGCCACTCCTGGTCGGCAGCGAAGCGGAGTATCGGCAGGCGATCGAGGCCGCCGGCGTCGCCGACGCGGTGACGTTCCGTCCGATCTACGTGCCCCACGCGGAGGTCGCGCTGTACTTCAGAGCCGCCGACGTCGCCGTGTATAACTATCGTGAGGTGACCGATAGCGGGTCGCTCCGCATCGCCTGCAGCCTCGGGACGCCGGTCGTGGCGACGGCGGTGGGCGCGTTCCGCGAGTTCCTGACGGACGGTGCGAGCGCGAGGCTCGTGCCTCCCGGTGACACGACGGCCCTCGCCGCGGCGCTCGGCGAGGTCCTCGACGACCCCGCCGGCGCGGCGCGCCTGGCCGCCGCGGCGCGGGAGCTCGCGGCGTCGATCTGGTCGTGGGCCGACAGCGCGAAGGCGACGCTGGAGCTGTACCGGACGGTGGCCCGTGGCTGAGCGCGCCGGAGATCGGGCCGGGTGAGCGAGCCGGTGCCGGTCCTCCTCATGGCGAACTTTGCGGACCGGATCGGTGGCGGCGAAGAGAGCTTTCTCGGGTTGGTGCGCGGGCTCGACCGGCGGCGGTTCGCTCCGCACGTCCACGTGCCCGGGGAGGGCGGCATGGCGATCGAGCTGCGCCGCGTGGGCGTCCCGATCGCCCTCCGACCGCTCCCCACGGTGCGGCCCTGGACCGTTCTCGCGGGCGGCCGCGCGGTCCGCGACCTCCGCGCGCTCCTCTCCGCACGGCGGATTCGACTCGTCCATGCGCACGGGAGTCGTGGGGCCCTGTACGCCGGGCTCGCGGCCCGGAGATCCCGGGTCCCCGTCATCTGGCATGTCAGGATCGTCGATCGGGACCCGTGGTTGGACGGTCTCCTGCTCCGGATGTCGAGCGCGGTCGTTGCGAACTCGGCCGCCACCGCCGGGCGCTTTCGCGGGCGCTCCGGCTCTGCGACGAAGGTCCACGTCGTTGCGAACGGCGTGGACCTCGAGCGGTTCAGCCCCGGGGCCGCCGACGCCGGGCTCACGAAGACGCTCGGGCTGCCCCCGGAGGGCGCGGTCGTCGTCTACATCGGACGCCTCGAGCACGGCAAAGGTCCCGACCTCTTTCTCCAGGCCGCGCGTGTCGCCCAGCGAACGCTGCCGCAGGCGAGGTTTCTCCTGGTCGGGGACGGTCCGATGCGCGCCGCCCTCGAGGCGGACGCGCGCGCGGCCGACGTGCGGGCCACGTTCGTCGGGCACCAAGCCGACCCCCGTCCGTTTCTGGGGATGGCCGCGGCGGTCGTCGTCCCATCGAGGCAGGAGGCGTTCGGCCGAGTCCTGATCGAGGCCATGGCGGCCGAAGTTCCGGTCGTCGCCACGCGCGTGGGAGGAATACCCGAGGTCTGCGTCGATGGTCGAAACGGGCTCCTCGTTCCGCCTGAGGACCCGGGCGCGCTGGCCGGAGCGATCGTGAGCACGTTGACCGACTCCGATGCCACGCGGGCCCGCGTCCGCGCGGCGGCGGTGGACGTGCGCGCGCGCTTCACGCTCGCCACTCATGTCGAGCGCATCCAGCAGCTCTACGACGCGGTCCTCGCGCCGGGACGGGGCGATGGCTTCCGGAGCTGAGGCGGAGGGCGGGGGCGGCCGGCTTGGGGGCGGCCTCTGGCTCCCCGGGCTCACCCTCTCGGGGGCCGCGATCCTGCTCCGCCTAGCCGTCGCGAGTCGGCGCGAAGGGATCGAGGTGGACGGCATCACCTACCTGAACAACGCCCGGGCGCTCCTCGGGGACATCGGTGCGTTCACCGTGCTCCACCCACCCCTGTACTCCGTCCTCCTCGCGCCGGTTCTCTGGCTTTCGGACGACGCGGAATGGGTCGCGCGCGTCGTCTCGGCGGTCCTCGGCGGACTGTGGGTGTGGCCGACGCTGTGGCTGGCGCGCGGAACGACCGGGGCGCGGGTCGCCTGGCTCGCCGGCCTGCTGGTGGCCGTGAGCCCGATGGCGGTCGAGGCCAGCACCCGCGTGCTCTCCGAACCCATCGCCGGCTTGTGCCTCACGACGTTCCTCGCCGTTCTCGCGCGTGCAGTGCGCACGGGGTCGATCGGATCCGCGGCCCTCGCCGGAGTCCTCGGGGCGCTGACGACGTTGTCGCGTCCGGAAGGCATGGCCTACCTGGCGTTCGCCTGGGTCGTGCTGGCGCTCGCGCCGCGGCTCGTCGCCTGGCGTGCGCCGCGCCGCGTCCTGGCCGGGCTCGCCGTGCTCACGGTCGTCTGGTTCGCGGTCTTGTCCCCGTACATGGCGCTGGTCAAGCGCGAGACGGGGCGGTGGCACTGGAGCGGCAAGCTGGAACAGACGCTCGCGTTCGCCGAGAGTGTCGGCGACGAGCGTCCCGGCGCAGCCATCGAGCGTGCGATCACGGAGCCGCGGCCCGATGTTCCGCGAACGCTCGTCGGCTACGTGCTCGCTCACCCCGGGGAGGTCGCGAGTCGCATCCTGGTGAACCTCCACCTCTTGGACAAGTATGTCGCGCCCGCGCTCCTGCAGTCGGGCGGGATTGCGCTGCTCGCGCTGGGCCTGGTCCAACTCCGGTATGGGCGCGGGTCGACGTCCGTGGAATGGTTTCTCGCCGTCGCGCCGTTGCCACTCCTCGGGCTCGTGCTCTTCGTCGTGGACGCGCGCTACGGCGCTCCTCTCATACCCGTGCTCAGCATCATCGCGGCGATCGGCCTACGACGCCTTGGACAGCGAGACGACCAGTCCCGGCGCCTGTCGGTGCGCAGCAGGATCCTGCTCGTCGTGGTCCTGCTGAGCTTCCTTCCGTGGATCGCCCGGCCATGGTTCCGGCAGGATGGGGCGGCCGTCGAGAAGAAGGCCGGGCTGTGGTTACGCCGCACCGCCGGGCCCGGCGCCCTCGTCATCGGGCGCTACCCGGTGCTCAGCTTCTATGCGGAGGGCCGGGGGCTTCCGTTCGCGCGTGCCGCGCTCGATGACCTCCTGAAGGACGGGCGAGCGCGTGGCGCCCGGTTCCTGATCGTGGACAGCGTCCGGCTCCCGGAGTCGCGTCCGGATCTGCTGGGGCTCGTCGCCGGCGATCCCATTCGCGCGGACCTGGAGCGCGCCCATGTCGAGGAGGACCGGACGGGCCGCCGCGTGGTCATCTACCGGATTCGGGGGTCCGATGCTACCCAGGGCCGGACCCCGTGAGCGATTCTCGGCTGACCGAGGGTCCGCTCGGAGGGCGCGCCGGCTCGGTCTCCCGGGGGATCCCGCCCTCGCCGGATCTCGCCATCGTCATTCCCGCGTTGAACGAGCGCGAGAATCTCGAGTTGCTCTTGCCCGCCCTGCGCGAGGTGCTCGGCGGCCTCGGCGTGACGTCGGAGGTCGTCGTGGTCGACGGCGGTTCGCGGGACGGCACGCGCGAGGCGGCCGAGCGCCGCGGCGCCCGGGTCGTCCCACAGCGCGAGCGCGGCTACGGCGCCGCGCTGCTCGCCGGCTTCGCCGCGACCACGGCGCCCTTCGTCGTCACGATGGACGCCGACCTGTCGCATCGCCCGCTCTTCGTGGAGGAGTTCTGGCGCCGCCGCGCCGAGGCAGAGGTGCTGATCGCCTCCCGGTACCTGCCCGGTGGCCGCGCCGACATGGGCCGGGTCCGTCGCCTGCTCAGCCAACTCCTCAACCGCACGTATCGTCGGGCGCTCTCGTTGCCGATCCAGGACCTGTCGAGCGGGTTCAGGATGTACCGCCGCGAGACCCTCGCGGGGCTCGACCTCCAGGCCCGTGACTTCGACGCGCTGGAGGAGATCCTGATCCGCGTGTACGCGCAGGGCTGGAGGATCCGGGAGGTGCCCTTCCACTACATGGCACGCGGGTCGGGCCGGTCGCACGTGCACTTCGTGAGGTTCGGCTGGGCGTTCCTCAAGACGCTCGTGCGGATGTGGCGGCTCCGTAACTCGATCGAATCGGCCGACTACGACTATCGCGCCTTCGACAGCCCGATCTGGCTCCAGCGGTACTGGCAGCGAACGCGCCACCGCATCGTCTTGAGCTATCTCGACGGCCGCGACGGCATCGTCGACGTGGGCTGCGGGTCGAGTCGCATCCTCCTCGACCTCGACGGCGCCGTGGGGATCGACATCCTCCAGAACAAGCTGCGATGGCTCCGGCCGCGCCATCGGCGGCTGATCCGCGCGAGCGGCGATCGGTTGCCACTGCGCAGCGGGAGCGTCGCCACGCTCATCACGTCGGAAGTGATCGAGCACGTCCCGAACGCCCCCGCGCATCTCGCCGAGGCCCGGCGCGTCCTGAAGCCGGGCGGGATCCTCATCGTCGGGACGCCGGATTACGGTCGATGGCTCTGGTGGGCGCTCGAGTGGGTCTACGGCAAACTCCTGCCGGGCGCCTACGCCCACGAGCACATCACGCACTATTCGCGCGCGACGCTGTCCGCCGAGCTTCGCGCCCTCGGCTACGAGATTGCCGACTGCCGGTACGTCGGATTCTGCGAGATGATCTTCAAGGTCCGCAAGGGATGACGGCATGACGCGTCGACCGCGGCTCGGCGTGGACGGCCGCGAGCTCCGACCCGGGGTCCGCACCGGCATCCGTCGCTACCTCGCCGAGGTGCTGCGCGCGGCCTCGCGCGCGGGCTGGTCGTGCGTCGTCTACGGCGACGCCTCGACCGTGGTCGACGAGGCCCTTCCCGGCGTCGCCACGCGCGTCCTTCCGGGTCGGTGCACGCAGGTGTGGGATCAGGTGCGGCTGCCCCGCGCGCTGCGCGAGGACGGCGCGACGATCTTCCTGTCGCCCTACTGCCACATCGAGGCGCGCTTCTTCGTCCCGGTGCTGCCCTTTCTGCTGCCCTTCGTCGCGGCGGGGGCGGGCGGCGTGCCGGAGATCGTCGTCCACGGCGAGACGAGCCTGCTCGTCCCGCCCGCCGACCGCGGCCGCGCCGCGCGTCTCGGCGCGGCGGGACGGCGTCGCGCCGAGACGATGTTCGGCCAGGCCGGCCACGCCGTCGCGGTGGAGCGCGTGTATCGCGAGGTGATCCGTGCGTCCTAGCCGGCGCCTCGTCCTGGGCGCGCTGCTCGTTCTCGCGCTGCTCCTGCGCGTCGCGTTCATCCTGCTCCGTGGCGACCTGATCGGGGGCGATGAGGCGGTCGTCGGGCTCATGGCGCTCAAGATCGCGGCGGGCGAGGCGTTCCCGCTGATCTTCTGGGAAGCGCACTACGGCGGTACGCTCGCCGCCTACCTGTGCGCCGGGGCGTTCCTGATCTTCGACCCCTCGACGGTGGTCCTCCGCGCCGCCGTCCTGCCGCTCGAGCTCGTGGGCATCGCGGCGCTCGTCTCCGCGGCTCGCACGCTCTGGGGAACGAAGGCGGCGGTCGTCGGTGGGCTCTGGCTCGCCGCGGGTCCGCCACCGCTCTTCCTCTTCGGCGCCCAGGCGTTCACCGTCTATCTGGAGCTGCTCGCGTTCGGCGGGCTCACCCTCTGGCTCGCGATCCGGCTCCGCGCGGCGCCGCGCTCCGGCGTGGGTTCGTGGTCGGGCCTCGGCGCCGTCGCGGGCTTCGGGGCGTATGCGTCGCCGTTTCTCCTCCCGCTCTTCCTCGGCGCGCTCTGGGCGCTCCGGCGCGCGGGAACGCGCCTCGCGGGGCGCACGGGGCTGGCCGTCGCGGCCGCCTTTCTCCTCGGCGTCTCGCCGCTCATCGTCTACAACACGCTGGCCCCGGGCGCGACGGCGCTCCGGCTCGGCTCCCGCGTCCTCGATGTGTCCGCCGGCGAGCTGACGGGCTCGGCCAGCCTCGTCACGCTCGTCGGCGCGAAGGCGCTCGCCTACGGCCAGCGTCTGGCCCGCTATCCGCTGGTGCTCCTCGACAACGTGCCCGCCGCGGCGGGGCTCCCCGCGTGGGGCGCCGGGGTCGCCGCCGTGGTGGTGCTCGGGCTCGTGCGCGTGGCGCGCGCGCCCGCCGCGGCGGTGGACGCGAGCTTCGGCACTGCGCTCCTGGCGGGCTGCGGCCTCGCCATGCTGCTCTTCGTCTGGCTGGCGGGGCTCGACGCCCCCCGGCACCTGTTTCCCTTCTACCTCCTGGCGCCGCTCGGGCTCGCCGCGCTCTGGGCGTCCACGACGGGTTGGGCAAAGCGATGCCTCGCCGCGGGCATCCTCGTGCTCCTCGCGAGC
>Ga0137418_10006973_pt1 | contig 10392 bp, 13 predicted proteins | sample CZODoug3_1_2_16f_FD_122242 | JGI IMG/M metagenome (GOLD analysis project Ga0137418, IMG submission 122242) | Vadose zone soil fungal communities from Angelo Coast Range Reserve, California, USA - CZODoug3_1_2_16fungal (Hybrid Assembly) | ecosystem: Environmental > Terrestrial > Soil > Vadose... | reverse complement strand
CTCATTTTGGCTCCTCCAGAATGAAGTTGGCTGATCCCGCATGTCGATCCGGTTTCGCGACAAACCGGCCCCCGGATGACGCGGGCTTTAACTGACGACTTGAACTCGGGAAGCACCTTTAGCTGCTCCTTCATGATGAGAGCGAGAAATTCATGTGACGTGGCGAATTTATGGGCCTTGCACGCCTGCTCGACAATGCGAATTTCACGAGACGACGCCCCAGCGCACGAATGGCGGGCGGCGGCGCGTGAATGGAGAAGCCCTCCTCGCCCGGAACGGATCGCGTTCACAAGGTGTCGATCAGTCCGCGCGGAATCGACTCATGCGGAGCCACAAGGCAATGGTGCTGACCTACTTCACGCTGTACCCGCGCGCCTCGAGGCCAGCGATTACACCGTCCCGCAAGACGATCTTCTGGAAGTCCCGTGGGGAGAATTGATCGGGACCCGACTTCTCACGTCGCGTGCTTGCGCCTCCGACGGACTAACAAGACTTGCGTTTGGCTTTACCTGGGAATTCGCGCAACGCGCCGCCAATATCGCTCGCACAACGTTCCTTACGTCAATCCGAAGTACTCCTTCACGTCATCGGCTCGGTTTCTGCTGATCGGCACGCGAGTCCTGTCTTTGGTGTCGAGCACGACTCGGTATTGCTCGTCCTCGCGTTCGAACATGTGCACGCGCTGCAGGTTGATGATGTGGCTGCGATGCGTGCGCATGAACTGCTCCGGATTCAGGCGCAGCTCAAGATCCGACAACGAGAGATTGCAAAAATAGTCCTGATCGAAGGTGAAGATGCGTGTGTAGTGTCCATCGGCTCGCATGTGAACGACGTCCGACATCGAAAGCAGGACGACGCGGTTGAGCAGCAATACCGGAATCTTCACCAGTTGCTTCGGTCTGGATTCGCGCCCCCGCGCACCGTGCGCCTCCGTCGTGATATCAGTGAGGTCATAGAACATCATGCACGTTGAATGGAGTCGCGTCCCGTCAGACAGACTCGCCACCTTGATAAGAAGCACCCGGTCCGGGATGTTGATCATCATCGTCATCGGCGGAGAATCCGCCGGACCGCGCTGATCGCCAGAGCCCGAGCGCAACAGCAATTCGAGCTTCTCCCGGCTCTTCTGGGGGTGCAACTGAAGCACGTCGCGTCCGATGGGATCGCCGCGGACATTGCCGAGTACTCTGTGGGCGACCTGGTTCATGGCGACTATGTGATGGTTCGCGTCCAGCAGCACCACCCCGGGGTCGAACTTCTGCAACGTATATTCGAGACTCTCCATAGGCTTAGCTTTGGCTTACGGTGTGTGCCTTCGCGCGAGGCGGTTCAAGTTCGTATCCCATGCCGGCTAGCTTCATTTTGCAACGGCTTGTCAGCAATCGCTTGCGTGCCAAGAATGCCGAGCAGGCCCTGGCTGGCGGGCCGCTAACCGATGAGGCGATCGCCGCGAAGGCGATGGCGATCTGCGATCCCGCCAAAGATCTGCGTGGGGACCGCAAATACAAGATCGAAATGGCGGGACCGATGGTGCGCCGCGCACTCGCCAGGGCCGCGACACGGTGCCGCTAACCGATCGACGGAGACAGACGCGTGAACACACCCGTTGATCGAAAGGCAGTAATTGGCTGGCGCGGTAACCATGAGGTTGCCCGTCACCGTTGCCGTTTCTCGACATCGCCCGTGAGGACAAAACGTCCTCAGTGAGATCGTGCTCTCGACGAGCTCGATTCACCTCATTCCCAACCCCTCTCTCCATTCACGCGCCGCAGCCCGCCATTCGTGCGCTGGAACGTCGTCTCGTGAAATTTGCATTGTCGAGCAGGCGTGCAAGGCCCATAAATTCACCCGAGAGATCGGCAGGATCGATGATCTGGTGGTCGGTCTCGATCGTGTTCTTTTCGCCGTGATCCAGGTGGACGGCATCGGCAGCCACTACGTGGCGGTGCTGTACGACTCTGGATCGAAATGCGGCTCAGACTAACATCATTCTGGAGGAGTCAAAATGAGGACCGACAGTGAAATCAAACGCGACGTAGAGGATGAGATTCGGTGGAATCCCGATATCGACGCAACCGATATCGCGGTGACTGTCAAGAGCGCGGTCGTCACGCTGACGGGATTCGTACACAGCTACAGTGACAAGCTCCAGGCCGAAGCGGACGCAAAGCGGGTAGCGGGCGTCGCCGGCGTGGCGAACGACATCGAAGTGCGGCTGCCTAGCAGCGACGTCAGGCCAGATCCCGAGATCGCGCGCGACGTCGTAACGGAGCTAAGGGTTCAGCTGCCGCTCTCAGCCAACAAGATCAAGGCGGTGGTCAAGGGCGGGTGGGTGACGCTCGAAGGCGAAGTCGAGTGGCATTACCAGCGCGAGAGAGCCGAGAGAGCGGTCCGCCACGTCAAGGGCGTTCTGGGCGTGAGTGACCTGATCAACCTCAAGCCCAGCGTGAGCCCGGCAGACATCAAGCGCAAGATCGAGGAAGCCTTCAAGCGCAACGCCGAGATCGACGCCAACCGCATCCAGGTGAAGTCGAGCGACGGCGAAGTGGTTCTGGAGGGAACTGTTCGCTCATGGGCCGAGCGTCAGGAGGCGGAGCGCGTCGCCTGGGCAGCGCCCGGCGTGAAGAAAGTTGAGGATCACATCAGGGTTTCCCCTTAAGCAGACCTCAGGAGCCTCCCGTGGAGGGCGCGCGGACGCTCTCCACGGGCTCAGCATCGGCGTTGCTCTTTTCATGTAAGCGTCCGGCTCGGTCTGGAGTAGCCGGTCGGCTGGATAGTCGTCCTACACAGAACTACGTAAGATCTCGATGGGGCAGTCGGAGGTATGTGTGTTCATCGGCCATTACGCGCTCGGACTGGCATCCAAACGCATCGCGCCGAGTGTCTCGCTGGGAGCCCTGTTTCTGGCCTGTCAGTTTGCCGATTTGCTCTGGCCGACGCTGGTGCTCGCGGGGGTGGAATCGTTCACGATCCGGCCGGGCATCACTGCCGTAACACCACTCGCGTTCGAGTACTACCCCTTCTCCCACAGCCTGCTGACCCTCTGTGTCTGGGGCGTACTCCTGGGACTTATCTACCGCGCCGTTACCGGATCGAGCTGGCGCGCGGCCATAGTGTTGTGTGCGCTCGTCGTGAGCCACTGGGTGCTCGATGTCGTGGTGCATCGCCGAGACATGCCTCTGGCCCCCGGACTTGGTTACCACCTCGGCCTTGGACTGTGGAACTCCGTTCCTGGAACCCTTGCGGTCGAGTTTCTGTTGTATGCGATAGGCGTCGTCGTCTACCTCAAATCGACCGTTGCGCGCGATCGAGTCGGATCAATCGGCTTGTGGATGCTACTGCTATTCCTTGCGATCGTGGAATTGGCAAACGTGCTCGGACCGCCCCCACCAAGCGTCCTCGCCGTCGCCTGGTCGGCGCAGGCGATGTGGCTGCTCGTGGCGTGGGCCTATTGGGTCGATCGCCACCGCGACCCGATCGCCTGAGGCTCGTCAGCGCTCATAGTTGGCCAACACCGGACGGTCGTGAGTCTGGCCAAGAAATTGGAAAGCACACTTCCAAAATCAGCTGCCACGCGCCCTCATCTAGCAGGGGTCTCATATCCGATGATGAATTCGTTTGTTGAATTCCTGAGTCTCTTGCTCCTAGGCCTTGCGACAGGAGTTTCCTTTTCGCATCTCCTTCAACGTGGTCCTAAGGCAACACTCTCCGGAGCGCAGTTCCTCGCAGTCCAGCAAGTTCTGCTACGCAACTATGGGGCCGCGATTGGTGCGCTGGAAGTTGCTGCGCTGCTGTCCACACTGGCCTTGGCTGTCCTCACCTGGAGGGAGCCCGTAAAGTCCTTTCTTGCAATGCTTGCCTGCGGCTGCCTCGTGCTCATGCGCGGGCGGATGTGGCGCACTTCATACTGGAGGAACTTGAGAACCCGCGCCATATTCGTCAGGTCGTGCCTCTATGCTACTGACACGGGTCTCCTGAACGACAGCTTGGCCGCGATTCTATTTGCCGAACTGTGAGTGACCGCAAAGGATGCCAGCACTGGTTTAGCTGCTCGTCGTTCAAGTCTGCGACATCGGGTCCATGCACCCGTTCGCACAAGCAGACGCCATTCGGCAGAGGACTCCGTGTTCGAGTTACAACATCCCGCCTTTGGAGAGGGCGTCCGCCATGGCCAAGACGAAATCGTTGACCGCCTTTTCGATGTCACCGGAGACTTCAGATCGAGTGCGCGCAGACCAGTAAACCTTTCCACTGCTGACCTCGGTCAGGGCAGTAGAGGCGTAATAGCGCTCGTACTCGTGGGTTTCTGTGCGCACGTATCCATACGGCCAGTAGTACCCGTACCAGCCGTAGTAAGTCCAACCCAAAGTGGGAACCGGTTCTGTTTCCAGGACTTGTACCTGCTCATGCGCCACGATGGCCGTGGACAGAATGCGCGTCGCACCGACTTGCTTGGCCGCGTTGATCAAAACAGTATCGTCGCTGGCCGCGAGCCGCTGGCCGACGATGTCATAGCTGCGCACCGCCTCCACGCCACGAGCGTGAAGCTGCGCCACCATTTCGTCCTCGTAGAGCCGGCGCACTGTCTCGTCGCGGCTGACGCCGACGATCAGCATCTTTCCCTTAACGGGCTTGCCCGCATATTCCGGATTCGTCCAGATTGCCTCGACGTGCGTGGTCGCGCACCCAGCAAGTCCGAACACCAGCAGGAGCCACAGCACGCAAGCAGAAAGAAACGTCCAAGTCCGATTCGCACGCGTCATCGCAACCTCCTCCAAATGAGTCGTTGACGAGTAGCGATTCACGAAAGAGACAGGTTATGCCGATCCCGTCCGTCATGCGCGTGCAGACCGCACAGACGTGATCTCGCGCGGGCGCTTCATTCGGACGATGCAGTCAAAGCCATATCCCTTTAAAGGTGATCTGAAACTTCGAAGAGCGTTGGGAAGAGAAAAAAGTATGCGGCAATGACCACAACCATCAAAGATGCAATCGCCACGCACGTCGACTATCGGCCCAACGTAGCCGATACTGCAAACCGCAAGGCAGCGTAGTCGGATGGGTAGCGCGGCCCCGGGCATCGGCCGATGCTGCCTGTTTGCGAAACTCATACCAGACGAGGTTGCCGTGACAGACGAGCAGTTCAAGGAACTAAAGGGCGGCGCAGCATGCTCAGATCACTCTGTTGGAATCGATAGCAGCCAATGTGGCGGTGCTGACAGCGCCACAGGCCATCGCCGTTCAGCCTCATTTGGGTCGCGCGCAAGAGTTTCTGAAACAAGCGCGGACAGTTATCGCTTCGCTTCATGACCGCTGAGACATGAGAGTGCTGCCCTTTCTCTGCCACGCTGAACGGCGGCCAGCGCTCAACAGATTGAAGTAACAGGCGCGGGGCAGGTGCGACCCCCGTGCATTGCATCGAACAGGGTTTTTCATCTGGGCGATGAGGCGCTCGAGATGACTTTTCCAGCGAGCGATCCGATCGCACTCAGCCCTGATCGGCCCGCTCTTGCCGGAAGTGGCCAGCTTGGACCGAAATCGGTGACATCAATAGGACGGTGAAAAGAGCGCGCGCTGCTTAGCACTGATCGCCTAGGACAAGGAATCGGCGGGTCATCACGGCTTGAAGGTGCACGTGTAATGAGCTGGCGGAACCCACTGGACGCGTTGCCGGCCACCGCCAAGAGGCGGCTTCTGAAGCGTGCTCAGCCTACCTGGGTATCGCCGATGCTGGCGACCATCAGCGAGGAGCGCTTTACGCGAGAAGGCTGGCTGTTCGAGCGGAAGCTGGACGGGGAGCGCTGCCTTGCGTTCTGTCGCGGCCGGGACTTGCGCCTCCTCTCACGGAACCGCAAGCGCCTGAACGAGAAGTACCCCGAGATAGCGGAGGCGTTCCGCCAGCAGGAGATCGATACGTTCATCGCGGACGGCGAGATCGTCGCGTTCAAGGGCAGGATCACCAGCTTCGCAAGGCTCCAGCAACGCATGCAGCTCGAACGGCCCTCGGCGGAGCTTCTTCGCACGACGCCGGTGTGGCTCTATCTATTCGACCTGCTCTACCTGGACCGATACGACACACGTCGGGTGCCGCTTCGGTACCGCAAGGAACTTCTGCACAACTCCTTCGACTTCCAGCATTCACTGCGGTTTGTGGAGCATCGCGAAAGGGAGGGGGAAGCTTGCTATCGAGAAGCGTGCAGGCGAGGTTGGGAAGGTGTCATCGCAAAGAACGGGGATAGCGCCTATGTGTCGAAAAGGACGCGCGACTGGCTGAAATTCAAATGCTCGCGCGAGCAGGAGTTTGTCATTGGCGGCTACACGGATCCGCGAGGCGGCCGGATCGGCTTCGGTGCGCTGCTGGTCGGCTATTACCTTCGGGGCCGGCTGCAGTATTCGGGCCGAGTCGGAACCGGGTTCGACCATGCGTTGCTGCTGCGATTGCGCCGGCAGCTTGTGCGGCTCGAGACGGCCACCTGCCCGTTCGCAAGCGACGGGCTGCCGCGTCGCGGCGTCCATTGGGTGAAGCCGGCGCTCGTTGCTCAAATCGGGTTCACCGAGTGGACGCCCGAAGGCAAACTGCGGCACCCGCGGTTCCTCGGTCTGCGGGACGACAAAAGACCGGAAGACGTCGTGAGAGAGGCTTGAAAGTGGCCGGTGGCGGAGAGCTTGTTCGCGACAGTCTTCACGGCATGCGGGTCACTCGTCCGGCCAAGACTCTGTTTCCGCAGGACAAGATCACCAAAGGGGACTTGATCGACTACTACCGCCGCATCGCCCCGTGGATCCTGCCGCATCTTCGAGGCCGTCCGCTCGCCATGGAGCGCTACCCCGACGGAATCGAGCAGCCCGGCTTTTTCCAGAAGTCTGCGCCGTCTTATTACCCGGGCTGGCTACACACGGTGACGGTGAAGAAGGTGGGGGGCACCGTGAAGCACGTCGTCTGTGACGACGCTCGCACGCTCGTATATCTCGCAAATCAGGCTTGTGTGACGCCGCACATTTGGCTCAGCCGGACCGACAGGCTCGATCGCCCCGATCAGATGGTGTTCGACCTGGATCCGTCCGTACCCGGCTTGGAGCCGGTGAAAGCGGCGGCGCGGTCGCTCAAGGAGTTGCTGGACCAGCTCGGATTGCCCGCGTACCTGAAGACCACGGGCTCCCGCGGTTTGCACGTCGTCGTACCGCTCATACGCAGGGAGGGTTTCGACGCGGTGCGCGCCTTTGCGACTGAGGTGGCGAGGATCCTGGTGCGTCAGGAGCCCGAGCAGCTGACGCTGGAGCAACGGAAAAGCAAGCGACGCGAGCGCGTCTTCATAGACACGAACCGGAATGCGTACGCGCAAACGGTGGCTCCCGCCTACGCCGTGCGCGCCCACCGTGGCGCTCCGGTGTCTGTCCCGCTCGCTTGGAGCGAACTCGGGAGGAAAGACCTTCGCTCCGATGGGGTGACGATCCGGACCCTGTTCGACCGACTGGAGAAAGTCGCAGACCCCTGGACGGATTTCTGGCGGCGCGGCGTCTCACTGGGAAAAGCGCGCCGGAAGCTCGAGAAGCTCGATGACGCTCGAACGCTACCGCAAGAAACGCAATTTCACTGAGACGCCGGAGCCCGTGGGCCGGGCGCGGAGCGCGCAGCGCAGGCGCATCTTCGTTGTACAGAAACACGCCGCCAGCCGTCTGCACTACGACTTCCGGCTCCAGATCAATGACGTTCTCGTGTCCTGGGCCGTGCCCAAAGGCCCGTCGATGAACCCCGCGGACAAGCGCCTGGCTGTGATGACGGAGGACCATCCGATCGAGTACGCCGATTTCGAGGGTGTGATTCCCGAAGGCGAGTACGGGGCCGGAACAGTGATGGTCTGGGACAAAGGCATATACGAGCCCGGAGACGGTTTGCCGCCGGAAGAGCAACTCTCTCGCGGCAAACTCGATGTGGTGCTCAAAGGCAAGAAATTGTGTGGAGGGTTCACATTGATCCGTCCGGGAAAGGGCTCGCGTCAGAAAGCAAACTGGCTGCTCATCAAGCAGCGCGACGCGCATGCCGATCCGTTGTGGGAGATTGAACGGCCCGAGCTCGATCGCTCGGTTCTCACTGGCCGGACGCTGAGCGCAATCGAGGCGAGCGACCGGGGAAAGAAGGCCGCCCTGGCAGGTCCAGTGCGTCATGACTAAACCAGTGCTGATGGTTGTTGACGCTGACGGCGAGGCGCTGCGGCTCATGCAGCGCGAGCTCGAACGCGAGTACGGAAACCGGTACGGGATCGTCGGAGTGACCTCTGGGCGCGAGGCGCTGGACACACTAGAGCGGTTGAAGGCGAACAACGTTCCTGTGGCGTTGCTTCTGGCTGAACACCGGATGCCGCAAATGACCGGAGTCGATCTCCTCGAGCAGGCGAGCAAACTCTTCCCCGATGCCAAGCGCGTTCTGCTCACGGACTACACGGATGCCGAGGCGGCGGTCAGTGCCATCAGAAGCGCCGGAATCGATCACTATCTGACAAAGCCATGGCAATCGCCTGACCAGAACCTCTACCCGGCACTTAACGATCTGCTGATGGATTGGGAGGCGCGGTCGCGCCCAGCCTTCAAAGGTGTGACGGTGGTCGGCTACCGGTTTTCACCTCGATCACACGAAACGCGCGATTTTCTGGTGCGCAACGGTGTGCCCTTCCGGTGGCTCGACGTCGACCGTGACGAGGAGGCACGCCGGCTGCTGACTGCCACCGATGCGAAGGTCTCGCGCCTGCCCCTCGTTTTGTGCCCTGACGGCACCTTGCTCGTGCAGCCGACGAACGTGGAGCTTGCGGCGAAGATCGGGTTCAAGGTGCGTCCGGAAGAGGCTTTCTACGACCTCGTGATCGTCGGCGGCGGGCCGGCGGGGCTGGCTGCCGCCGTGTATGGAGCAAGCGAGGGCTTGCGCACGGTGATGGTCGAACGCGAGGCCCCCGGCGGGCAGGCAGCGTTGAGCTCGATGATCGAGAACTACCTGGGATTTCCCACCGGACTCAGTGGAGCGGATCTGGCTCGTCGCGCCGTGGCGCAGGCCAAGAAGTTCAAGGCCGAGATCGTCACTCCCCAGGCGGTAGTCGGCGTGCTCGCAGACGGCTCGTTGCGGATCATCACGCTGAGCGACGGCTCCGAGCTGCGCTGCCAGGCCGTGCTCCTTGCGACCGGAGTCGAGTGGCGCAGGCTCGACGTGCCCGGCATCGACAAACTGAGCGGGGCCGGGGTGTACTACGGCGGGACGTTGGCCGAAGCCATGTTCTGTCGCGATGAAGACGTCTGCATCGTCGGCGGTGGGAACTCGGCCGGGCAGGCGGCCCTTCACTTCGCTCGCTATGCGCGGACAGTGACCATGCTCGTCAGGGAAGCGTCGCTGTCGGAATCAATGTCGCAGTATCTGATCGAGCAGATCCAGGGCACGAAAAGTGTCAAGGTGCGCCTTCGCACCACGGTCATTGCGGTGCATGGCGACGAACGCCTCCAGGCGATCACCCTCCTCGACGATGCGGCCGGAAGGAAAGAGACCGTTCCTACTAATGCGCTCTTCATCTTCATCGGCGCCGTGCCGCCCACCGAGTTCCTCAAAGGGGTCGTGGAAAGAGACAGTCAGGGCTACATTCTGACCGGGCCTGATCTGGCAGGAGCGGGCGGGATCGCGCGCCGGCCGCGCGGGTGGTCGCCCGACCGCGACCCTTACTGGCTCGAATCGAGCGTTCCAGGAGTGTTCGCGGCGGGCGACGTGCGCCACGGATCCGTAAAGAGGGTCGCCGCCGGGGTCGGTGAAGGGGCGGCTGCTGTGCAGTTCATTCATCAGTATCTGAGTTCGATTTCATCAGATCGGTAGCAAGAGCTGTTTCCTCGATGGATCCGGCCATCAGGAAAGTCGCTTCGAAACTCGAAGCCTGTCTCACAGCGGTCCGCTCCGTGGCGCTCACCGACGATCTTTTCCGTGATCTCGTTTACCGTGCCGATGACGCCGCCGATCCCGCCTGGTGGTGCGTCGTCCAGCACCGGACTGTAGGCGACGGCCCAGTGCGTTTCCTCCATGAATCCCCTGCGGTTCATGTGCAGGAGAATGTCGTCCATCCACGTCGCCGGGCCACCCCGGAACGGGGTCTCGATCAGCGGGCCGATGATGTGCCAGATTTCCGCCAGCATATGGACGCCGGTTGTCCCATCGAGCGCGGGTGCTTGTCGCCGAGAGCCGGCCAGGATGCATCGTTGTAGATCTGGGTGAACCGGGGCCCCACCACAGGAACATCTGGAGGCGGTTCGACAGGATCAGCCGCACCGAAGAACACGACGTCGGGCTTCAGTATCCCGCCACAGCGGGGACAGTCGGGAGCTTTGAATTCATCCGGTCGCCCGGATCGATGTCTGCATTGCCAT
>Ga0137418_10006972_pt1 | contig 10395 bp, 6 predicted proteins | sample CZODoug3_1_2_16f_FD_122242 | JGI IMG/M metagenome (GOLD analysis project Ga0137418, IMG submission 122242) | Vadose zone soil fungal communities from Angelo Coast Range Reserve, California, USA - CZODoug3_1_2_16fungal (Hybrid Assembly) | ecosystem: Environmental > Terrestrial > Soil > Vadose... | reverse complement strand
CGAGACAATTGAGCTAGCCCTCGGCCTGCGGATCGCGACGACTCTCGAGAAGCAGCACGGGTCTGAGATCCGCGATCTCGCCGCCGCGGGAAAAGGTTTTGGGATCGTCGCCGGCACAGGGACTGGTAAGACACTCTCAATTCGTCCGATCGCGGAGACGATTCTCCGCACGGACGCTCTGAAAACCGGGGTCGTGAACCGCGAGCGTGAAGCGACGCCGGAGACGCCGAGCTGGAACGTGATTGTGGTCACGACGGGAATCGCGCGCCGCTGGTTCCAGGATGGAGACATTCTTCCCACTGACACGCTGGTCGTAGACGAGATCCACCAGACATCAGCGGAGCTCGAGCTCTGTCTCGCTCTCGGAAAGCGAGTCGGGTGTCGGTTCATCTGGCTTTCCGCGACGGTCGATCCAACGTTCTATGCCCGTTACCTGAACGCCGCGGCCGTGCTGGAAACTTCCGCGTTCGATCCATCGAAGGCGGCTGATGTGAAGATCGTCCGCAAGGATCCACGGACATTTCTCGACGACCGATTTCTGCAGCAGGTGGTGAAGGAGCGTCGCGGGGTCGGGATGTTCCTTCCGACGCGAGCGGGCGTCGAGGAGGCGGCGGAGCTGGTCGGCGTGCGCTTCCCGCGAATCAACAGCGCGTTCTATCACGGTGGAGAACCAATCAGAATAATTCGCCCATTTCTCGAGGGCGAAGAGAAGAAACCGTATTTCCTGGCGATGACGGCGGCGGGGCAGAGCGCGCTCAACGTTCAAGGCCTCGACACGGTTGTCATCGACGACACTCGCTTCAGCAACGTCATCGAGCGCGGCAAGAACGTCCTCACCCGACTGCACCTCGGCGCCAACGAGATTCTGCAGATGGCTGGCCGCGTTCATGGTCGCGTCGCCGGCGGAAGGGTGTTCATACTCTCCGATCGCGACATTCAATTCTCCTCGCTCAGACCGACCGCACCCGAGTTCCAGCTGGCGGGAGATTCGGAGCGTGTCGCGATGACGTGCGCGGACCTTGGCGTCGCGGCGGACCAGCTGGATCTGCCTGTTCCACTCGATCGCGTCGCCTATCGCCAAGCGGTGTCGCTGCTCGAACAGCGGGGCATAATCGAGAACGGAAGACTTTCGCGTTACGGTAAATCCGTCGAAGCGATGCCAGTGGATCGTCCATGGGCGGAACTGCTGGTGAACGCCGACGACGAGCTTGTGCCTTACCTGGCGGTAATGAGCTCGATCGAGTCGCTCCACCGAATGACGCGCGAGGAGCGTGATCTCTCGGGCATCATCGTGCCGGGCAGCGATCATCTCACCGCGTACAACCTTTACGCCGAGGCGTTCTCGCATTGTGGGTACATCGGCGAGGTGTATGGCCTCCCGCGCCATCTCTTCGATGAGAGCATCGAAAGCTGGGCCGAGCAGCGCGGGGTGCTCGTGAAAGCGATCGAAGACGCGGCGCTCGCGACCGCGAGCGTCTATCGCGCGGTCGGCATGGAGCTGCCGACAAAAATGGTGAATGCGCGCGATCACATCTATCGAAAATTCACGGAGCTGCTCGCGCAGTATATGCCTTTCGATCTCGTCATCGACGAGCACACAGCCGACGGAACCGAGGCGCGCGTCTCCAAGACGAGTGTGGCGGGCAGCTGGGGGGCGATTGCGGGCGACCTTCGCTACTTCGCCGATCGTTCCGGCATTCCCCGCGCGGCGATCGAAGGCACCCAGATTCCGATGGAGCTGATTCGACGTTATGCGACGCGTGGGAAGGTCGAGGTGGTCTACGATCCGCGCCGCAAGCACGGCCCGCTCATGCTGAAGCGAACGGTGGAGTATTTCGGCTTCGAGCTCGAGAGCGAGGTGGAGACGGTGGAGGAATTTCCACCGGACCTGGCGGGGGAAGCGCGGCATGCGCTTGCGGAAGCGCTGGCTCGCGGCGAAGCCCGACATTTCGCGGTGAAACAGAATCGCGGGGCGATCGACGAGATCCGCGAAGCCTACAAGCGCTCCGGCGGGGAGACGAAGCGTCTCGGCTTGCCAGAGCTCATCGCATTGTACGAAGAGCAACTGGCTGGCGTCAGCTCAATGGATGACTTTCGGTCAGCCAGGCTTGCGGTGGACGTGGACAAGTTCGTTCCGCTCGATATCCGGGAGCGGCTCGAGCGCTTGCCGAACCACGTGACGATCCGTGATCGCGAGGTCGAGATCGACTATGACGTGGAGGATCGTGATGGCGAGCGCCGCGGCGTGGTTCGACTTCGTCTTCCGGAAAAGATCGCCCGCACACTCACTGACGCGGAAATTCCCGACCTCGATCGCCCAGTGCGCTTCGTGGTGCTCCGCGGGCAGCGAGGCGCGGTGCGCGCGGAAACGCTCGACGAGCTACAGGAGCGTCTCAAGCAGCCGTGGTCGCCGGACGAAGTCGAAGAAACGCAGGACGATCGGAGCATGTTATCGCACGCCGAGAGCGAGGTGCGGCGGATAGCGGGTGAGTTTCGGCGTCATCGAAGAGGCGGCGATCACCGGCATGGAGCGCGAGGCGGATCTCGTGGCGGTCCACGCGGGCGCGGCGGGTCCAACGAAGGCGGACACGCTCGTGGTCCAGGTAGAAACTCGGATCCCAGGCACCGCCGTCGTGGACGCTAGCGGCGACGCGCACTGGCGCGGCTTGCTCTCACCCGTATAATCCGCGCATGCCAGCACAACCTTTCGCCCAGCATTTCACCGAGCATCAGAAAGTCATCGATGCTTGTATCGCTTCGCTCCAACCCGCGTCTGACGCGGCCGCGGAGGCTATCATCTCCTGCCTCGCACGCGGCGGGAAAATGCTCGCCTTCGGAAACGGAGGCAGCGCGACCCAAGCCAGTCACTTCGTTGAAGAGCTGATTGGCCGCTTCAAGGAGACTCGGAGGCCCCTGCCCGCGATCTCGCTCGTTGCTGACGCAGGAGTCGTCACCTGCATCGCCAACGACTTTGGATACGGCGCGCTGTTCGAGCGTCAGGTCGAGGGACTGGCGGTAATGGGTGATGCCGTCGTCGGCATCACGACGAGCGGCCGCTCCGAGAACGTGCTGCGCGGCCTCAAAGCCGCGAAGAAAAAAGGCGCGATTACGATCGCGCTGTGCGGGAAGCAAGGTCTGGAGGGTGGCGACGCCGACCATGTCGTCGCCGACCATGTCGTCGCCGTGCCGAGCGAAGAAGGAGCCTACATCCAGGAAGTGCATCTGATGCTGATTCACGTCTGGTGCAGCGCTATCGATGCAACAGTCAAAGCAGGCGGACTCTAAGCGTTACACCAAACTGAGGCGCGGTCTCTCTTCCGGGAACGCGAGCGCGTCCTCGCGATAGGAAAGCCAACCCGTCGTTTCGTTGGCGACGAGCTCCACCTCGGTTCCAAGAGGGAGCGTGAGATTCGGGACCTCGTGGCCGGCGGGGAAGTCCATCAGAATCGGGACCTTGAGATCGGAGACGAGGTCGACGAGGAAATCTTCGAACTCGTCCTCTTCCGAGCGATCGAGCGAGAGCTGGCCGAAGACGATGCCCCGGACATTGTGCAGCAGTCCCGCCGCGCGAAGGTGGAGGAGCCGCTCGTCGGCGACGGACATCGGATCGCGGGTCTCTTCGAGGAAAAGAATCGCGTCCCGCGTATCGATCTCGTACGGAGTGCCAATCGTCTGCTGCACCAGGGAAAGATTTCCGCCGGTAAGCCGACCGACAGCGCTGCCCGGCCTCACGGCTCGCGCGATTTCGCGTCCGAGCTCAGTCTCGGGGCGCGGCGTAGTAAGCGCAGTCAGAAGAGAACGGGCGGAGGGATCCGTCCCACCCGGGAAAAGATCGTCGAGCGTCGGCCCGTGAAAGACGCGCAATTGCGCTCGGCGCATTAGCCATAGATGCAGCGCCGTGATGTCCGAGTATCCCACGAACGCCTTGGGATTCCGGCGGAACACATCGGGGTCGAGATAGGGAAGTAGTCTCACGGCTCCGTATCCCCCGGTTCCCGCGATGACCGCTTTCACGTCGGGATTTTGCCAGATGCCCATCAGGTTTTCGGCGCGCCGCTCATCCTCACGCTGCTGGAAGCGGCGGAATCGGCCGATCTCGTCACAGAGGATGACTTTGTAACCTGCTTCTTCTATTGCGCTGGCTCCGCGGAGGAGCCACCCCTGCTGCGCGGCGTACGATGGAGCAACCACGCCGATGGTATCACCTTTGACGAGCGGCGCGGGTCGAATGAGACCGGGCGGCCGCGTGATGGCGGGAGTGAATGGAAGCGGCGCGCTTTCGGCCGGCGCCATTGTTTGTTCGGCGGGATACGCTCCGAATGACTCGCTCATCGTCGTTTATCGAAGCGCATTAACGGTAGGTCACTGCTAGATTGAGGGTATGTCTGATACGTCGGTGAAGGAGCCGGGTCCGGGCGGGACCGCAACTCCTACCCATGGGAATATGCAGGCCAGCACCCCAAACGGAACTGGGGCGGCAACCTACTTTCGGAAAGGTTTCGGGTTGAAATCCGAGATCCAGTCCGAACTGGATTCCGACTATACGGGCCATTTGGTAGACCTGCTCAAGGACCGGGAATATTCCCTTACAGTCGGCGATGTAACCATCCGTTTAGCGAAGGAGTTTGGCTTCTGCTACGGAGTCGAGCGCGCGGTCGACTACGCCTATCAGGCGAGAAAGAAGTTCCCGGATCGTACCATCTATCTGGCAGGTGAAATCATCCATAACCCGCACGTGAACTCCAAACTCCAGGCGATGGGGATCACGTTCTTAATGCCGGAGAAGCGGGAAGTGGGAAGCGGGAAGGGGGAAGCGGGAAAAGCGGGAGGCCACATCGATTTTAGCGGCGTCAAAGCTGAGGACGTGGTGATCCTGCCGGCGTTCGGAGTTACCATCACCGACTTCGAAGTGCTGCGCCAGATCGGGTGCGTGATGGTCGACACGACCTGCGGCTCCGTGCTCAACGTCTGGAAGCGAGTCGAGAGTTATGCGCGCGATGGACTCACTTCGCTCATTCACGGCAAGCATTACCATGAGGAGACGCGCGCAACGGCGTCGCAGGCAGAGAAGTACGAAGGCGGTCAGTACTTTATAGTCCGCAACATGGCAGAAGCGCAGCTGGTCTGCGATTTCATCGAAGGTCGCATGAGCGCATCGGCTCTGATGGAGCGGTTTGCGCACGCGGCGTCTCCCAGCTTCGATCCCGAGCGCGACCTCCGGCGTATCGGCGTTGCAAATCAGACCACCATGCTGGCCCGCGAGTCCCTCGCGATCGGCGAGCTGGTGGGACGCTCCATGGCGCACGCGCGCGGAGACGAATACGCGAAGGAGAATTTCCGGACCTTCGACACGATTTGCAGCGCAACCCAGGAGCGTCAGGATGCCGTGGTTGAGCTGTTGCGCGAGCCCCTCGACGTGATGGTTGTTATCGGCGGATACAACTCCAGCAACACGTTGTCACTGGCGGCTCTCTGTTCTGAGACTGTCCGCACCTTCCACGTCGAGGATGCCGAGGACATCGATCCTGCCTCTGGCGCAATCCGCTATCGCCCCCTCGGTGGCAAGGAAGAAACTGCGTCCGCCGATTGGATACCGGGCACAGGTCCAGTCAGAATCGGCGTGACCGCTGGCGCGAGCACCCCCAACAACAAGATTGGTGAGGCAGTTGGCCGGATTTTCGCTACTAGGGGAATCGACCCGAAGACCATCCGATAAATCCCGGTTCCAAGTGTACCAGTTCGGCCTCGGATTGCGTCTCACTATTGGAGGGTTTGAGTCCAAGTTGTAGCTTCTTGCAACGACTCGAAACTCCTGTTTTGGGGTATCGTAAGTATGGTTGCAAGGGACATTGAACCCGTGGAGGTCGAATGGACGTGTATGGTTCGGATATCGCCCCTGACGAGGAGGCGGTTGGCACGAGCGCTTCAGAGGCAACACCTGGAGTGGGAAGCTGGTTCCAGCGCGGATCCAGCAACGAATCCGCGCTGAACGACCGGGGGATAGCAGTTCCGGTCAAGGCCATGCTCGATCGCGTTCGCGAGGCCGATGCTCTCGCTTTCGAAGAGGAAGAGGACGAGTAAGCCCAGGTCGTCAGGGAAAAAGGCCACCAATCGGTGGCCTTTTTTTTTCGTCCGGGAACGATGCCCCCAGGTAAGCGGCCTTTATTTCATCTGGTCGAGTGCGCGCCGAAGAACGATTGCGAGCTTACCGGCGTCGGCATCCGCCCAGAAGTGCATGAAGTACAGTCGTGGCTCCTCACCGAGCATGTGAGAATGAAGCGCGGTGACATCAATCTGATTGCCGCGAAGGATCGGAATAATCCGGCTCACTTCGCTCGACAGCATCACGAAGTCGCCGGTGATCGCCGCCCAGCCGCGACCAGTCGGCTGAAAGTTGATTGCGGTTGAGACACCCATCGATGGAGGAACGACCTCGCCATCCATTGTGATCGCCTCACGACGCGGGATGCTGACCTGATAAACACCCCCGTTCACTTTTCCGCCGTAGCCGAGCGTCCGATGGATGAGTGCGGTGTCGAGGTCGAGCGGCGTGCGAGCGGCTGGTGGTTGAGGCGGCGGAGTTTTCGTGAGATCCAGCGCGGCTCGAATTGCCGTCCCGATACCGACCGCGTCACCGCGCGCGGCAATGTGAACGTACACCACCCGCGGTGATTCGCGCAGAAGGTGGTTGTGTACGGCGGTTGGCTGAACGTTCTTCTGCTGCAACGCGCTGACCACCGCCGGTTCCTCCGCCTCGGTCAGAACGAGATCACCCATGACCATCGCCTCGTTTGTGCCGGTTTTCTTGAACGCCACCCAGGACCCGAGCGCCAATGTGGGGCTGATTCTCACGCCACCAAGCGACACCTTGAGGTCACTGCGTGGAAAACCGTACTTCATGGCCCCGTCGGATTGCACCGCCCCCGGGCGACCGATGGCGGTGGTTACCGCTGCCCAATCATCGGGTCGGGAATTGGCCTGCGCTCTTGCGGCGGCAGCGAAGAAACCAGCGGCCGCCATTGCGCAAAAAAAACATCTCCGCATAAACCCTCGAAGTTGAAGAGAATCGCACCGGATCAATAATGGTTCCATAGCGGCAACATTATGGCCAACTTCCGAATGTGAAACGACCCGCCGACTGATGGACTCGCACGCCTTCCTCCAGAATCTCGCCGTAGTGCTGTGCGTGGCCGCCGTCGCGACGGTCGTGTTCCAGCGACTGCGACAGCCAATCGTCTTCGGGTACCTGCTGGCTGGAATGATCATCGGTCCGCACATCTCGATTCCGCTGGTCGCGGACCCGCAAACCGTGCGTGCGCTGTCCGAGCTGGGCGTCATCCTGCTGATGTTCTCACTGGGTCTCGAGTTCAGCATCCGAAAGCTGGTGCAGGTTAGTCAGAAGGCGGGCGCTGTCGCGCTCTTTGAATGCACCATCATGATATCCGTTGGATATCTCGTCGGGCAGATGCTTGGCTTCACGCAATTGGAGAGCATCTTCGCTGGCGCGATCACGGGCATCTCCAGCACGACGATCATCGTGAAGGCGTTCCAGGAGCAGAGGGTGAAGGGCCGCGTCACTGAGCTCGTGTTCGGGATCCTCATCATCGAAGACCTGATCGCGATCTTCCTGCTGACCATTCTCACCACCGTCTCCCGTTCGGGCGCTGTATCGCCGACGGACATCGCCCTAACGGCGATGAGATTGGCGATGTTCCTCACCGCACTGATCGGGTTCGGAATTCTGACCGTGCCTCGAGCCATTCGCGCAGTGCAGAGGCTTGGGCAGCCGGAAACCACGCTCGTCGCGAGCATCGGCATCTGTTTCGCCGCGGCCCTGTTGGCGCTCTCGTTCGGATACTCGGTGGCGTTGGGCGCGTTCATCGCCGGGTCACTCGTGGCCGAATCCGGACAACAGATCGAGATCGAGAATCTCGTCCGCCCGGTGCGCGACATGTTCGCCGCGATCTTCTTCGTGTCTGTAGGAATGATTATCGATCCGACCGCGCTGACGGAGCACTGGAGAGCCGTGCTCGCGCTGACGCTGGCGGTGATAATCGGGAAAGTCCTGTCCGTAACGATCGGCGCATTCCTCGCCGGACACGGCCGACGCACGGCGATGAAGGCCGGAATGAGTCTCGCTCAGATTGGGGAATTCTCCTTCATTATCGCCAGCGTCGGCGTCGCGTCGGGCGTGGTCCGTGGCTGGTTGTATCCGGTAGCGATCGCGGTGTCCGCAATCACCACGCTGACGACTCCGCTGCTGATCAAACTCTCAAACCGGGCGGCAGCATCGATCGATCACTGGCTGCCCGAGCCGATTCAAACCGTCGCCGCGCTGTATGGCTCATGGATCGAACGCGTGCGCAACGCTCCACGAGCGCCGACCGAGCGGTCGGCGACGAATCGTATCATCAGAATCATTCTGCTCGATGCCGCGCTGATCACGGCGGTAGTGATCGGTGTCGACGTCGAGATCGACCGCTTAAGCGTGCTAGTCGGCAACATGACCGGCATGCCGCCCGAGAGAGTGCGGTTCATGGTGGTGTTGATCGCGGGGCTCATCACTGTGCCGCTCATTTATGGTTTGATCACCAGCGCCAAGGCACTCGGCAATCATCTCGGCCGGCGTGCTTTCGCCGACGCACAGAAGGGGAAGGTGGATCCCGCCGATGCCCCTCGCCGCGCCCTTGTCATTCTCGTGCAGCTGGCCGTAGTGCTCGCGGTGGGAATACCGGTCGTTGCGATCACGCAGCCATTTCTTCCACCGAACCAAGGCGCGATTGTGTTGGCCCTCCTGACTCTGGTGCTTCTCGCCACGCTGTGGAGAAACGCCGCTAATCTGCAGGGACACGCGCGAGCCGGCGCGCAGATCATCGCGTCCGCGCTGGCGCATCAAATGGCATCGACCGACGGGGCCTCCGACGAGACGATGTTGCTCGAGGACGTCAACGCCGTTCTGCCTGGACTCGGTGAGCCGGTTGCGATACGGGTCGTCCCGCAGAGCATCGCGGTCGGAAGGAGTCTCGCACAGCTCAATCTCCGGGGCGCTACCGGAGCGACTGTGCTGGCGATCAGGCGAGGCACGACGCAGATCCCGACCCCGCTTGGCCGCGAGGTGATTCACGCCAACGATGTAGTCGCGGTGGCCGGGGCACGCGATGCGCTCGCCGTTGCGAGAGCAATCTTCGCTCCGGACCTGACCCGCATTCGGGACGATATGGAGGGCGCGGAGATCCAGTCCGAGCTCGACGCGCTCAACGACGCGCTTCTCGTCGACCAGAAGCGGGCACCGCGGAGTTTTCTTCCGTAGTCGTGTGCTTTTCATATGATCCATCGCGCGGGGTCGGCGCGGAGTGTCCTCTTCGGGGCAGTGTCCTCGCACGCCCGCCGTTGGGGCGCGCAAAGCGCGCCCAAACAGCGGGCTCTTGCTGCGGGTGCCCCTCCGAGGACACCCCTCGCCTCCCTGTCGAGATCTTTAAGAGCGCACGCCTCACTTGCTAGCGTCGGCTCCGCCCGCTCGATCTCCGACTCCGCCCGTGCGCGCTCCGCGTCGGCCAATGTCGGACGCGGGCTTGGCGAGCGTGCGCGTCGTGACTGGTACGTCACGCGAGCAAAACGATGCGCAGCGCCGACGCCGCGGGCAGTTACGAACTTCGTGGGAAGGAGGGTGAGGGCATCCTCGTAGCCGCTTTGCAAAGCGAGCGCGAGGAGGAGACCCGCGACTGAGCGGAGCGAAGGAGCGCTGTTAGGGGCTCCGACCAAGCGAGCGTAGCGGCGGAGAGGATGCCCTCGCCCGACTGACCGGCGGCAATCTCGAACGTACTCGAAACAAAAAGGCCGCCCCGCATGCAGAGCGAGGCGGCCTTTTCACCGGGTGGGCCTATTCGCCCGCCGCGCGCCGACGCTTGGTTCGCCGCGGCGTCGCGGTTTTCTTCCTGCTGATCGGCACCACGCCGACTTCGGCTGCCGGCTCGAGCTCGGCCGGTGCGGCAGGCACCGCGCGTGGTTGCTTGTAAACGAAGCGCTTGCCCTCGTAGTTCCGGAAAACCACTTCGTCGTCGTTCATGGATTCAAGGTACTCGGGCAGGAGCGGCACTTTTCCGCCGCCACCGGGGGAGTCGATCACGAATTGCGGCACCGCCAGACCCGAAGTCCACCCGCGCAGCGCCTGCATGATCTCGAGACCCTTTTGCACTGTCGTGCGGAAATGCTCTCCACCCGCCACCTGGTCCGCCATATATAGGTAGTAGGGGCGCACCCGCGCCTTCAGCAGCTCGTGCATCAGCTTCATCATCACCTTGGGATCGTCGTTGACGCCCTTGAGCAGAACCGTCTGGCAGCCGAGCGAGACTCCGGCTCTCGACAGGCGATCCAACGAGGCGACCGCGGCCGGCG
>Ga0137418_10006970_pt1 | contig 10395 bp, 10 predicted proteins | sample CZODoug3_1_2_16f_FD_122242 | JGI IMG/M metagenome (GOLD analysis project Ga0137418, IMG submission 122242) | Vadose zone soil fungal communities from Angelo Coast Range Reserve, California, USA - CZODoug3_1_2_16fungal (Hybrid Assembly) | ecosystem: Environmental > Terrestrial > Soil > Vadose... | reverse complement strand
AAAAACACCCGCCGGCGAAAAACGTGAATCGGGCCAGGCCGAAAGCCGAAACCACGCGGTCCAAATCCCATCGGATGAAAGCCCGGCCCATGCGGACCAGCAAAACCCCGGGGCGGCAAAATCGGCGCACGTGGCGGAACGCCCATACGCGCCCCACCGCCGACGTGCCCGGCTCCGCCAGCGTGAACGCCGCCACGCGGCGCCTGCGCAACAGCCGTCTGAGCCCAGGCAAAAGCCAGCACCCAGACCGTAACAACCAAAATTGCCTTGAGGATCGAACCGGCAAGATTCGCGAGAGCATCCTGCCGTTTTAGAGACATCGCTTTAGTTAATCCTGACGTAGGAAGGGCGCGCCCAGGCCGAAGGCCGCCTCTTGCCTTAGTTGACCCGGTGAGGTTCGTCAGAATCAAACTGCGAAAAACGAACTGCGTCATGGTTACGCTCCTCGCAGCTTCTACTTCGAAGCTGTCAAGATCGCGCCAACTCGTCAAACACAATTCTAATACCGTCAGCCGCCCACTGTGTCACCAACTTGTAAAACTGAAATCGAAGCGCAGATTTAAGGCTGGGGACCGCACCCTTTGATTTCGAGAGTGCGGTCTTTGACGTTCTGTTCGGACCGGGCGGCGGAAATGCTACTCCTCCGCGCGGAAGAAAAAGTAATCGGCAGTGTAAGGCACCAGCGCCTGCTTGCCCACGTCGCCAGGAACGACGCATCCCGTAGCGGGGGCGGATCCCCCATTAGTGTTGAGGCGTTGGATGAAGGTAGTTTTGGTTAAAAGTTTACCGCCATCTGGCCCCTGCTCCGACCCGATGACCTGCAGCAACAGGCACGTAATCGATCCTGCGTTCGGGCAGCTCGGATCGGAGCCCGCCGTGATCGCATGTATCGGTTGGCCCCACACCTTGCTGCTGTCGTGCGAGCTCTGCCACGTTACGTTCCCGAAGGGTATCGGGGTTGGCGCGAACCCGTTAGGATTTGTATTGGGACTCAGGAAGTGCGTGATGATCTGGACGGCCTCTCCAAAGATACGCGTAAAAAGAGTGGCTTCCGGACGAGCGCCATTGACGGTCCACGAAGCGCCTGTGCTCGCCGGCAGACAAACATAACCTTGCGTACCCACCGCGTGGCCCACCAAAAATGCAGAGTTTCCCGCCGGCGGAGTAATAACCGCAGGAGTGATTGGACTCCTGACTTCCTCTTTATTGTCTTGAGCTTTTGTCCGACTGTAGGCCATGCTGCAGACAGCCAGCGCCGCCAGAGCCGCTAACGTTCCACGAAGAATTCTCTGAGTGGCTGTGCCGCCCCAGCGTTTATTATCCCAATGGTTGTTCACTTTTTCTTTCTCCTTGTATTTGGACCTATGTAACCGCACCGCATCTCGAAGAGAGTCGCTTTCGCACACAGCACCCTTCGGGCCGAGAGCCTCGCGGCAAATTGCTTCTTCGCGATGCACAACTAAGATGTCCGCGGCCGCCGTATAGCTCAAAATAGAAAGTAAACTTTTTGAAAGAGAGATCAGCACTCTGTGGCTGCGTAAGTTCACCTGCCCGCTAGTCACGATTCACCGGTCGCCGCTCCTCTGTGGCAAAATTCAGCCCGGAGGAACCATGCCTGACCGTCTCGACGACTTCCAGAAAGTTCGTGCCGACCTCAATGAAGAAATCCTCAGCTGCGGCCATCTCGGCATCAAGCGCTTTTTTGCCCTCGACCATCAAGCCTACGAGCCCGGCGCGCTCGGCACCAAGACCAAGGAGCTCCTCGGCCTGGTCGCCAGCGCCGTTCTGCGCTGCGACGATTGCATCACCTACCATCTGGTCCGCTGCGGCGAAGAAGGCTGGAAGCGCGACGAAGTCATCGACGCCCTCAACGTCGCCCTCGTCGTCGGCGGCTCCATCACCATCCCGCACGTCCGCCGCGCCTTCGCCCGCATGCGCGAAATCGACGGCCTGAAGAATTCCTGACATGTTCCGCTGCATTTCAAGGATTACCCGCGAATTGCGTTTATGCTTCCCCTCAGGTGCCCCACCCTCGGTTCGTGAGGGCGGGTCTTGGTCTTCACTGTGGCTTGACGAATTGGTTTTGTTTTTTTCCCGCGCAAGTGCTAAAACATTGCACGGCCCCAGAACGCAAGGTAATGAGCACGACCTCAACCCCAGTACTCCCGACCCAGGAAAGCACCGCCGCCCGGCTCCGCAACCTCGGCCTAAGCGCTCTCTTTGCGCTCGTGCTGCTCGTCCCCAAACTCCTGAGTCTGCGCCGCGATCGCCGAAGCTGGTTCGCGTTCCGCGTGCTGCTGGCCATCGCGGGTGCCTCGCTCGTCATTCTGCCCCTCAGCCTGTGGAACAATTGGAGCGCCGGTATAGCTGGCCTCGCCATCTTCCTCGCCGCCGTCTTGCTTCCCGCGGCCAAGCCGGACACCACGCTCGCCGATACCGCCGCACGCCTCGGCGCCGAGGTAATCGTCAACGGCGGCGTCTATCAAGCGGAGCAAGCGCAAGTGGGAAACGCACAGTTTGGCAACGCAGACCTGGACAACGCGGCAAGCTCGCCCGTGCAGCTTTTCGTGTGCGCCGATCGAATCTGGGCGCTTGATCCCCAGCAGCAGCCGCTACTGGTGATTCCCACCGCGCAAATCATCTCCGCCGTCGCCTCGGAATCCGCCGGCGACTGGATTGTCCGCGTCCGCTGGGCCGAGCACACCGCCGACTTCCACTATCGTGGCATTTTCGCCGAGCACCTCGCCCGCGTAGCCGAATCACATTTGCGCAGCGTGATTCAGCAAGTGCTGCCGGCAATCCCGAAAAAACGCGCCGCCACTGCATGATGGATGCCGCAATCCCCGCCCACAAAACCCTGTGGATTTTCGCTGTTTGTGTCAAAATATACCTATGGCCAGAGGCTGGGAAAGCAAAGACGTAGAAGCGCAAGTCCAATCCAAAGAGAGCCCCAAGATGTCATCGGGGCGCGACCCCAAGACCGAGGAGCAACAGGTCCGCGAGCAGGGTATCCAGCAATTGCAACTCTCGCGCACCCGCATCGCCAACGATCTCAGCACTGCCACGCATCCCAATCACCGCAAATCCCTGGAAGCCGCCCTGGCCCACCTCGACAAAAAAATCGCCGACCTCTCCTAGCCGCACGAATTCCTACTCTTGTCTGTGTTTCGCCCTGCGCATGAATTCCCACTTCTTTTGGGCTATAGTCGCTCACCATCAAAATCATGCGAAATCGCTGGACACTCTTTCTTTCGGCTGCGTTGCCACTGTTATTCGTCAGCTCCGCTTCGCCCCAAACAGAAACCTCGCAAAGCTTACGCAAATGGACCGCATCGTGGATTGCTTGCGCGGATGCGCCGGTTCGCGATGCAGGCGTCTTCCATTTCCGCAAACTGCTTAGGCTCGAAAACGTGCCGGCGCATTTCATCGTGCATGTGAGCGCGGACAACCAGTTTCTGCTGTATGTGAATCAGCAGCGCGTGGGATCGGGTCCGGCGCGCGGGGACCTGGCGCATTGGAGATTTGAGACTTACGATCTCGCTCCATTTCTTCACGTCGGCACAAATGTGCTGGCCGCCACTGTTTGGAACTTCGGCGAGAAAGCCGCTATCGCGCAGATCAGTGATCGCGCCGGCTTTCTGCTGCAAGGAGGCACTGCAACGGAACAATCTGCTGATAGCAACGAGACGTGGGAAGCGGAAGTAGAGAAGGGAATTACAGTCTCCGCGCCTTCCGGCCTTCCGCGTGACACCTACTTTGCCGCGGAGCCTTCGGAGCGAGTCGATGGTCGGGCATTCGATTGGCTCTGGAAAGTCGATTCATCCGCTAATTCGAAGGGACGCTGGAGGAAAGCTGTTCCGATCGGGAAGGCGACATCACGCGGGCAGAGCTTCCCCTCTACTAATTGGGAGCTTGTGCCGGACGCGCTGCCGCCCATGCCTATGGAGCTTGCTCCGGTAGGACAAGTGGTTCGCGCAACTGGTATCGACATTCCATCTCAATTCCCGGAGCATTCCTTTCCCGTTCCTGCGCATACGCGCGCCAGCATCCTGATCGACACGGGGCACCTGACCACCGCGTATCCCGAGTTGACGGTGAGTGGCGCAGCTGATACCACGATTCGCCTCACGTATGCGGAGGCGCTCTACGACGACAAGGGCAACAAAGGAAATCGCAACGAGATTGCAGGCAAACACATTGTCGGTCTCAGCGACGAGTTTATTGCCGACGGTCCGAAGCGGACTTTCGCGCCGCTCGCGTGGAAGACGTGGCGCTTCTTGCAACTGGATATCACAACAGGGAACGAGGCGCTGCAGGTGGAGGGCCTGCGCTCGTGGTTTACCGCGTTTCCGTTCGAGCAGTGCGGGCGCTTCGACTCCGACGATTCTTCGCTGGCGCGCATCTGGGAAATTGGTTGGCGCACGGCGCGCCTCGATGCTCATGACACATACATGGACACGCCTTACTGGGAGCGCCTGCAATACGTCGGCGATACGCGCATCCAAGCGCTAATTTCCTACACGGTGGCGGGCGACGATCTCCTGGCCCGGCAAGCGATTCAAGCCATCAACGATTCGCGTATTCCTGATGGCATCACACAAAGCCGCTATCCATCGTCGTTACCGCAATACATACCGACGTTTTCGCTGTTGTGGGTCGGGATGGTGCACGATTTCTGGCTGTATCGCAACGATCCTGAATTCGTACGCGCGCAACTGGCTGGCGCGCGCACCGTCCTTGATTGGTTCTTGCAGCATCAGCGCGCTGACGGACTGTTGCAGCGGTTGCCGTGGTGGGTTTTTGTGGATTGGTCCGAGGATTTCCAAGCAGGCGAGCCGCCGCAGGACACAGACGGAGGCTCCTCAATCATTACGTTGCAATTTATCGAAGCGCTCCGCTATGCGAGCGAACTTGAAGATGTCTACGGGCATCGCGCCCGTGGCCAGATGTACCGCCAAGCAGCGGACCGCGCTTCTGAGGCCGTACGCCAGCTCTGCTGGAATCAAAAATCTGGCTTGCTCGCGGATACGCCCGCGCAAACTCATTTCAGCCAGCACGCCAACATTCTCGGCATTTGGCTCGACCTTATTCCCCAAGCACAGCAGCAGACGGTTTTAGCCAAACTCCTTTCCGGAACTACCACGCGCTTCAAGCGCGATTCGGCGCTGCCGCCCATGTCGCAGGCCACCTACTATTTTCGTTTCTATCTCGCGCGCGCGTTGCAACATGCGGGCATGGGCCAGGAATATCTTCCGCTGTTGCAGCCCTGGCGAGACATGCTCGCGTTAGGGCTGACCACCTGGGCGGAGCAGCCGGAGCCCACACGCTCCGATTCCCACGCTTGGAGCGCGCATCCCAACTACGATCTATTAACCATCGTTGCGGGAATTCGCCCGGCCAGCCCCGGTTTCCGCACAGTGACAGTCGAGCCACACCTAGCTGCGCTAAAGCATGTCTCCGCTACGATGGCGCATCCAGACGGCGAGATCAAAGCCGAATACGTGACAAAGAGCGGCACAGTTGCCGCAACCGTGAGCCTGCCTGCTAGCATCTCTGGCACACTGCTTTGGGGAGGCAAGAACTATTCGCTTCATCCAGGCACGCAGAACATTGAATTGCCTTGGTAGCTCGCACGCGGAATATGACCGGGGACGAGTGCACTGCGGCCACCATCTATCAGATTTCAAAAGTAACGAGCGAGGGTGTCTACCTGCGGAAGCGAATGTTCAACCTCTTCTTGTCAATTCTTATTGGGTATGCGTTGGTGCTGGCGCTTTGCCGCATATTTGAATCGCGGTTGATCTTCTTCCCGAATTATCCGGATCGGCTTGCGGGTGACTGGAACCCGCGCGGGTTGGGCGCTCAGGATGTCTGGCTAACTGCGGATGATGGCACGAAGCTGCACGCCTGGTGGATTCCCAATGAGGCTGCGAAATTTACGTTCCTGGCTTTCCATGGCAATGCGGGGAATATCGCTGATCGGGCCACGGTTTACGAATTTCTCAGAGACACGCCGGCGAATGTTTTGGCATTGGAATATCGCGGATATGGGCGAAGTGAAGGGAAGCCAAGTGAGCGCGGCGTCTATCGTGACGCCGACGCAGCTTACCTGTATCTCGTGAACACAAAAGGCAAAGATCCAAAAGCTATCGTTTCCTTTGGCCAATCGCTGGGGACTGCGGTGGCCGCTCATTTGGCCGCTCACCATGAAGTTGGCGGCGTAGTCTTGGAAGCGCCATTTCCATCGGCAAGCCGGGTAGCGCGGAAATTCTATTGGTTCCTTCCAGGCGTTGGGCTGCTTTTGCATTCTCAGTTCGATACGGAACAAAGGCTCAAAGCAATTAACGTTCCTGTCTTTATCGTGCATTGCAATCAAGATCCGGTCCTGCCATTCCAATTCGGCCAGGAAGTCTACAACGCAGCTCGCTCTCCTAAGACTTTCCTGGAAATCAATGGCCAGTGCCATGAAGAGGCTTCCATAATCGCTCCCGATAACTACCGCGTGGCTCTGCGCGGATTTCTGAGTGAGATTCAAAGAAGGAAACCTGCCGGCGGAAGTAAATGAGCGCAGGACCGGAACTCGAATTCTCTATTAATCGGTGAAGACGACGCCGACGGCGGTTTGGCCTTTTTCGGTTTCGCTTTCGATGCGCACTACGTAGCCGCGCAGTTGCATGCGCTCGATGCCGTTTACACCGGGCGTCTCCATCGTAACCTGCAGCTCGGATTGCAAACGCGGGTTGTGCTTCAGCGAGATGAGCGCGCCTTGCAGCGATATGTCTCTCACCAACGTGTCTTCCTCAAACGGGTGGCCGCCTTCGGTTACGCCGCAGACGTGGGCGCGGAAATGCGCTTCGCGGCGCAAGGCGGTGCGGCTACCGGGCATATGAGCTTCGACGCGTTCGCCGGGCGAGCCTAGCGTGATGACCATGCCTTCGCTGGCGGCGAATACGGAATCAAATTCGTCACGAGCGTGCTTCAGAATGGTATCGACGATGCGATCGGTTGAATCCGGATCGTGATGAAACAGCACCAAAGTTTTTGCGCCGACTTCTTTCGCTACGCGCGTGCCATCGAGCCAACTGGAATGGCCCCAGCCCTTCCGCGTGGTGGCCAACTGCTCCGGGGTGTACTGCGCATCATTGATGAAAATGTCGGCGCCGGCGGCCAATTCGCGCAGGCTTTGATCGAGTTTCGGGTCGCCAGGCTCGTTATCGGTTGCGTAAACGACTGATCCGGCGGAAGTCTCGATGCGAAAGCCGAGGCAGCCCTGCGGATGGTTCAGCCACGCGGTGGTGATTTCATTGTCGCCGATTCGAAAGGTGTCCCCGCCGCAGACTTCCTTAAACTTGCGCTTGGCATTCATCGCGGACATGTCCACCGGAAAATAGGGTACGGCCATTTGCGCTTCGAAAACCTGCTTCAGGCTGTCGCGGCCCAAAAATTTTGAACGGAAACTATAAAATTGAAACTCGTTTTGTTCGGCGTACAGCGGCGCGAAGAAAGGAATTCCTTGAATGTGATCCCAGTGATAGTGGGTGACGAAGATATGCGTTTCGGCGGAACTGCCTGTACCCGGCGAATTCCCGCGATTCCCCAGCATGCGCAGACCGGTGCCGCAATCGAGAATAAATTGGGTTCCATCGGGAGCGATCAGTTCGAGACACGGCGTGTTTCCGCCATAACGCCAGGTGGACGGATCCACCGTCGGCGTGGAGCCTCTTACACCCCAGAAACTCAGCTTGGCAAAGGGAGCGGTCATCTGTCTCCGCGTACCGGCCTCGCGCAGTTAGAGTTATGCGCCTACGCGTTAAATAGGAAGCAACGTCGATGTTGGCAGTGAAGTTCGCGAGCGTCAACGAAATCGCGGTGGGGAAGTGTCAAACTGCGTAATAAGGTTGGCCCATTGCCGCGCAATGGCGTTCGAACGCGCGTAGAATAATTCCTGAATATGCAACCGGATGCTCACGGACGGGCTATCGAACCGTGCGATTCCGCGGAATCGACACATCCGCATAGTCACGAGCATTTTGGCCATGCGCATCATGGCCACGCTGGCCACGGTCACGCGCATACGCATCCCACGCTAAAACCTTCGGTGCTCGGCTGGGCCATGGTCGCCACGTTGGGATTGGTCGTGGCCGAAATTGTTGGCGGATTTCTAGGGCATTCCGTGGCGCTGCTTAATGATGCCGTGCACAATCTTTCGGACGTGCCGGCGCTGGGAATTTCCTGGCTGGCGATGCGGTGGGCGGAACGTCCGGCGGATACGGAAAAAACGTACGGTTATCACCGCGCGGGCACGCTGGCGGCTTTCACCAATGCGCTGGTGCTAGTGTTTCTCTCGCTGTGGCTCGGATACGAAGCGCTGGAACGTTTGCGCGCGCCGGTCCATGTGGTCGAGAGCTGGATGATATGGACTTCGCTGGCGGCGCTTTGTGTTAACGGTGGAATTACGCTGGCGCTGGTGCGGGGGCGGAACGATCTGAATTTGCGAAGCATTCTAATTCATAATTTTGGCGATGCGCTTTCCAATATCGCGATCATTGCCGGTGCGATTGCTATTGGAATGACGGGGGCGCAGTGGCTCGACCCTATCCTCGGACTTGCGATTGGTCTGCTGGTGTTGTGGTCCAGCATAGGGATCCTGCGCGAGTCCTCACACATTTTGCTGGAGGGGCGGCCGCGCGAAATGCACGTGGAAGAAGTGGCGCGCGCGATTCTCACTATCGAGGGCGTGCAGGAAGTTCACGACGTGCACATCTGGTCGCTGGGCGGCGGACACAACGCGCTGAGCTTGCATGCGCGCGTTCCGGACATGCACATGGATGAATGCGAGCGCATCCTGATTTCGATTCAGGAAAAAGCGGCGAAAAGTTTTCGGATCAACCACACTACGGTGCAGTTGGAACGCGCCGGCCTTCCGGCCATTTCCGGCTACGTGATGCCCGAGCCCGCGAAGAAGTAGGTCAGGCTGATTTCCGGCTGTGTGACGCCGGAGCCGGCTAAAAAGTAGGGCCGGCACAGTTGCTGCTCGATGCGCCGCCTGGTGCAACAGGTCAGGCGGGGGCCCGAAAGTTTACGCCGCGCTGTTCGTTGAATTGCTGGGTGGCGTCCAAGTCCAGAGCCTCGCGTCCGATGCTGCGGCGCAGACCATCAGGCGTGATGTAGCGCAGCGTTCCGCTTTCCCAGGCATAGGCGACGGCGAATACTAAGCTGCCATCGCGTCGCACAAAAACATATTGTTCTTCTTCACGCGGCGGTGCGGGGGCGCTCTCAGCTTCTGGTTCGATTCGCCGCGCTGACCGCGAGCGGCGAGGCGCGCGCTGAGGCGGCGCATCGTCGGCGACTTCCTGGTCATCGGCGGCGGAAGATTGCGCGTCGGGAGCTTGCGATTCCGCAGCAGGAATATCGTCTCCAATGACGGAGGGGCTCAAGAGAAAGCCACTGAATCCGAAGGGAAATCCGCCGTCGAATCTCCCGGCAAATCTGCCATTGTGCGAGCCGCGATTGCCGGAGACGGCGGCCAGGTGCGGATAGTCAAATCCCAAGCCGGGCACGTTCTGGAAATCTGTCCCGTTGGAGGCAAAATTTCCGTTGTTAAAATTTCCGTTGTTATTGTTGCGGTGATTTATGTGTACGCCATTTCGCGTGCGCACCATCGGCGCGCCGAATCTGGGTGCGCTCTGCGCACGGGTTACCGGACGCCCGCTCGCGTGTACAGCTGGGGAAGCAGCGCGCGACATCATAGGAGCGGGGCGGCTTGCGGCGGCTGGCGCGGAAGCACCCGCGCCTCCGCGATGCTGGGCAGTGGCAAATAAGGGGAGCGCCAGCATCGTTATCGCCATTACTGAAAATCGAGTCGTTGCCGAACCTTTCGTTGCCGAACCTTTGCTCATGACCAGAGAACCTTTTGTTTCTCTACTTAGAAAGATGCGCCTCGGTTTGCCTTGGTTTCATCATCCAATGGTATTAGGGCTTTGCATCGTCGTGGTGTGATAGCCAAGCGTGCACGAGCCTTGGCGGAGGCTCCTGGCGCTTTTCCCATGCAGGGGGATGTGCTATAAACGTGCCCGCCGTGGAACATGCCGTGAAGCCAGGGGCGGCGCCGGTTGAGCCGGAGCGCGCGGGGAGCGCATCTCCGCAGCTTGCGGCGCAGGCGGAACAGAGCGCTATCGCCCCGCAAGAAGACGCCTCGCGATACTGTCCCGTCTGCTCCCAGCGGCTGGAATCGCGGCGCTGCAAACTGATCTGCGCGGTGTGCGGCTATTACATGTCTTGCGCGGACTATTACTGATATGCTTTGCGGAACTGGCCCGGTTGCCGCTGGAACCGCTACTGACGAGGAGATGAGAACATGGCTTTGAAGATGACGAACCGCGAAGTGGATGGCGT
>Ga0137418_10006968_pt1 | contig 10396 bp, 10 predicted proteins | sample CZODoug3_1_2_16f_FD_122242 | JGI IMG/M metagenome (GOLD analysis project Ga0137418, IMG submission 122242) | Vadose zone soil fungal communities from Angelo Coast Range Reserve, California, USA - CZODoug3_1_2_16fungal (Hybrid Assembly) | ecosystem: Environmental > Terrestrial > Soil > Vadose... | reverse complement strand
CGCCCCAGACGTTGATGTCGAAGACGCGGCGGTATTCGGCTTCGGTGGCCTGATCCAGCAACCCCATCCACTCCACGCCGGCGTTGTTAAAAGCCACATCGAGGCGGCCGAATTTGTCGACCGTAAAATCGACCATCCCTTTCACGTCTGCGTCCTTCGCGACGTCCGCGCGGACGAACGCTGCGTCACCATCGAGTTTTTTAATTTCAGCGACGACCTGCGCCCCTTCTTTTTCGCGGCGGCCGGTCAGAACGACCTTCGCGCCGGCACGAGCGAATTCGATCGCGGTGGTCTTGCCGATACCGGATGTTCCTCCGGTTACTAGCGCAACTTTGCCTGAGAATGTTTTGTTGTTCATGCAGTTAACCTTTCGTTGATTGTCATTTCTAGAATCAGTCGGAAACGTTCATCAGCACGTCGATATGCGTAACGTAGATCATCGCGTTTCTCCTTAGTTGTCATGAAGGCAATCTAATCGCATCGAATTCGGTTTCGAGAAGGTCCACTCATAATCGCGCCGGCAAACCAATTTTCATCAGCACGTCGTTGTAGCGGGCGTCGTGACGCAAGCCTTGCACTAACGGATCGATCATGAGGCTCAGCAAGCCGGTGTCATGATTGTCCAGGGAGACGTGTAACCACTCAAAAGCCTTGTCCTTTTCGCCTCGCCAGGCATAGACCTCGGCGATCTGGTACGCCATAACCTCTCTGTCCCTGGCGATCAGCTCAGCGAGAGATTCGTCTGCCGCTGGACGGTCTCCGCGAGCATAGTGCGCGAGCGCCAGTTCGAAACGTTGGTAGCGCTCGTTAGGTTCGAGTTCAGCTTCATGCAGGGCCGCTTGGCCATCGCCACGCTGGATCGCCACAAATACCTGCCATCGGCGGCATCCGGCCGCCGTTGGCTGCAACTCCGCCGCCTTCTGCGCTGCAGCTTCAGCGTCATTAAGCTTTCCCTGGACAAAAAGCAGCCGAGCCAGGCTTTGCCTGGCTTGATAGGCCAGTGGGTCACGTTCAATCACCTGTCGTGCCAGCTTCTCTGCTTCTTCGAATTGACCAAGATAAACAACAACTGGCGCCAGTAAATCATTCGTAATAGGGTTCCACGGTGCGAGTTGCTGTGCACGACGGAGTTCAGCCAATCCCTGGTCGAATCTCCATTCGGCAAAAAAACGAGCCCAGCCGAGCGCGGCATGCGCCTCCGCAAGGTTTGGCTCGATGGCGACAGCCCTCTCGCCATCACTGGTCGCTTTTGACCATGCTTCTTTTTGCTTCTCGCTGCTTAGATCGCCAATCCAAGTCCACGCTTCCGAGCGCTCGGCATAAGCCAGCGCATAGGCGGGATCGAACTGGATTGCTTGATCGAAGAAACTGACCGCCTTGAGATAGCCTTCAAGGTTCCGACGCTGGAAGTAAAACTGACCCTGGAGATAGGCATTGTGTGCTTCTACACTTTTGGTCGCAGCGTTCTTCTCGGGTTTGTCTTGCGTGCCGAGCAGTGTTAGCTCCAGTGATGTCGCAACGGCCTTCGCAATTTCGGCTTGAACAGCAAAGATGTCTTTTAGTTCACGATCAAAGGTCCGCGTCCACAGTTCGGTTCCGTCTGTGGCGTTAACCAGCTCAGCAACGATCCGCACCTGGTCGCCCTGTTTGCGCACCGTGCCTTCCAGCAGCGTGCTCACCCCTAGCTTTTCACCAATGATCTTGCTGTCCTCTTTCTTACCCTTAAACCGGAACGAAGAGCTGCGGCCGATTACCTTGAGTCCTTTGATTTGAGCCAGGGCGGAAATCAATTCTTCCGATAGCCCATCCGAAAAATACTCATCACCGGAATTACCGCTTTCGTTAAGCAGCGGCAGGACTGCGATCGACTTTTGAGCGAGCGCTGAAGCCGCGTTGACCCGCGAGAGGAAGGCTGGCTTCTTCCGGAGAACGTGAACTAGCGGCACACCCGCTGCCAAGATCGCCACGCTCACAACCAGCGCCGCAAACTTCCGTGTACTCCACCGGGGGATATAGTCATCAGGCGCAACATCGTCGGCGCGCTTGAGGCCTTCGGGCGTCATCTCAAAAGCCCAGGCAATGATCAGCGCAACTGGAAGACCGAGGACGCTAGCAGCCACGACGACCCTGACGACAAAATTAGAAACCTCAAAGAATGGAAAGACCTGCGTGGCAACCTGGATCAAGAGCCACGCAACAACTCCGTAAGCAATTGCGACCCTGTAGACGTGACGCCGCTTCAGTTCGCCAAGAAAGTTTTGCAAATTCATCGCAAGAGATTTTCTATGGCAGGGACGCGCGGCATGATTGACGCGGCTCCCTCTCAAATGCTCAAGGAGCGTGCGCCTTCTCTTCCAGCAAAGCCTTCAGGACGCTTTCCAAAGCAACGCTTCCCTTTTGTGAGCCTGCTTCCCCGCCCTCGAAATCGATCCAGCCTTCGTTGAAACCATCAAGCATCCGAATACGCGGAATCGGGTTCTTCATGCCTTAGCGATCGCTTTCCCGCCACGCTTGCTAATTTCGTCCACCACGCGATCTGCGTCTTGTTTTGCAGACGCGTAGTTCACAACTACGGATGCGCCCTGGGTTGCAACTCTTTCGCGATGCCAGCGCCGATTCCCTTTGACGCTCCCGTTACTATCGCAACTTTTCCATTTAGTTTTCCGCTTTTCATTTGTGTTCCTTTCATTGATTCGTCTTACCAGGGAAGTGGTTGGCCAAGATGGAAGAACCCGCCGCTCGGGCCATCGTCGGCAAGTGTGGCTAGTTGTGCGCTAGTCTTTCCGCCCTCGCTAACTTCCATCGTCGCGTTTGGGCCGCCCATCTCAGTCTTCACCCAGCCGGGATGCGCGGAGTTCACTTTGATTTTGCTGTCGCGCAATTCGTAGGCGAGGTGAATTGTAAACGAATTTAGCGCAGCCTTCGACGCGTCATAAGCGAAAGTCTTGAACGGGTAAATCGGCGAGTTCGGATCGGAATGAAGGGTGAGAGAACTCAGGATACTGGAAACATTCACAATTCGACCGGCCGGCGATTTGCGTATGACTGGCAACAGTTTTTGCGTCAGCGCAACGGATGCAAAGAAATTCGTTTCAAAAGTTTCGCGCAACATTTCAGGCGACACCGCGGTGACGGGGTTTGGCCCTGAGCCAGTTGCCGAAATTTGGCCCTCCTTCAAAACGCCCGCGTTGTTAACCAGAATATCCAGCCGACCGTACTTTTTCTCGAAGTAATCGTAAGCCTTCTGATGATCTTGCGATTTGTTAACATCAAAGCCCAGGCTGTCCGCAGTGACACCTTCGTCGCGAAGTTCCGCGGCTGCGGCTGCGCCTTTTTTCGAATCACGTGATCCGAGAACAACGACGATGCCTTGCTTACCGAGCTCGCGAGCAGTCTCCAAACCGAGACCGCGATTGCCGCCAGTAATGAATGCAACTTTTCCGTTTTGTTTTGTATTACTCATTTGTTCCTTTTCATTTTTGTTTCGCTAACTCGCATCAGAGGTTTAAGACTCCGAGCTGCTGCATCAGCGAGAAAAGATTCCCCACACCCCAGTGGTCGGTGATCTTGCCGTTGTGAACGCGCATCACATCGACAGTCTCGAAGTGAATTTTGCGGTGTGTTGGAGCGATGCCAAGAAAGTCCCCTTCATGTGTACCGAAGTATGTCTTGTAAGTGATCACGCGATCGCCATCGGCGAGTTGCCAATGGATCTTTGGGTGAAAATCGGGGAATGCGTGGCGAACATATCCGTAAAGCTTACGCACACCGGCTTTGTCCGGAGTCATGTTCGGCTGAGGTGTGTGGTCGACGAAGTCGTCCGCGAACAGCTCTTCAAAGATGTCGAACCTCCCTTTGCCTTGGACCTCTTCGGTATTGCGACGTACCACGGCTTTAGCTGCGTCAGACGCTGTCAGCGTTTTCATACGAGCAAACTGTTTGCGCTCGCTTTTTCGCGCGGGCGATTAGCTGGCTTAATTTTGGCAAACAGTACGCTTAGCCACGTGCTGAGTGCGGCGATGCCGATAAAGAAAACAACCAACGCCAGGTTACCGCCGCTCGAAACCTTTCCGACGCGAAACAGAGCATAACCAGCAATCAGATTAACCAGCGCCCAGACCACATTTACCGTCGGCGAGGACAATCCTTTTCCGGGAGGGTGGGCGAACGGAGTGGGAAAAGGGTCGCCCGAAATGCCATGCACGAAATGCGGCACCACGTTAGCCAGAAACATCCCCGCAAAGAAGCAAAAGAAGTAGTTCTACCAGCTCATCACGCGTGTTTTTCAAGCCCACAACCGATCCAGAGGAGCCCGAGCCGCACACGATAAAGTCGTAATGCGACTTCAGGTCGGAACGAAGTTTTTGCTGATTGAGACGAACCCGTTCAGTGAAATCGGCCTCGCTCTCTGTCTTACCTGGGTTCATAGCTAGTTCCTTCATATTTTTCTTTCTGATTCACCGAAGCCTTTAAAGGTGCGCCGCCAGCTGTGTGGCTTTGCGATTGGCCGAGGCCAGGGCTTCTCCATTGGATGTAAGGTTTCGAGAGTAGGCTCGACGTTTCCTTTCATTTGTTCTGTTTGTGAATTTTATGGTCCCGAAACGCCATTCTCGTTACCTCATCGTCCTGTTAAGCCGAGCGATTGAAGCGTCGCCGCCGTAACTGTTCCCGTTACGCTCAAGTTGTTGTCCTCTTGATAACGGGCGATAGCGGCCTGGGTTTCGTCTCCAGCAACTCCGTCGACCGCGCCGGGGTAGTACCCAAGTTTTGCCAGCTGCGACTGGACTGAGCTGACAACGGCGTTGTCACTTTGAGCTGGGGGAGCGTAGCCATTGTAGTAGCTATATGGGTTTTGAGTGTAAGAGTCGGAACTGTCGTACGGATAGTCATTGTAGCCGTAGGGATCGCCGTAGGAATCCGAGGGATAGGAGCTGTAATCGCCGTAGGGATAGTAATCCCACGGGTAGAGTCCCCACCAGAAGCCGTCGGTAAAAACAAACACGTGGCCGTGATCAAAGTGGGCGTGATGCCTGTCCCAATCACGGTGCCAGTTGCCATCATGGCGCGCAAACACCCGGTGATTGGCCATCGCGTTCCGGACCGCTGCCGACGACTGCGCGTTCGAGGTCCTCATGTTTTGCCTTGTTAGTGATGCCGGGCGATTCTGCTGGCGAGCAACGGTTGCGTTCCTGCCGGCAGGCGATCTCATCGATTGGTTTCCCCGCCCGCTGAATTGGTATGTCCGAGCAGCAGACGTGCGGCTGCCTCCGTTGTAGTATCGGAACGCACCGGTTGATCCGCCGAGACTTCTACCGGCAAAATGAGTGCCCCCAGACATATACGGGGCTGAGCGAACGCCGCCAGAACGGGGACTGCCAAAGCCAACGCCACCACCGCGGCTCCCGGCTCCGCCTCCAACGGGTTGGACAGCCAAACTGCCGCCACGAAAACCACCAGCACCAAAGCCACCGCCGCGGAAACCACCACCGAAACCTCCTCCGTGGAAACCGCCCCCACCGAAGTGGCCGCCGCCGCCAGCAAATCCACCACCACCGCCACCGTGGCCGGCCGCCCATGCTATGGGGCTAAAGGCCACGGAGGTGATGCCAACTATTAAACTGATAATTTGTTTTGCTTTCATGTCTCCAAGTTCGGCCCGGGGCTAGCTGGTAGCCATTGCGCGTCCGTAGGATTTTATGGTGCTACCTAAGGGTTGCTTCGTGGTCTCCCGTTAGAGAAACGTTGGACGCTACGCACACGGGAAGATGTTGTTCAATCGCGTTGATCAACTCAGGGATGCTCACGGGCTTTGCAAGAAATGGATGCCCTTGGATACTGAGACCACTCTTTGCCTCGGCTCGGGTCACAAGCGCCGTAAGAAATATCATTGGCGTGTTGTGCAATTCAGAGTCGGCCTCGATTTGCGCTGCTACTTCGCCTCCATCCGTCTCTGGCATCACGACATCAAGCAAGATTAGATCTGGCCGAAAATTCTGAGCACTCTGATGAGCCCTGGTAGCGTTGTTTTCTTCGAGCACCAGATAGTGGCCAGTCCTTTCGAGAAGAACTTTCACAAGGTGCGTTGTGTTAAGGTCGTTATCGACAATCAGGATGCGCCTTCTTTCTTTCCTTTCCGATCCGCCGATTGAATGTGGCAAGGAAAAAACACCGCTGGTTTCCCGCGGAAGAAAGTCTGCTTCGATTACGTTGTTCATACCCTTTCGATCACGTCCCAGCTGATCGCCTAGGTCGTCAACCAGGTGACGAACCAGGCGCCGAGGAGTCCGATCATTACTCCAATTAAGGGACTGGAAATCGCGAACCAGAGTGGAATCGCCTCCCGTAAGGGCAGCGCATCGCGTCTTCGCAAATGCCAGCGCATGTGTCTTTGTGTGGTGGTAATCACAATTTTGCGTTGGTTTGCTGTTAGATTGATTATGCGACCTTTCGATCCTGTTCCGCCGAAGAAAGTCCGAGCAACTCAGCCAGGCGCGACTCGTAAGATTCGCACGTCGGGCAATCACCATTCGGCTTAACCCATTCTGGATGCTCGACGCGCAAGGCGTCGTGTATCTGTCGCTGAAGTTCAACGTACGAACGGATCTCGCCGCCCGTCGGAAGAGTATTCCTTTTCACGATTTGAAAAATCGCCTCTGATCCGACGATCGCTATTTCGCGTACGCAGGAATTTTGATTACCACTCGGGAGGTGGATCGCGCTCCCTCTTTCGAGATAGAACGGCGCCTGATATAGACGCCTACAGTCCACAGCTGTGACTACAGCTGAATCAGGCCACGGCGCGTGGCGCTCGCAACGGCTTCTGTCCGACTGATGACATTCATCTTGGAGAAGATTGCCTTCACATGCGACTTCACAGTGCCTTCACTGATAAAAAGGGCGGAGCCGATCTCTTTGTTGCTCTTTCCTTGAGCCATCAGTTTGAGTACGTCGATTTCACGTGCGCTTAACGTTTCCCCGCTGACACGCTCCGCCAGCTTGGCAGCGAGATGAACCGGAACACAAGTTTCCCCGGCGTGCACCCGGCGGATGCAATCCATCAACGCTTCGCGAGGAACGTCTTTGAGTAGATAGCCTTTCGCACCCGCTTGAATGGCGCGGTAGATATCTTCATCGCCGTCGAACGTTGTCAGGACGATGATGCGCGCATTCTCGTCACTGGCCCGAATCTCCTTGATCGCGCCAACGCCATCGAGCTCTGGCATTCGTAAGTCCAGCAGTGTCACGTCAGGTCGATGTTGCTTCCAGAGGTCGGCCGCTTCGCGTCCATTGCCCGCCTCGGCGATTACGATCATGTCTGCTTTCCGGGTGATGAGTGAAACCAAGCCTTCGCGGACAACGCTGTGATCATCAGCGATGAGAACCTTGATACGAGGTTTTTTTGCGTCTTTAACTTTCGGCGTTTTCTTCGCAGCAGAGTTTGGCTTCTCTGCACGCTTGTTAGACTTGGCCGCTGTTTTCTTTTTTAATGTCATGACGTCGACTCTCCGTTACCAAGCAATACCACAGTGATCTTCGTCCCTTTACCACGTGAACTGGTGATTTCCAATTCGCCGCCCATTTGCTCGACCCGCTCGCGCATTCCGGCGAGACCCACGCCGTCATGCCGATCTTTGACTTTGAATCCATCGCCGTCGTCACGCAGTTCCAGACGAAGTTCTTTGGCCTTGTAGCTTATTCGCGTTTCGAACTTGCGAGCGTGGGCATACTTGAGCGTGTTGGTCAACGCTTCCTGTCCGATATGAAGAAGATTTTCCTGCCAGGGCTCCGGAAGGTCCGGTAGTTTGCCTTGCGCGGCAAAAGTTGTGTGAAGCGCCGTCCCGGCGGTTGTGTTCTTAATAGCACCTTTGAGCGCGTCCCAAAAATTGTGTTCCTCCAAAGCTTGAGGACGCAATGCGTGCACGGATCGGCGCGCTTCGCTTAGGCTCCGCCGAGCTAATTCAGCAGCGCGGTGTAAATGATTGTCAGCTTCCTTGCGACAGCCGCAGGAAATCGCATCCTCGGCTGCTTCTAATTGCACAATCACACCGGTGAAACCTTGCGCGAGCGTGTCGTGAATGTCGCGCGCCATGCGATTTCGTTCTTCGAAGACCGCAGCTCGCTGACCTTGCTCGGCAAACTCGTTCAGTTGAATGGCAAGCATGACTTGATGGGCGAGGGCCTGGGTCAATTCAATGTCCTCAGGCCGATAAGCTGCTCGATCGGGATGTCGGATTCCGACAAAACCTCTCACCTGTCCACCTACCAAAAGCGGGACCGCGAGAAATCTTTTTGCGCCTTTTCGCTTCAAATAATCGCGCCATTCGGCTTTGATGCGCGGATCAGTCTCCAAGTCTTCGCAAACCACCGGACCTGCCGTGAAAAAGAGTTCCTGGATTACAGCGTTCTGTTTCCAAAAGGACGGGTCCTTCATAAATGGATGCTCCGGATCAGGCGCGACCAATCTTCCGCCGTCTACCATTGACCGCAAAACGGGCGAGTCCGTCGATTCGTCGAACAACCACAAACTCACGCTTTGCGCGTTCAAGAGGCGGCCAATGGTATTCAACATTTGCCCAATGAATTTTTCCGGCTTTGGCGCCGTTGCCAAGACATCCAAACTTTGCGCCAGCGCTTCCACTTGTCCGCGCGCTACCTGCTCGGAAGCACGCAACGCCTCTTCGGAGCGTTTGCTCTCGGTGATATCCATAAACGTGCCGAGGAACTCCACCAGATTCCCGCTCTCATCGCTCACCGGATGACCGACCGCGTGGATGTACCTGATCGCACCGCCCGGATGAACAATTCGGTAGTCGGTTTCGAAATCCGTTTTTTTCCGAATTGCGCTTTCGAATAGTTGCCTGACTCGGACCTGGTCTTCCGAATGAAGGCGCTCAAAGAATTTTTCGAATCGCGGCGGTCCCGCATGCGGATCGAAACCGAGTAGACGATAACTTTCTTCCGACCAATACCTGATTTCGCCCGTCGCCGGCGCCCACGCCCAACTTCCAGTGTGGCTGAGCCGCTGCGCTTCCGCGAGATAGGCTTCGCTCTCGCGTCGGGCCGCTTCCGCCAGCTTCCGCTGGATGGCGACGCCCGCGAGATAAGTAACGTGTTTAATCGTGTCTTGCTCACGCGGACTCGGGCTACGGGGCTCGCGATAGTACATGGCAAATGTTCCAATCACATTGCCTTCGGAGGAAAAGATCGGCGTAGACCAACAGGCGCGGAGCGAGTGCGCCAAAGCCAGTTCGCGAAAATCAGCCCACAAAAGATCGTTCGCGATGTCGGGCACAATTACCTGTTCCGCCCGGTAAGCGGCCGTTCCGCATGAACCTGCGGAATTACCAATGACGAGCCCGTCAATTGCGTCGTTGTAAGCTTTCGGAAGATTCGGTGCCGCGCCGTGCCGCAATTGTCTGCCATTCGGATCCATTACCAAAATGGAAGCCAGCACTCCCGGTGACAGTTCTTCCACCAGTCGACATAAGTGATCGAGTATGTCGCCTAACGAATTGCCTTTGGCGACCATCTCAAGCACTCTGTTCTCTCCAGCCAACAGCGCTTCGCGCCGCTTACGGTTACTGATGTCTCTGATGATCGCCTGGTAATATCGGCCGCGCAGTGTCGATAAGGAAACTTCCACCGGAATCACCTCGCCATTTGCGCGCACGAATTTTCGCTCGAACCGCAAAGATCCTTCCGCCTTTAGTTTCTCGATGCGTTGTGCCAACAGGTGGCGTTCCTCTTCGATGTAGGTGTCTGCGATTGAACGCCCGATTAGTTCATGTGCCGGACGTCCCACCAGCTTGGTGCCTGCTGGGTTCACCAACACATATCTGGAATCGGCATCGATGACGCAGACGGCGTCTGGGGAAGCGTTGATGAGATCGCGATATTTCTGTTGGCTTTTGCGTAGCGCCGCCTCCGCGCGATCGCGTTCGATCGCAACCCGTGCCAGGTACGTCGCCTTCTCCATAAGGCCGAGATCCTGCGCCTCCGGAGTTCGCGTCTCTCGACTGTATATGCAAAGGGTTCCCAGGACTTTTCCTTCTGACGACAAAATTGGATTCGACCAGGAAGCTCGCAATCCGTGGCTTAATGCCGCTGCGCGATGCTCCGGCACGTCCCAAAGCGGATCAGTCGCAATATCGGAAACTATGACCGCTGATCCGCGATACGCGGCCGTTCCGCAAGAGCCGGCACACGGTCCGATAGGCAGCTTTTCCATCTCCTGCCTCCATCCTTTGGGAAGACTCGGGCCCGCCACGGAATCCAGATGAAGACCATCGGAGCGAAGCAGCAAAATCGAAGTAAGCGTATTGGGACGGTACTCCTCAATAATCAGACACACGGCATTCATGAACTCCTCAAGCGGAACGCCGGTCGCAATCATCTC
>Ga0137418_10006967_pt1 | contig 10396 bp, 11 predicted proteins | sample CZODoug3_1_2_16f_FD_122242 | JGI IMG/M metagenome (GOLD analysis project Ga0137418, IMG submission 122242) | Vadose zone soil fungal communities from Angelo Coast Range Reserve, California, USA - CZODoug3_1_2_16fungal (Hybrid Assembly) | ecosystem: Environmental > Terrestrial > Soil > Vadose... | reverse complement strand
CCAGACCCGATTGAGTAGTGCGCCGTGTGCAGCGCATCTCCAACCAGGACCATGTTGTGCATCGACCAACGGTCATTCCACAACCAAGGGAAGTTGCGCCAGGTCGATTTGTCAGAAACCAACGGGTGCCCGTCGAGCGTCTTTGCGAATACCCGTTGGCAGAGCGCCTCACTTTCGTCGGGCGGTAAACGGTCGAGGCTAGCCTGCAACCAGGTTGAACGATCGCATTCCACGATGAAGGTGCTCATGGTCGGGGAGTAACGATAGTGGTGAGCATTGAATGCGCCGTACTCCGTTTCAACGAATGTCTGCGTCAGAGTCTCGAAACGCTTGCTCGTACCAAACCACGCAAATTTCGTATCGAGATACGATGACGACGTGCCGAAATCGCCTTCAAAGGACCGGCGGACGAGAGAATTGATGCCGTCCGCTCCGACGATCAAGTCGCAATCGCCCAACTGATCGATGCTCGCGACACGCGTATCAAAATGCAAGCGGACGCCGACGTCCCTTGCGCGTTGCTGCAGCAATCGTAGCAACTCCAGGCGGCCGATCGAGGAAAACACGACGCCGTCGATGGCGACTGCTTCTCCGCGATGTACTAACGTGAGGTCGGACCAGGTCTCCATCCGTGCCGTGATAGCCGCCGCCGTTTCGGGATCGTCGTCGCCAATGAAATCCATCGCGCGGTCGGAGAAGACCACGCCGAACCCCCAGGTCGCATCCGCGGGATTTTGCTCAAACAATGCGACATCGGCGTCGGGATGCCGCCGTTTCCACAGATAAGAAAAATACAGGCCCGCCGGGCCGCCACCTAGAACAGCGATGCGCATTGTTGCCTCCGTCCTTCATGCCCGATTTGCGCCCTGTACAAAGCATTGCACGAAATGCAATAGTCTACGCGATTCAGCAGTGACTTTCGGAGATCCGGCATGTTCAGAACCGAGTTCATCATCGAGTGGGGCGACTGTGATGAGGCCGGAGTTGTGTTCTATCCGAACTATTTCTACTGGCTGGATTGCACATTCCAACGACTATTGCGGGATCGCGGACTGAGCCAACGCGAGTTGATGCGTCGCTTCGGTGCCGTCACGCCATTGGTGGATGCCGGGGCGAAGTTTCGCGGTCCAGCTAAGTACGATGACGTGTTGCGCGTCGAGGCCCTTGTGGAAACTTGGGAGACGAGACGCTTTCGCATAGTCTACAAACTATCGGTTGCCGACAGGCTCGTGGCGGAGGGATTTGAAGTGAGAGCGTGGGCGAATAAGGACGCGAACGGGGCGATGTCGGGGTGTCCAATCGACGAGACGTTCAAGAACCTGATGCTATGACGTCAAAATCGGATATATCGGGGGAGGCGGATGCAGCCGCCAGGCTGCGCGAGGTGGCATTCAGGCGCTGGACGCTGAGTCGGCAGAGCTATTCGATTTCAGCGCTGTCAGCATTCGAGGATGCCTGTTCGCTGCCCGCGAGAACCCGCGCATAGAAGTCAGAAGTGACGACCATGTGACGGCCGAGAAGCGCGGCCGCGCGGTCCGCGTCGCGCGCCAGTGCGGCATCTGCAATATCCGTATGCTCATCGATGAGCAGCTGGCGCGGCAGATTGTCTCCCATGAATATGCGGCGGTAGCGGTTGTGATGTTCGGCAAGCCGGTGCTGCGTCTCGAAGACGCGCGGCGAACCACACGCCGCAATCAACGCCTCGTGGAAGCGATCGTGCGCGTCGTTCCAGGCATCCAAGCTCGCCCGATCGGTCGCTGTGTCGCGCGTCAAAGTGACGAGCCTATGCAGGGCACCGACGATTCCAGTCTCCCATTCCACACCACCGCGCTCGATGGCCGTGCGGATTGCAAAAGTCTCTACGGCGGTGCGCATATAGGCGATGTCAGCCAGATCCTCGCGTGAAAGGCCGCGTACCCGAAAACCCTTGTTTCCCTCAAAAGTGACCAGACCTTCACCGACCAAGCGCGACAGGGCTTCGCGAAGAGGACTCGAACCCATTTCATAACGGGTCTTCAGTTCGGCCAGCCGAAGCTTTTCCCGCGGTGCCAGCCTTCCCGAGACAATATCTTCCCGCAGGCGCTGTTGAACCGCCTCGATATACGTCCCAGGGACCGCACTCAATTCCATATCCAAATCCATACGCCCGTGCTACACCCAGTATATCCGCTCTGCCGCTACTTGGAACCTTGCCCGCTATGTACAAAGTCCATCCATGTTTTCAGGTCACGATGCGCCACCAGTTCCGCCTTCAACTCGTAGTCGGCCGTAATCGGCGGATTTGCGCAGAACTCTATGTTGAGTCCATTGGGGTCGTTGACGTACAGGGAATGATAGACGATGTAATCGACGTAGTGATTGGGGATCTTTGCCGCGTCGAGGCGCCTTTTATAGTAGTTCAGGTCGTCATCACTCTCCACATACAGCGCGACGTGATGGTCAAAACCGGTGCCAGGTTCGTAGTCGCGTGTTACGAGCGATCCCGTGCAATCAAAGAACGCAAGCGCGCTACCATCGGCAAGCTCAAAGAAAATGTGGCAAAAGTTATTGTCTTGACGCGAGCCAAAATCACGATTCTGGATCACCGCCTGAATGAGCGGAAAGCCCAATACATCTTCATAGAAGTGCCGCGTTTCTTCCGCGTTTCGACAACGAAATGCGTGGTGATGAAGTCGCTTCGTATGGTTGTTTGCGCGCCGCTCGGCGATTTTTCCCTCGAGGCCCTGTGGAACTTCTACACCCTCAAATCCACCGTATACTTTGTTGTGCGCGTTCTCTGCCGCGAAACTCAAATCACTCGAGGTTTTCATCGCGATACTCCTTCGGGAAATCGGCACGTTAGCGCCGGTGTTGATACAGGTTGATGAAGCTTCTCGTGGACGTTCATCGACGTCCTCACCGATCGAATGTGTGTAACGTCAGAATTTGGCACTGACCGTCGCTCCGTAGGTTAGAGGGGGCGCGTAGCTGACGATGCTGTTGAAACTACCGGCTGCTAAAGTCTGAGCGATCTTGGCATTGGTGAGATTGCAACCCCACACGCTCAAGAGAACGCCGTTTTTGAGTTCAAACCGCAAGGAAGCCGCCAAAGTGCTGTAACTCGGCTGACGCAGAATATTGTCCGGCTGACTATAATATCCGCTGTTATAGCCGTAGCTAAGGTCGAGGCCGGCGCCGCCAAAACTGGTGGGGAGATGATAGTCTGCGTTGACCGTCGCGGTGAAATCGGCGGTTTGGGGCAAGCGGTTTCCGGCAGCGGAGCGGATTTCGGTGTCTAGTCCTCCCGGTACCTGAAGGGCGAAGACCGCGTCGGGAAAGTTGGTGAAACGGTCGTTCAGGAGTGTGAATCCTCCGCTCACTGTTAGATTCGTAACCGGTCGAATTTCGAAATCGGTGTCCAATCCGTAAATGCGGGCGGCCGCGCCATTGTAGTAGGTGGTTTGGGATCCGGTGAATTTTGCTACTTGTAGGTTTGTATAGTCATAGTAGAAGGCGGCCGCATCGAGGCGTAAACGGCGATTGAACAGATCGCTCTTGATACCGATCTCATAGGCATCCAGCTTTTCAGGGTCATAGGCAGGATCGGTGGGCACTTGCGGATTGAAGCCGCCGCTCTTAAATCCGCGATTTTCGGAGACGTAGACCATCAATTCTGGCGAAAAACGATGATCAAGCGAGACTCGCCAGGTAGGATCGGAGAAACTTCTGGTTTGCTCAGCGAAAGGTGTCTCGAGGCCGCTCGGACCACCGGCAATATCAATCGTCTGGTACCCATCAAGAATGTGTCTCTCGGACGAGTACCGGAGTCCGACCGTTAAGTTAGTGTCCTTCGCGACCGGTGCGGTTGCCTGTGCATAGCCGGCATAGGACTCCGTGCGCTCACGGCCGAAGTTATTCAAAGCCGCAATCGGACCGAAGGGCGTGGAGGGCTGTAAGAAGCCAATAAACGCGGCCTGGCTTGGATCGTAGCTGGAGGAGGCGCCGAAATAATAGAGTCCCGCTACCCATTTAATGAATGATGATTGGTCAGAGGTGAGGTTGATCTCCTCGCTTATTTGCTTGTCGCGCTGTGCCTCGATGAGGTCGAGCAACGGGGTGGGAGTGGCGTCCGCGTCGACCCCGATCACATTCTGCGATTCGCGGTAGGCGGAAATGCTCGTGAGCTTCCCGAACCCCAGATTCTGCTCCATTCGAGCCGTGACGCCACCGCCCTTGTACTGGTTGTAGGGCTGATCGTCTGAGTCAACATCCCATGCGCTCTGAATGGGTCCCTGTGGAAAAAAAGTGCTCGTTCCGGGCGCGAGCCGAACTGCGCCATAGTTCGATCCCCTATTCTGCTCGTAATCGAGGGTGAGCCGGATCTTGGTATCGTCGCTGGGCGTGACGAGGAGCGAAGAGCGCAATGCGGTGTCATTGTCCATACGATTGACGTCGCGACCGTTGAAACGGTTGATGCCATAGCCCTGGCCCTGGGTGCTTATATGACCGGCGAAGTCTGCCGCGACGGCGCGACCGAGCCCAGCCGTCAGGTAGAAGTTGGTGGTCGCCGTCTGATAGTCGCCGTAGCTGAGTTCTATGGTGCCGCCGGGCGTCGATGACGGCTCGCGCGTAATGACCGAGACCAGGCCGCCCGTGGCGTTTCTGCCAAACAGGGTGCCCTGCGGTCCTTTCAGTACCTCGATCTGTTCGATGTTGTTGAGTGAGAGCAAGCCTGCGGGGGCGGCCGCCAGATAAACGCCATCAATATAGGTCGCAACGCCGCTTTCATATCCGGCGCCGACGACGCTGTTGCCCACGCCGCGGATGCGCGGAAGCACATAACCGAAGGTTTGAGTGACGATCAGGCTCGGGACGGCGCGACCGATGTCGAGAGTGCTGGTGATGCCCTGCATCTCCAACTGCGCCGCGCTCACGGCCGAGACCGCAATTGGAACGTCCTGCAAGTTCTCGTTGCGGCGTTGCGCCGTTACGATGATTTCAGGGATGTCAGAGGCGTCGGTACTCTGACGGGCGAACGATGGCAGGTTCTGCGCCTCTGCGCTCGCCGAGCAACATAAAATGCCCAAGCTACATCCCGCGGCTAGCCGAGCGTGAATCCCTAAATCAGACCTTTGAATTAACTTCATTTATCTTCCCCGCGCCTTTTAAAGCCAAGTCCGGTTTCTTGTCGTGGGTCAATATTTTTATCGACAAGAATAGATTTTAGCGCTAAAATTAGTTGTTGTCGATATCAGAACGAGAGATTCTCGATGGAGAACGTACCGTTTGCGGGGAGGGGCCTGCCCACAAAACCAGCTTGGGGTCCGGCTGGCAAGAAGGGTGCGGTTAGCTTTACCTTTGATAATTTGGGCGAAGCTTCCGACATCGAATTTGGGAAGTGGCCGAAAGGCCAGCCCGTTGGCTCCCACATGTCGGTCACTGAGGTTGTGCCCGAACTCCTAAAGCGGCTGCACGGATTCCAGGCGACTTTCTTCGTAGAGGCGTGGAACGCGACCGTGTATCCGGATACGTTGCGGTCCATGGTGGAAGCTGGCCATCAAGTCGGTTTGCACGGATTGCGGCACGAAATCTGGGCGACGCTCGACGCCCAGCGCCAGGTCGAGGTGCTGGAGCGATCGCTGGATGCCATGGCTTCGGCGGGACTGCGCCCCACCGGGTTTCGTCCGCCCGGCGGCTACGGGTCGGACAATCTGGCCGACTTGATGAGCCGGTATGGGTTCTCCCACTTCTCTTGCATCGGCGAGGGAACCCGGGTGGTCTTGGGCGGCGTGGTGAGCATGCCGTTCAGCTGGCCCTTCGTCGATGGTAATCAGCTCGACGAGCGAATGGGCGCGCGTTTCAACATCCGAGCGCCCGATGGGCAATTTGGTCCGTCTTTGCTCGAGCAAGCATTCATCAATGAGATCGATCGAGCGGCGCACTTCGGCGCGCATGCCGTCTTCGATTTCCATCCTTGGATCATCGGACAGACTCGAGAGCGCATGGAGGCCCTGTTCAGGATCGTCGCCTATGCCCAGCATCGCCCGGACATTTGGGTAGCGTCCTGCGGCGAAGTTGCCGAATGGTTGCTCGCCGGACAATCCACACCGAGCGGCCCCGATGCGCCTCATTGAATTCGATATTGGAGAGAGACATGAAACTTGCAACGTATCGGCACGGTAACGGCGAGGAGCGGCTCGGCGTCATCGACAACGCTGAAGTCATCGACGTGGTGTCGCTTGATCCCCGGCTGCCGGCAACAATGATTGATCTCTTGCGCGCCGGTGCGAATGGAATGGACGGAGTGCGCCGGGCCCTCGCCAGCAAGGGTCGGCGCACTCAGCTCGCTGGGGTGACGCTGTCGGCGCCGGTGCCGAGGCCTAGTAAATATCTGGCGCTCGGCGCCAACTACACCAAGCACCTCGAAGAGTTCGCGAAATCGCATCCACGCGCCGTGATCCCATCGACCCAGCATCAACACTGGTTCAACAAGCAAGTGAGCTGCATAATTGGTCCTCATGATCCGATGCACCTGCCGCGCTGCTCCGCCGCTCTAGACTATGAGGGCGAACTGGGCATCGTGATTGGCACGCGTTGCCGCCATGTAACGCCCGAGCGCGCGTATCAGATGATCGCGGGCTATGTCGTGTGCAACGACGTGAGCGTGCGCGACTGGCAGAGCCTGTCGCCGACCGCGACGATGGGAAAATCATTCGACACCCATGGCCCCATAGGTCCTTGGCTGACTACTGCGGACGAGATCGCGGACCCCAACGTGCTTCGCGTCCGCACATGGATCGACGAAGAGCCGCGCCAGGACGGCAACACCGCGGAATTCATCCACAAGATTCCTCAGATGATCGCATTTTTGACCACCGCCTTTACGCTCGAGCCCGGCGACATATTGTCGACGGGCACGCCGGCGGGGGTCGGCGGGGCACAAGTGCCGCCGCGCTACATGAAGGCGGGGCAGCGATGTCGGATCGAGATTGAGGGGTTGGGTGAAATCAACAACCTGGTCATCGACGAACCGGAGTCCACGACACTCCCTTAAGGGGGGCGAGTGCGGCGCAAGAGTTTTCTGCCGGGGAGTTCTGGCTTGAGAGTACAAACTACTACAAGATGAGGTGAAGAAATAATGAATATCATCGCTGAAAGACCCCGCCCCAAGCGACGCCTCGCCGACGAATACCCGGATCGCGTGCGGCCGAGCAAGCTGGCCCATGCCGTGTTGACGACGCCAATCTTGCCGAGGGCGCGGGGTTGGTATTTAAATGCGCTCGCTGCGAAGGTTGCTTTCGAAAATGACAAAGTATGCTTCATGACCTACGACAACGAGCACCACCGGATAGGTCTCATCGCTCTGCCCAAGCTGGTCGAACGGCCGCCCAACAGTTGGGGACTCGAGCACTTGGCATTCTCATATCCGACTTTGGGCGCGTTGCTATCGCAGTTCCGCTACTTAAGTTCTCAAGGCATCACGCCCTATTGGACCATCAATCACGGCCCGACCATTTCATTTTATTACCGTGATCCGGATGGCAACAAAATCGAGATGGACTACGACGTGTTCCCAACCGTTGCAGAAGTCGATGCGTTCTTTGCCGCGGGCAATTACGAAGAGAACTTCATGGGCATCATCGTCGATCCCGAAGAGTTGATTGCGAAGTACGAAGCCGGGGTTCCGCTCAGCGAACTGGTGCATCGCCCAAAGCTGCCGCCCGGCATGACGCCCTGGGACATGAACCGGTCCTAGATGCCAAGACGCGGGGCTCGGCGCCCCGCGATCTACGGACTGTTAAGGTGGGTCGGAGGCGACCTTCGGCAATCAAACGCGCACCTGAATTACAAAAGAGGATCCTGAGCGGTCATTGAGAGTTGTGGCCCGACAAAAACGCGAATCGGGTCCACTCAATTCGCATCGATGCCTCAAAGGCCGGCAACGGCCCCGCCGCCGTCGATCACGAAATCGGCCCCTGTGACCCAGCGCGCCTCGTCAGATGCCAAATACAGCGCACAATAGGCAACGTCTTCGACCTCGCCCCACCGTCCCAGGGGGATCGACGCTCTAATTCTCTCCTTCGGCTCGGGTGGGATTACTTCCGTCGCCGGCGTTCGAATCGGGCCGGGAGAGACGGTATTTGCTCGGATTTTATGCTTAGCGCCTTCGGCCGCAAGCTGTCGGGTGAATGCCACTATCGCGCCCTTCGACGCAGCGTGCGCTGCAAAGCCCATGTTGGGATTGCCGCGCACTGCGACTGCGGATCCAGTGTTGATCACCACGCCGCCGCCGCGGGCGATGAGATGCGGCCAAGCGGCCTGGGTGGCATAGAAGACCAAGTCGACTTCATTATGCAGTGTAAACGCCCAGTCTTCCTGCGTGAGCTCGCCGAACAGGCCAAAACGCGCGCCGCCGGCGTTGTTGTAAAGAATGTCGATTCCGCCGGTCTCAGCGAGGCCATCGGATATCCATTTTTGAGCCTCGGCCGGCGAGCTGAGATCCACAGGACCGAACGTCACCATCTGACCTCCGGCATTTCGTACTTCCGACACGGTTTGTTGCGCTGCAGTTTGGCTGATGTCACATCCCACGACCTTCGCTCCCTCCGCTGCAAAGAGTTTAGCGGCGGCGCGGCCCATGCCGCTGGCGACGCCCGTGATGAAGGCTGCCTTTCCAGTGAGTCTGCCCATTATCTCTCCTCAATGCATTAGTTGTCGGACGTATTTCGTAGCAACGGGTTCCAACAAGGACCAAAGAAACGCCATGGCCGGCTAAAATCGTATTTGATTTATACAATATCGTCAATTCACAAAATTCCGTATTTACCATTAACGGGCGGCTCAAAGAAATGCGAGGACCCGCGGGATAGCCCACCTACGCACTCTCTTCGCCGATCGCGGACGTCGCCAAGAAGCTCACCGAGTCGAGCTGCGATTGCAGGTGGGCGTTCAGCTTCAACAACAGGCGCGTGAATTCTTGCACTTCGTCGTCGCTGAAATTACCGAGACCGCTATTGAGAATGTCGACGAGATGCGGAATCGACCCTTCTACCGTGCGACGGCCTGCCGGCGTCAGGCGCAGATTCACCTTGCGCCGATCCACAATGTCGCGGATGCGTTCCAATAGGCCGCGTTCGGTGAGCTGGTCAACGACGCGCGTCAGCGCACCGCTGTCATGGCGATACTCGGTGCAGATGTCCTTCGGAGTCACCGTCATGGCGTCCTTCAACCACACCAGGATGATGTATTGTATGAACGTCAAACCTTGCGCCGCCAATACGGGCTCGATCAGACCAAGCCAAAGGGTGTGAGACCGCTTGATAAGGAGGGCGATGCTCGATCGCGACATAGTGGTCGCCACTCACCGCGCCCGAAGATTGAGCATCTCGCGCGCCTCGGAAGCTGAGGCCGGCTCGAGTTGCAGTTCCGACATGATTCGCAACGTACGCTCGACGAGTTGCAGGTTGGTGGCGAGTTGCCCGGACCGGTAGTAGTTGTTGTCTTCGAGGCCGACTCGGACGTGGCCGCCCATGAGCAAGGCTTGGGTGGTGGCCGGCAGTTGTGCCGGACCAATAGCCGAGACGCAGAACACGCTCTGCGGCGGCAGCTGTCTGATCATGAAATTGAGCGTATCGCAACTGTACGGCATGGCTCCCTGGAAACCTCGATCGCCGCCGAGCACCATGTTGATGAAGTACGGTGGCTTGTCATAGCCTTTAGCGATCAGACGCGATACGTCTTGGATAATGTGCTCGGGACTGAATACCTCCCATTCAGGTTTGATGCCCTTTTCCATGAAGAGCTTGGCCATTTCCTCGCAGCGTCGCGGCGTGGTGGCCACGACGATCTCACGTCCGCCGAAGCTGGCGATCGTGGTCTCGGCGTCGAGGGTTGCCATCTCAGGGTCGGCTTCCATACCTTTGAGACGCTCCTCATAGATGATCTCCCAAAGACCGTTCGGCAGCTCGCGGATCATGTCACCCGTGACGCCACCGCCGGTAGAGTTATTGATGATAATGTCGCAGCGCCCGCGGATGAGCTTGTTGATGCGGCCGTAGATGGCAGGGTCGCACGTCGCAAGATCGTCCGGGCGCCGCGCATGCAGCGCGACGACGGCCGCACCCGCCTTCGCGCAGCGTACGACGTCATCAGCAATCTCGTCGGGCTGCGTCGGCAAATTCGGATTTTGGGACTTGCTCGCCATGCCGCCGGTTGGCGCAACCGTAACGATTACTTTTCGCGACATTTCACGTCTCCGATTCGATCCGGGGAATAAAGGTTCGGTCTTGCTGGGTTGTTGAGAGCTGCACAATCATGCTGAACGCGCCGACGCCATTGATCCGACACTTGCCAATTCGAGGATGATGTCGTCCGGCGGGATTGCGCCTTTCTCATGCACATCGACCGCCAGTAGTTC
>Ga0137418_10006966_pt1 | contig 10397 bp, 7 predicted proteins | sample CZODoug3_1_2_16f_FD_122242 | JGI IMG/M metagenome (GOLD analysis project Ga0137418, IMG submission 122242) | Vadose zone soil fungal communities from Angelo Coast Range Reserve, California, USA - CZODoug3_1_2_16fungal (Hybrid Assembly) | ecosystem: Environmental > Terrestrial > Soil > Vadose... | reverse complement strand
GTAACCAATCCGAATAAGATTGGATATTCAAGAACTGGTAAGATTGTACGCGTAATCTCGCATTAAATAACATGCTCCACTTCGTTTGCTCCGAGGCCGACTAATTTTTTTGGTTTCAGTTTTGCAACCGTACTCTCAAGGCGGAATGGTTATCGCGTTAACATCGTTACCACTTTTAAGAAAGTACTAACTACCATTCATCGTTGACAGTGAGAGGTAACTGGGTATCAAATCCTATTCCCTGTTCTCACCTTCGTTCCTCAGCGTCAATCATTAATGGATAAAAAGTCTTCACCTTTTAGTATTCTACTTAGTATCAACGGATATCACCCCTACTCTAAATATTATTTGGTTTATCCTCTGTATGATTCTATCTTCTAGTAATCCTCCCTATACTAATTAAAAACAAACCTAATTTAAATTTGAGTGTTGTGTATATTTATACACTTTATTTTTGTTTTATATATTAGAGCTTTTTTATAGTGAGGATTTTAAAAAGCTGCCTACTAACCCTTTACGCCTGTTTCATGGTCACCAGTTTTATCTTGCTATATTAGTCTTTTCTACCTGTGTTAATCCCATCTTTAATACGTTGTATTTCTGCTAACCCCTCATTGGTTAAATGAGCACCGGATTTGATGAAGTTAGCAATTTTACACCAATCTAGGTAATCTAGATGTTTAATACCGCAAATAGGGTATTGATTAAAGAATGGTATAACTATTTGGTTTATCTCCGAAATTTTATTTATTACTAAATATATGACAGGTTTTCTAGAATCTCTTTCTAGTCTACCAGCATTTAAGTAAATCATTATAAGCTCCATTAATTTAGCATCCCGGGCATGTTGTGATATCCTAAATCTTAAATATACTTGATAACCAATAATATTTTTTTATTTTTTAACCCCAACATCTAAATTCCCCTCACCACTTACGAATCCTGAAACCCATTGTGGATCTGGTATAATATTAGATTGAATAATCCCTCTTTTTACGGGGTTAATTTTATTGCCAAATTCTGATTTTATAATTTCAGAAAGACCGGTATTCATAGATGCTCTAATATTAATGACTTGTTGTAAACCATTAATTGTTAGATGAGCACCTTTATTCATAAGTTCAACTATTTGTTCAAAAAATGAAAAATCAGCACCTTTTTGAGTTAGTAGCCTTTGCCCTTGGTTGGCTTGGTTGGCCTTAGCCAAGCCAACCAAGCCAATGGGAGGATATTTTTTAAAATGAGGTATTACAATAGAACTTAAATCTTTAAGACTAGCTGTTGAATATTTTAACACATTAGCTTTTTTATCTAAGCTTATTGTACCTATCCCTTTAAAAAAGTCTTTTAGTTGATAGATTAAATAACTATCTCGTTGATTTAATCCTATTTCAAAAAAAGATCTTACAACCCATCCAGTTTTGTATGCTTTATTTTTATAAATTGTAGTGCAAAAAGTACCTTCAGCATCTATGAAACCAGTTACAAACCAAGGATTTAGTTTCTTATGCCCTATGCTCAACATTTGCTGTTGCATCAACCTTTGCTCGAAGCCCAAAGGCAAGAGATGCAAGAGAAGCAAGGGAGGTTTGAAATTCGAAGTAGAAAAAGTTCTAATACTTATTTGTTTAGAAGGGAGGCTGGTTTGATAATATCTCTCGAAATCCATTAGAGTACACCTTAATTGCAGATTTTTTATATTTGTGCAATAACTACCGTCTACTCGTTGCTCTTTTACAAAAATTCTGTTTGGTATTGGGATAGATAGAATTTCTGATTTAGATCCGCGATAGCCCATTTCAGTTTCCTTCATGATATGACTTATTACCTTACCCAGGTAATTATTCTGGCCACTTATAGCCTTTCGACTATAGCTTGGTTTCATATCCTTTAGAGCGTCCCCGGAGTTTGGCAGTTTGTCCCATAATAATGTTTTCCCAAAACATAAAACAAGACGACTAACGTTCGCGTTTCTGGTGTTACCGAGTCTTCTGGCACCAGTAATTTGGACAACACTTATAGTAAGGTAATATCATTTTTTTTCCCTTACGTTATCACAATAAGCACTTATTAGGTGTTTTGTGATTTCAGTTAGCTAGTTCACTCTTACGAGCATTGACTAAGATTCTTGACTGCAGATTGCAAATGCAATTTGGGGCTTTTCATTCCCAATGTGGCCACCTGTTCTTTCAAATATGGCTATTGATCGTAGGCTTGGTAGGCCTTTACCCCACCAACTACCATAAACAAAATAAATCGACTCTTATAGTAGAAACATTCCTTTTTATATAATTAAGCTTAAACTACGCTTTAAAAAAGCTTATCCCCTATTTCAGAGGTCTATAAGGTATCTTATTTATCATTACTCACCTTTACACCTTATTCTATACTTATTAATGTTAATTAATTTTTCTAGAATAATAGATTCGCATGTCTTAAAACTACTGAAAAACGTTCAATCAGAACCAAAATTAAATTCTTCTAACTGTTTAAACTATAAAAATAAATATTAATTTAATATTTTATAATCGTATTTTATTTGCTTAGCGCAATATTTATTATCTTCTTTTATTAATGACAACCGGATGGAAATAACCTCCTTGGGGTTGTCAATGCAAAATGCTAGCGCAAATTCTTTCTCAATATCACCTTTCCCTCAATACCATATGTCCTCTAGTAGTTATCGACACAACACCTACCCCCGACGTTTTAATCTCTAGAGCCTCGGGTGAGGCTTTGAATTCGATACCGTTGGGTTTTTACATGCTAAGAAACAAGACGATGCTGTAAAGTTAAAAAAAATGAGAGATAAAATCTTTAATGAATTAAGATCCTTTAATGAAAGAGGTACGTTTATAGAAAGTTTAAATAAATTCTACAATATTAAAGTAATGTTTCACCTCTCGAGTTTAGGTACAAGCGTAATATATTAGGTAATAGTGATTTGTGTTTTAAATGTGGAATAAAATTGTGTATATTAACCTTTATTCCTTATTTGTTTATAGATTAAATGAATTTAAATAAATGGCATATAAATTGTTTTAACAATGACATTGGTTTAAATATTGACCTAATTTTTTTTGTTTGTTTTTTATGAATTGATTGGAGATATATTAAATTTAAGAGACTCGTTACTTTCTAGATTTGATACCTATTTAGAGTTCAAGACGGAGTTACCTTGAATTATCTTATCTATTTTATCTTATCTTATCTGATCTAATCTAATCTAATCTATTTATTTGTTATTTCTTTCTTTCGGTCTTACTTAATTTATTTCTGTCTTACTTTCTTTTTTAGTTTCTTTAGTTTAGTATAGCTTAACTACCTAAGTAGGTATAATTTCCAGGCACACCTAAGTAGTAAACTTTAATTATTATATTTATTTATTTTAGTTATTAGTCTTACATTAGTCTTACATTAGTCTTACTTTAGTCTTACTTTAGTCTTACTTTAGTCTTACTTTAGTCTTACTTTAGTCTATACATAAGTCTATACTTTAGTCTATAGTCTTTTCTTTACTTTAATTTATTTTATTTTATTTATTTTATTGTTTGTTTCTGTACTATACTAGAGCTTTAGGGAGGATACTTTATTCATCTTATCTTATTTAATTTAGTGGTTTATGTCTTTCTTTGTTGGTTGATTTACTTTAGTTTAAAAGCCTTATTTGTTAATGGTTATTTGTTTTAGTTTAGTTGAATTTTATTTATTTATTTATTTATTTCTTTAATATCCTTCTTGCTTTGCTGTCTTGCTATAATTCTTTGATTTATTCTTTATTTTTCTTTAATCTTTACTTACTGTTTCCTTCTGTGTTAGTATTTAGTCTTTACTTTAGTTTCATTTTTTCTTGGTTAGTCTGTAGTTTAATTTAATTTACTTTACTTTATTTGTTGGTTTCTTTCTTTGTTGCTTTATATGTAGATAGTTGGTTTTGTTTAGTCTTTTACTCTTTAATCTAATTTATTTTATTTATTTTTTAATTACTTTAGTTTAGGTAGAGCTTTTGGTTAGATATATTTAACCCACTCCTGCGGAGAAACATTTAATATCTAATTTATCTATTTTATTTTTTGATGATTTAATAAAGATTTATGTGTTGGTTTTGCTTGTTCTTTGAATGTTAGTAGCTTTCTGTCTGGTTTCTTGCTTTAATTTATTTATGTACTTTGTTGTTTTTTGTTTGTTTGTTTTGTTTTTTGTTTGTTTTGTTTTTGCTTTAGCATTTGCTTTAGCATTTGCTTTAGCATTTGCTTTAGCATTTGTTTTTATTTAATTTTTATTCTTTGTTAATTTATTTTATTTTATTAGTCTTTCTGTTGTCGGTAGACTGTAGTCTTTAATTTACTTTCTTTACTCTTACTTACTTTACCTTATTGGTGTATTTCTGTCTGTCTTACTGGCTTACTTTCTGTCTTTAATATCCTTTTATTTATTCTATTTATTCTATTTATTCATAAAGAATTGTTTGTTTAATTTCCTTCTTGCTTTGCTTTGGTTTCTTGCTTTAATTTCTATTTCTTTACTTGGATTTATTATTTATTTTTCTTGGTTTTATTTACTTTACTTGCTTTTATTACTCTTACTATTAGTATTAGTATGTATCTTTAATTTATTTTATTTTATTATTGCTTTACTTCTTTAATTCTTTGCTCTTTGGTTGGCTTTAATTAATTCTTTAGTTTGATTTATTTTAATTTTATTTGTTTACTTTACTTTACTTTAATTTACTTTAGTTTACTTTACTTTACTTTAGTTTACTTTAGTTTACTTTAGTTTACTTTACTGTACTTTAGTTACTTTAGTAAAGGTATAGGTAAGGATATTTTTCACAATCCTAGGAGCTTACTTTAATTATCTTAGCTTATTATTTTATATTTATTTTTATTTTTTAGTTATTAATAAAGATTTGGTTTGTTGTTGGTTTGTTAGTAGCTTTCTTTCTGGTTTCTTGCTTACTTCCATGGCTGTTAATTTATTTAGTTATTAATACTTTATTTAAGAATTTGTCTATTACAATCAACTATAGATCCTAGATCAACACCTAAGACTATCCTGTTTAGTTTATAGTATCCTACCTTCCTTAGATGACTCCCTTACAGACCTAGACCTAGCAACAGACTAAAAAAGTGAGGATTAGTCATTAAGCACCCCCACTACAGAATACACCACTACAATTATACTCCAGAACAACGCAAATACCTACTAAATATTTGACACCTGCAACACACATAGCGCAAACAAGAAATTTATTTTTATATTAATAAGAATCAAAACTCCACTGTATACAAACCATGCTCTCCACGACATAAACTTGAGGATTTATAAAGTAATACGGACATCCTACTAAGATAAAGCACTGATAATATTATAATTATAATTAATACTAATCAAAGTATACATGAAAAAAACAAACAAAAAAGAAACAATTCATTAGAATAGAGAAAAGGTTATTAACTTTACTTACAAACGATTTAATCCATTACTAGCAACTCATTTACCTATATAATTTTATATTTTTGGATTATACCCCATCATTATTAATATAACAGAAACAACCATAGATAAAAACCCCAATAAAGCAAAGCAAGAATAGATAAAAAATAACCCCTGAATACAAAACCAAAAGATCACTTTCTACGGTTACACTACTAAAACAAAGTAAGTTTAAGATTTTTACTGAAATTTCCATTTTTCCATTTTGTGTTTTTTGTTGTTTTTGTTGTTTTGTGTGTTTTTGTGTGTTTTTGTGTGTTTTGTGTGTTTTTGTGTGTTTGTGTGTTTTTTAGAGACTTTTCTTATTCTCTATTATAACTAAAACTTTAGGCTAGACTAAACAAACTTAAATTTACTTTTAAATCGAACATAGAAACCTTATAGATATTTAAAGTATTACAACTAGTAATTATAAAGTAAACAATACAAATATAACACAGAAGCTTCCTAATATAATAATATATATACTATATGCTCTATGAAAACTAAATAAACGATTTCATCATTTGTTGCTAATATACTTACCTAACATACTCAAAAACCTTGATTAGACCCCAAAGAGGAAAATAAAATAAAAATATAAAAAGGGTTTAATTAAGAATACTATAAAACGAGTTTTGTATATTAGTATATTGTATAATTTAAATTTGACATATTAAATTTTATGTTATTGGGTGTACGGTCGTAAAGGCAATCTTTCCCCTTTTGTTTGTCCAAGAGGGTTACGGGAGGCTTAAAACGGCTTGTATTTACCCACAACATTTGCTTTTCATTTCATTTCATTTCATCTGCAGAGGAAAGCAGGGCAAAAATAAAAATGCAGAAGTAAAAATCAGAACAAGGTTATTTCCCGCAAGTAGGTAATAACATCCGCTTTTATTTCCAACGGATATAATTTAGGGTGCTTTTAGACTAAATTTACACAAGTAAAGTAATAAAATAAATAAAACCTAAAATCCCTTATTTACCTTCTGTATAAAAAAACAAACAAAAGTCTCCTTATCCCTATAATTCATAAAAATAAGGAGGTTCTAATATATTTTATAAAAATTAATTTACTTATACTTTTACTTGATTTTATCTAATTATTAATAAGTTAAGATATAGGATTTATTTTCTTTTTAAAAACTTATAAACTTTATTTAAAAAACTTATCAAAATACAAATTTTGATATTATACTATTTTAGCTGAAAAGTAGAGCTGATTGAATATTATTTTCTACTGAATAGAATAAAGTTACTCATACTCATAAAATAAACTACACTACATTTACAATTTTGATATTATTATATTTTTATATTATTTTTGTTTTTTGTTGTTTTTTATTAATAGTGAAACAAACTAAAGTGTCAAATATTAATCTTAATTATTTTGTAGCCTCCATCTAATTAGTGCTGTAATAGCGCTGGGCTTCGCATTAAAGATTCTTTTATTATAAGTTCAAATTTTCTGTCAAGTTTATCCAACAAAATTATTTTTGTTTAAATTTATATCATTAATTAACTTCGAACCTTAACTTAATTAAACTTAATTTAAATTTTAATTACAGTATTAGAATTCTTATTTTATTATAATCTAAGCGTTTTCTAAAGCTAAAGATATATATTCAACCCTCTTTTTCTTTTTGTGTTCTTTTTGTGTTCTTTTTGTGTTCTTTTTGTGTTCTTTTTGTGTTCTTTTTGTGTTGTTTTTGTTTGTTGTTGTTTTGTGTTGTTTTTGTTTTTGTTGTTTCTTTTATTAATGTTATTACAATAAATTACATATACTTTCTTTTAAGAAAGTTACTAAGTTTAGAAAATAGGCTAAGGTTTTAATAATATAATAACCCTTGCTTGTGATATACGGGCCTTGCCTCTTGCCCTGTTGCCCTGTTGCCCTTAGCCATCATTACCATGACAACTTTTGTTCTTATTTTTACTGTTGCATTTGCTTTTGCTTTTGCGCTTCGGGTCTTACCTAATCTAAGATTGGTAAATATAAGAACAAAAGGGCAAAAGGGCAAAAGTTGCGCGGGTTTTTATTCTTATTTGATGGAACATTTGCCTCTTGCCTTCTTTGCTTGTCTAAACAACTCTTGCATTTGATGCAACAGCAAATGTTGAGCTTCACCCTTGCTTCCCTTGCTTTGGCGTTCTTATTTGTAGTCGATAAGAATACAAAGTTCGGGTTTTTATTCTTATTTGATTCGAACATTTGCCTCTTGCCTATGCGCCTTCGAGCAAAGGTTCCCTTGCTTTTGGCGCTACGGGCAAAAGTGCATCAACCTTTGCTCGTAGCCCAAAGGCAAGAGATGCACAAGTAAAAATAAGAACAAAAGTGCATCAACCTTTGCTCGAAGCCCAACCTTTGCTCCCTCTGCTCGCAGTCTCGCAGAGGCAAGAGGTAGCCTTTCAACCTTTGCTCCCTCTGCTCGCAGTCTCGCAGAGGCAAGAGGTAGCCTTTCAACCTTTGCTCCCTCTGCTCGCAGTCTCGCAGAGGCAAGAGGTAGCCTTTCAAAGGCAAGAGAGGCAAGAGAGGCAAGAGTTGTTTAGACAAGCACAAGTAAAAATAAGAACAAAAGGCAACAGGGCTACAGGGCTCGTTTATGGAGCGTTAACTTTAGTAATTCCTTCCTGCTTGACAAAAAGATATAAATTATTTACTCTATTAAATAAAATACATTAAATTAATTTTAATTAAAAGAACAAGACAAAATTATTTTTGTGGATATATACACAACCCCTTTTTTATTAGATTTTATATTTTGTTTGGTGATTTATAGAGAGGTAATCATCCGCTTTTTTAGAAAAATAAAAACAAAAAACAAACAACAAACAAAAACTTGAATAATAAAAATAACTACTAAATTTGATTCTAAATGCCTCCTCTAAAAAAGATATTATAATATCTTTAACAGTGCTAATATTTCACTGTCTAATATAGAAATCGAAAGATTCAAGAAATATTCTTTAAATTAATCTTTTAAAAAAAACAAAAAACATGAATTGATTTCAATCTACTGATGCTATATGTGTTCTTTTTGGTTTTCTTCATTTAATTTTATCCTTTATTATTGTATTGTTCCTTTTTTTATTAATTAGACTTCTATTTTCTCGAGGTGTACAATTTTTAAAAAAAAAACCAATTTCTTTGTAAAATTTTTTTGCATTCTGTATGTTTTCCATGGGTTGTTCGTTTATATATTATTCCAATTACAGTTTTACCCTGTTGTACTATTTTTACAAAAAATATTTAATATTTTGATAGAAAATATGAACAATATTCCTAGCTTAAATTCCCTTTGATTAGAATTAGCTATAACTGAATTTAGTTTTATTGCCTCTTTAAAATTGTTGTTTTTAACAACATTTATATTATTACATTTCTTGTTATTATATACTGAATATTTAAATAGAAAATATAATAATAATTCGGAGTCACATATGAAATCAGGACCGGAGATCTCTCCACAAGTAAAGAAAATAGCTACTTTATTTGGGGGTGCCATCGCGTTTTATTCTGGTTACATAACAATTAGAAATGACCTTAAGGAAACTAAAATACAAGATGAACTAAAACTGTTAGCCGTATGAAAAGAAAAAATGAATTTCGCTGAACAAGAACTTAAAAAAGCTACAAATGAAAAACTTGCTACGAATTTTATTTATAAGATGCAACTCAAAAAAATGGATTGATCACTGGTAGAACTAACTAAGATTAAAACAGAAAGATCTAAGATTCTGGACCTAGTCGCAGAAAGTGAAAAGCAGTATAAAAATACTGGTAATATTAATGAACTAGAAACACAAAGAAAACTAAAATACTGATTGGCAGAATTAGATCCTAAAGAAGTTAGAGCTACAGCTGAATTACAAAAAGATATTAAAATAGCCTCTACTTTTGTTAACGAGATTTCTACAGCATCTGATGAAAAAGTTTCAGAAATAATAAAAAATCTTAATCAAAATGAAAATGAAAATGATATAGACATTAAAAAATCAACGATTTTTGATTTAAACGAATTATGATCTGAATTCAATTCATTCGACGGAATAACAAAAGTAATTTTTGCTCTCATGTTTTCAAGTTATTTAATTTTATCTTGTGTATTTGGAATAACTTCAAATTTATATGGCAACTATTTATTAGAAAGATTTAAATTAGAAGAAAAATATCCAAGATTAGCAAGGTATATAAACTATAGAAAAAAAATGAGTAGATATTACATAGTTTTTAATATTATAATAATCGTTCTAGTTTGTTTAACGCATATAGTTTTAGGTTTATCCATTACCTCTATATATATATAAAATTATAAAAATCTATTTATTATTTCATTATTTCCCGTTTATCTTAAACTCTGATTAATATTTTGTTTGTTTTATACAATACTATCAGTATCTGAATAATAAACATTTCTTACAACCCCTTTGATAAAATTCTATTTTTTGTTTTTGTTTTTATTAATATGAATGAATAAGTAGAAACCCTTGCAGCAAGTAGATTATATAGGTGCGGCTGATTTATCTGGGAAAGGATAATTAAGTAAATAAGTTAATATGTAGAAAAATAGAGAGATAAAAATTAAAAGTCAACTTATTAGGTAACATTTCAAATAAAAAGTAAATAATTTAAGTACATTTGCTTTCCACATTTGCTTTTTCACATTAGCACTCTCACCTCTGGCCACCCTGTTGAGCTCCGCGTCCTTGTTCTTATTTGTATTTTTGCAATTGCTTTCCTTGCCTACCTTGCTCCCCTTTTGCCTGTGCTTGTTTGTATTCTTACTGTTGCCTTTGCGTTGTTCTTATATTTACCAATCTTAGATTAGGTAAGACAAAGCCATGAATAAATAAGACTTGCTTAGTGCTTAGTGAAGAAAACAAAAAGCAATAAAAGAGATACAACTGTCAAATATAAA